>Ga0114986_1000515_pt1 | contig 10644 bp, 7 predicted proteins | sample Shrwel1BS1Day17_FD_96988 | JGI IMG/M metagenome (GOLD analysis project Ga0114986, IMG submission 96988) | Subsurface microbial communities from deep shales in Ohio, USA - Utica-3 well 1 S-1-Day17 | ecosystem: Environmental > Aquatic > Deep subsurface > Shale gas/oil reservoir > Produced... | reverse complement strand
GTGCCGGACATCGGCGACTTCAAGGACGTGCCGGTCATCGAAGTGTTCGTCAAGGTCGGCGACACGGTGAAACAGGAGGATGCCCTGTGTTCCCTGGAGTCCGACAAGGCCACCATGGACGTGCCCTCTTCCGCCGCCGGCGTGGTCAAGGAAGTGCGCATCAAGGTCGGCGACAAGGTTTCCGAAGGCAGTGTGGTGGTGGTGCTGGAAGGCGCCACCGGTGCCGTGGCCACCGTGGCTGCAGCCCCTGCGGCTGCCGCACCGGCACCGGCCGCCCCCGCGGTCATCCCGCCGGAACTGGACGGCCCCGCGCCCACCAAGCCCTTCACCCCGGCCCCCGCTGCCGCGCCCTACGGCCTGGCCCTGGGCGGCAAGGTGCACGCCTCTCCCTCGGTGCGCGCCTTTGCCCGGGAACTGGGCGTGGATCTCTCCAAGGTCACCGCCACCGGCCCCAAGAGCCGCATCCAGGCCGAAGACGTGAAGGCCTACATCAAGGGCGTCATGTCCGGCCAGACCGTGGCCCCCACCCAGGTGGGCGGCGGCGGCATCACCGGCGGCGGCTCCCTGGACCTGCTGCCCTGGCCCAAGGTGGACTTCGCCAAGTTCGGCCCCATCGAAGCCAAGCCCCTCTCCCGCATCAAGAAGATTTCCGGCGCCAACCTGGCGCGCAACTGGGTGATGATCCCCGCCGTGACCTACCACGAGGACGCGGACATCACCGACCTGGAAGCCTTCCGGGTGCAGTTGAACAAGGAAAACGAAAAGAGCGGCCAGAAGCTGACCATGCTGGCCTTCATCATCAAGGCCTGCGTCAAGGTGCTGCAGCAGTTCCCCGAACTGAACACCTCCCTGGACGGCGACAACCTGGTGTACAAGAAGTACTACCACATCGGTTTCGCCGCCGACACGCCCAACGGCCTGGTGGTGCCGGTACTGAAGGACGCCGACAAGAAGGGCGTGCTGGAGATCGCCAAGGAAACCGGCGAACTGGCCAAGCTGGCCCGGGACGGCAAGCTGAAGCCCGCCGACATGCAGGGCGCCACCTTCACTATTTCTTCCGTCGGCGGCATCGGCGGCACGGCTTTCAGCCCCATCGTCAATGCGCCGGAAGTGGCCATCCTGGGCGTTTCCAAGTCCAGCATGAAGCCGGTGTGGAACGGCAAGGAATTCGTGCCGCGCCTGATCGTGCCCCTGTCCCTCTCCGCCGACCACCGCGTCATCGACGGCGCCCTGGCGACCCGCTTCAACGCCGAACTGGCCAAGCTGCTGGCGGATTTCCGCCGGGTCATGCTGTAAGGGAGAGAGAACATGAGCCAACTGGTTGAAGTGAAAGTCCCGGATATCGGCGACTTCAAGGAAGTGCCCGTCATTGAAGTGTTCGTCAAGGTCGGCGACACGGTGAAGGTGGAAGACCCCCTGGTCTCCCTGGAATCGGACAAGGCCACCATGGACGTGCCCTCGTCGGCCGCCGGCGTGGTCAAGGAAATCAAGGTCAAGCTGGGCGACAAGGTGGCCGAAGGCACGGTGATCGTGGTGGTGGAAGCCGGCGCGGCTGCTGCAGCCCCGGCGCCCCAACCCGCCGCCCCGGCGGCAGCGCCCGCTCCTGCAGCAGCTCCGGCCCCCGTGGCTGGAAGCCACGGCGGCGGTGCCGACGTCGAATGCGACATGCTGGTGCTGGGCGCCGGCCCCGGCGGCTACTCCGCCGCCTTCCGCTCCGCCGACCTGGGTCTCAAGACCGTGCTGGTGGAACGCTACCCGACCCTGGGCGGCGTCTGCCTCAACGTCGGCTGCATTCCCTCCAAGGCCCTGCTGCATGTGGCCGCGGTACTGGAAGAAGCCCAGCACCTGGCCGACTGCGGCGTCACCTTCGCCGCCCCCCAGGTGGATGTGGACAAGCTGCGCGCCCACAAGGAAAAGGTGGTCGGCAAGCTCACCGGCGGTCTCGCCGGCATGGCCAAGGGTCGCAAGGTGCAGCACGTGCAGGGCGTCGGGGCTTTCATCGACCCGCACCACATTGAAGTCACCGCGGCCGACGGCAAGAAGCAGGTGGTGAAGTTCAAGAACGCCATCATCGCCGCCGGCTCCCAGCCCGTGGCCCTGCCCTTCATGCCCAAGGACGATCCCCGGGTCATCGACTCCACCGGCGCCCTGGAACTGCGCTCGGTGCCGAAGAAGATGCTGGTCATCGGCGGCGGCATCATCGGCCTGGAAATGGCCACGGTGTACAGCGCCCTGGGCGCCCGTATCACCGTGGTGGAACTGGGCCCGGGCCTGATGCCCGGCGCCGACCGGGATCTGGTCAAGGTCTGGGAGAAGAAGAACACCCAGCGCTTCGACCGCATCCTGCTGGCCACCGGCGTCACCGCCGCCGAGGCCAAGGCCGAAGGTATCGAGGTCACCTACTCCACCGGCGAGAAGGAAGCCTTCGACCTGGTGCTGGTGGCGGTCGGCCGTACTCCCAACGGCAAGAAGATCGCCGCCGACAAGGCCGGCGTCGCCGTCACCGACCGGGGCTTCATCAACGTCGATGCCCAGATGCGCACCAACGTGCCTCACATCTTCGCCATCGGCGACATCGTCGGCCAGCCCATGCTGGCCCACAAGGCAGTGCATGAAGCCCACGTCGCCGCCGAAGTCGCCGCCGGCGAGAAGGCTGCCTTCGACGCCCTGCAGATTCCCAGCGTGGCCTACACCCATCCGGAAATCGCCTGGGCCGGCAAGACCGAAGACCAGCTCAAGAACGATGGCATAAAGTTTGAAAAAGCCGTGTTCCCCTGGGCGGCCAGCGGCCGGGCCATCGCCAACGGCGCCGAGGAAGGCTTCACCAAGCTCTTGTTCGACGCCGAAAGCCATCGCCTGCTGGGCGGCGGCATCGTCGGCATGAACGCCGGCGACCTCATCGGCGAAGTCTGCCTGGCCGTGGAAATGGGCTGCGATGCAGTGGATATCGGCAAGACCATCCACCCCCATCCGACCCTCTGCGAATCCATCGGCATGGCGGCGGAAGTGGCCCACGGCAGCTGCACCGACCTGCCGCCGATGAAAAAGAAATAAGCCGGCCGCCACCTGCCGGCAAGCACCACCCCGCAAGGCCGCCCACCCCGGGCGGCCTTTTACTTTTTGCGCAAAACCGAGGGGAACCCCGAGACTCCTTAATTTTCAAAGAAAAAAGGAATAGACTCCTCCCCTTATTGCACCTGCGTGACAGACCATCATGCTTAACTGGATCACTTCCCGATTCAAGAACTCCGGCAGCGACCACCCCCTGGGCAGCGACAAGGGCATCGACGAGTATCTGGCCCAGATACCCCGCGCCAATCCCCAAAGTGCCCTACAGGATGTGGATCAGTGGCTGGAGCAGGTTGAGCAACTCACCATCGAGATATCCCCCGAGGGCGCCGCCCATGCCATTGAGCGGCTGGACGAATCCATCCGCTCATCTCGAGACGAGGCGTGGGACAACTATTTCAACGACAACCGTCAAGACTACCTGGCGGACCGGCTACTGAAAGCCCTGGAGCTGCACTACCGCCACCTGCACCGGGCCTACCGCCAATCCCTCGCAGCACTGCTCCAGCAGGCAGCCCAATCCGGCAAGGAAGGCGACCGAGTCCAGCTGACCCGGCTGGCGGTACGCGCCATGCAAGCCCTGGTGCTGGGCAAAAAAATCGGCCAGTTCAATTATGTCGGGCCGGATGCCCAGTGGTGGCAGACCTGCCACGAGCTGCTTTTCATGGCGCGAAACCAGGGCATCCTCCATGGCAAGGTCAATGCCTATCCCGACAGCCCCGAAGCCACCAGCGTCTGGCGGGAGTACCTGGTCGGCGTACTGTTCGAGGCCATTCCCCTGTCCAACCTGACGCCGCCCCAGATGGAGGCCATCGAGCGCACCATCCGCAAGGTGGAAAGCCATTGTCTGTTCATCGACACCTTTACCTCCCAGACACCATTCCGCATCAACCTGGAGGCCACTGATGGCCCCAGCCGCTGCGCTCCCGGTCAGGATACAGGCCCGTCCTGGCGATATTTCGGCCCCGGACCAGCCCAGATGCAGTTGATGAAATTACGGGCCAGCATTCAGAGTACCGGTCGCATTCCCGAGTGGCTGGCTAACTGTCCCTGCAATGCCCGCACCCTTCTGGATTTGCTGCACCTGCTGATCCAGCATTGGTCCCTGACGCCCCCGTCACGGCAGCAGGAACGCATCCCGCTCGCCAGCAACCTGCTGGTAGTCAGTGGGCTGACCCTGGCCCGACGCGCTGTCGCTGCTGCCGAATTTGCCCGCTCCGGCCGCAGTCTGGACTACAAGGGGCATGTGCGCATCCTGGATCTGTACCGGGTCGAAGGCGGTGCCCGCCCGGAAGACGCGGAGGCGCCCGCCGCCCCCAAAACGCCCCTGGAAACCCTGGCGGCCCTGGAAAGCACCGGCATCCAGCAGGTCGCTGACACCTGGGAAGGCCTGGACATCAGTGCGGCCGGCCTGGGCGCACGGCTGCCCTTCCGCCGTCCCTGGCACAGCATCGGCGCCCTGCTGGGCTACCGTATCGAGAACGAAATCGACTGGAGGGTTGGCATCATTCGCCGTCTCGGCCGCAGTCATGGCCGGCCCAATGCCGGCCTGACCGTCTTCCCGGGCATTCCGGCCTGCGCCCAGGTGCAGCTGGCAGACAAGAATGCCGAATGTCCCTGGGGCGAGCAGATCCCCGAAGCCATGGGCCTGGGGCTGCTCGATGCCATCTTGGTGTCCCGGGAGGAGCGCCTGTTGCTGGTGCCCCCAGACACCTACACCCCGGACCGCCGGGCCGATCTCATCATCGGCGGCAAGCGCCAGCCCATCCGCCTGGCCGGCATCCAGGAGAGCGGCCCCGACTACCAGCTCATCCTCTACCGGGAAAATGAGGCCTGAGTCCGCCGGCGGCCAATCCCTCCGGTAAAATAGGGCTTTTCCAGCCCCCCCACCGGATTCCCCCATGACCCAGGACGAACTCAAGCAGGCAGTGGCCCGTGCCGCTGCCGATTACGTGGCCAGCCGCGTCGCCGAAGATGCCATCATCGGCGTCGGCACCGGCTCCACCGCCAACTGTTTCATCGACGCCCTGGCCGCCATGAAGGGCCGCTTCCGCGGCGCCGTGGCCAGCTCCGAAGCCACGGCCGCCCGCCTCAAGGGCCACGGTATCCCGGTGCTGGACCTCAACGACGTCATTACCATGCCCGTGTATGTGGATGGTGCCGACGAGGTGACGCCCAAGCTGCACATGATCAAGGGCGGCGGCGGCGCCCTGACCCGGGAGAAGATCGTGGCCGCCGTGGCCGAGACCTTCATCTGCATCGCCGACGGCTCCAAGCTGGTCCAGGCCCTGGGCAAGTTCCCCCTGCCGGTGGAAGTGATCCCCATGGCCCGGGCCCAGGTGGCGCGGGAGCTGGCCAAGCTGGGAGGCACACCGAAGCTGCGGGAGGGCTTCCTTACCGACAACGGCAACATCATTCTCGATGTACACGGCCTCTCCATCGCCGATCCGGTGGATCTGGAAAGCCGCATCAACCAGATCGTCGGCGTTGTGACCAACGGCCTCTTCGCCCGCCGCGGTGCCGACATCCTGCTGCTGGGCACCCCGGAAGGGGTCAAGACACTTAGCGCTTGACCGAAAAGGCGGGGGCGCTGAAACTTCCCTGTCACATTAGCCTGCTAACGTTGCCGGTTCTGACCCCAACAGGACCGCGACCATGGAAGCCATGAGCGAACATACCTACAAGCAATTCGATATCGAGCTGGAAAGCCTGCGCACCCGCGTGCTGCAGATGGGCGGACTGGTTGAGCAACAGGTGAAGAAGGCCATGCAGGGCCTCTACGCTGCAGATACCAGCCTGCTCGAAGCGGTGGTCCGGGAGGATGCCCGGGTGAACCAGCTGGAAATCGAACTGGACGAAGCCTGCAACCAGGTCATCGCCAAGCGCCAGCCCACCGCCATCGACCTGCGCATGATCACCACCGTGATCAAGGCCATTTCCGATCTGGAGCGCATCGGCGACAAGGCCCACAAGATCGGCCGCCTGGGCCTGGCCCTCAACGCCCAGCACACATCCTTCACCCCGGACGTGGAACTGCGGCACATGGCCGACCTGTCCCTGGAGATGCTGCACACGGCCCTGGACGCCTTTGCCCGCCTCAACGTCACGGCTGCCGCCGAAGTGGTGCACCAGGACGAGGCGGTGAACGTGGAATACAGCTCCGTGGTGCGCCAGCTCATCACCTACATGATGGAAGACCCCCGCACCATCTCCCGCTCCCTGGACATCATGTCCATCGCCAAGGCCATCGAGCGGGTCGGCGACCACGCCAAGAACATCGCCGAATACGTGATCTACATGGTCAAGGGCCTCAACGTGCGCCACGCCACCCTGGAAGAGATCGACCGGGAAATCGCCAACAGCTAATTCCTTACTCCCCGGCCATGCCCCGGCCAACAAAAAGGCCGCAGATCGAAGGATCTGCGGCCTTTTTGTTGGGGGTGCTGCCGGGAATCAGGCGGCCGGCGGCACGTAGCCCTGCACCTGTTCGGCGCCTTCGCCGAAGAAGTGCTTTTCCAGCTGCTCGGCCAGGTACTGGCGATGGCGCTGGTCGGCCAGGTTGAGACGGTTCTCGTTGATGATCATGGTCTGCAGGCGAATCCACTGCTGCCAGGCTTCCTTGGATACGTTCTCGAAAATGCGCTTGCCCAGTTCGCCCGGGTAGGGGGCGAAATCCAGGCCTTCGGCCTCCCGGCCCAGCTTGATGCAGTTGACGGTTCTTGCCATGGTGCTTCCTCCAGAAATTGGTTGGGGATGATTATATCGCGAGGCCGCCGCCGTACCGCCAAAGCCCCCAGTCACTGTGGGGCCATGGGGCGCGAGGCCCTACTTGCCCAGACTCTTCATCAGCACCTTGGAGCGGCGCTGCAGGTTGTACATGTGGCGCTTTTCTTCCGGCAGCTCGTCCACCGAGGCCAGGGCAAAGCCCCGTTCGATGAACCAGTGGGTGGTGCGGGTGGTAAGCACGAACAGCCGCTTGACCCCGGCCGCCTTGGCCTTGACCTCGATGTGCTGCATCAGGCGTTCGCCGTAGCCCCAGCGGCGATGTTCCGGCGAGACTGCCAGGCAGGCCAGCTCCGCCGTCTTGGCCTTCTGGCCGTCTTCCGCGTAGGGGTAGAGGGCGGCGCAGCCGACGATAACGCCATCGTGCTCCACCACCGAGAAGCGGCCGATTTCCCGCTCCAGCAGTTCCCGGGGCCGGTGCACCAGGGTGCCATCCTCTTCCAGGGGGGCGATCAGGCCCACCAGACCGCCGATGTCGTCGGGCTTGGCGTCCCGCAGGGTATCCAGGGGGTCCCGGGTGACCACGGTACCGACGCCGTCGTGGGTGAACAACTCGTGCAGGACGGCGCCGTCCAGTTCATAGCCGATGATATGCACCCGGCCCACGCCCCGCCGGCTGGCGCGCACGGCACAGGGCAGGTAGCGCTTCAGGTCCGGCGACAGCCATTCGCCGACCCGGGCCAGCTGTTCCGCCGCATCGGCGGTCAGCTCGTCCAGCAGGTTGCCCTCCGCATCGGTGGCGCCCTGGCTGTCGGTGAGGAAAATCAGCTTGTCCGCCCCCAGGGCCTTGGCCGCCTCCTCCGCCACTTCCTCCATGGAAAGGTTGAAGATCTCGCCGGTGGGACTGGCCCCCAGGTTGGAGAGCAGGACGATGTTGCCCAGGCCCAACTGGGCCTTAAGCCCTTCCGCGTCGATCTTGCGCACGGCGCCGGTGTATTGCAGGTCCACCCCGTCCAGCACCCCCATGGGGCGGGCGGTGATGAAGTTGCCGCCCACCACCCGGATGGTGTTGCCGGCCATGGGCGTGTTGGGCAGCCCCTGGGAAAGGAGGGCCTCCACTTCCAGGTACACGCTGCCGACGGCATCGATGACGCAGTCCAGGGTATCCGCATCGGTGATGCGCTGGCCGGCGTGGAAGCGGCTTTCCAGGCCCTTCTCCTGCAACTCTTCCTCGATCTGGGGGCGGGAGCCATGCACCAGCACCAGGCGCACCCCCAGGTTGGCCAGCAGGCTGACGTCGTAGGCGAAGGTGCGGGCCAGGGGGCCGGAGATGGACTTGCCGCCGAAGGCGACGACGAAGGTCTTGCCGCGGAAGGCATTGACGTAGGGCGCGACGGAACGGAACCAGGCGACGAACTGGGCGGCGTTGGGCAGGGCGTTATCGGTCATGGGCGGGCTGTTCTGAGGGCAAGCGCACGATGGGCAAGGGGAGACTTTACGACAGTCTCATTTCTTTTTCCCGCTCTTGGCGGGGTCTTTTTTCAACGACCTTTCCAGATGCTCGCACAGCGTGCGCAAGACATGGATGCGGGCGTAGTTCTTGTCGTTGGCCGGCACCAGGGTCCAGGGGGCGATTTCGGTGCTGGTGCGGTCCACCATGTCGCACACCGCCTGCTCGTAGTCGTCCCACTTTTCCCGGTTGCGCCAGTCTTCGTCGGTGATCTTGAAGCGCTTGAAGCGGGTGTCCTCCCGCTCCTTGAAGCGGCGGTACTGCTCGTCCTTGCTGATGGCCAGCCAGAACTTGGCGACCACGGCACCGTCCCGCACCAGCTGGTCCTCGAAGTCGTTGATCTCGGCGTAGGCCCGCATCCAGTCGGCCTCGCCGCAAAAGCCCTCGACCCGCTCCACCAGCACCCGGCCGTACCAGGAACGGTCGAAGATGGTGACCCGGCCGTGGCGCGGCACCTGACGCCAGAAGCGCCACAGGTAGGGCTGGGCCCGCTCTTCCTCGGTGGGAGCGGCGATGGGCACGATGCGGTACTGGCGGGCATCCAGGGCGCTGGTGATGCGGCGGATGGTGCCGCCCTTGCCGGCGGCGTCGTTGCCCTCGAAGACGGCGATGAGGGAACGGCCCTGGAAGCGCTCGTCCCGGCACAGGGCGTTGAGCCGGCCCTGCCACTCGGCCAGCTCGCTTTCGTACTTCTTCTTGGCCAGAGCCTTGGACATGTCCAGGGCGGTGAGCAGGTTCTCCCCGGGCACCGGCCGCTGGAAGGGGGCGGCGGCGATGCGCAGGTTGCTGTCCGGCCGGGCCAGGCGGCGGCGCATGGCATCCAGCACGATGCGGCCCACGGCCAGGGAACGGTAGCGCTCGTCGAAGCCGTCCACCACCACCCAGGGGGCATTGCCGGTGCTGCTGTGGCGCAGGGCGTGTTCGGAGACTTCCCGGTATTCGTCGTAATGCTCGTAGCGCCACCAGTCCTGCTCGCTCACCCGCCAGCTCTGCTTGGGGTCCTTGGAGAGGGCCTTGAGACGCTTTTTCTGGTCGTTCTTGGAAAGGTGGAACCAGAACTTGATGAGCAGGGCGCCTTCGTCGGTGAGCATCTTCTCGAAGCGGACGATCTCCTCCAGGCGCTGGTCCAGCTCGGAAGCCTTGAAGGTGCCGTTCACCCGGCCCTGGATGGGGTCGGTGTACCAGTTGCCGAACATGATGCCGACCCGGCCCTTGGGCGGCAGGGAACGCCAGAAGCGCCACATGGGCGGCCGCTCCCGCTCCTCGTCGGAGGGTGGCGGGAAGGCGTGGGTGTCGATGTGGCGCGGGTCCATCCAGGAGTTGAGCAGATTCACCGTCTCGCCCTTGCCGGCCCCGTCCACGCCGTTCACCAGGATGATCACCGGGAAGCGCTTGGCCTGCAGCACGTCGTACTGGGCATCCAGCAGGTCTGCCCGCAGCTGGGGCACCTGGGCGTCGAAATCCTTCTTGTCGACCCGGTGTTCCAGTTCCGCCGATTCAAACATGACTCACTCTCCCCTGAAATCGCCCCACAGGGCCTGAATCGCTGCCAGGGCCGCCAGGCCCGCCGTTTCGGTACGCAACACCCGGGGACCCAGGCTCACCGGGGTGAAGCCGGCGGCCACCGCCGCTTCCGCCTCCTCCGGCGCCAGGCCGCCTTCGGCCCCCACCAGCAGGGACACGGGACCATCCGGCGGCGCCATGGCGGCCAGGGACACGGCTGCACCGGGCAGCAGCACGAGCCGCCGGGAGGCGCTCTCCGCCTGGCCCAGAGCCCGCTCCAAAGGCAATAGGGGCGCCACTTCCGGCAGCCGGTTGCGACCGCACTGCTCGCAGGCGGAGACAGCGACGCCGCGCCAGTGCTCCAGGCGCTTGGCCGCCCGCTCGCCGTCCAGGCGCACCACGCTGCGCCGGCTGGAAACGGGCTGGAAGCGGCTGACGCCCAGTTCCACCGCCTTCTGCAGGGTGAAATCCATCTTGTCCCCGCCCTGCAGGGCCTGGATCAGGGTCAGGGCCAGGGGCGACTCGCATTCCCGGGGCTGGTGCTCGCCCAGGCGCACCCGCACCCGGTCCTTGGCCACGGCCTCGATGCAGGCGCCGTACTCGCCGCCCCGGCCGTCGAAGAGGATGAGGCCGTCGCCGGCCTGCAGGCGCAATACCCGGGCGGCATGACGGGCCGGACCTTCGGGCAGGTCCACGGAGGCCCCGGGACTCAGGCTGAGGGCCTCGGGGGAGCAGAAAAAGCGGGGATCGGTCATCGTGCTATTATAGGCGCGCGCGCCCTTACGTCGCCCATTCCCGTGCATCCACGGGGCTTGCGGGCCAGTTCCAGAGAATCGGGG
>Ga0114986_1000514_pt1 | contig 10664 bp, 11 predicted proteins | sample Shrwel1BS1Day17_FD_96988 | JGI IMG/M metagenome (GOLD analysis project Ga0114986, IMG submission 96988) | Subsurface microbial communities from deep shales in Ohio, USA - Utica-3 well 1 S-1-Day17 | ecosystem: Environmental > Aquatic > Deep subsurface > Shale gas/oil reservoir > Produced... | reverse complement strand
CTGCTGCAGCTGCAGCCGCTCCACGATGTCGGCGCGGGTGAGCTCGTCGGCGGTGGCGGTGAGGGCCACGCGCGGCACGCCGGCAAAACGCTCGGGCAGCACCGACAGTTCGCGGTATTCGGGCCGGAAGTCGTGGCCCCACTGGCTCACGCAGTGGGCCTCGTCGATGGCGAACAGGGCCAGCGCCCCGCGCTCGTGCAGCGAGTCGAGCAGGGCCAGGAAGCGGGGGGTGGTCAGCCGTTCGGGGGCGGCATACAGCAGGGTGAGCTCGCCGCGCAGCATCTGCTTCTCGACGCGCTGGGCGTCCTCGCCGCTCAGGCTGGAGTTGAGGAAGGCGGCGGCCACGCCGGCCTCCAGCAGGGCGCCCACCTGGTCGTGCATGAGGGCGATCAGGGGCGACACCACCACGGTGAGGCCGCAGCCCGCCTGCTGGCGCACGATGGCCGGCACCTGGTAGCACAACGACTTGCCGCCGCCGGTGGGCATGAGCACCAGGGCGTCGCCACCGGCCCCCACGTGGCTCACGATGTCGGCCTGCGGCCCGCGGAAGGCATCGAAGCCGAACACCTCCTGCAGCACGGCCAGCGAGGCTTCCAGCACCTCGCTGCCCGGTGCGACGTCGATGGCGTCCAGCATCGGCTTACATCTGTTCCCAGGGCAGGCCTTCGAAGCGCCAGCCGTTCACGCTGGAGCGCTTGAAGTGCTCGTTGAGCTCGCCCTCGAAACCGTTGACCACATGGCTCACGTCGGTGAAGCCGGCGGCCTCCAGGGCCCGGCCGGCGTCCAGCGTGCGCTTGCCGCTGCGGCAGATCAGCAGGATGGGCCGGGCCTTGTCGCCCGCCTCGGCTTCCACCGCGCGGGCAAAGCGGGCGGGATCGGGCGTGAGGTCGGGGTATTCGTACCAGGGGATGTTCTCGACGCCGGGCGGGCGGCCCACATAGAGCGACTCGATCTCCATGCGCACGTCCACGAACAGCGGCGGTGCCTCGCCACGGGCTTCGCGGGCCTGCCGTTCGGCCTGCAGCCAGGTCCAGGCCTGCGTGGGGGAGAGGTGCTTCATGGGCGGTGATTGTCGGGGATTTCAGGCCGGGGTCTTCCTACAATGACGGGATGAACGCCCCTGAACGTCTGCCCGTCTACACCCGTGCCCAGGCCCTGCCCGGCATCCTGCGCCAGCGCATCGCCATCCTGGATGGCGCCATGGGCACCATGATCCAGCGCTTCAAGCTCACCGAGGAGCAGTACCGGGGCGAGCGCTTCAAGGACTTCCACCGCGACGTCAAGGGCAACAACGAGCTGCTCAGCCTCACCCGCCCGGACGTCATCCGGGACATCCACGAGGGGTATCTGGCCGCCGGTGCCGACCTGATCGAGACCAACACCTTCGGCGCCACCACCGTGGCCCAGGAGGACTACGACATGGCCCCGCTGGCGCGCGAGATGAACCTGGCCTCGGCCCGGCTGGCGCGCGCGGCCTGCGACAAGTTCAGCACCCCCGACAAACCCCGCTTCGTGGCCGGCGCCCTGGGCCCCACGCCCAAGACGGCCAGCATCAGCCCGGACGTGAACGACGCCGGGGCACGCAACATCAATTTCGAGCAGCTGCGAGCGGCCTACCTGGAGCAGGTGCAGGCCCTGGTGGAGGGTGGCGCCGACGTGCTGCTGGTGGAGACCATCTTCGACACGCTCAACGCCAAGGCAGCCCTGTTCGCCATCGACGAGTTCTTCGAGCACAGCGGCGAGCGCCTGCCCCTGATCATCAGCGGCACCGTCACCGATGCCTCCGGCCGCATCCTCAGCGGCCAGACGGTCAGCGCCTTCTGGGCCAGCGTGCGCCACATGCAGCCGCTGGCGGTGGGCCTGAACTGCGCCCTGGGCGCCACGCTGATGCGGCCCTACATCCAGGAGCTGGCCAAGGTGGCCGGCGACACCTTCATCAGCTGCTACCCCAACGCCGGCCTGCCCAACCCCATGAGCGACACCGGGTTCGACGAGACGCCCGAGGTCACCAGCCGGCTGCTGCGCGAGTTTGCGGCCGAGGGGCTGGTCAACATCGTGGGCGGCTGCTGCGGCACCACGCCCCAGCACATCGAGGCCATCGGACAGGGCGTGCAGCCGCTGGCACCCCGGGCGCTGCAACGCGGTCCGTTCCGCAGCGACGCGGCCTGATCCCCGGGCCGGCATTCCCGGTCGGCGCCTGGGGTCATTTCGGCCCTTGGCATAATCCGCAATCCCTTCAAGGGGAGTAGTCACCCGCCACCCGGCGTCACGCCGGGCCTTCGGCGGGCGGAGTTCTCGTCAATCCGCAGCCTCACCGCTGCCGGGAACTGCCCAACCGGCGCCACGCCGGTTGCTGACAAGACCTTGGGGTGTTCGTCAACACCAATCCGAGGTATTTCATGGAAAGCATCGCGCCAGTCTGGCTGTGGGTCGTTTTTGTCGCCTTCGTTCTGGCGGCACTGTTCGTCGACTTCGTCGTCCTCAAGAAGCAGGGCGCGCACGAGGTGGGCGTGAAGGAGGCCCTGAACTGGTCCATTGTCTGGGTGGCCCTGAGCTTCGTCTTCAACGGCCTGTTCTGGTGGGCCATCAAGAGCACCACCGGCTCCACCGAGATCGCCAACGAGAAGTCGCTGGAGTTCCTCACCGGCTACCTGATCGAGAAGAGCCTGGCGGTCGACAACATCTTCGTTTTCCTGATGATCTTCACCTACTTCGCGGTGCCGCCGGCATACCAGAAGCGGGTGCTGATGATCGGCATCATCGGCGCCATCGTGCTGCGCACCATCATGATCCTGGTGGGTGGCTGGCTGCTGGCCCAGTTCCACTGGATCCTGTATGTGTTCGGTGCCTTCCTGATCCTCACCGGCGTGAAGATGTGGTGGGCTGCGGGCAAGGAGCCGAGCCTGGACGACAACCCGGCGCTCAAGCTGCTGCGCCGCCTCATGCCGGTGAGCCGGAACTTCGATGGTGAAAAGTTCTTCACCATGGAAAACGGCAAGCGCATCGCCACCCCGCTGCTGATGGTGATCTGCCTGGTGGGCCTGACCGACGTGATCTTCGCGGTGGACTCCATCCCGGCCATCTTCGCCATCACCCAGGACCCGTTCATCGTGCTGACCAGCAACGTGTTCGCCATCCTGGGCCTGCGCGCCATGTTCTTCCTGCTGCAGGCGGTGGCCAGCAAGTTCCACCTGCTGAACTACGGCCTGGCCGTGATCCTGATGTTCATCGGCACCAAGATGGTCCTGATCGACATCTACAAGATCCCGGTGGCGGTCTCGCTGGGCGTGGTGGTGGGCATCCTGACCATCACCATGATCTGGAGCGCCAAGACCGCGCCCAACACCTGACCGGTCTGGCCCTCGACGCGTCAGCGGCGTGCAGGCCGGGCCACCTCGGCCTGCAATGACGCCACCAGGCTGTCGTAGACCTTGTATTTGGCTTCCAGCTCGCGCAGGCGCAGACTGAGCCGGTAACCCACGGCGGCGAGCAGCCGCCCGGCGGTGACCGGCTCTTCTTCCATCAGCATCTGGAGCGACTCGCGCTGGAGCATGGCCAGCACGCCGTCGGTGCTGGCGGTGCAGCTCGCCGAGCGGGCATCGCCATCGAGCAGGGCCATCTCGCCCAGCACCTCGCCCGGGCCCAGCACGTTCACCGTGAGGGGCTGGGCCCGGTGCATCAGCTGGGATTCCACCGTCACCTCGCCTTCCACCACCAGGGCCATGAAGCCCTGGCCGCCGCTGGCGTCATCGCCCTCGCGCACGATGGCCTCGCCGCGCGAGAAGCGCTGCAGCTGCATGTAGGCCACCACCGTGACCGCATCGTCCTCGCTCAGCTGGGCCAGGGCCGAGGGGGAGCGCAGCAGTGCGGCGGCCTGCATGCCGTGCGGCGAGGCCCTCACCCGCAGCCGGCGACGCCGGGTTTCGCGCTGGCGCAGGAGTCGGTCGAGCAGTTGCATGGTGTCGGATTTCTGTACAGGGCAGGGTGTTCAGCGCCATTGTCACCCGACGGCGCGACATCCTGTCGTGCCGCCGCATGGCACGTCGATTGCTTGACCGTGGCATGCCACCAGCCCCTTCCCTGTCCGACCCGGCCACGCGCGCCCCTGAACAACAGGTCTGGCGCGACCCGCTGGCCCTGATGCTCGAATCCACCGGCGAGGGCGTCTTCGGGGTCGACCTGGACGGCCTGTGCGTGTTCATCAACCCGGCCGGTGCCCGCATGATCGGTTTCGAGCCGGCCGAGCTGCTGGGCAGCAACATGCACGACCTGACCCACCACTCGCACGCCGACGGCGCCGAGTACCCGGTGGAAGACTGCCCCATCTTCAACGCCTTCCGCCAGGGCCTGCCCTGCCGCATCGACAGCGAGGTCTTCTGGCGCCGCGACGGCTCGTGCTTTCCGGTGGAGTACAGCAGCCATCCCATCATCGACGCCGGCCAGGTGGTGGGCGCGGTGGTGACGTTCGTGGACATCACCGAGCGCAAGCGGGCGGCCGATGCCCTGCAGCGGGCCAAGAGCGAGCTCGAAGCCCGGGTGCGGGAACGCACCCACGAGCTGGAGACCGCGCTGCACCAGGTGCGCGAGCTGGCGGCCTGGTCGGACAAGGTCCGGGAGGAAGAGCGCACCCGCATCGCCCGCGAGGTGCACGACGAGCTCGGCAGCCTGCTGGTGGCGCTCAAGATGGACGTCAACTGGATGGACAAGCGACTGTCCGAGCAGGGGGAGCGTTCGCCCGAGCAGGCCCAGGACATGCGCCAGCGCATGCGCTGCAAGTGCCAGAACATGAGCCGGCTGATCGAGAACGCGGTGGACAACGTCGGGCGCATCATCACCGACCTGCGTCCCAGCATCCTGGACCACCAGGGCCTGTGGGCAGCGCTGGAGTGGCAGGCGCAGGAGTTCGTGCAGAGCGCCGAGATGGCACTGGACTGGTGCATGCGGGCCGAGCCCGAAGGCGCCTGGCCCGAACCGCCGGAGCCGCTGGCCATGGCGGTGTTCCGCATCTTTCAGGAGATGCTCAGCAACGTGGGCCGTCACTCCCGCGCCGACCGGCTGGCGGTGCAGGCCGTGGTGGAGGGGGGCGTCCTGCGGCTGAGCGTGCACGACAACGGCGTGGGGGCATCGGCCCAGGCCTTCGAGGCGCCGGACGCCTACGGCATCATGGGCATGCGCGAGCGTGCACGCCACTTCGGTGGCGTCATCGACATCGACAGCGCACCAGGACAGGGCACGCGCATGTGCCTGACGGTGTCGCTACAGGCAGGAGCCCCAGCGTGAACACGCAGTTCGATCTGTTGACCGACACCATCCGGGTGCTGATCGGCGACGACCACCGCATCGTGCGCGAAGGCCTCAAGCAGATCCTGGCCGAGGCGCCCGACGTGCAGGTGGTGGCCGAAGCCCAGTCGGGGCCCGAGGTGCTGGAGCAGGTGCGCGCGCTGGGGGGCTCCGAGGGGCTGCACCTGGTCATGCTCGACATCGCCATGCCCGGTCTGGACGGCATGGACGTGCTGCAGACTCTCAAGCGCGAATACCCGTCATTGCCGGTGCTGATGCTCAGCACCTACCCGGAGCGCCAGTACGCGGTGCGCTGCATCAAGCTCGGCGCCTGCGGCTACCTGAACAAGAGTGCCGACCCGGACGACATGCTCATGGCGGTGCGCAAGGCGGCCGGTGGCGGGGTGTTCCTGTCGCAGGCCACGGCCGAGGCGCTGGCCGCCGCCGTGGGCCAGAGCGGCGCACAGGCCGGGCCCGAGGCCCTCTCGCACCGGGAGTACCAGGTCTACCGGCTGCTCACCCAGGGGCGCACCGTGAGCGAAATTGGTGCGCAGCTGGGCCTGGCGGCCAACACGGTGAGCACCTACCGCGCCCGCATCCTGGAGAAGACCGGCACCAAGAACGACGTGGAACTGGCGCTCTATGCCCAGCGCCATGGCGCCGGACGCTGATTTGTAGGGCCAGCCCTACAAGGGGTGGTGCAGATCTCTGCGATCTGCATGCCTGATCGTCGGTTGGCATGCCCCCCACGGGTATCTGGCCCGTTGCTTGCAAGGAGTACCTCGTCCATCAACCCACGAGGTGCGCCATGTCCGAATTCTTTGACCCGTACAACGCCGACCGCCCCCTGATGCTCAAGTGCAGCTGCGGCCGTGACCACACGGTTGCCGAGCACCAGGCCGAGGAAGCCGTGCAACGCGCTTCCGACCAGGCCGCCAGGACCCTGCGCGAGCGCAGCGAGACCGCCGAGTTCGAGGCCTACAGCAACGAGTTCATCGAGGCCACGCTGGTCAAGGCCATCTTCCCGCACGACGAGCAGCGCCGCCGCTTCCTGCGTGCGGTGGGCAAGGGCACCGCCATGGCGGCGATTGCCAGCGTGGTGCCGGTGGCCAGCCTGCAGGCCATGGCCCAGGAGAAGGGCGCCCTGGAGAAGACCAACCTGAAGGTGGGCTTCATCCCCATCACCTGCGCCACCCCGCTGATCATGGCCCACCCGCTGGGCTTCTACAGCAAGCAGGGCCTGAACGTGGAAGTCACCAAGACCGCCGGCTGGGCCCTGGTGCGCGACAAGATGATCAACAAGGAGTACGACGCCTCGCACTTCCTGTCGCCCATGCCGCTGGCCATCTCGCTGGGCCTGGGCAGCAACGCCACGCCCATGAACGTGGCCACCATCCAGAACATCAACGGCCAGGCCATCACGCTGTCGCTCAAGCACAAGGACAACCGCGATCCCAAGAACTGGAAGGGCTTCAAGTTCGCGGTGCCGTTCGACTACTCGATGCACAACTTCCTGCTGCGTTATTACCTGGCAGAGAACGGCCTGAACCCCGACACCGACGTGCAGATCCGCGTGGTGCCCCCGGCCGAGATGGTGGCCAACCTGCGGGCCGGCAACATCGACGGCTTCCTGGGCCCCGATCCGTTCAACCAGCGCGCGGTGTTCGACGAGGTCGGCTTCATCCATGTGCTGACCCGGGACCTCTGGAACGGCCACCCCTGCTGCGCCTTCGGCACCAGCACCGAGTTCATCCAGAAGAACCCCAACACCTTCGCGGCGCTGTACCGCTCGGTGCTGACCGCTGCGGCCATGGCCCGCCAGCCGAAGAACCGCGAGCTGATCGCCAAGGTCATCGCGCCCAGCCAGTACCTCAACCAGCCCGAGGCGGTGCTCAACCAGGTGCTGACCGGCCGCTTCGCCGACGGCCTGGGCAAGATACAGAACGTGCCCGAGCGCGCCGACTTCGACCCGATGCCGTGGCAGAGCATGGCGGTGTGGATGCTCACCCAGATGCAGCGCTGGGGCTACATCAAGGGTGACGTGGACTACAAGGGCATTGCCGAGAAGGTGTTCCTGATCACCGATGCCCGCAAGTACATGAAGGAACTCGGGCAGGACTTCAAGGCCGGCCCTGCCTACGAGAAGCACACCATCATGGGCAAGGTGTTCGACCCGGCCAAGCCGGCCGACTACCTCAAGAGCTTTGCCATCAAGAAGGTCTGACCATGAAAACCCTCGGATTGCAATGGCGCGCCGGCCTGGTGTCGCTCCTCCTGTTGGTGCTGTTCCTCGGCGCCTGGCAGCTCGGCACCACCGGCCCCTCCATCGGCGGTTCCTCGGCCGGCATGACGGCCGAAGAAATCGAGTACGCCAAGATGATGGGCAAGGACCCCGGCACGGCCAAGGCCAGCGGCTTTCCGCCGCCGCTGGAAGTGGCCAAGGCCAGCTGGGAGCACCTGTCGGATCCGTTCTACGACAAGGGACCCAACGACAAGGGCATCGGCATCCAGCTGGCGCACTCGCTGGGCCGGGTCGGTCTGGGCTTCCTGCTGGCCATGGCCGTGGCCATCCCGCTGGGTTTCCTGATCGGCATGTCGCCGCTGATGCAGAAGGCCTTCAACCCCTTCGTGCAGGTCTTGAAGCCCATCAGCCCGCTGGCCTGGATGCCCCTGGCGCTCTACACCCTCAAGGACTCGGACGTCAGCGGCATCTTCGTGATCTTCATCTGCTCGATCTGGCCGATGCTGATCAACACCGCCTTCGGCGTGGCCTCGGTCAAGCGCGACTGGCTCAACGTGGCCGCCACGCTGGAGGTCAACCCGATCCGCAAGGCCTTCCAGGTGATCCTGCCCGCTGCGGCGCCCACCATCCTCACCGGCATGCGCATCAGCATGGGCATCGCCTGGCTGGTGATCGTGGCCGCCGAGATGCTGGTCGGCGGCACCGGCATCGGCTACTTCGTGTGGAACGAGTGGAACAACCTGTCGCTGACCAACGTGATCTTCGCGGTGCTGGTCATCGGCGTGGTCGGCATGCTGCTCGACCTCATGTTCGCCCAGGCACAGAAGGTGGTGACCTATGTGGAGTGAATCCAGCGACCGCGAGGTCGTCATCAACACCCTGTCCGCCGAGCCCGTCTCGGCCCTCCCGAAAGATCCCAAGATGAGCGGTTTCCTCAAGGTCGAGCAGCTGGCCAAGGCCTACCAGGCCGACAAGCCGGTGTTTGCCGACGTGTCCTTCGGCATCGACCGCGGCGAGTTCGTCTGCATCATCGGCCACAGCGGCTGTGGCAAGACCACCATCCTCAACGTGCTGGCCGGTCTGGACACCGCCAGCAGCGGCCACGCCTTCATGGACGGCCGCGAGATCGCCGGCCCCAGCCTGGAGCGCGGCGTGGTGTTCCAGGGCCATGCGCTCATGCCCTGGCTCACGGTGCGCCAGAACATCGCCTTTGCCGTCAAGTCGCGCTGGCCCGACATGGCCCGCACCGACCTGGACGCGCATGTGGAGAAGTTCGTGGCGCTGGTGGGCCTGAGCCATGCCATCGACAAGAAGCCCAGCCAGCTCTCCGGCGGCATGAAGCAGCGCGTGGGCATTGCCCGGGCGTTCGCCATCCAGCCCAAGATGCTCCTGCTCGACGAGCCCTTCGGCGCCCTGGATGCGCTCACTCGCGGCACCATCCAGGACGAGCTGATGGGCATCGTGCGCGACACCCAGCAGACCGTGTTCATGATCACCCACGACGTGGACGAGGCCATCCTGCTGGCCGACCGCATCCTGCTCATGACCAACGGACAGGAAACCGCTGCCGGCTATGTGCCCGGCGGCCTGGCCGAGGTGGTGGTCAACCCGCTGCCCCGCAGCCGCACCCGCAGCCAGCTCCACCATCTGGAGGGCTACTACCCGCTGCGCAACCACATTGTCGATTTCCTCGTGACGCGGGCCAAGGCGCATTGAAGCCCCACCGTCTGCAGCGCGATCCCGTTTCTTCAACCCTTCTCCATCACAACGAGACAACACCATGAACCGTCTGGACGTCACCGAAAAAATCATCAGCACCAAAGTGGCCAAGGGCCTGACCTGGGCCGGCGTGGCCAAGAAGGTCGGCCAGTCCAAGGAATGGACCACGGCGCTGTGCCTGGGCCAGATGACCGCCACGCCCGAGCAGGCCAAGGTGGTCGGCAAGATCTTCGGCCTGACCGCCGAAGAGCAGAAGTGGCTGCAGGTCGTGCCGTACAAGGGCTCGCTGCCCACCCCGGTGCCGACCGATCCGCTGATCTACCGCTGGTACGAGATCGTCAGCGTGTACGGCACCACCATCAAGGAGCTCATCCACGAAGAGTTCGGCGACGGCATCATGAGCGCCATCGACTTCAGCATGGACATAGAGCGCCAGGCCGACCCCAAGGGCGACCGCGTGAACGTGGTGCTCTCCGGCAAGTTCCTGCCCTACAAGCAGTACTGATCGGCACGCTGCCCATGGACCCGCGCCCGCCGCTGCCGCCCTTCACCGCCGAGACCGCCGCGCAGAAGGTGCGCATGGCCGAGGACGCCTGGAACACGCGCGACCCCGACCGGGTGGTGAAGGTCTACACCGAGGACACGCGCTGGCGCAACCGCGCGGAGTTCCCGGTGGGGCGCGATCAGGTGCATGCCTTCCTGGTGCGCAAGTGGGCGCGCGAGCTGGACTACCGGTTGATCAAGGAGCTGTGGGCCTTCGACGGTGCGCGCATCGCGGTGCGCTTCGTCTACGAATGGCACGACGATTCCGGCCAGTGGTTCCGATCGCACGGCAACGAAAACTGGCAGTTCAATGCGCTGGGCTACATGGAGCAGCGCCACGCCAGCATCAACGATCGGCCCATCACCGAGGCACAGCGCCTGTTCCGCTGGCCGCTGGGCCCCCGGCCGGCCGATCACCCCGGACTGACCGAACTCGGGCTCTGACCCGGCTCACGGCAGAGGAATCCACTCCCGGTCATCCCCGGGCGGCAGTGCGAAGCGCCCGGCCTTCCAGTCGGCCTTGGCCTGCTCGATGCGCTCGGGTCGCGACGACACGAAGTTCCAGAAGATATGGCGCGGCCCCAGGGGCTCGCCGCCGAACAGGAACACGGTGGCCGGCTCGGGTGCGGTGAGGTCGATACCGGTGTCCTGTCCGAACACCAGCAGCTGGCCCGGCAGCACCGCCTGCCCGCCGAAGTTCAGGCTGCCACGCGCCACATACACCGCCTGCTCGGCGTGCTGTCCGGGCAGGCGCAGCCGGGCGCCGGTGCTGCACTCGGCATGCAGGTAGAACAGCGGCGAGAGCGTGGCCACCGGGCTGCGCTGGCCGAAGGCGTCGCCGGCCACCAGGCGCATCCACACGCCGTCCTCGGTCCAGGTG
>Ga0114986_1000513_pt1 | contig 10667 bp, 9 predicted proteins | sample Shrwel1BS1Day17_FD_96988 | JGI IMG/M metagenome (GOLD analysis project Ga0114986, IMG submission 96988) | Subsurface microbial communities from deep shales in Ohio, USA - Utica-3 well 1 S-1-Day17 | ecosystem: Environmental > Aquatic > Deep subsurface > Shale gas/oil reservoir > Produced... | reverse complement strand
TTCCTCGCCCGCTGAGTCGCCGCGCACCGGGGGGCGGTTGCGCCGGCGCGGCGACTCAGCGGGCGAGGAAGACGGGCTGCGGGGCAGCGAGAGCTTGGAGCGGGACGTCATGGCGGGAGGGCAGTTCCAGACGTGATTGGACCACGTCCCGCTCCGGTCCCAGCCCGAAGAGCTCGCGCAGCGCGACGCGATAGTCGTCCCGGCCGACGGCGCTGGTGTTGTGGTGGCTGCCGCCATCCACCAGCAACCAGCGCTTGGGTTCGGGCGCACGCTCGTAAAGCTGGCGCCCCAGTTCAGGGCGGATGAAGCGGTCGGCACTGCCATGGGCCACCAGCACGGGGGCCTTCACGCGGGCGATGTGCTCGGCCGCCTCGAAACGCTGGGTGATCAATGGCCCCACCGGCAGCCAACCCCAGCGGAAGGTGCTCACCACGTCTCGGATCGAGGGGAAACTGGCCTCGACCAGCAGGCCGGCGGCATCGTCCACCTCCGAGGCCAGGTGGGTGGCGATGGCGCCGCCCAGCGAATGGCCGTAGATGAAGCGCCGGGCCTGCGGGTGCTCACGGGCCATCCAGTCCCAGGCGGCGCGGGCATCCTCGTAGGCCAGACGTTCGGAGGGCAGTTCGCCGGAGCTCTGCCCGAAGCCGCGGTAGTCGATGCCCAGCACCGCAAAGCCCAGGTCGTGCATGCGGCGCATGCGCGGCGCGCTGCTGCGCACGTCCCAGCGGGCGCCGTGCAGGTAGAGCAGCACCGGCGCATCGGGTCGGTCCTGCGGCAGCCACAGGGCATGCAGCCGGGCCCGGTCGCCCTCCAGGTGCGAGTCGAACTCGATCCACAGTTCGTCCATGCCCTCGGCGGCATAGGATGCACCGCGCCAGGTGTCGTTGCTGGGCTGGAAGATCCAGCGCCGCTGCTGCGTGTCGAGGGCCGCACAACCGGCGAGCAGGGCGAGGCAGGCCAGGGCGGCCAGTGTGAGCTGAATCCAACGGCGCAGGCTGATCATCAGCATCACCGACCCGGGTGCCCCGGAAAAGTTCAGCGCCCGCGCAGGAAGAGTGCGTCGAGCTCGCGCACCGTGAGCTGGCGCCAGGTGGGCCGGCCGTGGTTGCACTGGTCGGCCCGCTCGGTGCGTTCCATGTCGCGCAGCAGGGCGTTCATCTCGTCCAGCGTCAGGCGGCGGTTGGCGCGCACGGCCCCATGGCAGGCCATGGTGGCCAGCAGTTCGTGCTGGGCGCGCTGGATGACATTGCTGGCGTCGTACTGGGCCAGTTCGGCCAGCACGCTGCGCGCCAGCTCCACCACGTTCGCGTCGGCCAGGGCCGTGGGGCGTGAGCGCACGGCCAGTGTGGTGGGTGACAGCGGGGTGACTTCCAGCCCCAGCGTGAGCAGGGCTTCGTGGCAGGTCTCGGCCGTGGCCACCTCCTGCGGTGTGGCCGCGAAGGTGGCCGGGATCAGCAGGGGTTGCGACTCGATGCGCTGCAGCTGCAGGTGCTGCTTGAGGCGCTCGTAGACGATGCGTTCGTGAGCCGCGTGCATGTCCACGATCACCAGGCCCTGGGCGTTTTCGGCCAGTACATAGATGCCGGCCACCTGCGCGACCGCCCGGCCCAGCGGCCAGGCCTCGGGGTCCCAGTCCTCGATCGCCGGGGCGGAGGAGGGGGCCGCGACCTTCGTGGGCCAGGCCGGCGGCGCCTCCTGTGCGAACAAGGCGGCGGCCTGCTGCAGCCCCAGGCTGGACTGCACCTGAGGGGAGGGCGTCCAGCGAGTTGCGACGGAAGGAGCCACCGTGGGGGATGTCAGGGGGGCCTCGGGGGCCGCACCGGCCCGCGACAAGGCGAGCGCGTCCTCGACCGCATGTCGCATGGCCTGATGCACTTCGCGGGAATCGCGGAAGCGCACCTCGATCTTGGTCGGATGGACGTTCACGTCGACCCGCTCGGGGGCGATCTCGAGGAAGAGCACGTAGCTGGGCTGGCGCGCTCCGTGCAGTACGTCCTCATAGGCGGAACGCACGCCGTGAGCGATCAGCTTGTCACGCACGTAGCGGCCGTTGACGTAGCAGTACTGCAGATCGGCCCGGGCGCGCGCCGCATCGGGCAGGCCGGCTCGGCCAAAGATGCGCAGCGGGCCGACGCGTGCGTCCACCGGCCGGCTCTGGGCGATGAAATCCTGGCCCAGCACGTCGTGCAGCCGCTGCTCACCGCTGGCGCGGCGCCACTGGGCGACCAGCTTGCCCTCGTGCCACACAGCAAAGCCCACGTCCGGGCGGGCCAGGGCGTGACGGCGCACCGCTTCCAGGCAATGGGCCAGCTCGGTGGCGTCGGTCTTGAGGAACTTGCGGCGTGCGGGCGTGCTGAAGAAGAGCTCGCGCACCTCCACGCTGGTGCCCACCCCGCGCGCCGCCGGGCTGAGTTCCCCCGAGCGGGCGTCGAGCCGATGGGCATGTGCCGCCTCGGGCGGCCGGCTGCACAGGGCCACGTCGGCCACCGAGGCAATCGCCGCCAGGGCTTCACCACGAAAGCCCATGGTTTCCACCTGCTCCAGTTCGGCCAGCGAGGCGATCTTGCTGGTGGCATGCCGGCGCAGCGCCAGGGGCATCTCCTCGGCTGGCATGCCCGCGCCGTTGTCCTCGACCACGATGGCGCGCACGCCGCCGGCCAGCAGCTTCACGGCGATCTCGGTGGCCCCGGCGTCCAGCGCGTTGTCCACCAGTTCGCGCACGACCGAGGCCGGGCGCTCGACCACCTCGCCCGCGGCGATCTGGCTGATCAGTTCGTCAGGCAGTTCACGGATGGGCCGACGCGGGGGGGCTGAAGGGGCATTCATTCACGGGGATTGTAGGAGGGCAAGGCGGCCGGGGCAGTCCCGGCAGGGATAATCCCGGCGCATGGAACTGATCACCTTCCTCATCGATTTCATCCTCAACATCGACGAGCACCTGGCGAGCTTCGTGGCCGCCTACGGGACGTGGGTGTATGCGCTCATCTTCCTGATCGTGTTCGTGGAAACAGGTCTGGTGGTCATGCCCTTCCTGCCCGGCGATTCGTTACTTTTCGTTGTGGGAACGATGTGCGGGGCCGGGCTGATGGACCTGCACCTGACGATCATCCTGCTGCTGATCGCGGCCATCGCCGGCGATCAGGTCAACTACACCATCGGCCGCTACTTCGGGCCCAAGGTCTTTCAGTGGGAGCAATCACGCTTCTTCAACAAACGCGCCTTCAACCAGGCCCATGAGTTCTATGAACGCTATGGGGGCATCACCATCATCCTGGCGCGCTTCCTGCCCTTCGTGCGCACCTTCGCGCCGTTTGTCGCGGGTGTGGCCGAGATGAACCGCGCCAAGTTCACGCTCTACAACGTCGTCGGCGCCTTCATCTGGGTGGTGGGGATCACACTGGCCGGCTATTTCTTCGGCAACCTGAGCTTTGTCCAGAACAACCTGGAGAAGATCATCTGGGCGCTGATCATCGTGCCTGGGCTGATCGCGATGTACGGGGCGTGGAAGACGCGGCGGGCGTCACCTTGAGGCAGCCCTCGTGTCGATTCCTGCACGATCGTGAGGGCGTTGCCAGTGAGGCCGGCCGGTGCATGGGCCACAATCCCAGATTGCTCCGCATGAGCCGAGGCATTCGCTTGTGAAATCGTTTCGCTGCTTGATGATCCTGGTTGCTGGCTGGATGGCCGGGACTGCCTTGGCACAGGTACCACCTCCTTCGCCGATGATGACCACGCGACTCGTGGTGCACTTCAAGGAGACGGCGGCTGCGCAGACTGCATCGGCCCGGTTGCCCGAAGTCACACCGCTGGAACGGGCGCGCAACCGGGTGAGATCGCTGTCCACTGACGCCGGCACGCCATTGACGCTGGGACATCAGATGGGCGATGGTGCCGTGGTTGTCCACATGGATCGGGCTCGCCCGCTCGCCGAGGCGAAAGCGCTGGCCGACGCGCTGAAACGTCATCCCGAGGTCACGTCCGTGGGCATTGATGTGTGGGTCCAGCGGCAGGCCATCGTGCCCAACGACACACACTACCCGGAGCAGTGGGCTCTCCAGTCTCGCACCTCCGGGCCGACAGGTACGGCTGCCTTCAGCGACGCCTGGGATGCAGTGAACCCCACCAACATGGGCTCACCTTCGGTGGTGGTCGCCTTGATCGATACAGGCCGAGTGGAGCATGAGGACTTGGCCGCGAACGAGATCCCGGGCCATGACTTTGTCTCGAGGGGCACTTTCTTTGGTGTGGAGGTGTCGGGAGATGGGGACGGACGTGATGGCAACCCCGCCGATCCCGGCGACTTTTGCACCCCTCGAGGGGAGACTTCCTCGTGGCACGGCCTGAAGATGGCCAGCATCATTGCGGCGGTTGCGGGGAACAACAGGGGCATCGCAGGAGCGGCGCCAGACGTCAGGGTCCTCCAGGTGCGTGCTCTGGGCCGATGTGGCGGGTGGCTGACCGACGTCGCCGATGCGCTCAGGTGGTCTGCCGGCGCGAGCGTCAGTGGAGCCCCCGTGAATCCCAGCGCACCGCAGGTGAAGGTCGCCAATCTGAGTCTGGGGTCGGTGCCTGGTTTGAACTGCGATGACGGCAGCTACGAGTACATGCGCAGTGCCGTGCAGTCGGCCCTGAGTGCCGGGGTGGTGGTGGTCGCCGCCGCAGGCAACGAAAGCGCCACCTCGCTCGGGCTGCCCGCAGGCTGCCAGGGTGTCATCGCCGTCGGCGCACACACGGTCACCGGTGAGTTGGCCGACTACTCCAATCGCAACAGCGGCGTGATGCTCACCGCCCCCGGTGGAGGCTGCTCGCTTGCCAGCAACGGCCAGGTGTGCGACCAGGGGATCGCTGTGCTGGGCAACGCAGGGGTCTCTGGGCTGGGCGCCAACCTGGACCTGGCGTGGACGGGCGGCACGTCTGCCGCGACCCCATTTGTCTCTGCGGCCGCCGCCTTGATGCTGTCTCTGGACGACACCCTGACACCTCACCAGGTGGGCAGGATCCTCACAGAGACGGCACGCCCGCACCCCGTGGGAAGTTATTGTGCAAACAACCCCGGCGTGTGCGGCTCCGGCATGCTCGATGCCGAGGCCGCAGTCCTGCGCGTGCGCGACGGCCCCATTCCCGACAACCCTCGGCGTTCCGGTGGCGGTGGAGCGCTGGCTTGGGGCTGGTTGGCCCTGCTGGGCCTGGCCGTGCTGCGCGCCCGTCGCCTTCAGACCTGACGATTGCGCGCCAGCGGCGGATTCTTCTCGAAGTAGCGGCGGATGCCGTTCATCAGCGCATCGGCCAGCTGCTCCTGGTAGGCCACCGTTCTCAGTTTCTGTTCTTCTTCACGGTGGGAGATGAAGGCGGTCTCCACCAGGATGGACGGAATGTCGGGTGCCCGCAGCACGGCAAACCCGGCTTGTTCCACGCGCGGCTTGTGCAGGCGTCCCACCTTGCCGATGTGGCCCAGCACCGCGCTGCCGAGCTTGAGGCTGTCGTTGATCTGGGCTGTGGTGGACATGTCCATCAGCGCGCGCATCACCTGCGAGTCGTTGTGCTTGACGTTCACGCCCCCCACGATGTCGGCGGCGTTTTCCTTGTTGGCGATCCACCGGGCAGCCTCGCTGGTCGCCCCCCGCTCGGACAAGGCATAGACCGAGGCGCCGCGGGCGTTCGGATTGGTGAAGGCGTCGGCGTGGATCGAAATGAAGAGGTCGGCCTGCACGCGCCGGGCCTTCTCGACGCGCTGCCGCAGCGGCACGAAGAAGTCTGCATCGCGCGTCATCATCGCGCGCATGTTGGGCTGGGCGTTGATCCGGTCGCGCAGGCGACGTGCGATCGCCAGCACGACGTCCTTCTCGCGGGTGCCGGCCGGGCCGATGGCGCCCGGATCCTCGCCACCGTGCCCCGGGTCGAGGGCGACGATGATGAGACGGTCCATGCGACCCCGGGCCGTCCCGTCCACCTCACTGCGGCGCGTCACAGGGGCATTCGGCGCGGGCGTTGGAGGCGCCGCTGCCACGGGAGGAGTGGCCGGGGGCACGGCCCCTCCCTGGCCGATGCGCCCGATGAACTCGCCCAAGGCGTCGTTCAGCGCGGCCTGGGCTCGCCTTTCGGCCTCCTCCTTCTCACGGATGAGCGCCATCAGCGGGTCGGGCGGCACCGTCGGGTAGAGGTCGAAGACCAGGCGGTGCTGGTAGTCGGCCACGGGAGCCAGTGTGAAGACCTGCGGCATGACGGCCTGCTTCAGGTCGATCACCACGCGCACGACCCGGGGCTGGTTCTGGCCGACACGCACGCCTTCGATGTAGGGGTCGTCCGAGCGCACCTTGCCGACGATGTCGCGCAGCGTCTGGCTGAGCTCCAGTCCCTCGATGTCCACGACCAGGCGGTCCGGTCCGCCGGCCGTGAAGTAGCGGGTCTGGAGCGGTGTATCGCTCTCCAGCGTGATGCGGGTGTAGTCCGGAGCGGGCCACACGCGCACGGCCACGATGGTGGCGCCAAAGGCGATGTCGCTGGCGCCCAGCAGCAGCACCAGGCTGCCGGCTTGATGCATGAAGTGCCGCCGCTTCATCCGAGCAGCGCGGCACCGCGAGGGGTGTAGGCCGTGATCATGACGTCGCGTTGATCGTCGTCACGGGGCTGGAGTTCCATGCGCCAGTCCGGGACCGGCAGCAGCCCTGACGCCCGGTCGGGCCATTCCACGAGCTTCAGCCCGGGCCCGGTCAGGATGTCGCGAAAACCCGCGTCTTCCCATTCGCGCGGGTCGCTGAAGCGGTAGAGGTCGAAATGCCAGGCCTCGCCGGTTGGCAGGGTGTAGGGCTCCATCACGGCATAAGTGGGGCTCTTGATGCGCCCGGTCACGCCGAGGGCACGCAGGAGGTGACGCACGAAGGTCGTCTTGCCCGCGCCCAGCGGACCGTGCAGTTCGATGAAGGCATCCCGCAGCTCGGCTCGCCGCGCGAGAGAGGTCGCAAAGGCCTCACAGGCCGCTTCGTCGGGCCACCGGCATGAGGAGCTTCCTAGAATTGTCGAATGCATCAGGACCGTGTCATCGACCCCACCGCCTTGCTGGAGCAGCTGCGGCTCTGGGCCCATGGGCTGGGATTTTCCCAGATCGGGGTGGCTGGTGTCGACCTGCACACTGCAGAGCCCGGCTTGCTGGCCTGGCTGGAGGCCGGATTTCACGGTGAGATGCACTACATGGCCGCACACGGCCTCAAGCGCGCCCGGCCTGCGGAGCTGGTGCCTGGCACGGTGAGCGTCATCACCGCGCGCGTGGACTACCTGCCGAGGGCCTTGCCGCACGACTGGCAGGACGTCGAATGGGAGCGCCTGCACCGCGCACCCGCACAGGCCAGCGTGTCGCTCTACGCCCGAGGGCGCGACTACCACAAGGTGCTGCGCAGCCGCCTGCAGGCGCTGGCCGAGCGGCTGGCGCAGGCCGTGGGGCCTTTCGGCCACCGCGTCTTCACCGATTCCGCTCCGGTGCTGGAGGCCGAACTGGCGGTGCGCAGCGGCCAGGGCTGGCGAGGCAAGCACACCCTGGTGCTGTCGCGCGAGGCGGGGTCGATGTTCTTTCTCGGGGAGATCTACGTCGACCTGGCCTTGCCGCCCACACAGCCCGCCGGCGCACATTGCGGCTCCTGCACGGCTTGTATCGAGGTGTGCCCCACGCAAGCCATCGTTGCGCCCTACCGGCTCGACGCGCGCCGCTGTATCTCCTATCTCACGATCGAGCATGCAGGCACGATTCCGGAGGAGTTTCGCGCTGCCATGGGCAACCGGATCTACGGCTGCGACGACTGCCAGCTGGTGTGCCCATGGAACAAGTACGCCCAGCGTTCGGTGCTGCCAGATTTCGACGCGCGAGAGCCGTGGTCGGCGGCCACGCTGGTGGACCTGTTCATGTGGGATGAGGCCCGCTTCCTGAAGGCGACCGAGGGCAGCCCGATCCGCCGCATCGGCCACGAGCGCTGGCTGCGCAACCTGGCGGTGGCCCTGGGCAACGCCTGGCGCGAAACGGGCGATGCAGCCCTGTGTGCTGCGTTGCAGGCACGCCGCGAGTCGGCCAGTCCACTCGTGCGCGAGCACATCGACTGGGCGCTGGCGCAGCGCGCAGCCTGATCAGCCCTGGAGCCAGCGCAGCACCGCCACCCACAGCGGGATGGACACCATGCCCAGCAGCGTCGAGACGGTGACCAGACCCGCTACATAGCCGCCGTTGCCACCCATGCGCACGGCCAGCACGTAGGCGCTGGAGGCCGTGGGCATGGCGGCGAAGGCCACCACGACAGCCTGCTGCGCAGCCGGCACACCCAGCAGGTGCACCAGGGCAAGCGCCACCACTGGCAGCAGCAGGTGGCGGATACCCAGCAGGCCGGCGGCCAGGCCTGGGCCGGCCCACAGTCCGCCCAGCTTCAGGCCGGCGCCCACGGCCATCAGCCCCAGCGGCAGAGCCGCCTGGCCGATGCGCTGCAGGGTCGAGGCCAGCGGGTCCACCAGGCGCAGGCCGAGCAGGTTGGCGATCAGGCCCCCCACCGTGGCCACGATCAGCGGATTGCGCACGATCTCACGCCAGAAGCCATGGCCACCATGGCGTGCCAGCGGGTACACCGCCCCGAAGTTGCACAGCGGCACGGCCAGGGCCACCAGCAGGGCCGTCCAGGTCACCCCCGCAGGGCCGGCGAGCTTGTCGGCCAGTGCCAGCGCCACGTAGGAATTGAAGCGGAAGGCCACCTGGGCCCCGGAGGCATGCAATTGCGGATCGACGCCTGGCAGGTGCCGCAGGGCGTAGGCACTCGCGATGCCCACGGCCACGATGCCCAGGCCGGCACCGGCCAGCGGCAGGGTGGTCTGGAACTCCAGCGGGCTGCGCACGATGGAGTTGAACAGCAGCACGGGGAACAGGAGGTAGTACACCAGCCGCTCCACGGCCTCCCACACCCCCCGGTTGAGCGCCGTGTAGCGGCACAGCACGAAGCCGCAGACGATCAGCAGGAATTCGGGGAGCAGGAGCAGGATGTCGGACATGGGCGGGGCGTTGAGCGGCGCCATCGAGTGTGCCAGTGCACGCCCCTCCCCCAGGGCAGACCCGATGCGTAATTCCCACAATCGCCGACGCGCGCATCTCGCACAGGATAGGCAGCGATTCGATTCACGTCGATCACGGGTGCCCGTACCATCGGGTGCTTTGCGGAAACCCTCCGTCCCATCGTCCCACACAAGGAGACCTACATGCAGCGCCGACACCTGATCGCCGCCCTCGCCCTCCCTGCTGCGCTGGCCTTCAGCGCCGCAGCCTGGAGCCAGGCCTACCCGTCCAAGCCCGTGCGACTGATCGTGCCCTTTGCCCCGGGAGGCACCACCGACATCGTCGCCCGCGTGATCGCCGAGAAGATCCAGGGCCCGCTCGGTCAGACCATGATCGTGGACAACCGTGGCGGTGGTGGCGGTCTCATCGGCGCGGCCGAGATCGTGCGCGCCCAGCCCGACGGCTACGTGCTGGGCATGGCCACCGTCTCGACCACGGCGTCCAACCCCGCGATCAATCCCAAGACGCCCTACAACCCGCTGACCGATTTCACGTCCATCATCAACATTGCGGCCACGCCCAACGTGATCGCCGTGCATCCGTCCTTCCCGGCCAAGGACTACAAGTCCTTCGTCGCGCTGCTGAAGGCCAACCCCGGCAAGTACAGCTTCGCCAGCTCCGGCACGGGCGGCATCGGCCACCTGCAGATGGAGCTGTTCAAGTCGCTGTCGGGCACCTTCATCACCCACATCCCCTACCGCGGCGCGGGCCCCGCGCTGAACGACACGGTGGCGGGCCAAGTGCCCATGATCTTCGACAACCTGCCCTCGGCACTGCCCTTCATCAAGGACGGGCGCCTGATCCCCATCGTCGTGGCCGCGCCGGAGCGTCTGTCCGTGCTGCCGGATGTGCCGACCTTCAAGGAGGTGGGCCTGGAGCCCGTGAACCGCATGGCCTACTACGGCATCCACGGCCCGAAGGGCCTGCCGAAGGAAGTGATCGACAAGGTCAATGCTTCCGTGCGCCAGACCCTGCAGGACCCGGAAGTGCGTAAGCGCATCGAGGCCACCGGCTCGCTCGTGGTGGGCAACACGCCCGAGCAGTTCGCCGCCCAGACCAAGGCCGAGTTCGAGGTCTACAAGCAGGTGGTGGACAAGCAGAAGCTCAAGCTGGAGTAAGCTTTCGCAGCGTCGCGAACGCAAGGCCGTCGCCTCGGGCGACGGCCTTTTTTCTTGGACCCATGACCGCACTGCCAGACAGCCTCGCCAGCATCGACCGATTCGCCGACGCCTTGTGGGTCGAGGAGGGCCTGTCCGCCTTGACGCTGGCCGCCTACCGGCGCGACCTCACCCTCTATGCTCGCTGGCTCGATGCGCAATCCGCGAAATCGCTGGATGCCACCACCGAGACCGATCTGCGCGCCTACGCCGTCCACCGTGCCCACACCAAGGCCACCACGGCCAATCGGCAGCTCACGGTGTTCCGTCGCTATTTCCGTTGGGCCTTGCGCGAGCGCCTCATCGCAGCCGACCCGACCCTGAAGCTCGATGCGGCTCGCCAGCCCCTGCGGGTGCCCAAGACGCTGAGCGAGGCCCAGGTGGAGGCCCTGCTCGCGGCCCCGGACCTCGAGACCCCGCTGGGGCTGCGC
>Ga0114986_1000512_pt1 | contig 10684 bp, 9 predicted proteins | sample Shrwel1BS1Day17_FD_96988 | JGI IMG/M metagenome (GOLD analysis project Ga0114986, IMG submission 96988) | Subsurface microbial communities from deep shales in Ohio, USA - Utica-3 well 1 S-1-Day17 | ecosystem: Environmental > Aquatic > Deep subsurface > Shale gas/oil reservoir > Produced... | reverse complement strand
GGCTCCCGGGGCGAGGATTGAACGACCCAGCAGATCATCTACCAACTGGCGCATCGCCTCGCGCGCGGCCAGCAACGGGTACCTTCTGGGGTCTATGCAATCATCCGGGATGCGACAACTAACAATGAAAACCTCATGTCAATTCACACTCAACCGCCTTCGGATTGGGACTCTTTCAAAAAGAAGGCCTCAATATCGCACAGCAAATCACTGGTGCGCGAACGCTTCGCAGAAGTTCGATTCCTTGAACACAGTGCCAAACCCTTTCACAAACCATTTTTCAACGGCCACATCAACAATGTGGATGTCCAAAGTTTAGGAGGCCGCGACACTTAAGTCCAACCAAATTAATTGGACACAAGCATTCAGTTTTTCTTATCGACGGGCTTCGAAAGGGAGTGATCCAAACCGTGGGAGATCACTTCGTGATGGAACTGGCGCTGTGCCCGGTCGCAGGCGCGAGGGAAGCTCTGCACCACCTGCGCGCCTGATGCGATGTGAGAGATTGAAGGCATGAAACAGATGAGCCTGGGCGAGAGCGGATTCGAGCGAAAAACCAAGAGGACTCGCAAGCGCGAGTCCTGGACGAGATGAACCTGGTGGTGCCGCGGGCTGAACTGGTCTCGCTGATCGCCCCGCACGCACCCGCACCAGGTGCCAAGGGTGAACGTCCACCGTTTGCTGTTGAGACCGTGCTGCGCATCCACTACATCCAGCTGTGGTTCAACCTCTCGGATCCGGCGATGGAAGAAGCGCTGTACGACACAGCACTGTTCCGTGAGTTCGTCGGCCTGGATGTCGGTGAGGACAACATGCCCGACGAGTGCACTATCATGCACTTTCGCCACCTGCTAGAAGCCCACGACCTAAGCTTGCAGATCCAGGTCACCGTCAACGCCACACTGACGGCCAAGGGCCTGCTCTTGAAAAGCGGCACGGTGGTCGATGCCACGCTGATTGCTGCACCTAGTTCGACCAAGAACAGCAGCTGCGAACGCGACCCTGAGTTGCATCAAACCAAGTGGGGCAATCAGTGGCATTTCGGCATGAATTGCTACAGGGTGCATCAACGCGCGCTGCCGCAGGTGTTGTGCAGATGGCATGGACCTCTCCACCTACACCGCTGTTGACGGCGCGGCCCATGACTCGATACGAGCTGGGTCCTCGCGGCGACGGCATCAAAGTGCCAAAGTGGATGTTCGTCGCAACCACTGAGAACCGGAGGCCCCACCATGCAATCTACCGCAACGCCGCCAGTGATCGGAATGGATATTGCCAAGAACGTATTCCAGCTCCACGTCGCGGATGCCGAGACCGGCGAAGTCAGGCGGCACAAACTCAGGCGTGACCGGGTGACTACCTTCTTTGCCAATCGTCAGAGGTCGCTCGTCGCGCTGGAGGCCTGTGGCGGCGCGCACCACTGGGCCAGAACGATGCAGGCGTTGGGGCATGAAGTGAAGCTGCCCGCCAAGCATGTCCGTCCCTTTGTCCTGCGCGACAAGACCGATGCCCGTGATGCCCAGGCCATCTGGGTAGCGGCCCAGCAACTTCACATCAAGGCCGTTTCAGTCAAGAACGAGCAGCAGCAAGCCTGTCTGACTCTGCACCGCTTGCGCGCTCAGCTCATGAAGGTGCGGATCATGCAAACCAACGCATTGCGTGGCTTGCTCTACGAATTCGGCATCGTGCTGCCGGAAGGACATCGTGTGTTGCTCAAGCGCATTCAGGATGAACTGGCCAAGGCGCAGGAGCAAGCTCGCCTGCCTGAGGTGATGGTCGCCAGCGTTCAGGATCAACTTCGTCGCATCGACAGCCTGCAGGTCGATATCGGCCAACTGGACAAACGGCTGGCCTCAATGGTCAAGCAGAACCAGCACATGCAGGCACTGCAAGCCATACCGGGCATCGGTCCGTTGACGGCGACAGCCTTGGTGTCTACCGCAACCGACTTGTCCGGCTTTGAGTCAGGCAGGCAGTTTGCCGCCTGGCTGGGTCTGCCCCCCCCCGGCAGACTGGCACTGGCGGGAAGACTCGGCAGTTGGGGATCTCCAAACGCGGCGACCCCTATGTGAGGACCATGTTGATGCACGGGCTCGCGCTGTCATTGCCAGAAGCCGGCGAAGCGGCTGGATCGAGAGGTTGTTGCTACGCCGTCCATACAGCGTGGTGGTCGCGGCGCTGGCCAACAAGCTGGCTCGAACAGTCTGGGCAGTCCTGGTCAAAGGCAAAGCCTTTGACCAGGACAGATGGAATCCGGTTGACCTCGCCGCAGCCTGAAACCACCACGATGAACTGAACACACCAAACGCCAAGAAACCGTTTTGAAGGAGAGCACGCAGGAAGCGATGTGATGGGTCAACAGGTCAAACCGGGGTGGGGGCAATCCGATAAGGAAGCAGGGCATCAAGCCCGATGTGCAGACAGGAGCCTCACCCGCGAATGCCTTCAGGGCCAGCAGGACGAACACCCTGCACCGACAGGCCGAATGTAAGACTGCAAACCCTTCAGACCTTCACGCCGCCAAATCTTGCTCTTTTGGAGACGTCCATGCAAGACCTTCCTTAGCACTCTGTTCCTGCCGCCGAGTTCTTCAAAACGGAGCTGGAACGAGGCACCAGCATGACCACCAACGTAGACAGGCGACGACCTTGCACACCGCCAGCCGGAGGTTCCGGGCGAGATCTCTGTTACACGCCGCCTTCCACTGCGTTGTGAGCGCTCGCGCTGGATCGGAAGCGTGCGGCAAGTGCGGTTCAAGAAGGCTCCTGCCGCGGCTCCCTTTCACTGGCCTCAGCGGAGCATCCGTCCGTTGTGGGTCATCACCAGGATGTCAGCCACGTTGATACCGTTCGCAATCTTTCCGCCAGCGCCCGCCGAGAACGACACCCCGCCCAAAGAGACCGACTGCATCCCACGCAAGGTCGTTTGAACAGCGGTGCGTGTCATTGCGGGGGCGCGCCTCAAAGCCTCAAGTACCACCCGGGCATTAATGTACCCCTCGAACGAACTGAGAGAGAGCACTTTGTGATTTCGAGCTGCCATGGCAGCTTGGTATTCGCGTGAAAGGGGAAGCAACGTTGCATACGGGTTCGGCACGACGCTGGAGAACGCGGTGCCGACTGCGGTCGCCCCCAATTGTTCCCAAATTGACAGCTCATCGGCAGTGGAGAGGCAGACAAGTTGCGCGTGCATCTTCGTCGCGGCCTTAGCGCGAATGGCTGCAACGGCGGTAGAGGTCACCCCCCCAACCACCACAAGATCCGCCCCGCTGCGCTCGATGTTCCGTGCTTGGTCTGTGTAATCCGTTGCCTCCCGGTCGTAGGGAACGGCGGCCACAAGTGGCAGTCCGTGCGCTGTCAGGACCGACTCGAGCTGAGCACGGAATGCCGTCCCAGAATTGTCGGTCGCGTGCAACACCGCTACTCGGCGCCGACCGATCGCGGGAAACAAGGCCGCGATGGCACGGAACTCCGCGTCAAAGGTCGCTCTCACGTGCGTGATGATCTCGGTTCCTGGCCGGCGAAATGCATCGTTGCCGTGCAGGACGCCCACAATGGGTATTCCCGCCTGTGTGGCCGCCGGAATGGCGGCACCGATATTCGGCCCCCCCAAGAGCGAGGTCATCGCGACGACAGAGTCCCTGCCCGCCAGTGAACCAATGGCGTCGACCGTCCTCTGAGGGTGGTATTCATTTTCAATAGGCACGAGCCTGACGGGCTGCCCTTTGATTCCGCCAGCGCGATTTGTCTGCTCGAAAGCGGCCTCCACACCCTGCCTGACCATTTCGGCCTGACGCGCTTGCGGTCCCTGCAATGGCAGCAGCATGGCCACCTGAATCTCGCGCGGCGTCGATCGCACCGGGAACGGCCAGCCAACAGCCGCCACGCACAGAGTGCCTCCAATACACGCTAGGGTACGCCGCTTCATCCGGTCAGGATGGGGGGAAACAGTTGCCATGATGATCGTATCGCTCCAACTTTTGAACTTGCAGGCTCTGCCGCAAACAGCAGCTTCGTCAACTGCACTTTTTGGACCGACTTTAGTAAATTTGAGACGCCCTTGATAGATTGAATCTGAATCAATGTGAGTGGAGACTTGACCACTACACATACGCTCAGTTCGCACCGACCTAATGCTGCGCCGCGAGGACATCGCCCGCACATCGACACGATCTGCTGCGTCAAGCTCTGGGAGCCGTGGACCTTCGTTGCTGATGTGATGACACGGCAGTCCGCCAATAAGGAGACGACGACAGCCGCTTCAGTGGCCTGCAACGTGTCCAAGTAGGCGGCCATAGCCGGGCACAACCGCGCTTATGCCGAGCCTACGCATGCAATCCCAGGCAACTGCCGAATTGCTGGTGATGACAGGGCTTCCAAGGGAGCACTCCAGAGATTCAGTAGCTTCGGCTGTCCGCACGGTCGTGCAGCTAAGTACGTACGCCTCAGCCTCGGTTTGGACCTGTGACAGGGCAAAGGCTTGCCATGCCTCAGGCGTGACGGCCATCATCTCTCGGCCAGTACTGCAACTCAGACCTACATTTCCCAACCCATCGAACCCCCGTCGAACGAAGTAGGCAGCCTCCCGCTTGTTGACTTCCTCCGGGTAGGGTGAGAGCAGCACCACCCGGCGTGCCTGCATGGCATCCAGCGCGGCCACCAGAGATTACGATGTCGCAGTAGCCGGGAGTCCCGTTGCAACACCGATGCGCTCCAGGATGGACGCCTCTAGCTCCGCGCTGTAGGTCGATACCGCGGTGCAATCGGATCATGGACATGGGTTCTCCTTGGGATGGAATGGCTACGGTGTCGAGGGAGCAGACAGCCCGCTCAGAATCCGTAGAGTTGTTCGGGATTGAGCACGAGGATCCGGTGGCGCAGCCGCTCGTCCGGCACCCAAGTTAGCAATTGATCTAGCAGGTCAGCGGTATTGGGCATCAGCCCCTTGAAGGACACGTGAGGCCAGTCGCTGGCCCATACCAGGCGATCCGCTCGCGCGGCGAGCAACGCCTGTACATAGGGCACCATGTCATCGTAGGGCGGCGGCAAGGCTGACATCCGGTAACCGCACGAGAGCTTGACCCAGCACCGCCCGGTGTTCACCAGCCTCAGCAATGCTTGGAACCCGGGTTGATCCAGCCCTTCAGTTGGCCTCAACGAGCCCATGTGGTCAATCACGACGTCCGTAGGGAGTTCACGCAGCGTCGCCTCGATGTCAACCAAGGGGACGCGGCCTTGGTCGTCCATGACATGCAGTTGCACATGCCAGCCCAGGCGGGCGATGCGTGCCGCCAGCGCTGGCATCTCAGCCAACGGTACGGCACCTGCATGGCCAATGTTGTAACGCACGCCACGCACTCCGGCCTCATGCATCCGGTCCAACTCGGCATCCGGCACCTCGGCCCGCAACGCGGCGATGACACGCGCCGGACGTCCAAGTTCGGCCACAGCCTCTAGGTGCCGGCGATTGTCGGTGCCGTAGCCGCTGGGCTGCACCAAGACCAGGCGCTGGACTCCAAGGATGTCGTGCAGTTCCCTCAGCTTGGCGGGCAGTGCGTCGGGCACGTCGAAGGCACGGGTCGCTGCAACAGGATAGCGGCTGGCGGGTCCGTAGACATGCACATGGCAATCCGTCGCACCTGGCGGACAGGCCAGTTGGGGCCGGCGGAAAACTGGATCGGGAGGCTGACAGAGCGGAATCATGGAGGGATTGAGCAAAATCGACGAAGCGGGGATGACTACCAATACGCGATCATTCGAAGATGCGATCCTCGTGAAGCACCACTGGCACTTCCTTGTTCTTCTCCGAGTAGCCGTCGAAGGGTTTGCCCTCCAAGTCGATGCGAGCGAGCACATCGCTGTCTGGGTCAATATGCGCACCGATGCGCAAAATGACAAGTGGTTCGTCGTCTTCCTTGGCCTGGAACCAGTAGAAAACTCCCGCAGGTAGCAGTACGCAGTCGTTTCTGCCCGCTTCGCGCGCCTCTCCGTTCGGCCCATGGAATGTCGCTCGGCCTTGCAGGATGACGAACACATGGTCCTCGTTGGAGTGCGCGTGGATCTCGTTTTCGCCGCCGCTGGCGTAGGTCTTGAGCACGACGTTCATGTAGCGCGAGGCGCCCAGCACCTGGTTGGTCCGCCCCTGCATCGGCAATTGGGCACGAATATGGAAGAAGCTGGGCTGCCCCGGCCGGGTGAGACGTGCCATCTCCGCGCGCCATTCAGCTGCACTGTGGACGATCGGAGCAAAGCTGCGAGAAAGAGAAGTGGTGCTCATGGTTGGTTCCTTCAGGAGTGGAGAAAGTCAATCGATCTTGATACCGGCGTCCGCAATGACGGGACGCCAGCGCGCGGCCTCTGAGGCAATGAAACTGCGCAGTGCCTGGGGCGAACTGACGTCGGCCAGCAGGCCCGCGGCCAGGAGCTTTTCCTGTACGTCCTTGGCGGCGAGCGCCTGCGACAACGCCTGGCTGAGCTTGTCCACCACGTCCGCCGGCGTGCCCCTGGGCGCGAGCAATGCCATCCAGACATCAATATCGGGCAGCTTGACGCCCACGTCGGCCAATGTCGGCACATTCGGAAGCGACGGGATGGACCTGGTGCTCAGCCGTGCCAACGGGCGCAAGGTGCCCTTTTCAAAATGGGGCATAGCGGCCGTGATACCGTCGATGGTGAACGTGACGTCCTTGGACAGCAGACCCTGCGTCGTACCCGCACTGCCTTTGTATGGCACAGAGACGACCTCCTTGCCCAGCGTGCGTTTAAGCAGCTCTCCAGAGAGCTGCGAGGTAAATGTGCCAAAACCATAACTCAGCGCGGAGGGATCGGCCTTTGCCTGCGCCACCAGCGCTTGCATCGACTGCGGTCCGGTCTGATGGGTCACGATCACCAACGGGGTGGTGGCCACTTTGCCGATCGGCTCGAAGTCTCGGATGGGGTCGTAGGGCAGCTTCGCATAGAGGTACTGATTCATTACCAGCGTGCTGTCGATTGCCATCAGCAGCGTATAACCATCCGCAGGGGCTTTGGCGACGGCATCCGCGCCGATGATGGTGTTGGCGCCTGGCTTGTTGTCCACAACGATGGTCTGACGCATCGCCTGACCCATGCGCTGCCCCACCAAGCGGGCCAACAAGTCGGTGGGACCTCCGGCAGGGAAAGGCACGACCAGTCTGATGGGGCGATCGGGAAAATCGCGAGGGCCTTGCGCTTGCGCGAGGACCGGTAGGGCGGCGCAACAAAACGACGCGACAAAAGTGGCTGCGACCTTGGAAATCTTCATAGTGTTGTCTCCTGTGGCTGTTTCCGGTAACCGCGATTCGTTGTCACGGTGGCTTCCTGTTCCGAGTGAATTCTGTTGGGCCGTTGCAGGCAAGGCAATGCGGTGCAATCAATTCTCTGTATCGAAGAAATGAATGCAGAGCCGCTTCTCGCATGCAGACATGGGTAGCAGTTGTGGTGCGCAGCACGCCATGTACCGCGTACCGCAACGCTAGCAGGCTGCCAGGGTTGCTCGGTATGCCTTGCGGACCGGCGCCGCGCATACACACTTCCGCGTCGATGCAGCTAGGCAAAGCTCAAGTAACTGTGCTGCTGCCGGTTTCAACAACGCGGATTGAGTCTCCAATCAACCTAGGAATTGCACTGATGCCCCTGTGGATGCAGGCACTTTCCACAGCATTTTTCGTTGGTTGAGAGTGCATTCAAGCTTGATGACATCCAAAGTGGTTCCTAGGATTCGAGACTTCTTAGGAAGCCTCGAATTACCCACCACCGGAGACACCATGAAACTATCGATACCTTCGCGTCGCTCACTCCTCGCGACTGCGTCCATCCTCGCCGCGATCATGGGCCACCCTGCCATCGCGCAAGACAACTACCCCAGCCAGCCCGTCACCCTGGTCGTACCGTTCACGCCGGGGGGCAGCAACGATGTCATTGCCAGAATGATTGGTCAGCGGCTCAGCCAGATCTGGCAGCAACCGGTTGTCGTGGAAAACAAAGCTGGCGCTGCGGGCAGCATTGGCACCGACCATGTGGCCAAGGCCACTGCGGACGGCTACAAGCTGCTGATCACCAACAACAACACCATGTCGATCAATCCGGTACTGCTGCCGAACACGCCGTACGCCGTCGCGCGTGATTTCACCCAGATCACTCAGCTCGGCGTGGTTCCCGTTGTTCTGGTTGTGAACGCCAACGTGAAAGCCAAGACCGTCAAAGAGCTCGTCGACCTTGCAAAGTCCGCGCCTGGGAAGCTGTCCTATGCTTCTTCGGGCACGGGCAGCCCGCAGCACCTGTCAGCAGAGCTCTTCAAGTCGATGACGGGCACCGACATCATTCACGTCCCCTACAAAGGCGCGGCGCCGGCGATCACTGACCTGCTGGGAGGCCAGGTGGATCTGCAGTTCGGTGCCATCAACTCGCTGCTGCCGCACATCCGTAGCGGAAAGTTGCGCGCGCTGGCCGTCGGCGGCGCCCGGCGCGCGAGCCTGCTGCCCGATGTGCCCACTGTCGCTGAGGCAGGACTGCCCCGCTACGACAGCGAGATCTGGCTCGGCCTTGCTGCTCCTGCGAGGACGCCTGCTGCGGTCATCAAGCGGATCAGCACCGATGTCATCGGAGTCCTGGCGGAACCCGCGGTGAAGGAAAAGCTCGCCGAGCAAGGCATCGAAGCGCGATCCAGTACTCCTCAGGAGATGACCAAGCTCGTCGAGAAGGACACCGAGCGCTGGGCGAGCGTGATCAAGAGCGCAGGCATCAAAGCCGAATGAACGGAGCACTCAATTGAATTCCAGGCGACCAACCCCACTGCGCCGCGACGTGCCTGTCCCTAGCCATGGCCATGGCTACGGTAGCTTGTGGGCCAGCGACGCGATCGCGGAGATGATCCGCGCGCTCGACATCCCCTATGTCCTTCTGAACCCTGGTTCTAGCTTCCGGGGACTGCACGACAGCCTGGTGAACCATCTCGGGAACGTCGATCCCCAGATGCTCGTGGTTCTCCATGAGGAGCATGCGGTAGCCATCGCCCATGGCTATGCGAAGGTGACCGGAAAGCCCCTCGCGGCCATCGTTCACAGCAACGTGGGTCTGATGCACGCATCCATGGCGATCTTCAATGCGTGGGTGGACCGTGTGCCGGTCGTGGTCCTGGGCGCCACCGGCCCGGTGGATGCCGCCAAGCGGCGCCCCTGGATCGACTGGATGCACACCGCGCAGGACCAGGGCGCGCTCATCCGCGACTTCAGCAAGTGGGATGCGCAGCCGGCCTCCGTCGGCGCGTCTTACGAAGCGCTGCTAAGGGCCAAACAGATCGCACTGACTGCGCCCGCAGGTCCGACCTACGTGTGCTTCGATGTCTCCCTCCAGGAAACGCGGATCGACGCGATCCCCCCGCTGCCAGACGTCAGCCGCTATCCGGTTCCTTCGCCTGCGGCGCCCGCGCAGGAAGCGTTGGCACGGGCAGCGGACCTCCTTTCCTCTGCGGTTCGTCCGGTCATCCTCATGGGTCGGGTCTCCAGGTCGAGCGAGGCCTGGCGTCAACGCATCGAACTGGCCGAAAAACTCAATGCGCAGGTTCTCACGGATCTGCGCGCCGGCGCCTCGTTCCCCACGGATCACCCGCTGCACGCGGCCGTGCCCGGCGTGTTCCTGACCCCGGACGCGGCCCGCACGCTGCGCGCGGCAGACGTCGTCCTGAGTCTGGACTGGTATGACCTGAACGGGACGCTGCAGCAGGCGTGGCGCAACGAGGATGTGGACGCCAAGGTAATCCAGATCTCGCTCGACCACTACAGCCATCGCGGCTGGAGCATGGACCACCAGGGCCTGCCGCCGGTCGACGTGTTCATGCCGGTCGAACCCGACGTCGCTGTTCCGCTGCTGTGTACCGCTTGCGCGAGCCGACCGGCCCGCAATGAGGCCGTGACGGTCACGGTCACCAGGTCGCCATCGCCGGAGGACGGCACCATCAGCATCGCGATGGTCGCGGATGCCCTGCGCCGGGCGGCCGGCAGTCAGCCCGTGACGCTGATCCGCGTGCCGCTGGGCTGGAGCGGAGAGATGGGCCATTTCCGGGATCCGCTGGACTACCTGGGCATGGATGGCGGCGCCGGCATCGGATCCGGTCCGGGCATGGCGGTCGGCGCGGCGCTGGCGCTGCGCGCCAGTGATCGCCTGCCCGTGCTGATGACGGGCGATGGTGACTACCTGATGGGTCTGACGGCGCTCTGGACGGCAGCGAACGCCGGCATCCCCCTGCTCACCATCGTCTGCAACAACCGCTCGTTCTTCAATGACGAATTGCACCAGGAGCGCGTCGCGCGTGACCGCGACCGCCCGGTGCAGAACCGCTGGATCGGGCAGCGGATCGGAGACCCGGACCCGGACCTCGCCCAGCTGGCGCAGGGCCTGGGACTGCAGGGCTTCGGACCGACATCCGACCCCGCCGAGCTCGACGAGGTCCTGGCTCGCGCCGTCGCTGCGGTGCGAGAAGGCTCGACCGTGGTCGTCGATGTGCGGGTGACGCCGGGCTACAGCGCCGCCATGGCGTCGGGCATGACACGGTCGCATGAGGATGCGCAAGGAGGTGGAGCATGAGCACGGATGCCATCGTCCTGCCGGACAGCGGCGACCTGAGCCCCTACGTCAAGGGCATCCTGCCCCGGTCGAGCGGCCTCTTC
>Ga0114986_1000510_pt1 | contig 10706 bp, 12 predicted proteins | sample Shrwel1BS1Day17_FD_96988 | JGI IMG/M metagenome (GOLD analysis project Ga0114986, IMG submission 96988) | Subsurface microbial communities from deep shales in Ohio, USA - Utica-3 well 1 S-1-Day17 | ecosystem: Environmental > Aquatic > Deep subsurface > Shale gas/oil reservoir > Produced... | reverse complement strand
TTCGGGCCCATCGGGCATATCCCGCCCGCCGAGGCCGAAGCCAACTACTATGCAGCCAGAGAGACCCTCGATATGGTCGCATGACTCAAATGAAACCGCCTCCGGAAAACCCGGGACGCTTCATCCAGCGGATGCCTGCGATTAGCGACAAAGCATCTGTTAGCTGATATTGCGCGTTAGCGAAGACGCCGATCACCTCGTGATCCTGCGCTCCACCGCCAAAGAACACCGGCGGCTGAAATGCCGACGGCAAGTCGCGGCGCAGCGCCCGGGTTTCGGTATATGCGAGATCCTGATTGAAGTAGAACCCCCCGATCGTGAGGTCGAGGTTATCTAAGGACAATGCATAGCGCAACTCGTTAGAGAATTGTTCTTGAGCGGTTTCGGAGGTGGAGTGGAACAGGAAGCGCGGGGTACCATCGATGTCGCCACGCGTCGTTGAATCATATTTGCGGTAACCGAACACATTAGTCAAAGTACCGGGGCCAATGTCGAGGGTTGCGGTCAGCGAACCGGTCCAGATCTCGTTGGCATAAGCACCCGGTTCATCGATCGAAAAATCGAAACTGTTGCGGTCAAAAAGAGCCCGGTTCTGGCTCGAGGGACCATCGCCGTCGCTTTCGAAGTAATCGAGTTTGCCGAGCAGGGTCAGGCCGCCGAGACGGGCTTCGAGAGCGCCGCGCAGGATAATGGTTTCCGCGGCACCGTGGTTCGAATTGTCGAACAGGTTGCGGAAATAACCTTCGTCTTTGTTGTAATAGGCGCCAACCTTGAACAATAGCACGTCTTCGACGATCGGGCCGCTGATCACGCCGCTGGCGGTGTAGTTTGCGCCACCGCGACCGCCGTCCAGCGCCGGGCCGTCAACCGCTGCGCGGAACTTGCCGCGGAAGTCTTCGGTGGGGTTGCCGGTGTTGATCACCACCGCGCCGCCGGTCACGTTGCGGCCGAACAGCACGCCTTGCGGGCCGCGCAGGATTTCCACGCTCTCGAGGTCGAACAGGTCGAACACAACGCCGCCGTTGATGCCGAGGTACACGCCGTCAACGAACACGCCGACAGTTGGGTCGATGGACGGGATCGACGAATTGATGCCAAGCCCGCGGATGGTGAAGTTGGCGGTGCCTCGTGTGGTGCCGACATCATCAAGGCTCACGGTCGGCGCCTGGAACGACAGGCCCGAGATAGTACGGACTTTGAAGGCTTCCAGCGTGCCAGCGTTGAACGCGGTCACCGCGATTGGAATATCTTGAACGTTTTCGGCATCCCTGGTCTTCGTGCCGGTAACGAGGATTTCGTTGATGCTGTCGAGCGTGCTGGCGGGGGCTTGTTCCTCGGGGTCGCTTTCCACCTCCTGCGCGCTCACGGCGGCGGAGGATAGCACAGCGGTGCCGACAAGCAGAGCGATCTTGCTCATCCCAAATTTCGTACGCTTGCGTTGCTTCATCATTTTTTATCTCTCCCATGTTTATGGGTTGTGCAGGGTAATAAAGAGTCGCCAGATTGCAACCTATCGTACGCGTCGTTCGCATTCGGGAGCTAATGTTCGCCGAACTATGGTGTCTTTCAGTCACACTTCCTCGGCTCATCCCAACCGTTTGCGCCAGTTCGGCTTGCGGAGAAATGAGGAAAAGCAAATTTGGGTCGGGCACTTTGAAGAACCTGCTGGCTTAGGCGTGAGGGAGATGAGAATGGGCTGGAGACGGTTTTTTGAGCTTGTTTCCCTGCGGCATTCTGGACCCGTGCGCCGATCAGTCCCCGATCTTCGTGCCGCGCGTGCGCCCATCAGCCGCTGGCGCCCCAAGGAATAGGCGAAGTTGACCATCCTGATCTTTATACGGGCGCTGGCGATGCCGATTAAATGAATTTGGCAGGCCTGTTGGGTGTTTCTGCCCGAAGGTATGATCAGTTGGGTGTTTCTGCCCGAAGGTATGATCAATCGCCGAGCAGACAGCGGAGCGATTGGCATTGGTCCGCCCAATGTGCTCTGGCAGCTGCTCCCCATTATAAACAATGGCATCATAGGCATTCTAGGTGCGGTGCAGCCCATGGTCGATGCCGAAGCGGTTCTTTGTGTAGCGGACATCAGGTTAGGGGGCAGCCAGCTTGAAGCCAGCGACCCAAAATTAACATAATGTTTATTATCAATCTTGCGAACTGCTTGCGCGAAATAGAAATGACACTGCCCACTTTGTAGCGTTGGCACCCTCGAGTGTCTACCAGCAGAGCAACGGTTACATGGAACGCTAGGAAATGACTTGGGCCAATCGCGGATGTCCTCGCGGCGATTAGCGCCTACGATCCTCGCGCTTGCCCTCTGATGGTCTTGACAATCTCACGAGCGCCGCACAGATTGTACCTGTTTCGTGCAATATGTGAGGCATTATGGCGTCGGCTGCATTTCTGAGCGAAGTTACAGGCAAGGATGGCGTATCGCCCGACCGTCTGTCAGGAGCGTTGCGGATCACCAAGTCCGAGCTTGCCGCCGCTGCCGGCCTGTCTCGCGATGCCGTCTCCAAAAGCTCTCGATCTGGCAGTCTGTCGACCCAGACACGGCTGCGCGAGATGAGCGAGATCATCAACCGTGTGATCCCGTGGACCGGAAGTGAGCTTGCGGCCTATGCGTGGTATCGTTCGCAGCCCCTGCCCTCTTTGGGCGATGCAACCGCCGAGGAACTGGTCCGTCAAGGACGCGCCGAACTCGTTCGCAGCTACCTCGCCCGCATCGCACAGGGCGGGTTTGCTTGACCCTGCCGGTTACGCGGTTCGAAGGTCTGGCTTACCGCGCGCATCATCCGGGGTGGGCCTTCGATCCCGAATCCGGCGAGGGTGCCCGAATGCTTGGCGGCCGGTTCAACCGGCCAGGCATTGCGTGCCTGTACACATCGCTGCGCCTCGAGACCGCATGGCTCGAGGCGCAGCAGGGCTTTGCTTTCAAGGCGCAGCCCATGACCCTTTGCAGCTACCGGATCGATTGCAGCGACATCCTCGATCTGACGACCGATGAAGGTCTTGCCGCAGCTCTGGTCACGCGGGCCGATCTCGCTTGCGCTTGGGAAGTGCTGGCCGCCGATCGTAAGCCCGTGCCCACCTGGGAACTCGCGGATCGTCTGATCGAAGCGGGATGCGCTGGGATCATCGTCCCGTCCTTTGCAGCGCGCGCCGGCGAGAGGGATATCAATCTGGTCCTGTGGCATTGGACGCAAGACAAACCGCACATGGTGATTGTAGTCGATGACGATAATCGCCTGCCGAAAGACCGCTCATCCTGGCAATGATTGCGGAATTCAGCAGAAACTACAGCATCCATCTGTGATTCTTATCGGGTCGGATACTGCATAGTCGGCAGGCGATTGATTGGGTCAATTTGGATCGCCCGACCTCTCACATCTCGGTTGTGACGCTTGCCCAGATCATAAAGCCTACGAAGCTGAGCATGAGGCAGGTGAGTCCGGCTATCATTCGTGCGACTGCCCTCCACGTTTGGGCCTTGGGCCCTCCAATGATCGCATCGCTTCGGCGGCGTCGCACCCGCATCGCGAAAGTCTCTTGTATGACGTCGGCAGCGCCGAATGTGAGCAGCGCGGTTGCTACCATGAAGACCGCAGCCTGTAAGCCGCGAGGAAATGCGACAGCGGATAGAATCGCCGCAACCGTCACCAGCAATCCTGTGATGCGGATCAGTTCGGCCACCGGAAAGATGCGATAGAGCCTGAGCGCGCGGCTCGCCCTGAAGCGAATGAGTGGCGCGCCGCAAGAGGCACAAATGTGCGTGATCTGCCGATCCATCCATTGGCCGACCGATCGGCTGCATTTGGGGCACTGTGGGCTACTGATCCCTGCCGCCATGTTCATATCAGCTCTCCCGATGGCTGTGCGGCCGGTTCAAGGCAAACCCCCCTCGCGATCGCTTCGTTCATCGGGGGCGTCGCATTCCTTGCAAGCCTCGCACGGCGCGCAGTCGGTGCAGTCATGGCATTCCGCCGTCTTCCCAGCGCTCCTGCGAGCGAGGTAGCTCGCCTGCTTTTCGGCGGCGCGCGCTTCGGGGTTGGCTCCAGCCTGTTGTTCGGCAAACGCGGCCATACTGCTGGCGACATCCGAGGTCGGTGCGGCCTGTGCGGCCGCAGGCACCGCGATGGCGGCCACCACGACCGGCAGGCCGATGATCATATGTTTGCGTGTCATTGTGCGTCCCTTCCCTGTTAGCAGTTACCACCCCGTCCTGCGCCCGTCGCGAAGATCGCCCTGCGCCCGGCTGTCGCCGAGCGAGGATCGACGAACCTCGAGGCGCACGCCTTTCCCGCAGGCACTGGTTCGGATGTCGCGCAGGTCGATATCGTTGCGCTTGGCCCAGCGCTGGGCGGCGGCATCGTCGGCGAAATCGCCCATGTCCTCGAAATTCCAGTTGCTCATCCGATCTTCCTTTCGTCAATAACTCCATGGGCTTGCTTGGCCCTGTTCGCGCCCTTCACTGGAACCCGAGCCTCCCCATATCGATCTCGCTGCGCAGAATCTGGTCTATGCGATCCTCCACCTGGCCGAACACTTCGGGATTGGAGAGCTGGTGGCGGGCGCCCCCGATCCTAACGTCGTTTCCATCCGCATCGCGATTGAGGATGATGATGGTGCGCCGATATGCGCTCATCGGATGATCGTTGGCGGTGGTGCATGAGATCGTCCAGCAGAACGGCGGAATGCCCATCTCGTTCATGGCGTTCCTCAGATGAAATTCTGCATCGACGACGTAAAAGGTTAATCCTGACGCCAACATCATGTCGAGGTAGCCGCTGGTTGGATTGAGGAAATCAACCCGAAGGGTTTCGCAGGTGGTTTGCGTGTTCGCGAGACCGTCCGAGCCGAAGAACTTCTCCAGCCTTATCGTATCGGTTTCCTTGAAGAGCTCCCAATCATCGCCCGGCCCCATAAGGGCCAGAAAATCCGAATTGATGTCTCTTTGAATGAGTGCGCGTGCGTCCGACACATTCAGCCAACCCTTCGAAAGGGCGACCAACCTATTCGTGTAATCTCTGCGAGTGGTCATGCGAGTCCCTCCGTGAGTGCCTGACGAACGGTGGCAAAGGTATGGCGGATCGGGCCGAGGCGGATCGTGATGTAGCCTGCGCATGCGGTCATGCGGTCGCGCTGCCTGTCTGCCGAGCGATTATGCGTGTGGTCGTCGAGCTCGATGATCGCGATGATTTCCCCGCTCGCGCGGTCCTCAAGCACGAAATCCACCCGTTTGGACGAGAACCGGTTTCGCACGCTTGTAGATCGCGAACGATCAAGACCGGCCTTAGGTCGCAGGATTGCACCCATCGAAACCTGAGCATGTACTCGCGCAGTGGGCACCGCGCGCTCGATCATTTCGCATACGATCCGCTCGCGTTTCGTCATCAGAGGCGAAGCCCTCACCGGCAAGTCGCCGATGCCGCGGCGGTTGCTTGCCAGAAGAACCAGGAACACGGCGAGTGCCGCCAGCGCGAGAAGGCCGATCTCAGTCATAGGGGCTGCGGCTCCATGAGCATCTGTCTGGCATTCAGGTTGCCATCGATCCGTCGCTGGAGACCAATGCCGTTCAGGCCCCAAATCAGACCTGCGACGATGGTGATGCCCATCGCGATCAGTATGGAGAGACCGACCTCGGCCAGGGGATCAGTCGCCGCCGCGGCCGAGTGCTCGCGCACTGCCAGCTCCTCGCACCGCGAGATGCCCTTTGCTTCGACATCGCACCAATGGAAGTGGTCGCCGTGCATGAGATAGTCGTAGTTGGCCGACGGGTGCATGATCAGATCTCCAGGCTGATGTCTTTTTCGGGGAAGGGCTTGTCTGGCACGCGCGGCTCGACCGCGACGCGGTGCTTGCTGAGGTCCATGCTGTCGGACTTGGCGAGATCGGCAGGCACTTCGGGATTGAACGTCTTGTCGGTTTTGCCCGGCCCCGCCCAACTGTCCCTTGATGCATCGATCTCGAGGCGGCCGACCGTTTCAAGCGCGCTGGTCTTGTTGCCCTCGTTGCGCTCGATGGCGCTGATCAGGCGGTCTTTGTTGTCAGTGTGGAGCGTTAGATCGTCGCGGACACGGGTGACGGTAACGTTGAACAGGCGTTGGTTGGAGAGGTTGCTTTCGGATCCGCTCATCACCGCGATGCCCTTGTCGGTGGTGACGCCCTGCGCCATGTGCATGTTGAGCGCGTAAGCGAGGCCCAGGCGCTCCAGCATGGGATCGCCCTGCTTCAGATGCAGCGTCTGGTCATCGGCAGTCTTCACGCTGATGCCGGTGCTGCTGACCCCGGTGACCTGCGCGAGCGAGGCATTGTACAGCCCGCGCTCTTTGTCGTTCTGGGTCCAGCGGATCTGCTCGTTCTCGTGCAGCTTCACTTCGGTGCGCTGGGTCAGACCAAGCGCGTCGCGCTTGTCGTTGGGATCGATCTTCTGCGGGTCAAACCGCACCGTGCGGTTACCAACCTTTAGTTCGACACGGCCCTTGGCGTCGACCCCAAGCACCTGATAGCTGCCGCGCCGCAGCCCGATTTCCGAGACCGCCCTCGCGACCTCGAGCGTTTGGCCCGCCTTGTAGGTCTGAGGGTAGCGCAACTCCTCGCGAGTGGTGTTGACCCGTTCGAGCACGCTGAGCGTGACACTTTCCTTGCCGAGGGTTCCGTCGGCACGAAGGCCGTCCTGGATGCGCTGGTTGAGCTCGGCGCGGGCGTCCCGGCCGGAGGCAAACACCATCGTCCGGTCGCGCTCATCCTTGGGAAGCCCCAGCCATTGGTCGGCTGCGGATTTGATGTGATCAGGGCTGGCCTTCAGTTTGTCGCCCATCACTTCCATCGCCCCGCGTACCTCGCCGCGATTGGCGAGGGCGGCGATCGTGCGTAGCTGGTCTGTGCGCTGGCGCAGGTTTTCGTCCATCCGCACCATGGCAATCCCGTCAGCCTGGGCCATTGCGAAGGCCTTGCCAGCGTCAATTGATGAGAGCTGCTGGCGGTCGCCGATCATGATGAGCTTCTCGACGCCAAGGGTATTGGCGATGCCCACCAGATGTTTCATCGGCTCGCTGCCGACCATCGAGGCTTCATCCAGCACCAGCACCGTGCCCTTCAGCGCAGCGCGCGCCGCGTCGTAACGCTCGCCCTGCCCTGCGAGCGCTGCCTTGGCATAGGCATTCACGAAGGATGACACCGTCTGTGCTTCGATGCCTGCACCGTCCCTGAGGTCAGCGACCATCTTGTTCTGGAAGGCGAGCCCGAGAACCTTATGGCCTTCCTGCTCGGCAACCCGCGCAAGAGCCGCAATCATGGTCGACTTGCCCGCGCCCGCGACCCCTTGCACGGCGACGATGCGGTCGCTGGACGAGAGGCCGAGCACGGCAGCGGCCATCTGTCCGGTGTTGAGCTGCTTGTCGCCGGAGACGGCATTGATCCGCTCGACGGCGGCGTCGGGTGCGACGATGGGAGTTGCAGCCCCCCTCCCCTTGTCGATCTGGGCGAGGATCAGGGATTCGGTGGCGAGGGCCTGCGGCGTGGTGACATGGGTGAGCGCGCCATCGATCCGGTTCGATTGGCCGGGGATGAGTTTTCCGCCCTCCAGCAGCTGGTCGACGCGCGCGTCGGCTTTCTCGGCCGTGACCCCCTTGAGGCCGAGATCGAGCGCGGTCTTGGTGATCTGCGAGACCGGGAAGGCCGCTTCGCGCTGTTCGAGGATTCTGATTGCTGATGCGACCGCCGCCTGCGCTCTCATCTCATCGGGAGATAGCTTGAGACGCTCCAGCCCTTGTGAGACGAGTGGGTCCTGGGGCCGGAATACCTCGCCGATCGCTGTCACAATGTTCGATACCGTCTCGCGGATGCGCTGTGCGGTCGTGGGGAGATGGTCGGCTGTCTTTTCTGCGGCCCGCGCCTTGGCTTCTGCGATCACTTGCTTGCCGTCGAAGCCGATGGCTTCGGCGCGCTCGCGCCAGTCGGCAGCAAGCTTCTCGCGGTCGTCCACATTGAGCTTTGGATCGCGGCTGTTCTTCGTGATGCTGCGCAGGCTTTCGGTCGATGTGAGGCCGAGCTTTTCGCTGCGGGCGAGGATCTCGGCACGGCGCTTACTGAACTCGTCGATCGCTTCCTTGGGCACCCCGTTGATTTCGAACTGGCCGTGCTTGCCGGTGATGCGGGTCTGGTACCCCAGCTCGGCCAATTTCTCGCGGAAGGCGGCATGGTAGGCCGCGCCAATGACCGAGTTGTTTTTCCATAGCTGGCCATTGTGAACCGCCTGCCAGGCACCGTTCGCCATCCGGGTGAGGTTGGCGATGACCACATGGATATGAGCTTGCGGATCGAGCGCGCGGCTCGTGTCATGCGCGAACATGGCATAGACGAGATTGCCGGTTTTCACCGGTTCGCCCGATTTCGTGCGCTCATAGGTCCGGCCCTCGGCGAACTTGCCCTCGACCCAGCTCATCGTCTCCTTGACCGCGCTCCAGTGCGCATTGAGGATGCGCTCATCGCCCGATACGAGAGCGAGGATGCTGGCAGACTTTGGCATCGAGAATGTGAGGTCTATCCCCGATTGCCGGTTGGGCACTTGGCCAATTTTATCGCCATTGGGCAGCTCGCCATTGAGGATCTTCTCGAAGGCGTCCTTGGTGACTTCGCCCGAGAGCCCAAGCAGCTCGGCTCCCTTGCCTTCCCAACCGGTTCTTTCAGTGTTTGCTGCCCCACCGCGACCTGTGTCGCCGCCCTTGCCAGCTCCGCCCTCGCCCGATCCGCCACCGGGTCCGCTGCCGCCGTCGCCGACGTAATAGTCAGCCGGATGCTTGTCGTCCTTGGCGAAGTATTCGGCGGCTCCAGAGGCGGATTTGACCGATGCGACCGAGAGCATGATCAGTCTCCCAACCCGAAGTCGTCGTCGATCGCGGGTGTGCCGTGTGAGGCTTCCCTATCGTTGCCGTGGCTCTGATCCTTCTGGTCAGTCCCTGCACCCTCGCGGGTCTCGCGCTGGATTTGCTCTTCGGGCCGGTCCCGATCCTGCTTCCCGAGCGTCTTTTCGGTCAGAGCCTCCTTGGCCTGTTGGCGATTGATTTCGCTCTGGTCGGCAGTGATGGCCGTCAACCGCGCCATCGATGAGAGACTAACCGCACGCGGCTCCCCATCGCCGGTGTCGCCCTCTCTTGCGGGGCCCTGTGAAGAGTTGTCGTTACTGGACGGGATGGCTTTGGTAACCTCACTCTGCACGATCATTGCATCGGCAGCCTTTTCGGCCTCCGACCGCTCATCGCCCTTCTCGCTCTTCTCCAGCGTCTCTGTGACCTCGTGCTTTGCCTCTTCTACCTCAACGCGCCCGGTCGGCGGCAAGGTCTCAGGTCCACCCTCGCCCCCCCCCTTCCGCGCTATCAGGCCGGCCGGCCGGCCTTTTTGGTTCTGGTGGTTTGTAGGCCGTGGGCTCCATGCTGGTGACCCGGATGAAGCCTTGGGCAACTTCCGGATAGTCTTTCCACTGAAGCTTGATCCGCGCGGCCGGAAACCCATCGGGGAACTTGATGAAGCCGTGCATCGAAGGAAGGTTGGTGATGTCGTCAGGAATGACCAGCGGTTCGATCGCCTTGCGCGGCGTCAGGGTCGATGCATCGCGGGTGTTGTTGTAGCCATAGCTGTAGGCTTCATCCATCTGGCGGACCTCGCGGTTGCCGATGAATTCGGCGCAGCGTTCAGCCGACTGGTAATCGGCCGTGGCGAGGATCAGCTTGGTGCGCGCAAGGCCTGCCAGATTGGTCGCACCTTTCTCGCCGTAGGTCTCCTCCAGCTTGGCAAAGGAGTGGATGCCGAGAACGAAGGCACCGCCATAGTTTCGGGCAGTCTGGAGGCCATTGCCGATGGCAGGAAGGGCATGCAGGGCGTTGACCTCGTCGAGCAGGAACCAGGTCCGAAGATCGCGCGTGCGCGGTAGCGTCATCTGGGCGGTGACGGCCATGTCGGTCCAGAGCGTCAGCAGCATCCGGGTGAAGTTCATGTCGGAATAGCTTGACGTGATGAACAGGATCGAGCCGGGCACCGAGGCCTTGACCCATGCCTTGATCGAGAAGCTTTCAGGCTTCTCGGGCGAAGGGTCGGGGATGTAGCGAATGGCGTTGGCGTTCGTGTTGAATACCGACCGGATCGACTCCGCCATGCGGGCCGCAGTTTCGGCCGTCAGGGGAGCCGCGACCGTGTCCTTCAACTTGGCATGGATCTGTTTCAGGTTGGCGGTCATCAGGTGATGGGCAATGGCCGCGTTTGACATCTCGCCGTCGGCTTTGAGCTTCATGCAGATTTCAACGAACAGCGTTCGTGCAGCATTCTGCCAGAAGGGCTCCTTCTCATCCGGGTGCGACGGGATCAGAGCGGTCGCGGCCGTCAGAAAATCTGCGTAGAGTTCGCAGTCGTTGAAGATGGTCCAGGGCACGCACCGTTGATCCATCGGATTGAGGATTGTGTCGCTGTTCGGGTTGTAGAAGGCTTCGACGAATGCGCCGGTCAGATCGAAGATCACGGCATTCTGACCGCGTTCGCGCAGCTGGGTGACGAGCGAGCGCAGCTGAGTGGTCTTCCCGGCACCGGTCGTGCCGATCAGCATGGTGTGACTTTGCTCAAGCCGCCACGGGTAGGGAATGCCTGCGATGACGTAGGGTTGATGAACGCCGAGCGCCCGCTTCTGCTGGCGGTTGAGAATGAGGATATCCTCG
>Ga0114986_1000509_pt1 | contig 10725 bp, 9 predicted proteins | sample Shrwel1BS1Day17_FD_96988 | JGI IMG/M metagenome (GOLD analysis project Ga0114986, IMG submission 96988) | Subsurface microbial communities from deep shales in Ohio, USA - Utica-3 well 1 S-1-Day17 | ecosystem: Environmental > Aquatic > Deep subsurface > Shale gas/oil reservoir > Produced... | reverse complement strand
GGCGAAGCGCCGCGGCAAGCCGCTGATCCGCACCTTCTTCCAAGGTGACACGATCGAGGCAGGGGCCGAGGACGCATCCGACGTGATGGCTTCGCCCTCTGCTTTCTGGGCGGAAGCGAAGCGCGGGCTGACGCTGCCGTGGACGCTGGCGGCCAGTATCGTGCTCGGCGCCTTCCTGATGCTGACGCGGGTGATCCTGGGGAACGAAGGCGAGATGGCGAACAGCGACCATGTCGTCGGCGCCCTCGTGATCACAGTCGCGATCATTGCCACCGCAGAGGTGGCCCGCGCTCTCCGCTTCATCAATGTCGCGTTCGGGGCATGGCTCGTCGCTGCCCCGTTCCTGCTGACAGGGGCCGGCCCCCTTGGGGCGATCGTGTCGGTGGTCGTGGGAATCGCGCTCATCGGGCTCAGCCTGCCGCGCGGCAAGCGCAGCCCCGAACATTATGCGAGCTGGGACAAATACGTAATTTGAGGCCTTACTCGCCTCCAGAGAGGAGGGGCACAGCATGGCGCAGTCCAGGTACCGAGTTCTATCCGGGCGGTCATTCAGGCGGTTATATGGCCGTCGATTATGGCGGTGCGGTTGCCGATGGCCGGGTCAAGAGCGGCCGAGTATGCCGAGATGAACGAGTTCGCGTGAAGCTGCTCCAGGCCGCAGGCGTCGGCGTGAAGTTCGCGATCCATCCGGTTGCGGGGCGCATGCCCGGTCACATGAACGTGCTGCTCGCCGAAGCCGGCGTGCCCTATGACATCATCTTCGATATGGAAGATATCAACGCCGAGTTTGCCAACACCGATGTCGCGCTGGTCATCGGGGCCAACGATGTCGTCAACCCGGCGGCACGCACCGACAAATCCTCGCCGATCTACGGCATGCCCATCCTCGATGCCGACCAGGCCCACCAGGTCTATGTCGTAAAGCGCGGTCAGGGCAAAGGTTATTCCGGCGTCGAGAACCTGCTCTTCTTCAACGAGAATTGCAGCATGGTCTATGGGGATGCCCAGGCGGTGCTGACGCAGATGGTGCAGGCCGTGAAGGATCTCGGCGCGTGACCGTACCCCTTACCCCCGAAATCTGATTCACCACAGGAGAATGGACAATGACCTACGCGACCATCAATCCCTATACCGGAGACACTGTTGCGACCTTTCCCGACGCAACGGACGAGGAGGTGAAGACCGCGCTGGACAAAGCAGACGCGGCTTTCCTCAGTTGGCGCGAAACCTCCTTCGCCGAGCGCGGCCGTATCCTGCAGAATGCCGCAGACATCCTGCGCCGGGACAGCGATGCTTTTGCCCGCCTGCTGACGCTGGAAATGGGTAAGCTGGTCGCCGAAGCGAAGGCCGAGGTGGAACTCTCCGCCAAGATCTTCGAATATTATGTTCGGCATGCGGAAGACCTGCTGAAGCCGGAGAAGCTGCCGGTGCTCGATCCCGCCGAAGGCGAGGCGATGCTGGTGCACGAGCCGCTCGGCGTCCTCCTGGCGATCGAGCCATGGAATTTCCCTTATTATCAGATTGCCCGCATTCTCGCGCCGCAACTCTCGGCCGGCAACACGCTGATCCTCAAGCACGCCTCGAACGTTCCGCAGAGCGCCGCGGCGTTCGAGAGACTGATGAACGAAGCGGGTCTGCCGGAAGGCGCGTTCCAGAATCTCTATGCAACGCGCGATCAGATCAACCTCATCATCAACGATCCGCGCGTTCATGGCGTGGCGTTGACTGGCTCGGAAGCTGCCGGCGCGGTGGTTGCATCCGAGGCCGGCAAGGCGCTCAAGAAGTCGACCATGGAACTGGGCGGCGCCGACGCCTTTGTCGTGCTCGCCGATGCCGACATGGACAAGACGATCGACTGGGCCGTCTTCGGCCGGCACTGGAACGGTGGCCAGGTCTGTGTTTCGTCCAAGCGCATGATCGTCGTCGATGAAGTCTACGACACCTTCCTCGACGGTTATCGCAAGGGCGTAGCCAAGCTCGTCATGGGCGACCCCTCCGACCCCGGCACCACTCTCGCGCCGCTCTCCTCGCAAAAGGCGGCCGACGACATCAAGGAACAGATCCGCAAGGCCGTCGAACTGGGCGCCAAGGCTGAGGAAGTCGGTCCTACAGTGCCGAACAAGGGGGCTTTCGTGCAGCCAACTTTTCTGACCGACCTCGATGAGGGCAATCCGGCCCGTTATTGGGAATTCTTCGGTCCGGTATCGATGCTGTTCCGTGCGAAGGATGAGGACGATGCCGTGCGCATCGCCAACGACTCGCCCTTTGGCCTGGGCGGCTCCGTCTTCACCTCCGATCCTGTCCACGGCGCCGAAGTGGCGAAGCGGATTTCCACCGGCATGGTCTTCGTCAATCACCCGACTAAGGTGGAGGCCGACCTGCCGTTCGGCGGCATCCGTCGCTCGGGCTATGGCCGCGAACTGCTGGGCCTCGGCCTCAAGGAGTTCGTCAATCACAAGCTGATCGATGTCGTCGATATCGACGCGCATTTCTGAGAGAGGAACATCGCCATGGAAAGCACGATGAAAGCCGCGGTCGTCCGTGAATTCGGAAAGCCATTGGTCATGGAGGAAGTCGCGGTGCCCCGACCTGGCGCCGGCCAGATCCTCGTCAAGATCGCAGCCACCGGTGTGTGCCACACCGACCTGCATGCCGCTGAGGGCGATTGGCCGGTCAAGCCCAATCCACCCTTCATTCCTGGTCACGAGGGCGTCGGACATGTGGTCGCGGTTGGCGCAGGTGTGAAGCATGTCAAGGAGGGCGACCGGGTGGGCGTGCCATGGCTATATGATGCCTGCGGCCATTGCACGCACTGCCTGGGCGGCTGGGAAACGCTGTGCGAGGAGCAGCACAATACCGGGTATTCGGTGAACGGCAGCTTTGCCGAATATGTTCTCGCCGATCCCAATTATGTGGGGCATCTGCCCGGCAACGTTTCGTTCGTCGATATTGCGCCGATCCTGTGCGCCGGCGTCACCGTCTACAAGGGCCTCAAGGTAACCGACACCAAACCGGGCGACTGGGTGGTGATCTCCGGCATCGGAGGTCTCGGCCATCTCGCCGTGCAATATGCCAAGGCGATGGGCCTCAACGTCGTCGCCGTCGATGTCGATGACAGGAAGCTCGACCTCGCCCGGTCGCTGGGGGCCACGTTGGCAGTCAACGCCCGTTCGGAAGACCCGATCGCTTTCGTGAAGAAGCAGATCGGAGGCGCGAATGGGGTGTTGGTCACCGCCGTGTCGCCCAAGGCCTTCGAACAGGCGATGGGTATGGTGGGACGCGGCGGCACGGTCGCGCTCAACGGCCTGCCGCCCGGTGACTTCCCGCTGCCGATCTTCGACACGGTGCTGAACGGCGTGACCGTGCGGGGATCGATCGTGGGGACGCGGCTCGATTTACAGGAAGCCTTGGACTTCGCCGGTGACGGCAAGGTGAAGGCCACGATCTCAACCGACAAACTCGAGAACATCAACGACATCTTCTCCCGGATGCACAAGGGCGACATCCAGGGCCGCGTCGTCATCGATTTCGAGCAATAACGAGCCGCTTTTCGATCGGGCGTGTCTTCGTCGATCAGCCGGTCACCGCCGGGGCCGGAGGTCAATTGCCTTTCTGAACGCGTCTCCTCTCACCCTTAGGAGGGAGGAGACGCGCCGGTGGAGGAGAGGCGCCATCCTGAACAGACGAAGGAAGATTATCATGACTACTGGCAAGAAGGTCGCAATCGTCACAGGTGCCGGCCAGGGCATAGGCTTGGCCGGCTCGATGTCATCGTGAACAACGCAGGCCTCGGACCGACCACACCGATCGAGGAGATCACGCCCGAAATCTACCACAAGGTGTTCGACGTCAATGTCGGCGGCACCTATTGGGGCATCCAGGCGGCGCTCAAGCATTTCAAGGCACGTAAGCCCGAGAAGGCCGGCGATATCGTCGGCAAGATCATCAATGCTTCGTCACAGGCGGGACAGGTTGGCAATCCCGATCTGGCGGTTTACGGCGCGACCAAGTTCGCGATCCGCGGCATCACCCAGACAGCAGCCAAGGATCTCGCACCCCTTGGCATCACCAGCAATGCCTATTGTCCCGGTATCGTGCGCACGCCCATGATGGAGGGCATTGCTCAGAAGGTCGCTGATGAAAATGGCCAGACCCTTGAATGGGGCCTGCAGCAATGGGCGAAGAACGTAACGCTCGGGCGCATCTCTGAGCCGGAAGACGTGGCAGCCTGCGTATCCTTCCTTGCTGGCCCGGACTCGGATTACATGACAGGGCAAGCCCTGATTATCGACGGCGGCATGGTCTTTAACTGAGGCAGAGGTTCGAAGACGATCCTGTTTCGGCAGGCTCGTCTTGGTGCAGCTGTCAGATGCTGGGAGGCATGCGATGCATGCAATGGTCCTGAATGCGGTCGGTCAGCCGCTCGTGTGGACCGAACTTCCGGATAGAAGGCGTCACCTCAAGGTTTGTGCGCCAGACAACTACAAGGGTTCCTGGGGCGCGCCTTCATGCATGGCGGCCTCAACCATCTGGCATTTTGAAGGGGGAAACATGATTTTGGCGTTTAGGGTGGCAATGGCCACAGCACTGGCGATGCCGATCGCGGTCGCCGCCCAGCCTGCATCGCGCTTCGCGGATACGAAGGCCGTGGAGGCAGTACTGTCGCAGTACAAGGCGGCGATTGAAAAGCTCGATGCGAAAGGAACAGAGCGACTCTTCGCGGCCGACTCCCAGATATTCGAAACGGGTGGCTCGGAGGGAACCTAGGGGGCCGGTGAGAGGATGGTCGAAAACGTACGCTAAGGGTCCCGGCCTTGCTGGTGGAGCCGGAGCGGCCTGAACCGTTCACGGGGTTTGTCGATCTCGCCCCAAAGATAGTCGCCGGTCAGGCCGACATGCTCCCAGCCCAGCGGGGCGACGTGGGCGAGCAGTTCGTCGGGCACGTCGACGCCGCTGCCGCGCAGATGACGGACGGCGCGGTCGAGATAGACGGTATTCCAGAGCGTCACGGCCGCGGTGGCGAGGGTCAGGCCGGATGCACGATGGCGCTGGTTCTCGAAGGTGCGGTCGCGCAGTTCGCCGAGCCGGTTGAAGAAGATGGCGCGGGCGAGCGCGTTGCGGGCCTCGCCCTTGTTGAGGATGCTGCCGGTGCGGCGCCGCTGGTCGGGATCGTCGAACCAGTCGAGCATGAACAGTGTGCGCTCGATCCGTCCAATCTCGCGCAGGGCGCGGGCGACCGGGTTCTGACGCGGGAAACCCGCCAGCTTGCGCAGCATGACCGAGGCGCTGACGGTGCCGGCACGGATCGAGGCGGCAAGGCGCAGGGTTTCGTCCCAGTTCTCCTCGATCGCGCGGAGGTTGACCGGCCCGGCGACGAGCGGGCGCAGCGTCGGCCACGGGTCGAGCGGCGACAGGCCATACAGCCGGCGCTCGTTGAGGTCGCGGATGCGCGGTGCGAAGCGGAGGGCATAGCGTGGATGGTACGCTAAACAACGCTAAGGGCGAACAATCAGCGAACGCTTAGGCGGCGCGGCTATCCGGCGGCAGATTGAGGGCCTTGCGGCCAGCGGAAGCGGCTGCTCGATCCCAGAGGAAATCGCCCGAGAAAGCAATATGCTCCCAACCTACTGGGGACGTATGGGCGAGTAGATCATCAGGCACCGCGACCGATGTTGATCGTAGATGCTGGGCGGCGGCATCCATGTAGATCGTGTTCCAATAGACGATCGCCGCGATGACTAGGTTGAGGCCTGATGCCCGATATTGTTGAGCTTCATGGCTGCGGTCGATGATGCGGCCCTGGCGGAAGGTGTAGATCGCTTGCGTCAGGGCATGGCGCTGCTCGCTGTTGTTAAGGCCGGCATGGCATCGCCGGCGCAGATCGGGATTTTCAAGCCAGTCCAGCATGAACAGGGTCCGTTCGATCTTGCCGATCTCCTGTAGTGCGACGTCGAGCTGGTTCTGCCGTTCGTAGGCGGCGAGCTTTCGCAGCATGACCGACGGCGCGACGTGGCCAGCCTTGATCGACCCCACGAGGCGCAGCACGTCGTCCCATTGTTCATTGATGATGTCGGTGCGGATACGCTTGCCCAACAACGGGGCGATGGACGGATAGGCCGAAACCGGCGCGATCGGCGCAAGCCGCCTGTCCGGAAAGTCGCGCAGGCGCGGGCAGAAGCGAAATCCCAGCATCGCGCACAGGGCGAAGACATGATCGGTCGCCCCGCCGGTGTCGGTGTAATGCTCGACGATCCTGAGATCGGTGCCGTGGCTGGTGAGGCCGTCGAGGACATAGGGCGCCTCATGCGTCGCGGCCGAGATCACTTTGACGTGGTAGGGCGCGCGCTGATCAGAATTATGGGTGTAGAAGCTGAAGCCATGATCGACGCCATAGCGGGCGTTGATATCGCCGCCCGACGCGCCGCGCTTCGCGGCCCTGAAGAACTGGCCATCGGAACTGGACGTGGTGCCGTCGCCCCATACTCGTGAGAATGGCAGGCGGTGGTGCGCGTTGATGAGGAGGGCCAGCGCCGCGCGGTAGCTGTCGTCGCGGATATAGGCGTCATGGGTCCAGAGGAGCTGATCGCGCGTGACGCCCTGACTCGCCGCCGCCATGCGCGACAGGCCGAGATTGGTCGCATCGGCGAGGATCGTGGCGAGCAGCGCGTTTTCATTGGGACACGGCTCGCCGGTACGCAGGTTGGTGAACGCCGCAAGAAAGCCGGTTTCCTGCGCCACCTCATGCAGTAGCTCGGTGATGCGGATGCGTGGCATCATGGCATCGAGCCGGTCGGCCAGCGCTTCGGCGTCGGGCGTCGCGATCGTGCGAACGGGGGATATCTGGAGGCGGTCGTCGCGATATCGCACACCCTCCAGAGCGTCGCGCTTCAGGCGCTGGGCAAATTTCTTAAGCCGCCAGTCAAGTTCGCGGCCCCGCTGTTCGAGCCATTCGCCGGCTGTGGGTGGCAGACCGAGAGCCGACACGATCGGCTTCGCCTGGGGTTCGCTGAGCAGGTAGCTGTCGAACCGGCGGTATCCTGCCGATCGCTCCACCCAGACATCCCCGGAACGCAGCTTGTTGCGCAGATGCGCGATCGTCGCGATTTCCCAGAGACGCCGGTTGATCTTGCCGTCATCGCCCACGACGATTTTCCGCCATTCCTTGCGGAAGGGCATCGGAGCGTCGGCAGGCAGATCGCGTTTGCCCGACCTGTTGAGGTCGCGCAGCATCTCGATGGCGGCGATCGTTTTTGCACTGCCCTTTCCGGCCCTGAACTGGAGCGCCTCAAGCAGGTCGGGGGCGAACTTGCGCAACGTCGCATAGCGGTCGGCCGCCACCGTCAGCGGATCAAGGTTGGCGGTTTCCGCGATTGTCGCCACTTCTGGCCTCGCCTTCAGGAGGGTGTTCCACCCGACCGATGCGTCCAGGGCCTCCATTGGATCTTCGCCGGTATCGACCGCATCGGTCAATGCGTCGATTGTCCTGCGAAAGATCAGCATCAGCCGCGCCACATTCTTTGACGTGGTGGCATAGCTGCGCGCCTGGGCGTTCTTCGCGCGGGTGAAGATGCTGCCGATCAGCTTGTCCGCCATCTCCAAGGCGTTATCGGTCAGTCGTTCCTCGAGGTCGAGCAGGAACGCAACCAGCGTAGCGCGCCGTCGGGAGGGAATATATCGCTCGATCATATAGGCAGGCGAAGCGCGGCCTTCCCTGACATATTGCCGAAATCGGTCGGCATGGATGCGGCCAGCCACGTCCGGGGAGATGCCGATCTTCCGCACTTGCCGCAGGCGGTCGAGAATCTGGCGGATGTGATCGGGCCTGGCCGCAACGGGAATGGTCTTGAGCGAAGCGAGTTGGCTCATGCCGCCGGCGTCGTCAAAGACCTGGTCGAGGGCGTGGACCTGTTCGGCGCTAAGATCAGCGATCAGGGCGTAGGCAGCCTGCTTGCGGGCACGCGCGCGTCCCGCACTACTGGCGCGTTCGATGGTGGAGATGGACGGCAGTAGAATCCGGGCCTCGCGAAGGGCGGTGACAACGCCGATCGCTATCGTCATCCCCTTGTCGGTCGCCCATGCCGTTTTCGCGGCCGCTTCGATCATGAAGGGAATGTCGGCGCGGGTTGGTCCACGAAGGCCCGCTCGCATCGCCAGCTCGCGGGCATGGTCCGTCATCGTCTGATCCCGCGCTGCATAGTTGGCCAGGTCGGTTACGTGTAGACCAAGTTGTTCCGCGACGAAGGCGGCGAGATCATGGGGTATCGCTCCCTTGTCCTGTATCAACTGCGCCAGTGTGATGCCCGGGTGCCGCAAGAGCGCGAGTTGCAGCGCGACACCCAACTGGTTCCGTCGCTCCCGTCGTGCGCCGATGATCTCGATGTCCGAAGGCTCGAAGGTGTAGAGCCGGGCTAGATGGTCGCGCTCGCTCGGGATGGCGAGGATCTGATCGCGTTCGCTCTCGGTCAGGAGTTGATGCTTACGCTTCGTCATTCCGATTCCCGTCCACAAAAGGTCATCTGGGCCTATGGACAGCCATGAGTAAAGAGACATAGTATGTGGACGGATATGGATGGGGCGAAGCGATCGCCCTTCAGATCGTCCACAGAACGACCGTTTGGGAGACGCACGGGATGGGCGATATTCTGGGTTATGCCCGCGTCAGCACCGGCGATCAGGACGTGGCTGGACAGACCATGCGTCTGGAGGAGGCCGGCGCGATCAAGGTGTTCACCGACGTCATGTCGGGCAAGAGCATGGAGCGGCCCGGTCTGGCCGAACTGATCGCCTATGCCCGCAAGGGCGACACGCTGGCGGTGGTCCGCCTCGATCGGCTTGGGCGCTCGCTCGCCGAATTGCTCACCACGGTCGAGACGCTACGCGGCCAGGGCATCGCGCTCCTGAGTCTTGAGGAAAAGATCGACACATCGTCGGCCGCCGGCGAACTCATCTTCCATGTGTTCGGGGCCATCGCCCATTTCGAGCGGAGACTGATCTCCGAGCGAACCAGGGATGGGATCGCCGCCGCGCGCGCCAAAGGCAAGTTGCCCGGCCGTCAGCCGCTCGACATGTCCAAGGTACATGCCGCCATCAAACTGGTCGAAGCGAGCATCTCGCCGACAGAAGCAGCACGACAACTCGGCATCGGCCGATCGACCATCTATCGAGAAATGCGCCGCCTCGGCGTGGAAAGGCCCATCTGAATGTCCAGATCGAAATCGGCTCACGATCTTTCCGGCCTGATGAAATATGCGGATCGCGCGCCATGGGATGAGGCATTGGCCGAAATGCTGTCCGCGCATCTCGATCCGGCGAGCGAAGCGACCGGACTCGAGCCTGACGCCATATTCGAGATAATTGGCGATCACTGGCAAGGGCCGCTATGGGGCTGCGCCTTTGAAGATCTGCTTACGCAGGAACTGGAACCCGACGGTCGCAATCTGGTCGATGACTATCTCAAGCGCCGGGGCTGGAACGAAAAGGCGCCGAACAAGGCCTATATGCGCGCGTTACGCGATACGGTCATGTCGCTCTATGAGGTCAGCGAAGTCGTGCCTGGTCAGTCGATGACCTTGCGCGATCTGCTGCGCGACGTTGCTCCGGTGACGGTGCGCGAACACGGTGCAACCCAGACCCTGGTCAACTGGGACAAGATCGCCGCAAGGGTTGTCGACGTGAACGGGCGCCATGGCATTTCCGGAGCGCTGTTGCCGTTCAGCGCTGAGGGCGCCGTGCGAGTGGTCGAGGCATTTTCCCGACTTGCCGACGAAACTCAGGACACTGCGGAATTGGACCCGTCCGATCGGGACGCGCTTCTGGGAGCATCGGGACCGATGTTCACGAACATGTGGCTGCTCGACTGTCTGGGCAAGGCCATGCCCGGCAGCGCGCCGGATATGGTCAACGCCGACGGCGATGACCTGGTGTTCCACCGTATCGTTTTTCCGCTGGCGAAAGGCGTGGTCGGCAAGAGCCTGATCCGAAGGCTGAACGCGGCACAATGGCTGGAACCTGCCAGCGACAGTTTCTGGAACTGGCTGGCACCAGCGACGAAGAACAAGAAGCCGCAAGCGACCAAAGGCAAGCGGGCCTTCGTCACGACCATGGATGACGGCACGCCGGTTTTTGCCAATGTGGAACTGGCAGGGCGCAAGCTGATCGTCGAGGTAAACAGTGCCGCCCGCGCGAGCGAGCAATTACCCAGATGGGCGAATGGCTTGGTGATTGCGTGAGCGCGCCTATGGCCGAAATCCGGACGCTCGATCAGGTTATGGCCGACGATGCCGCCCGCACGCCACAGGACGAGGCGCTGGATATTCCACCGCATGAAATGGAGCGCATCGTTCACGATATGCTGACCCGTGAATATACGAAAACGCTCGATGAGCCGGTCCCAGCCCTCAGCCACAAGACGCCACGCGTTCTGGCCTGTACAAAGGCGGGGCGGGTAAAGGTAGCCGACTGGCTCAAATATATCGAAAATGGCGCGGCAAAATCGGGCACCGCCGATCCGATGGGCACCTATGACTTTACATGGATGTGGGAAGAACTGGGGCTTAGCGACCTCCGGCGGTAACGGCCATCATGCGGTTCTTGAAATGTTCTCGCTTAGCGTTGTCTGGCGTACCTTCCACGCGATGCCCTCCTCTGAGGAAGCGCCGATTGGCATCGCCCTTTCGGCAATGGCCATCTGGAACCCTTCCTCAAGCAGGGTGGAGACTGTCGCTG
>Ga0114986_1000508_pt1 | contig 10726 bp, 13 predicted proteins | sample Shrwel1BS1Day17_FD_96988 | JGI IMG/M metagenome (GOLD analysis project Ga0114986, IMG submission 96988) | Subsurface microbial communities from deep shales in Ohio, USA - Utica-3 well 1 S-1-Day17 | ecosystem: Environmental > Aquatic > Deep subsurface > Shale gas/oil reservoir > Produced... | reverse complement strand
GTGCAGTCCGGGTCGTCGCCCACGCCATGGTGATCAAGGACGCGGGCGACGACCCGGACTGCACCGACAAGGCCCACCTCACCGCCGACCTGCACCTGCTGCCCGGGCAGCCGGGTCAGGTCGTGCTGGCGGGCGGTGTCGGCGTCGGCACGGTCACCATGCCCGGCCTCGGCTTGGCGGTGGGCGGCCCGGCCATCAACCCGGTGCCGCGCCGCAACATCGAGGCCAATGTTCGCCTGGTGGGGCAGGGCCTGCTGGACGAGATGGGCCTGGAGGTGCGTATCTCGGTGCCGCAGGGCGAAGAGATGGCCAAGAAGACGCTGAACGCGCGCCTGGGCATCCTGGGCGGCATCTCCATCCTGGGCACCACCGGCATCGTCAAGCCGTATTCCACCGCCGCCTACCGCGCCAGCGTGGTGCAGGGCGTGCAGGTGGCGGGCACGCTGGGCCACGGCGTGGTGGTGCTGACCACCGGCGGGCGCACCGAAAAATTTGTGATGGAAGAAATGCCCGAACTGCCCGAGCCGGCGTTCGTGCAGATGGGCGATTTCTTGCGTTACGCCATGGGCGCGGCGGTGAAGGCCGGGCTAAAGAAGGTAATCATAGGTGGCATGGTCGGCAAGCTGACCAAGATCGCCCAGGGTGAAACCATCACCCACGCGGGCCGCGCCGAGGTGGACACCGGCCTGCTGGCCGATCTGGCCGCTCGCGTGGGAGCGCCTCCCGAGGTGTGCGAGGCCATTCGCGGTAACGAGACGGCGCGCTACGCTGGCGAGCGCATGGACGCGCTGGGCCTTGGCAGCGCGTTCCACACCGCGCTGGCGCAGAAGGTCATCCAGACCCTGCGCACGCGCTACCCCGATCAATTTGAATTGCAGGTGCTGGTCTGCGACTTTGACGGTCGCAAGATTGCGCAGGCGGAAGGCTGACATGGAAGTGGCTCCCGTGATCGACAAATGCCGCATCGTTGGAGTGCTGGACGATGGCGTTGCCAGCCTCGGTACCACGGCGCTGCAGCACCTGCGGGCGGCCCAACTTGTGATCGGCGGCACGCGCACGCTGCAGCTCCTGGCTGCGCACATCTCGCCCGACGCGGTGCAGCACGACCTGAGCGGCGCGCTGTCGCAGGTGCCCGAGTGGATCCGCGCCGCGCAGGCCGAGGGCCGGCGTGTGGTGGTGCTGGCCACCGGCGATCCGCTGTGCCACGGCATCGCAGCCTACCTCGCGTCACGCCTGTGCATCGAGGCCATCGAGGTGATGCCGAACGTGTCCACGCTACAGCTCGCCTGCGCCCGGCTGGGCCTGCCCTGGCAGGACATGAAGTTCTCCTCCGTGCACAGCAAGGACGCGGGCGACTGGGTGCCGGGCTCACCTCCCAATCACGGGCTGTACGCGCTGCTGCGCGATATCCGCCAGCACGACCGCCTGGCTGTGCTGACCAGCCCGGACAACACCCCCGACCGGATCGCTCGCATGCTGATCGCCGAGGGTCTGGCGGACGAGGTCGAGATGGCCGTGGCCGAACGCTTGTGCCAGCCCGAAGAACGCATCGTCAGCGGCATGTCCCTCAGCGCCGCCGCGCAGATGCCCTTTGCCGACCCCAACGTCGTGCTGCTCTGGCGCACCCGCCTGCGCGCGCCGCAGGTGCTGCTGGGTCTGCCGGACGCGAGCTTCGAGCAGCGCCACCCCGAGAAGGGGCTGATCACCAAGCACGAGGTGCGCGCGGTGTCGCTGGCGCGTCTGCAGTTGCGCGCCGACAGCGTGGTCTGGGACATCGGCGCGGGTTCGGGCGCGGTGGGCCTGGAGGCGGCGCGCCTGTGCCGCAACGGCCATGTGTACGCGATCGAAAAGAACGCGGACGACGCGGCCATAGTGCAGCGCAACCGCCTGGCCATGGGCATCAGCAACCACACCCTGCTGCACGGCAAGGCGCCCGAGGGCCTGCAAGCCTGGGCCGACCCGGACGCGGTGTTCGTGGGTGGCTCGGGCGGAGAGTTGGCCGAGCTGATCGCGCTGATCTTGAAACGACTTCAACCGCAGGGCTGGCTGGTGATGAACTTCGTGACGATTGAAAACCTGGGGGTGGCCGTGGCCACGTTGAAGGAGCAGCGCGCGACCTGGGACGTGCTGCAGCTGCAGGCCTCGCGCAGCAAGCCGATCCTGCACATGCACCGCATGGCGGCGGAGAACCCGGTGTGGATTGTCTGCGCCCAGCGCGGGGATGCGGCATGACGCCCGCCGGTACGCTGTTCGGTGTCTCGCTCGGCCCTGGCGATCCGGGCTTGATCACTCGCCGTGCCTGGGCGCTGCTGGAGCGGCGCGACGCCATCTGGACCTATCCAGTGCGCAGCCTGCGTAAGGACAGCTACGCGCTGGACATCGCGCTGCGCGCCGGGCTGGTGCTGCCCGGGCAACACCAGTCGCTGCTGTTCCCCATGACACACGACGCAGAAAAACTGGCGCGCCACTGGTTGAAGGCGGCAGAAACGGTGCGCGAGCTGTTGGCCTGCGGTCGCGACGTGCTGTTCCTGGTTGAAGGCGATGCCTCCACCTACGCCAGCTTCTGTTACCTGGCCCGCGTGCTGCGCGAGCTTGACCCGGAGGCCCGCATCGAGATCGTGCCCGGCGTGACGTCGTTCAACGCCGCCTGCGCACAACTGCAGGTGCCGCTCTCGGAGCAGGACGACACCATCGCCATCGTGCCCGCCGCCTACGGTATCGCGGCGGTGGAAAAGATGCTCGACGACTTCGACACGCTGGTGCTGATGAAGGTCAAACCGCTGCTGGACGATCTGATCGACCTGCTGGAGCGGCGCGACCTGCTGCCGCACAGCCGCTTCATCGAAAAGGCCGGCTCGCCATTGGAGCGAATCGTCACCGACGTGATCGAGCTCAAAGGCACGAAGGTCAACTACCTGTCGCTGCTGCTGGTGAAGAACCCCGGACGCGAGCGCGGCGAAATGCAGCGTGGCTGCCGCAAAAAAACCAGCACCGAAATCGAAGAAGAGGAAACCCAGGAATGATCACCCCCGAAACCGCTGTGCGCGTCGTCCTCGTGGCGATCACCAAACACGGAGCCCAGCAGGCCGCCGAACTGGCGCGCCAGATGCCCGGCGCCAGCGTGTGCGTGGCGGACAAGTTTTCGCCGCTGATGGCAGGCCTGCCCAATACGGTGAAATCCTACAGCGGCGCTTTCCGCGACGAGATCGCCACACTGTTCGCAGACTTCGACCAGGTGGTGTTCTTTGTGTCGCTGGGTGCCGTGGTTCGCCTGATCGCGCCCCATCTCAAGAGCAAAGACGAGGACCCCGGCGTGCTGGTGGTGGACGACGCGGCGCAGTTCGTGATCCCGGTGCTGTCGGGCCATGTGGGCGGTGCAAACGCCATGTCCGAAACCGTGGCCGCCCTGCTCGGCGCCACACCCGTGGTGACGACCGCCTCGGACGTGGGCAAGACCATCCCCGTGGACATCCTGGGCCGCGAACTGGGTTGGAAGGTCGAGGCGCCCAAGATCAATATCACCCGCGTGTCGGCCCACGTGGTCAACGGAGAGCCTGTTGCCGTGGTGCAGGAAGCGGGCAGCCCGCACTGGTGGACCCGCCCTACGCCGCTGCCATCCAGCATCCACCGCTTCGAGCGCCTGGCCGACGTGGACCTGGCGCACTTCAAGGCTGTGCTGTGGATCACCCACGCGCCTGTGACGGACGCGCACTGGGCCGAACTGCACGAGCGTTTGGTGGTCTACCGCCCGCCAGTGGAGCCCGTGGTGTGAACATGAACATGAAAGTTGCCGTGGGCCTGGGGTGCGATCGAGGCACGCCGCTGGCCACACTGCAGCACGCGCTGGGGGCCGCGCTTGCGCAGGCCGGGGCGCATGTCGAACAGGTGGTGGCTGCAGCCAGCATCACCCTCAAGGCCGACGAGCCAGGACTGCTCGCCCTGGCCGCCGAACACGGCTGGACCATGGCGTTCTACGCCCCCACCCAGCTCGCCGGCGTGCAAGTGCCCAACCCCTCGGAGACCGTGCGCCGGTACACCGGCACCCCATCGGTCAGCGAGGCCGCGGCCCTGCTGGCAGGCGCCCGAGTCTTCGGCCACGAACAGGCTTTGCCCATGACCGCCTTGCTGGTCGAAAAATTCAAACACCGTGGCGCCGATGGGCGCAACGCCACGGTTTCCATTGCCCGCTGTGACAGTTTTCTTTTTCCACAACCCTGAACGGAACGCACAATGAATTCGTCCACTATCGCCCCCATCACTGCCGCCAAAGGCTTGAGCGCCACGCGCAGCCTGCTGATGCAACTGTCTGCCGGAGCCGCGCTGGGCCTGGTGGTTTTTTACGGCGTGGCTTTTGCCGACAGCCCAATCGCCCACAACGCCGCCCACGACGTGCGCCACGTCACTGTCAAGCCTTGCCACTGAAAGTGGCACCCCTGCCGTGCTGCAAGTGCGCCCTCAAGGAAGCAACGCGAATGGCCCGGAAAAGCCGTTTCCACCGCGCTCCAGGTTTTGGGGCACGGCTGGCGTTGCGGGTCTTGCTTCCGCCGGATCAGCTTCTTGATGGAGCCACACCGTCGCTCATCAATATTGGGAGAGTTTCATGATTTTTCGACGATTGATCGGGGCAGCGCTGGCCGTGGCCTTCCTCGTGGGCAGTTTGCAGTCGGGCCTGCAGCAGGTGCAGGCCGTGCCCATCATCGTGGCGGCAGAGGCATTCGAGGGCCAGAAGGTTGAGGCGCCGGCGGCTGCGGTTGCGCACGACCATGCGAGCGGTGCGGCGCACGACCATGGCGACGCCGCCGCTGCGTGGGCGCCCGCCGACTGGGTGGAGCGCGCCTTCTGGACCTGGGTGGCCAATGTGTTGCACGCATTCAGCATGGCACTGCTGGTGCTGGTCGTGATGGCGGTGTGCCAGTGGCGCAGCAGCGCCATGGGCACTTTGCCTTTGGCCGCCTGGGTGGCCGCCGCCGGCTGGTTGAGCTTTCATTTCTGGCCTTCTCTGGGCCTTCCCGCCGAGATCCCCGGCATGGACGCTGCCCGGCTGGGTTCGCGCCAAGGTTGGTGGGTGCTCGCGGTGGCGGGTGCGGCGCTGGCGTGCGCGTCGGTTGCGCTGATGCGCAGCCCACTGCGCTGGATCGCCGCTCTGGTCTGGCTGGGGCTGCCTTTCTTGGTCGGCGTTCCGCACATCACTGCAGACCCGCTGGCCGGTTTCACGGGTGAAGCCCAGGCGGCGCTGCGCCAGCTGGGCCACCAGTTCGTCTGGGCCACGACCTGGTTGTCGCTGTCGTTCTGGGTGAGCATCGGTGCGTTGGCCGGTCTGGCCTTCCAACGCTGGCTGCGCCCGGCGGTGGCGGCCATGCTGGAGCGCTCGGATGTTGGCCGTGCCACCGCCATGAAAGCCCCGCAATGAACGACATCAGAGGCAAGATCATGCTCGTGGGCATCGGCCCCGGCAGCCACGATCACATGACCCAGCGCGCGCGCGAAGCCATTGCAGAGGCCGATGTGGTGGTGGGTTACGTCACCTATATCAAGCTCGTGGCCGATCTTCTGGAGGGCAAGGAAATCATCCGCAAGGGCATGACCGAGGAGCTTGACCGCGCGGTCCATGCCCTCGCCAGCGCCCGAGAGGGTAAGAAGGTGGCCCTCATCTCCAGTGGCGACGCCGGGGTGTACGGCATGGCAGGACCGACCTACGAGGTGCTGTTCCAGGCCGGTTGGACGCCCGATTCGGACGTGCAGGTCGAGGTCGTGCCAGGCGCGTCGGCCATCAACGCCTGCGCGGCGCTGGTTGGGGCGCCGCTCACGCACGACTTTTGCTCCATTTCGCTGAGCGATCTGCTCACGCCCTGGCCCGTGATCGCGCGAAGGCTGGACGCGGTCGCGGCGTCGGACTTCGTGGTGGCGCTCTACAACCCAAAGAGCGGCCGCCGCACCCAGCAGATCGTGCAGGCGCAGACGCTGTTCTTGCGGCACCGCCGACACGACACGCCGGTGGCAGTGGTCAAGTCGGCCTATCGGCGGCGCCAGCGCATCGAGTTCACCACGCTGGACAAGATGAGCGAGTGCGACATCGGCATGCTGACCACGGTACTGATCGGCAACAGCCACACCTTCGTGCAGCACGGCCTGATGGTCACGCCGCGCGGCTACGCCAACAAGTACGACCTGGACGACGGTGGCAGCACCCGCACGGGCGAGAAAGCAGGACGCTCGCTTTCCACCGGCTTGCTGGGTTGGATGGAGAACCTGCGTGCCGACCATGCCGATGGCGCGAGCCTGGCCGCACTGGCGCAGCAGCACCGGCTGCCGGTGGACTACGTTGAAGCCGTGCTCAACACACCCGTCGAGGAAGGGGTGGCCCCTTCGGCGGATGCAGAGGATCAGGCCGAATAAGGCGCTCCTGCGCGCGCACTTCGCCCCTGAGCGGACTATGCCAACCACCACCTGATGCCACCCACGAGATCCGTTCCATGAGCTACATGGTCAAAGAAGTTTTTTATACCCTGCAGGGTGAAGGCGGCAACGTCGGCCGTGCGGCAGTGTTCTGCCGGTTCGCCGGTTGCAATCTCTGGTCCGGGCGGGAAGCCGATCGCGCGAGCGCTCAATGCCAGTTCTGTGACACCGATTTTGTCGGCGTGGACGGCACTGGTGGGGGGAAGTTCGATTCGGCCCAGGCACTGGCGGACCAGGTTTCAGTCCAATGGCCAGCATCGGTGGCGGGGCGCAAGCTGGTCGTGCTGACGGGCGGTGAACCGTTGCTGCAGGTCGATTCCGCGTTGATCGACGCATTGCACCGCGGCGGGTTTGAGATTGCGGTGGAGACCAATGGCACGATCGCTGCGCCTGCAGGGGTGGACTGGCTGTGCGTCAGTCCCAAGGTACGCACATTCCTGAAGATACGTGCGGGCCACGAGCTCAAAGTTGTTGTTCCCCAGCCCGGCATCGACCTGGACGCGTTGATCGAACTGAACTTCGAGCGCCATCTGCTGCAGCCCATGGACGGCCCTGCGTTGAAAGAAAACACCCTCTGGGCCATTGATTACTGTCTGCGTGACCCCCGCTGGCGCCTGACCCTGCAAACCCACAAGATGGTCGGAATCCGATGACATACGAAATTTCGCAAAGTTTCTTCTTTGACGCTGCGCACACCCTTCAGCGCGAGATCGAGACCGAAGCCAGCACGCGTATACATGGGCACACCTACCGAGGCGAGGTCGCGGTGATGGGTGTGGTTGACCCCCACACGGGCATGGTGGTCGATTTGGGGCAGCTGCGTTTGCTGGTGACGCAGGTGCGTGCGCAGTTGGACCACCGGCTGCTGGACGAGGTACCCGGCCTGGGCATTCCGACCCTCGAAAACCTCTGCGCTTTCATCGCCCAGTTTGCGGGGTTGACGGAGTTCCGCTTGAGCCGTGTTTCGGTGTGGCGCGACGGTATCGGGGACCGTTGTGATTTGCGCTTCGCGCGCACTCTTCCTTTCCAAGTCTGATATGCACGAACCCATCAAGCCTCACATCGGCGGCTACAAGCGCCACCTGTTGGTCTGCACCGGTCCACGTTGTACGCAGGATGGCGCCTCGCAGGCCCTGTTCGATAGCCTTGGCAACAAGTTCAAGGCCGCTGGTTTGCACGAGGGCGAGTTGCGTGTGAAGCGCAGCCGCGTGAGTTGCTTTGCCGCCTGCAAGGGCGGGCCGGTGATGTGCGTGCAGCCCGACGGCACCTGGTACTACAACGTCACTGAAGCCAACATGGACCGCATCATCGACCAGCACTTGGTCGGCGGACAAGTGGTGCAAGAGCTGGTGTTTCATCAGGGCCCCGGAGGCGTTGATGCCGAATGAGTCGGACATTAGGGGCTTTGTCTCCATCGTCGGCGCCGGTCCCGGACCGGCCGACCTGATGACTCAACGCGCGCTTGATCGCTTGCAAAGGGCCGACGTGGTTGTGTACGACCGTCTGATCTCACCCGAGGTGCTGGCGCTGATTCCGCAAGGAGCGCAGCGCGTGTTCGCGGGCAAGGCCCTGGGAAATCACGCCATTCCACAAGAGGCAATCCACGCCCTGCTGGTGCAGCACGCCAAGGCGGGCCGGCGAGTGGTGCGGCTCAAGGGTGGAGATCCTTATGTGTTCGGACGTGGCGGTGAGGAAGTGCAAGCCATGCAAGCGCAACGTGTACCGTTCGAGGTCGTACCGGGCATTACAGCCGCGAGCGGTTGCTCGGCAGGAGCGGGCATCCCCCTCACTCACCGCGACCTCGCGGCCAGCTGCGTGTTCCTGCCCGGACATCTGGCCGACGACAAAGCCACGCACGATTGGCGGGCGCTGGCGCGCCCCGGACAAACGCGGGTGTTTTACATGGGAATACAACGTCTAGCCCACATCGCGGAACGGCTGATCGCCCACGGCCTGAGCCCCAACACCCCAGCGGCCGTCGTACGCGACGGCACGCGCTCCACACAAACCGTGGTGGCCTGCAGCCTGCGCCGCCTGGTTGAACAGGCCCCGGCCTACGGCCCCCATCCCGGTTTGCTGATCATTGGCGAGACAGTGCAACTGAGCCCAGACTTCCATGCGGAGTGAAACGCCAACGGCCGAGAAGTCCTACGACAAGGCCGAGAGAGGGAGTGCCAAGGTATCACCTACGCCCTTGACGGTAGGCGCGAAATTATATGCATCATCGTTCCTGAGCGAGAAAGGCAATGAAGACTGCACGACATCGCGGTGCCTGATAGCTTCTCGTGCGGCGCTTCAGCGAGCATCGCACGATCGAACTGATCAGCAGCTATCAACGAGGGGCTGACCGAATTGACCAACAATAAGCACGCATCCAACGCGAACATCCTGTCGCCGTGCGGCATCGAATACTGAGCCCGCCATGCCCGACAAACCTGCCCTTGATCGGACCTTCTCCCCGGCCGAGCGAGACGCTGTTTACCGCGCCATTTTTGAACGGCGCGATATGCGTCACTTCGCAGGGGGAACGGTTGCGCCGGAGCTGATGCGCCGGCTGCTCACCGCCGCTCACCATGCGCCCAGCGTGGGTTTCATGCAGCCCTGGCGTTTTTTGCGGGTGGCGTCGCCGTTGCTGCGGTGCAAGTTGCAGGCATTGGTGGAGCAAGAACGCGTGCAGACTGCGAGAGCGTTGGGTGAGCGGGAAGAGGCTTTCATGCGCCTCAAGGTCGAGGGTGTCAATGACGCGGCCGAGGTCTGGGTGGTCGCGCTCGCAGATGGACGTGAGCAGCATGTGTTTGGTCGCAGGACACTTCCACAGATGGACCTCGCCTCGACCGCCTGCGCGATCCAGAACCTCTGGCTGGCCGCCCGGGCCGAGGGGCTTGGAATGGGTTGGGTTTCGCTGTTTGACCCAATCGCTGTGGCGTGCCTGCTTGGAATGCCCGACGGGGCCGAGCCGATCGCTTTGTTGTGCATCGGTCCCGTGCATGATTTTTACGAGGAACCGATGCTTCAACGGCAGCGGTGGGCCTCGCGTTGCGCGTTGGACGATGTGCTGTTTGAAGACACTTGGGCGCAGCCTCTTGGATCGAAGTCACCAAGCTAGCTAGCGCCCTAGATGTGGATGTTGGCGCTGTTTTTGAATGCCGAGCCCTCGCACGAAATCTTAGACGGCCGCTTCGCCTGCCACGGGCTGCAAACAACATAGCTTTGCCGACTACAGCGAGCGCGGACCGCTTGAAGGCGGCAGAGCCCTGAGCTGCAGCGACTTCTCGCTCGCTTCCTGGAAGCTACCCACGCGCTGCAGCGTGAGCTTGCCGTTCTTCGGGTCGAAGGTCACCAGCATGGAGGCGCTGGCCTGGTCGTCGTTGAGAACGGCCACGTATTCGATCTGCGGTGTGGCCGAGAGCTTGGCCTGCAGTTCGTTGATCTGCTCTCAAGGGAGTGGGTGCCCTGAGTACGGATTGACCGTGTTGCCAGCTGCCACTGTTCTGCAAAGCCCATTGAACAGGTTGGGGAGACCAGCGCGTCCGCCTTCGAGAAGATTCCAAGCATTGGGACAGCAGGCTTTCTGACTTAGCCTGTAATGGAATGCGGCCCAGATTTGACGCAGGGCAGTGGTCAGCCTGACCGGCCGACGCTCCGCTATCTATAGCAGCCCGCATTGACCTTTTTCTGAGGAGCAGGCCACTTCAAGGCACCGGCAACACGATGTCAACCCGCCCGCCGCCCAATGAGCCACCTGAAAGCTTCAGCTCCCCATGGTGGCTGGCCACCAGGTCGCTCACCACTGCCAGCCCAACGCCGTGCCCGGGCATTCGCTCGTCCCCCCGCACGTGCAGCTGCAGGATGGACTCGGTGTCGCTGAATCCAGGGCCGTCGTCCTCGATGCGAATGCACAAGGATCCCGGCTCACGCCATATCCGCACCAGGACCTGGGTGCGCGCCCACTTGGCCCCGTTGTCCAGCAGGTTCCCAAGCATCTCGAACAAGTCGCCCTCGTCGATGCGCCAGGTCAGGTCGGCTGGGCACTCGACGCTGAAGTCCAATGCCCTTTCGGCATACACCTTGGCCAGCGCGTCGCGAATGCGCTCCAGGATTGGCGCCACCAGAAGTGGCGGCGCAAAACGCGCGGCGCCCCCGGCGATGGCGCGCCCCAGCTGGTGCTGCACGATGTCATCCATGCGGCTCACCTGCTGGGCTACGGTGGCTGGCAGTTGCGCCGGCTCGGCCATGGCGCTGCGCAGAACAGCAAGCGGAGTCTTCAGGC
>Ga0114986_1000507_pt1 | contig 10732 bp, 8 predicted proteins | sample Shrwel1BS1Day17_FD_96988 | JGI IMG/M metagenome (GOLD analysis project Ga0114986, IMG submission 96988) | Subsurface microbial communities from deep shales in Ohio, USA - Utica-3 well 1 S-1-Day17 | ecosystem: Environmental > Aquatic > Deep subsurface > Shale gas/oil reservoir > Produced... | reverse complement strand
GCTCGCGTGGCGCCGCGCCGCAGCCTCGAAGGCATCCGCGGCCTCGGCCCGGCGTCCCACGCGGTACAGGCTGTTGCCCTGCCCCACCATGAGCGTGAGGTTGTCCGGCCAGCGCGTACGCGCGGCCTCATAGGCCTGCAACGCCGCCGCTGGCTCGGCCTGCCGCTCGAAGGCCACCAGGGCCTGCGCCATGTCAGCTTCCGTGGCGGTGCGGGGCAGGCGCCCGGGCGCCAGCGTCACGAAAGACCAGTGGTCGGCTCTGGCCCAGGTGTGCTCGAAGGTGCGCATCGACAGGCGGTGCCGGGCGTCGTCACCGGAGCGCAGCAGCATCTCCGACAGGTCCAGGTCGTAGCCCACCGCCACGGCGTAGTGCCAGGCAGGGGCCATGGCCAGGCCCAGGTTCTGCAGCACCAGCACGGGATGCCCAGCCGCCAGCTCGGCGCACAAGGCCGCCAACGTGGGCGGCAACGGGACGGCCACAGCCCCGGTGCCCCGGGCCGCGGCCAGCATCTCGATCTGCAGCGACCCCTGTCGCCCTGGCAGGTAGACCTTGGGTACCAGGTCGGCCGGTGTGACGGCGAAGCCTTGCGACTGCAGCACCGTGGCGAGGCTTTCCGGACCGCACAGGTCGGGTCCGGTGCGCGGGAAGAAGGGCGTGTGGGCCAGTTCGATGCGGCGCGGCAGGTCGCCACCAGCCACCCCGCGGCGCAGGGCTGCCGTCTGGCTCGCACAGCCTGTCAGGCCGGCGGCCATCACGGCCGCGCCGGCGAGCCAGGCGCGGCGCGAGAGGCTGTGCGTCAACGAACCGATCGGGTGAAGGGGAAGACCTTGGTCAGCCCCAGGATGTCGGTCACCAGCAACAGCACGAAGATGAACACCAGGGCGCCCAGCACGCCGGCACCGGCCGGGGCTTCGTCGATCTGGGCCACCAGACGCTGTGCCTCCTCATCGCTGAGGGCGTCAACACGCGCGCGCGCCTGCTCGGGCGTCACGCCCCACTGCTCGAGCTTGGCCACCAGTTCGGGGCGGTCCAGTTCCGCCGCCAGACGCTCGCGGGACGCATGGCCCTCGACACTGCGCGCAGCCACGGCCTGCTCCTGGGCCACCTGCTCGGTGGTGATCAACGTGAGCTGACCCGGCTGGGCCAGAGTGACGGTGCTCAAGGCCAGGGAAACGGTGAGCGCAACGACTCGCTTGAACAGGGACATGAGGGACTCCTTTGACTTCTGAAGATCATGCCGCTTCCAGCTCGGCGTGGAAACGGTCGGCCGTCGCCATTCTGCGACGAAATTTTCCCATTCTCACCCTGGGCCCCTGGCAGACTGTTTACAAATGTGATCACACCTCGGGTAAGTCCCGGGTCTGATACGCTCCGCCGGCTTCCTTGCCCGGTCTCGCTGTCTTGTCCTCGACCCCTTCGCCTCCCCAAGCCCCTGCTGCGCCAGCCACCGGCGTGGTCGTGCTGGCACTGATGCTCCTGCTGGGCACCCAGCCGGTGTCGACCGACCTGTACCTGCCCTCGCTGCCCTCGCTGCCGGGCCTTTTCGGTGTGCCGCTCACCACGGTGCAGCTCACGCTGAGCGTGCTGGTGATCAGTTTCGGGGCCGGCCAGCTTGTCCTGGGCCCCGTGGCCGACCGCTTCGGGCGGCGCCCCGTGCTGCTGGGCGGCCTGGCGCTCTACACCCTGGCCAGCGCGGCGGCGCTGGCGTCACCGCACATGGCCTGGCTGATCGCCTGCCGGGCCGGCCAGGGTCTGGGCATGGCGGCCTGCGTCGTCTGCGCCCGCGCCATGCTGCGCGACCTCTACGATCCGACCCAGGGGGCTCACGTCATGGCGCGTGCGGCCACCTGGATGGGGATCCTCCCTGTGGCCGGCCCCATCCTGGGCGGCTACCTGGAAACCACGCTGGGCTGGCGAGGCGCCTTCGGGGTGCTCACCCTCTTCGGCGCAACGGGCATAGCCGTCATCGCCCTGCGCCTGCCCGAGACGCTGCGCCAGCCGAATCCGGCCGCCCTGCAGCTCGGCCCCCTGCTGCACAACTGGCGCGTGGTGCTCACGCACCGGGGCTTCTGGGCCTACACGGCTGTCTCCAGCTTCACCTATGCCGGGCTGTTCTGCTTCATCGCCGGCTCGTCCTTCGTGATGGTCGACGTGCTGGGGCTGTCGCGGCGCGAGTACGGGTTTGCCTTCGCCTTCGTCACCTCGGGCTTCCTGATCGGCTCGGCCCTGTGCCGCCGCCTTGTCCCGCGGCTGGGCATGGTGCGCTGCATCCGCATGGCCGCCTTCGTTTCGCTGGGGGCCGGCCTGACGATGGCCGGCCTCGCCCTGGCGGGCGTGCATCACCCGCTGGCGCTGATGATCCCGGCCTTCGTCTACACCTTGGCCCATGGCATCCACCAACCCTGTGCGCAGGTGGGCGCCGTGGGACCCTTCCCCACGCGCGCCGGCGCCGCCACGGCCTTGTCCGGATTCCTGAGCATGGCGCTGGCCTTCGGCATGGGCTACTGGATGGGGTGGAGCTACAACGGCACCGTGTATCCCCTCACCTTGACCATCGCCTTCTGGTGCTTCGCGCTGGCCTTCGCAGCGCTCGTGTGGGTGGGGCGGCATGGTCACCCCACACCGGCCACGGCGCTCGAAGCCCGGGACAATACGGTGCGATGAGTGCTGCCTACCTGTGCCTCGCCGGGCCCACCGCCTCGGGCAAGACCGCCGCCGCCCTGGCGCTCGCCCGGGCGCTGCCCATCGAGATCGTGAGCGTGGATTCGGCGCTGGTCTACCGCGGCATGGACATCGGCACCGCCAAGCCCAGCCCGGCCGAACGCGCCGCCGTGCCCCACCATCTCATCGACCTGATCGACCCGACCGAGGCCTATTCCGCCGCACAGTTCGTCGCCGACGCCACCCGGCTGGTGGGCGACATCCGCGCGCGCGGGCGGCTGCCGGTGCTGGTGGGCGGCACCCTGCTCTACTTCAAGGCCCTGTTCGATGGCCTGGACACCCTGCCGGCAGCCAACGCCGCCATCCGCTCGCAGATCGACGCTCGCGCGGCCGAACTCGGGTGGCCTGCCTTGCATGCCGAACTGGCCCGCGTCGACCCGGTCACCGCGACCCGTTTGTCCCCCAATGACAGCCAGCGCCTGCAGCGTGCTCTGGAGGTGTGGATGCTGAGCGGCCGGCCCCTCTCGCAATGGCACACCGGCGCTTCGCGCGCGCCGCAGGACCGCCCCACGCTGATTGCCCTCGAACCCGAGGATCGGACCTGGCTGCACCACCGCATCGCCGAACGCTTCGAGGCGATGCTGGCGGCGGGGCTGGTGGACGAGGTGCGCGCCCTGCGGGCACGCGGCGACCTCGGCCTGGAGCGTCCCTCGATGCGATGCGTGGGCTACCGACAGGTGTGGGAGATGCTCGACGGCCACTTTTCCCCGCAGACGCTGGCCGAACGCGGGATCGCCGCGACACGCCAGCTCGCCAAGCGTCAGCTGACCTGGCTGCGCAGCATGCCCTGGCGCCAGCGCGTGACCTGCGACCAGCCCGATGCCGTCGAGCAGGTGGTGGCCCTGGCCCAGGCGTGGGCGCAGGGGAGTCCGCCATGAGCGAGCCGATCCTGCGCCTGGTGGGCCTAGCCAAGCGCTATGGCGACACACCCGTCTTCGAGGGCGTGGACCTCGAGCTGCGGCCCGGCCGCTTCATCGCCCTGCTGGGCGAGTCCGGCGTGGGCAAATCCACGCTGCTCAATTGCATGGCCGGGCTCGACACGCCCACGGCAGGCCGTGTCGAGCTGATGGGGCAGGACCTTGCCGCGCTGGACGAGGCCGGGCGTGCACGGCTGCGGCGCACGCACCTCGGCTTCGTCTTCCAGGCCTTCCATGTGCTGCCCCACCTGAGCGTGGCCGACAACGTGGCACTGCCGCTGCTGCTGCTCCGGCGGGACGACCCGCAGCGGGTGCGTCAGGCGCTGGCCGACGTCGGGCTGGACGGCCTCGCCGAACGCCTGCCCGCGCAGCTCTCCGGCGGGCAGCTGCAACGCGTGGCCATCGCCCGCGCCCTGGTGCACCGGCCCGCGCTGCTGCTGGCCGACGAACCGTCAGGCAACCTCGACCCGGACACCGCCGCCCGGGTGATGCAGGCCCTGGCAACACAGGTGCGCGAGCACCAGGCCGCCTGTGTGCTGGTGACCCACTCGCAGGCGGCAGCGGCCCACGCCGATCGCGTGTTCAAGCTCACGCCGCACGGGCTGCGCAGCCTGACCTGAATCCCTACCAACCTTGTGGGCTTTGCTCGTCGACGTTGATGGGCATCAAGTCGGGCTTGCGGGTTGCTCCCTAGAGTTCGCGCTCGTTCCGAACTGACCGCCACGCGCGGCTCTTGCCATGCCCATCGAGCTCTACCACCAGAAGGGCCACCAGTGCCTGATGTTCAGCGACACCACCGTCGAAGACAACGAAGCCGTGCAGGCCAACCAGTTCTTGATCGTGGACAACGACACCGGTGCCATCATCGATCCGGGCGGCAACCTGGCCTACAGCGAGCTCTACCTGGGCATGACGCGGCACTTCCCGCCGCATCAGCTCTCGGCCATCCTGGCTTCACATGCCGACCCCGACATCATCGCTTCCCTCGATCGCTGGATGACGGCCACCACCGCACCGGTCTACATCTCGCGCGTGTGGGAACGCTTCGTGCCGCACTTCTGCAAGCCGGGCAAGACGGCCGGCCGGGTCATTGGCATCCCCGACCCGGGACTGCGCATCCGGGTGGGCCGCGGCGAACTCTGGGCGCTGCCGGCGCACTTCCTGCACGCCGAGGGCAACTTCCAGTTCTACGATCCCACCAGCCGCATCCTGTTCTCGGGCGACCTGGGGGCCTCGATCGGAAAGCAGGTCGATCCCCGCCAGACCATCACCTCGCTGGCCGCACACATCCCGGCCATGGAAGGTTTCCACCGTCGCTACATGGTGTCGAACAAGGTGCTGCGCCTGTGGGCCCGAATGGTGCGCACGCTGGACATCGAGATGATCGTGCCCCAGCACGGCGCCCCGATGGCCGGTGCGGCGGTGCGGGAGTTCATCGAATGGGTGCAGGACCTGTCCTGTGGCATCGACCTGCTGGGCGACGCCCACTACACGGTGCCGGCCACCTGCGCCTGAACGGCCGACTCGACGATCGCCAGTTCGGGCAGCACGTCCTGCACCGGGGCTCCGTGGACCCGGTTGCGGCCGGCCCGCTTGGCTTCGTAGAGTGCCTGGTCTGCGTCGCGGATCAGGGCATCGACACTGGCATGGCCGGCGTGCAGGGCCGCCACGCCCAGGCTCACGGTGGCCGTGACGGTCTGCCCATGCCACTGCACCACCAGGTCCTGCACCCGATGGCGGATGCGCTCGGCGATTGCCAGCGCACCGGCCAGGTCGGTCTGGGGCAGCAGCACGATCAGCTCCTCGCCGCCGAAACGGGCCAGCACGTCGGTGCCACGCAGCGAGGCGCGACATTGCAGCGCCATCTCGCGCAGCAGATGATCGCCACATTGGTGGCCGTGGGTGTCGTTCACCTGCTTGAAGTCGTCCGCATCGAGCAGGATCAGGGCCAGGGGCATGTGATGGCGACGCGAGCGCAGCCATTCGAGTTCGGCCCGTTCCATGAAGTGGCGGCGGTTGTAGCAGCCCGTCAGCTCGTCGGTGACAGCCAGCTCGGCGATGCGCTGGCGCGAAGCCTCGAGCTGGAAGATGAGGCGCAGCACACCGTAGCCCACCACCGGCCCGGACAGCAGGACGCACGCCGAGGCGATCACCATGCCCAGCCCGAGCGAACCTTGACCGGCCAGACGGATCACCACAAAGGTGATGGCCAGGGACACGACCCAGACGAACATCACCAAAACCGCCGTCGCCCTGGGCAGGCCCAGGGCGAGCACGACGCGGCGCAGCCGATCGGCCCTCGGGGAGGATTCCGGCAGCGTGACACGTGGCAGGGCTGGCGAGGACACGGGCGATGCAATTGGCGCGTAACCTCGCATAATCGCATGCCAGTCACTCCGAAGGCTGTTGCCAAGCGATCAGGCACCCCCCTAAGCGCGGGGGTCTGTTCGCCCCGCGCGAGGCCCCCCATCGACAGGGCTTCTCGGCCCCGGCCGACAATGTCCGGGTGACGCCCACTCCCCACATGCCCACCTCTGCCTCCGGCGAGACGGCTGCCAGCACCCTTCCCACCCTGCTGCGCCGCCTGTCCTGGCCCGAATGGCGCCATCACCCCTGGCGCCATGGCATGGCATTGGTGGCGGTGATGCTGGGGGTGGCGCTGGCTTTTGCGGTGCACCTCATCAATCAGTCGGCACTGGGAGAGTTCAGCGCCGCCGTGCGCTCGCTCAACGGCGAGCCTGACGCCCAGCTGCGGGCCCTCCAGGGGCCCCTCGACGAAGCCTGGCTGGGCCGCGTGGCCAGCCACCCCGGCGTGGCGGCCGCCAGCCCGGTGGTCGAGCTGTCCACCTACGTCCGCCGTCCCGATGGCCCACGCGTGGCCCTGCGCCTGATCGGCCTCGACCCGCTCGTTGCGCCCGCCCTGTCGCCCGACCTCGTCCCCCGGCTCGCCGAGGGCCAGGACCGCCTGGCCTTGCTCGCGCCGGACACGGTGTCGCTCAATGGCAGCGCCCGGCAGGCCCTGGGCGTGCAGCCCGGCGAGACGGTGGAGGTGCAGCACGGGCTGGCCTGGCGCCGCCTGCTCGTGGTGGGTGACGTCGCTGCCGCCGGCCCCCCCGTGGCCGTGATGGACGTCGCCGGCGCGCAATGGCAGTTCGACCGTCTGGGCGGCCTCAGCCGCATCGATCTGCGCCTGGAACCCGGCGTGGCGCTGGCGACCGTGGTACGCGATCTGGCCCTGCCCGCCCAGCTGCAGGTTCACACCCCGGATCAGGCGGCGCAACGGGTGTCGAATGTCTCGCGCGCCTACCGCGTCAACCTCACCGTGCTGGCCCTGGTGGCGCTCTTCACCGGGGCCTTCCTGGTGTTCTCGGTGATGTCGCTTTCGGTGGCCAAGCGCGTGCCCCAACTGGCCTTGCTGGGAGTGCTGGGCCTGGACGCACGGCAGCGCCTGCGCCTCGTACTGGCCGAGGCGGCCGTGCTGGGCGGCCTGGGCAGCGGGCTGGGACTGGCGCTGGGCACCGGGCTGGCGGCCTCGGCGCTGGCCCTGCTGTCCGGTGACCTGGGCGGCGGCTACTTCCCCGGCGTTGCGCCTCGCCTGCAGTGGTCGCCTGGCGCCGCACTGGCCTACGGCGCCCTCGGGGTGGCGGCCGCGCTGGCCGGCAGCTGGCTGCCGGCCCGCACGGCCGAGCGCCTGGCCCCGGCCGATGGGCTCAAGGGGTTGGGGCTCGCCGCCTCCGGGGCGTCACGGCCGCACCTTGGCCTGGCGCTGATCCTGGTCGGCGCGCTCGCCGCCCTGCTCCCCCCTGTGGCCGGGCTGCCGCTCTTCGCTTACCTCGCCGTGGCGGCGGTGCTGCTGGGCGGCATGGCCTGCGTGGCGCCGGTGGTGCGCGGCCTGACGCGCCTGGGCCTGCCCCTGGTGCGCCGCCATGCCGGCGGCCTGCTGGCGCTGCAACGGGCGCGTCACCAGGGCCACACGGCCACCGTGGCCGTGGCGGGTGTCGTCGCCAGCCTGAGCCTGGCCGTGGCGCTCACGACCATGGTGGCCAGCTTCCGCTCGTCGGTGTCCGTATGGCTCGACGCCGTGCTGCCGGCCGACCTCTATGCGCGCACGGCCGGCAGTGCTGCGGCGGCCGAATCGGCCTTCCTCGACCCTGCCTTCGTCGACGCGGTGCGTGGCGTGCCGGGCGTCGCTCGCCTCGACACCCTGCGCCTGCAGAGCCTGCAACTCGATCCCCAGCGTCCGAGCGTGACACTGATCGCCCGACCGCTGGACCTGCCCGAGCAGGCCCTGCCGCTCACCGGCGAGTTGCGGCCTGCGCAGGCCGGCGCCGTGTCCAGCTATGTCAGCGAGGCCATGGCCGACCTCTACGGGGCTCGCCCGGGCACCTGGCTCGAGTTGCCGCTGGCGCCCCAGCAACCCGCCGTGCGCACCTGGGTGCGCGGCCTGTGGCGGGATTACGCCCGCCAGCACGGCAGCGTGGTGATCGACAGCCGCGACTTTCAGCGACTGAGCGGCGACGCGCGCGTGAACGACCTCGCTCTGTGGCTCGACGAGGGCGCGCGCACCGGCGAGGTCCAGGCCGCCATCCGTGCGCTGGCGCCGGATCCGGAAGGGCTGGAGTTCGCCGAGCCGCGCGAGATCCGCGCCCTGTCGCTACGCATCTTCGACCGCAGCTTTGCCGTGACCTACTGGCTGCAGGCCGTGGCCATCGCGATCGGGCTCTTCGGCGTGGCGGCCAGCTTCTCGGCCCAGGTGCTGGCACGGCGCAAGGAGTTCGGGCTGCTGCAGCATCTGGGCTTCACGCGCCGCCAGGTGCTGGGCATCGTCGCTGGCGAGGGGCTCGCGTGGAGCGGCGCCGGCGCGCTGCTGGGCCTGGCCCTGGGGATCGGCGTGAGCGTGATCCTCGTGCACGTGGTCAACCCGCAGAGCTTTCACTGGACCATGGACCTGCTGCTGCCCTGGAGCCGGCTGGCTGTGCTGGCGGCTGCGATGGTGGCGGCCGGCCTGCTGACCGCGATGATGGCCGGCCGCGCCGCCGCCTCGCGCGAGGCGGTGCTTGCCGTGAAGGAGGACTGGTGATGCACAGGCGAGCCGTGCTGATGGCCCTCGCAGCCTCGACGCTGCGCGCCCCGGTTGCGCTGGCACAGGGCCAGGTACTGCCTGGCACTGCCCTGCACTTTCCGCGCGACCACGGCGCCCACCCGGACCATCGCACCGAATGGTGGTACATCACCGGCGAAGTCCATGCACCGGACCGGCCCCTGCCCTATGGCTTCCAGATCACCTTCTTCCGCTCGCGCAACGACCGCGCCGGCGACAACCCCAGCGCCTTCACACCGCGCCAGCTGCTCTTCGTCCATGCCGCCGTGACCGACCTCACCGGTCGCCGCCTGCTGCACGACCAGCGCATCGCCCGCCAGGGCTTCGGCCTGGCGGAGGCCTCCGAGGCCGATACCGACCTGCGCCTGCGCGACTGGACGCTTGCCCGCCAGGGCTCGCCCGGCCGCAGCCGCTACACCGCCCGGCTGCCGTCCCGCGAATTCACGCTGGAGCTGAGCTTCGCCCAGACCCAGCCCGTGCTGCTGCAAGGCGAGGACGGCTATTCGCGCAAGGGCCCCGAACCCGCCCAGGCCAGCCACTACTACACCCAGCCGCAACTGGCCACCACCGGCCGGCTGCGCCTGCACGGCCAGGATCTCAGCGTCACCGGCCGCGCCTGGCTCGACCATGAGTGGAGCGAGGCCCTGATGCACCCCGAGGCGGTGGGCTGGGACTGGATCGGCATGAACCTCGATGACGGCACGGCGCTCACCGCCTTCCGGCTGCGACGGCGCGACGGCAGCGCGCTGTGGTCCGGCGGCAGCTGGCGCCCGCCGGGTCAGCCCACGCGCAGCTTCGGCGCCGACGAGGTGGTCTTCCATCCCCGGCGACACTGGACCAGCCCCGCCACCGCGGCCCGCTACCCGGTCGAATGGGCCATCGAAACCCCCGCCGGCCGCTTCCAGGTGAACACCCTGCTCGATGCCCAGGAGCTCGACAGCCGCGGCTCCACCGGCGCCATCTACTGGGAAGGCCTGAGCGAGCTGCGCGACGCCCGGGGGCGGCGGCTGGGGCGCGGCTACCTCAAGATGACCGGCTACGCCTCGGCCCTGCGGCTGTAACCCCGCGCGCCTACACTCGCCCCATGTCGTCCACCCCCGTTGCCTCCACGCCGTTGCCGCTGCGCAGCGACGAGCCGGCCAAAGCCCGGTCCGTCGCCGGCCTGCGTGGCCTGGGTCCCTTCGTGCGGCCCTATGCCGTGCCCATCGCGCTGGCCGGTCTGTTCCTGGTGCTGGCAGCCCTCACGATGCTGGCCTTTCCCTGGGTGCTGCGTGCGCTCATCGACCAGGGCCTCGTCGGCGCCGAGCCGGGCGAACGCCTGGTGGCCCTGCGCGAGCACTTCGCCTGGCTCTTCGTGGTGGGCGTGGGCCTGGGCGTCTTCTCGGCTGCACGTTTCTACATGGTGAGCTGGCTGGGCGAGCGCATCACCGCCGACCTGCGCACCGCTGTCTACGGCCACGTGCTGAAGCAAAGCCCGGAATTCTTCGAGACCACGCAGACCGGCGAGGTGCTCTCGCGCCTGACCACCGACACCACGCTGGTGCAGACGGTGGTCGGCTCCAGCCTGTCGATGGGCCTGCGCAACACCGTGATGGGCCTGGGCGCGCTGGTGATGCTGGTGATCACCAACCCGCAGGTGATGAGCTATGTGCTGGGCATCATGCTGCTGGCCCTGCTGCCGGCGCTGATCATCGGGCGGCGCGTGCGCAAGCTCTCCCGCGCCAGCCAGGACCGCGTGGCCGACACCAGCGCAATCGCGGGCGAGGTGCTCAACGCCATGCCGGTGGTGCAGAGCTACACCGCCGAGGACCGCGAGCGCGAGCGCTTCAGCCAGGCCACCGAGCGCGCCTTCGGCACGGCCGTGCGCCGCACCCGCATGCGCGCGCTGCTCGTGGCCTTCGTGATCATTGCCAACTTCGGCGCGCTGCTGTGGTCGCTCTACGCTGGCACGCGCGCCGTGCTCGAAGGCCACATCAGCCCGGGCCACCTGGC
>Ga0114986_1000506_pt1 | contig 10736 bp, 11 predicted proteins | sample Shrwel1BS1Day17_FD_96988 | JGI IMG/M metagenome (GOLD analysis project Ga0114986, IMG submission 96988) | Subsurface microbial communities from deep shales in Ohio, USA - Utica-3 well 1 S-1-Day17 | ecosystem: Environmental > Aquatic > Deep subsurface > Shale gas/oil reservoir > Produced... | reverse complement strand
GCCCTGCGGCATTTGGCGAGCCCCGTGCGCCCCAGCCTGCGCGTCCATCTCCTGGCTGTCCCCGTTCGAGGTTCTCCAAATCCCGCTTTTCGGCTTTCAATGTTTGGAGTGACCATGAACCAACCCGTGATGCAGGGCCTGCGGCTCAACGCCCCTGCCTTCGTGAAGAACGCCAAGGTGCTGGCCTGGGTGGCCGAGATCGCCGCCCTCACCGAACCCGACAGCATCTACTGGTGCGACGGCAGCCAGGCCGAATACGACCGGCTGTGCCAGCAGCTCGTGGACGCCGGTACCTTCAAGAAACTCAACCCCGCCAAGCGCCCCGGCAGCTACCTGGCCTGCTCCGACCCGAGCGACGTGGCCCGCGTGGAAGACCGCACCTTCATCTGCACACCGAAGAAGGAAGACGCCGGCCCCACCAACAACTGGATGGCGCCCGAGGAGATGCGCGCCACGCTGCAAACCGGGCCGAACGCCTTGTTCAAGGGCTGCATGCGCGGGCGCACGATGTACGTGGTGCCCTTCTCGATGGGCCCGCTGGGCTCGCCCATCGCCCACATCGGCATCGAACTGTCCGACAGCCCCTATGTGGCGGTGAACATGCGCATCATGACGCGCATGGGCCAGGCGGTGTACGAGGTGCTGGGCACCGACGGCGAGTTCGTGCCCTGCGTGCACACCGTGGGCGCCCCGCTGCAGCCCGGGCAGAAAGACGTCGCCTGGCCTTGCAACAAGACGAAGTACATCGTTCACTACCCCGAGACCCGCGAGATCTGGAGCTATGGCTCGGGTTACGGCGGCAACGCCCTGCTGGGCAAGAAGTGCTTCGCGCTGCGCATCGCCTCCACGATGGGACGTGAGCAAGGCTGGCTGGCCGAGCACATGCTCATCCTGGGCGTGACCAACCCGCAAGGCCGCAAGTACCACATCGCTGCGGCCTTCCCCAGCGCCTGCGGCAAGACCAACTTCGCCATGCTCATCCCGCCCAAGGGCTTCGAGGGCTGGAAGGTCACGACCATCGGCGACGACATCGCCTGGATCAAGCCCGGCCCGGATGGCCGCCTGTACGCCATCAACCCCGAGGCCGGCTACTTCGGCGTGGCCCCGGGCACGAACGAGAAGACCAACCCCAACTGCATGGCCTCCCTGCGCGAGAACGTGATCTTCACCAACGTGGCGCTCACCGACGACGGTGACGTGTGGTGGGAAGGCATGGGCCCGGCCCCCGAGCACGCCATCGACTGGCAGGGCAAGGACTGGACGCCCCAGATCGCCAAGGAAACCGGCGCCAAGGCGGCCCACCCCAATGCCCGCTTCACCGTGGCCGCCACCAACAATCCCGCACTCGACCCCGCCTGGGACGACCCCGCCGGCGTGCCCATCGACGCCTTCATCTTCGGCGGCCGCCGCAGCACCACCGTGCCGCTCGTGACCGAGGCGCGCAACTGGGTGGAGGGCGTCTACATGGCGGCCACCATGGGCTCGGAAACCACCGCCGCGGCCTTCGGCCAGCAAGGTGTGGTGCGCCGCGACCCCTTCGCGATGCTGCCCTTTGCCGGCTACAACATGGCCGAGTACTTCCAGCACTGGCTCGACCTGGGCAAGAAGCTGCAGGCTTCGGGTGCCAAGCTGCCTCAGATCTACACCGTCAACTGGTTCCGCAAGGACGAGAACGGCCAGTTCGTGTGGCCCGGCTTCGGCGAGAACATGCGCGTGATGAAGTGGATGATCGACCGCATCGAGGGCCATGGCCGCGGCGAGGAGCACATCTTCGGCGTCACCCCGCGCTACCTCGACCTGCACTGGGACGGCCTGGACTTCAGCACCGACCAGTACGTGCAGGTGACCAGCCTGGACCTGCAGGCCTGGCGCGACGAACTCAAGCTGCACGACGAGTTGTTCGAGCAGCTCTCGCACCGCCTGCCCCAGGAACTGGTCGACACCAAGGACCGGCTGACCCAGCGCCTGTCGGCCTGAGGCGACCGGTCCCGAAAAGGCAAAAGCCGCCCACGGGCGGCTTTTTCGTGCCCCCGCCCAACCGGCGAGGCTTCCTCAGGTGAGCGCTTACTCGTCGCGCGACGTCTGCAGGCGGGCGGCGGCGGCGCGCAGTTCCGCGGCAAAGCCGGGCTGGCTGGTGCCATAGCTGTCGGCCAGGCGCAGCATCTCCTGGATGGCGCGGGTCTCGGCCCACAGGCGACGCTGCTCGACGATGTTGCGACCCACGGCGCGCAGTCCGTTCAGGGCCCAGACGAAGAAATCGGCCGCCCAAGCCGCGCCGCGGGGGGCGACGGTCACAACCGGGGCCGACGGGAGCTTGATGGTGGTGGCAGACATGGTGTTTTCCTTTCAGTACACGCCGTCCTTGACGTGTTGGAACGAAGTCTAGGGTAATCCCTAGGTATGTCGCCAATGGATTGTTGGAATCACAGACATTCACGCTGGTTATGACATGATGCCGGCGTGAACTTCCGCACGCTCGACCTCAACCTCCTGCGCGTGTTCGACCAGGTCATGGCCGAGCAGAACCTGACGCGCGCCGCCGAACGCCTGGCCATGACGCAGCCGGCCGTCAGCAACGCCCTGCGCCGGCTGCGCGAGGCGCTGGGCGACGACCTCGTCACCCGCACCGCCTTTGGCGTGAAGCCCACGCCGAAGGCCGAGGCCCTGTGGCCCGAGGTGCGTGCGGCCCTCGACCGCCTGCGCGAGGCCATCGAGCCGCGCGGCTTCGACCCGCGCACCCAGGAGGCCACCTTCCGCCTGGCGATGGCCGACGCCACAGCCGCCACCTTGCTGCCGGCACTGGTGCAGGCCATCGAGTCCACCCAGGCCCTGACCAATGTGCGTGTGCTGCCGCTCACCACCCGCGACCCCCGCCCCTGGCTCGAGCGCGGCGAGGCCGACTTTGCGGTGGGCTATTTCCCCCAGGCCGTCGCCGCCCTCGAAGCCGAGGGAGGGCAGGCCACCATCCACCACCAACGCCTGTACGACGGACACTATGTCTGCGTGATGCGCAAGGGCCATGCGCTGGCCAAGGGCGAGCTCACGCTCGACCGCTTCTGCGAGGCGCACCATCTGCTGGTGAGCTTCTCGGGACGCGCGCACGGCTTCGTCGATGAAGCCCTGGCCGCGCTGGGCCGCACGCGGCGTGTGGTGCTCACGGTGAACCAGTTCTTCACCGCCGGGCGGGTGGTCACGGGCTCGGACCTGCTCACCGTGCTGCCCTACGAGTTCCTGCCCGCCACGGGCTTCGAGAACCAGCTGGCGCTGCAGCCCATCCCGCTGGCCCTGCAGGGCGTGCACGTCGAGGTGCTGTGGCACCAGCGGGACGATCGTCATCCGGCCCATGTCTGGATGCGCGAGCGGATCGTCGATGCCGGGCAGGCCCGGCAGCGCAGCCGCCCGTCGGCGCGCGGGTGATCAGGCGGTGGCGCGGCGCAGCCTAGCGGCCTGTGCGCTGGTGGCCTTCGGTCCGCAGAAGCCGAAGTCCAGCGCCGGGCGCTTGCCGCTCATCAACTCGGCCAGGGCGCGGCCCGAGCCAGCCCCGTGGGTCCAGCCCAGCGTGCCGTGACCGGCATTCACCCACAGCCTGCCCATGCGGGTGCGGCCGATGTAGGGGATGTTGGTGGGCGTGCTGGGGCGCAGGCCGGTCCAGAAGTTGGGCTCGCTCAGGTCGGCCACGCCGGGGAAGAGCTGTTCGTAGCGCGTGAGCAGCGACTGGCAGCGCACCTTCGCGGTGGGCGTGTCCAGGCGGGTGTCGAAGCCGGCCAGTTCGGCCGTGCCGGCGATGCGCACGTAGTCGCCCAGGCGTGAGATGGCGATCTTGCGCCCGTCGTCGAGCAGGCTCACGGTGCTGGCGCGTTCGGGCTGCTTCAGGCGCAGCGTGGCCGAGTACCCCTTGGCGGGATAGATGTTGAGCGACACGCCCAGCGGGCGCAGCAGCGGCGCGGTGTAGGAGCCCATCGCGGCCACGTAGGCGTCGGCCACGAGCGTGCGGCGCTGGCCGCTGCGCATGTCGCCCACGCGCACGCCGCTGACCTGGCCACCGGCAGCGTCCAGGCCCAGGATGTCGTGCTCATACAGGAACGTGACCCCGCGTTCGGCACAACGGCGCGCGAGTTGCTGCGTGAAGACGCGCGCATCGCCCGATTCATCGCTGGGCGTGTAGGTGCCGCCATGGATGCCGGGGCCGTAGGCTGCGAGCGCCGGCTCGATCTTCAGGACCTCCTCGCGGCTGAGCACGCGGCGGTCCACGCCGTACTTGCGCATCAGCTCGGCACCGGCCGCGCCGTCCTCGAAGTCCTTCTGGCTGGAGAAGAAGTGCAGGATGCCGCGCTCCAGGCGCTCGTACTGGATGCCGGTGTCGGCCACCAGCGACTTCAGCGACTCATGGCTGTAGCGGCCCAGCGCCACGAGCTGGCGCACGTTGCGCTCGAAGGCCGCATCGGTGCATTGCGTGAGGAAGCTCAGGCCCCACAGCCACTGGTGCGGGTCGAGCTTGGGGCGGAAGAGCAGCGGCGAGTCGTCGCGTGCCAGCCACTTCAGCACCTTCAGCGGCGCCCCGGCGCTGGCCCAGGGCTCGCAGAAGCTCACCGAGATCTGCGCGCCGTTGGCAAAGCTGGTTTCCAGCGCGGCGTCGGGCTGGCGGTCGATCACGGTGACTTCATGGCCCTCCTCGAGCAGGTACCAGGCGGTGCTGATGCCCACGATGCCGGCGCCCAGAACGATGACTCGCATGATCGACTCCTTGAATCCCAGGGCGCACGCATGGCTGGCGCCGCTCCTTGGCGGGATTGTGGGCAGGGTCGGACCCGTCGTGAAGTCGGATGAATATTGTTCCGGTTACATTAGCAATACTTATGAAAGACCTCGATCCTGCCGCCCTGGAATGCCTGGCCGCCCTGGTGGACGAAGGCAGCTTCGAGCGCGCCGCCGCGCGGCTGGCCGTCACCCAGTCGGCCGTCTCGCAGCGGCTGCGCGCCCTGGAGGCCCAGCTCGGCCAGCCGGTGGTGGTGCGTTCGCGGCCCCTGCGTCTGACCGAATCGGGCAAGGTGCTGCTGCGCTTCGCCCGCCAATGGCAGGCGTTGCGTGCCGACGTGGCGCGCGAGCTCGACGCGGCCGGCGGCGGCGACGACCGGCTGCCGATCGCGGTGAACGCCGACAGCCTCGCCACCTGGGTGCCGCCGGCCCTTGACGCCCTGGTCCATGAAGGCGTGTCGCTGGAGCTGGTGGTGGACGACCAGGACTTCACCCACGACTGGCTGCGCCAGGGCGCGGTGCTGGGCTGTGTGAGCACCGTGCGCGAGGCCCTGCAGGGCTGCCGCGTCACACCGCTGGGCGTGATGCCCTATGTGGCCGTGGCCAGCCCGGCCTTCCTCGACCGTGAACTGGCCCAAGGTCTGCACCGGCGCAACTTTGCCGAGACCCCCTTCCTGGTCTTCAACCGCAAGGACGACATGCAGGCCCAGTGGGTGAGCCGGGCCTTCGGGGTGCGGTCGCCTCGGTTGCGCGAGCGCTTCGTGCCCTCGTCCGACGCCTATGTGCGCGCGGCCGTGATGGGCTGGGGGGTGGGCGTGGCCCCGGAACTGCAGGTGCGCCCCCACGTCGAACGTGGGGAACTGCAGGTGCTGCACCCGGACGTGCGCCTGCCCATTGCCTTGCACTGGCACCAGTGGCGGCTGGGTGACGAACGCCGCCCAGTGGTGCGGGCCAGCCTGCTCGACCGCATCGGCCAGGCCCTCGTGGCGGGTGCGCGTCAGGTACTGCAAGCTCCGGTCTGAGGCACCATCGCGCCCATGCTCCACCGCCGCGCCACATTGCAGCAGCTTGCCCGGGCCGGCGCCGCCCTGGCCCTGGCCCGCCTGGCCGCCCCGGTGGCGGCGCGGCCCGAGGCCCCACGCTTCACCGACGACCCGTTCACGCTGGGTGTGGCCAGCGGCATGCCACGGCCCGACGGTGTGGTGCTGTGGACGCGCCTGGCTCCACGGCCCCTGGAGGCGGACGGCGGCATGCCGCCGGTCGCCCTGAAGCTGCAGTGGGAGCTCGCCGACGACGAACACTTCGGCCAGGTGCGCCAGCGCGGTGAGGTGTGGACCGGCCCCGAGCGGGCGCATGCCGTGCACGTTGACGTGAAGGGCCTGGCGCCAGGACGGGTCTACCACTACCGCTTCCACTGCGGCGGTGCCACCAGCCCGGTGGGCCGCACGCGCACGGCCCCGCCCGACGACGCCGAGGTGGGCCTGCTGCGCCTGGCGCTCGCCTCCTGCCAGCATTACGAGCAGGGGCACTTTGTCGCCCACCGCGAGATCGCCCGCCAGGACCTGGACGTCGTGCTCTTCGTGGGCGACTACCTCTACGAGACCAGCAACCCCGACTTCCGGCTGCGCCGTCATGGCCCCCGCCCCACCACGCTCGCCGGATTCCGACGCCATCACGCCCAGTACAAGCTCGATCCCGACCTGCGGGCGGCCCATGCCGCCCACCCCTGGATCCTGACCTGGGACGACCACGAGGTCGAGAACGACTACGCAGCCGATCGCGGCCCGCTGCACCGGCATCCGCAGGCCTTCCTGGCCCTGCGTGCCGCAGCCTACCAGGCCTATTTCGAACACCTGCCGCTGGCACCCTGGATGGCGCCCCAGGGGCCGGACATGCGCATCCACCACCGCTACACCTGGGGCCGGCTGGCCGAGCTGTGGACACTGGACGGGCGGCAGTTCCGCTCGCCCCATGCCTGCCCGAGCGCCGAGCGTCCCGTCGGCGGACGCATCAGCGGCGCCTGCGCCGAGCTGATGGACCCGCAGCGCACGATGCTTGGCTTCGAGCAGGAAGCCTGGCTGCAGCGGGGGCTGGCCCACAGCCCGCGGCACTGGAAGCTACTCGGCCAGGGTAGCCAGATCAGCCCCTGGAGCGTGGCCACACCGGTGGGGCGTCGGCTCTTCACCGATGCCTGGGACGGCTACCCGGCTGCGCGCGAGCGGCTGCTGTTGGGCATCGCCGATGCCCGCATTGACAACGTCATCGCCCTGGGCGGCGACGTGCATCGCCATGTGGCCGCCGACCTGCGCGTGATCCCGAACGAGTCGCGCTCGCCGGTGGTGGCGAGCGAGTTCGTCACGACGTCGATCACCACCCGGGGCCTGCCGGGCTATGCGCAGGGCCTGGTGCGCTCGAGCAATCCCGACCTGAAGCACGCTCGCTCGGATGAACGCGGGTATGTGCTGCTGAGCCTTGACGCCCACCACGCCCGTGCCGAATTCCGCGCCACACGCTTCCCGGTGGCCGCCGAGGCACGGCTGCACACGCAAGCGGTCTACGCCGTGGAGAGCGGCCGTGCCGGCGTGCAGGCGGAACACCCGGGTGGGCCATGGCCGGCCCCGGCGATCGATCCTTGAGCCTGCCACCCCTTGACCCGGGGGGGCGCGAGCGTGCAAAAGCCACCACATCCCCCTCCAACTCGGGATATCGCGGGCTTCAGTGCAGGCGCAAACTGCCGATGCATGAGACAAGGCACGGCCACGTCGGCGGTGCCCGAAAGAAGGTGCATCATGGCCCGCTTCTCGCTGCCCCACTGGACCCAGCCCCCGACGCCCGCAGCGCCGGCCTACCAACCCGACCCGGCCGATCTGGGCACCGAGCTCGGCCTGGAGGCCTGCCTGGGTGGCACGGTCCCGGCGCCGGCGTACCACGGCCGCGGCGACACCGACTCCCTGGGTCGTCATGTCGAGGACGTGTTCAGCCACTACGGCGTCTGAGAACGGAAACGGCCCGCTCGTGGCGGGCCGGTCCTTGAAGGGCAGCGCCAGGCTGCCCCGCGTGTTGCCTTGAGGTTTACTGCGGCAGCACCACGGTGTCGATCACATGGATCACACCATTGCTCGCGGTCACATCCGTGGCCGTCACGCGGGCGTTGTTCACCGTCACACCCCCCATCGTGCCGATGGTCAGTTCCTGGCCCTGCACGGTCTTGACCTTGCCGGCCTTGACGTCGGCGGCCATGACCTTGCCCGGCACGACGTGGTAGGTCAGCACGGCCGTCAGCTTGGCCTTGTCGGCCAGCAGCGCGTCGAGCTGGGCCTTGGGGATCTTGGCAAAGGCTTCGTCGGTGGGTGCAAACACCGTGAACGGACCGGGACCCTTCAGGGTGTCGACCAGGCCGGCGGCCTGGACGGCGGCGACCAGGGTCTTGAACGAGCCGGCCGAGACGGCGGTGTCGACGATGTCCTTGGCCCAGGCAGCAGCGCTCAGGCCGAAGCTCAGGGCGGTGGCGATCAGCAGTTTCTTCATGGAAAGACTCCTTGTTTGAAGGGAACGAGACTCAGGGGGCAACGGGCGGCAGAATGACCGCATCGATCACGTGGATCACCCCATTGCTGGCCACGACGTCGGTGGCGACGAGGTTGGCCGTGCGCGAGCGGCCGTCGGTGATGACCAAGGCAGGGCTCACGCTGAAGTCGTCGCCCTGCACCGTGGTCACATTGACAGGGCCACCGCTGACGAGGGCCACCACATCGGCCGCACGCACATCACCCCCCACCACGTGGTAGGTCAGGATGGCGGCGAGGTCCGGCGAGGCCAGCAGTTGCTCAGCCGTCAGGCTCAGCTCGGCGAGCGCCGCGGCAAAGGCGTCGTTGGTCGGAGCGAACACCGTGAAGGGGCCCGTGCCCGACAGCGTGGCGGCCAGATCAGCTTCCACCACGGCGGCGACCAGGGTCGAGAACGTCGCGTTGAGCTGCGCCATCTGCACGATGTTCAGCACGCCGGGGGGCACCAGCACCTTGTCGATGACGTGGATCACGCCGTTGCTGGCGTCGATGTCGGCCGTCGTGACGGTGGCCGTGGTCAGCAAGGCGTCCGTGAGGATCACACCGCCGGTCAGGCTGAGGTCGAGGGTGGTGGCGCTGTCTTCGAAGGTGTAGAGCGTTTGCAGGGTGCCGGCCGTCAGTGACGTGGAGGGGTTGTCGCCCGCCACCACGTGATAGGTGAGGATCTTGCCCAGCGCGTCGGCGGGCAGCGCATCCACCAGGGCCGCGCCATCGGCCAGGCCGATGGCCTGCGCCGCGGCGTCGAAGGCATCGTTGGTCGGGGCGAAGACGGTCAGCTGGGTGTCGCCGGACAGCGCACCTGCGAGATCGGCCTTCACGACGGCCGCAACGAGGGTACTGAACGCGGGGTTGCCCTGCGCGATCTGGACGATGTTCTGCGGTGCCGCAGCATCGTCGTCATTGTTGCTACTGCCGCCGCACGCGGCAAGGAAGGCCACCGAAGAGGCCACGAGCATGGTTTTGAGCCATCGAGACATTGGGGTTCTCCTGAAAGGTATCCGGATGCCCCTCCCGCCCGGGTCCGAAGTCATGACCTGCGTCGCTTCGGTGACCGGATGGGCCGAAATATAACCGTTCAGTCTCTTTTTGCAACCGTTTCGTCTGTCATAAGACGAAACGGTTTGTTTTCGACCCCGCCGTCAGCTTTGTGCCAGCCGGGTTTACAATGCCGGTCATGGCTCGGATCTCATTCAAGGAACAAGTCCTGCGCGCCCGCGAGGACGCCATCGTCACGTCAGTCAATCGGTTGCTGGCCGAGAAGGGCTTCGACGTGATGACGGTCGATGAGGTCGCAGCCGATGTGGGCATCGCCAAGGCGAGCCTCTACAAGCACTTCACGTCGAAGGAAGAGCTGGCGGCGGCGGCGATGATCCGGGTGCTCCAGCGGGCGCTCGATTTCACGGCGCCGCTGGCGGCGGAGGCGGCACTGTCGCCGGCCGACAAGCTGCGGGCCGTGGCCCGCTGGACGATGGAGGTGCAACTGGCTGGCGAAATGCCGTCGCTGCCCTCCCAGAATTCCACGTTGCGCCAGGCCCTGATCGGCAATCGCGAGTACATGGACCGCCTGATCACGCTCAGCGACCGGCTGGGCGAGTGGATCGTGGCGGCCCAGAGCGCCGGCGACCTCAACGCCGGCCTGCCGCCCGAGGTGGTGCTCTACACCCTGTTTGCCCGGGCCTGCGACCCGGTGCTGGGCTTCCTGAAAGCCGGTGGGCAGCACACCGACGAGCAGATCATCCAGTACCTGCTGTCCACCTGTTTCGACGGTCTGCGCGGACCGGCCCACTGAGGGCGGTGCCCCGGGGCCGATCGGCCCTCAGCGCACCAGCAGGACGGGCGTCTTGCAATGGGCGAGGACGTAGGTCGCCACCGACCCCATCACCAGGTTGCCCAGGGTGCCGTGGCCGTGCGAGCCCATCACCACGAGGTCGAACTTGCCGGCGCCCGCCGCCTTCGCGATCACTTCGCCCGGATGGCCCACCTTGTGCTGGGTCTTGGCCTTCAGCCCCTGCTTCTCGAAGAAGGTGCGCACCGGCTTGAGCACCTTCTCGCCCTCGTCGGTGTAGTACTCGGCCAGCGTGGCCTTGTCGATGACGGCCGCAGCGCGCGGCGGCACCGCCGGCACGGCGGTCAGCACGGTGTAGTCATGGGCACCGCCAAACAACTCGTCATGGGCGGCGAGATAGCCCAGCATGCGCTTGGTGTAGGAACTGCCGTCAACGGCAACGAGAATTTTCATGGTGGGGTCTCCAGGGAAAGGTGCTTCAGCATGTCACCAAGCAGCCATCGGTGGCTTGATCGCGGTCAAGATGATAGCCACAGCCCTGCGTGACCGTTGGGCGGCTGCCAGCTTCCGTTCGGCCGTCATCCCCCCTCAGAGGGATAGGGCTCCTGCCGGCGCGGCAGTACATTGGT
>Ga0114986_1000505_pt1 | contig 10740 bp, 10 predicted proteins | sample Shrwel1BS1Day17_FD_96988 | JGI IMG/M metagenome (GOLD analysis project Ga0114986, IMG submission 96988) | Subsurface microbial communities from deep shales in Ohio, USA - Utica-3 well 1 S-1-Day17 | ecosystem: Environmental > Aquatic > Deep subsurface > Shale gas/oil reservoir > Produced... | reverse complement strand
GTTTTGATTTCTGCACTTTGCGAGATAGGTTGATGCCGTCGGGGTTCGCCGACGGGAGTAGCCTGATGCTCGCGCGATTTTCGGTTCTTGCACTTGCGCTGGGTTCGCCTGGGCTAGCCGTTCAGGCCCCGCCGCCGCCCTTGCCTCCATTCGTGCAAATCGAAGGATCGCCCGTCGGCGAACCCCGCGAGCCGCAGGTGCTGTTCTGGCAGGCATCTCAGGTTATCTGTGACGGCGGGGCGCGTGTTGCCCCTGCGCAGTTTGTCCCGCCCAATCCGCAGCCGCTCGTCACCCGGCTGACGACCGATCCCGAACAGGTCACCATACGGTTCGCGCTTGATGCCGAAGGGCGTCCGCGCGACATCACGGCCGCAATCCCGCCGCGTGTCCGGTTGTGGATGCGCGATTTCATGCCATCGCTGCGCGCCAGCCGCTTTCAGGTTGATGGGCCGAAAACCGGCTGCACGATCAGCTACACCCCCGTCATGCAGAGCATCGCCGAAGCCCCGCTCGAAGAGCTGGCCCGGCTCGGCGTCGCGCAGCGTTTGCGCATGGGCAAAGAGGTGTGGGAGCGGCTTTCGCCCGGAGATTGCCACGAAACGCCCCGGCTGGCGCCACTTTCACGCAGCTATCCCGATTTCCGCAAGCTGACCCGCAGCGAAGGCACCCGCAACTGGACCTTTGTCACCTACGATATCGACACCGACGGGGTGCCGGTGAATGTCGCCACCGCCTTGACCTCGGGCTACGACGCGCTCGATGCCGAAGCGCGAGCGGCGGTTGCCGCGGGGCGCTATGCCGGAGGACCGCGCAAAGGATGCTTGCAGGCATGGTGGACGGGGGCCGAGACGATCCCCGCGCCGCCGATCCCGCCCGCTTCCGAAGCGCAGGGCAACCCCGCTTGCGAGATCAAGGACCGCTGGGTCAAAGAGCCGCGCCTTGTCTTCCCGCCCAGTTACCAGCAGCGCGCCATCGAAGGCTGGGCGATCCTGCGCTACGATGTGGCGCCATGGGGTGAGATCGGCGCGGTCGAGGTGGTCGAGGCGCAGCCCAGCAGCGAGTTCGGCGAGGCAGCCATCAACGTTATCCGGAACGCGCGGTTCAAGCCGCTGGAAAGCGGGCTGGCGGGCTGCATCGACCGGGTGATTTTCCGCATCCGGGCGCAGCCGGACCACGGCGAGAGCGAGGCAGCGGCGCATTAGACCCCCTCCAGACCCCGGTTAGACCCCGTCCAGCCTCGGCTTGCGGGGTGTTTCACGTGGAACAATTGGCTGTAATTGTCCCACCCAGACGCGGTCAGTCTTTCTTCAAGCCGCTGAGCAGATCGGCCAGCGGTCCCAGCTGTTCGCCCTCCTGCACGATCCCCGCCGCGGCCCGCGCGGCATCGGCGTTCGGGCCTTCGGCATAGGGATCGATCGCGAGGCCGAGCGTCTGCGCGACCGCTTCGCCAAGGTCGAACATGTCGCCGGAAAACTCGATCTCGTCGCAATCATCGGCTTCGAGCTCGATCTCCTCGTCCTCGGTCGCGGGACGCTGGTGTTCCTCGACAAAGCGCAGGTCGACCGGCTCGTCGATGGTCACGGGGAAATCCTCGCCGCTGATCGCGCAGGGCTGCATGATCGCGGCGCGCAGTCGCCCCGTCGCGCGGATGGCGCGCGGCTTCTGTTCCAGCGCGACCTCGGCCCGCAGGCTCTCCACCGCACCCAAGCCGAAGCGCACGGCGAGGGCGGCGCGTTCCTCGGGCGAGGCCTCGATCACCACGGCCCCCGCCGGAAGCGGGCGGGCCTTGATCATCCGCGTCAGTTCGGAAGGGGGCAGAGACGCGCTCACCAGATCGCGCTCGCTTTCAGCATTTCGGCGTCGGAGAAGCGGCCCAGCCGGTCCGACAGTTTCATCATCCGCTCCGCCACCGCTTTCGCGCCGGCCGCCTCGTCAGCCCCTTCGGCGAAGGTCACGTTGCGCGCTACCGCCGCGGTCAGCCGGTCGAGATCGCCCGCATTGAGCGCCCCGCGATAGGCCCCGAGCCGCCCGCCCAGCACGCTCATCAGCTTGCCGATGCGCTTGCCGACGACCACGTCATTGACCCCGAATTCGCGCAGCTGCCCGTCCATGTCCTCGACGAACAACTCCGCCAGCAGCGCGCTTTCGGCCCGCATTTCCGACGCTTCGAGGCGCACCATGACCGTGCTGAGTACCAGCGTGATCATGTCGAAGCGCCCGGCGATCGAATCCGCCACACGGCATTCGGTGTAATAGACAGAGTCGCGCGCCAGCTCGATCACGCGGTGCCACAGCGGTCTTACGCCTTCGCGGGGGTCCGGGGCGGTGCCGAGCAGGCGGGAGAGGAAGGACATCGGACAGGGCCTTTCGCGAGGCGTCGGGGTTACAATACAGTCTCAATACAAGGGGGCATCGCCCCGCCAAGCTTACGTCAACGCACGAGCTGCGGATGCGTTCAACCGGGGTTCAACGCAAGGCTGCCACGGCTTTCCCATATGGTGCGTTGCCAGCGCGCGACTAGCCCCTTAAAGCACAGCCCCCACGGGACAAGAGCGCGCGCGCTCTCACACAATGGACGGATACGGTTTGGCGCAGATGGAAAAGGCAGGCGCGATGAATTTCGGCAAGCGGAAGGCCCACGCGGCAATGCTGCTCGCGGCGACGACGATGCTGCTGCCGGCCTGTTCGGCGATCCGCGAATCGCGCGGCTACATCGTCGATCCGACGCTGACCGCGCTGATCCAGCCCAAGATCGACAACCAGCAATCGGTCGAAGGCACGCTGGGCCGCCCGACCTTCACCAGCCAGTTCGGCACGCCGACCTGGTATTACGTGTCGTCCATCACCGGCCAACGCCCCTTCAACCGTCCGCGCATCAAGGATCACTCGGTGCTGGCCGTAACCTTCGACGCCAATGGCCGGGTGAGCGAGGTGACGCGCAGCGGGGCCGAGCAGGTGGTCTATCTCGACCCCAACGGCAACAAGACGCCGACGCTGGGCCGCGAGCGTGGCTTCCTTGAAGACCTGTTCGGCAATATCGGCCAGGTCGGCGGGGCCGGCGTGGGCGGCGCACCGGGCGGCGGCCCGAACGGGCAGTAACCAGCCCGCTTGAACGCCTGCCCGCGCGCTCCATATTGGCGAGCATGACAAGCGATCCTTCGGCTCACGGCCTCGTGCAATGGCACGGCACCACCATCATCGGCGTCCGGCGCGGCGGCGTTACCGTCATTGCGGGTGACGGTCAGGTGTCGATGGGCAACACCGTGATGAAGCCCAACGCCCGCAAGGTCCGCCGCATCGGCGATGGCTCTGTGATCGCGGGCTTCGCCGGGGCGACCGCGGATGCCTTCACCCTGTTCGAGCGGCTGGAGAAGAAGCTGGAGCAATATTCCGGCCAGCTGATGCGGGCCAGCGTGGAGCTCGCCAAGGACTGGCGGACCGACAAGTATCTGCGCAACTTGGAAGCGCTTATGATCGTGGCCGACAAGGATACGCTGCTGGTGCTGACCGGCAATGGCGATGTGCTGGAGCCGATCGGCGATATCGCCGCGATCGGATCGGGCGGCAACTTCGCCCTCGCCGCCGCCCGCGCGCTTGCCGATTACGAGAACGATGCCGAAACCATCGCCCGCAAGGCCATGGCGGTCGCGGCCGATATCTGCGTCTTCACCAACGGCAATCTGACGGTCGAGACCGTCTGACGCCCCTCCCGCCTGGATAGATCATGGACAACCTCACCCCCAAGGCGATCGTCGCCGCATTGGACGAACACATCATCGGGCAGCAGGATGCCAAGCGCGCGGTCGCTGTGGCGCTGCGCAACCGCTGGCGGCGGCAGCGGCTGGGCGCGGATCTGCGCGACGAGGTGACGCCCAAGAACATCCTGATGATCGGGCCCACGGGCTGCGGGAAGACCGAGATCAGCCGGCGGCTGGCGAAGCTCGCCGAAGCCCCCTTCATCAAGGTCGAGGCGACCAAATTCACCGAAGTCGGCTATGTCGGCCGCGATGTCGAACAGATTGCCCGCGATCTGGTGGAAGAGGCGATCCGGCTTGAAAAGGAACGCCGCCGCGAAGCCGTGCGCGAGGCGGCCAGTGCCGCCGCAATGGACCGGCTGCTCAACGCGCTGGTGGGCGAGAACGCCTCGGAGGCGACCCGCGAGAGCTTCCGCCAGCGGATTGTCCAGAATGCGATGAACGACGTCGAGGTCGAGATCGAGGTGCGCGACACCCCGTCGGCTCCCTTCGACATGGGCCAGATGGGCGGGCAGATCGGGATGATCGACCTGTCCGACATGATGGGCAAGGCGCTGGGGCGGAAGAACACCCGCCGCCAGAAGCTGCGCGTGCCCGACGCGTGGGACAAGCTGGTTGACGAGGAAGCCGACAAGCGCCTCGATCAGGACGATGTCGCCCGCGCGGCGCTCCAGAATGCCGAGACCAACGGGATCGTGTTCCTCGACGAGATCGACAAGATCGCGGTCAGCGATGTGCGCGGCGGGAGCGTCAGCCGCGAAGGCGTGCAGCGCGATCTGCTGCCGCTGATCGAGGGCACCACGGTTGCGACCAAGTACGGGCCGATGAAGACCGACCATGTGCTGTTCATCGCCAGCGGTGCTTTCCATGTCGCCAAGCCTTCGGACATGCTGCCGGAGCTTCAGGGCCGCTTGCCGATCCGGGTGGAGCTGCGCGCGCTGACCGAGGCTGATTTCGTGCGAATCCTCTCTGAGACGCGGGCCAACCTCGTGGCGCAATACAAGGCGCTGCTTGGCACCGAGCAGGTCACGCTCGATTTCACCGACGATGCCGTCCCCGCAATCGCCCGCATCGCCGCGCAGGTGAATGCCACGGTCGAGAACATCGGCGCGCGGCGCTTGCAGACGGTGATGGAGCGGCTGCTGGAAGAAATCAGCTTCGAGGCCGAGGATCACGTCGGCGAGACGATCACCATCGACGCCGCTTACGTGGAGGCGCGGCTGGCGGGGCTGGCGGGGAACACCGACCTCAGCAAGTATATCCTGTGACCGCGCGCGAGACGGTCGGCGATCTGGCCGGGATGCTGTCGGGCATGGCCCCCGCGCTCGACGCGCGGCGCTGGGCGTTCGCGGCTGTCGATGGTGCGACGCCGGAGGATGCCTTCGCGCTGATCCGCGAGGATGAGGGGCTGGCGGCGATCCTGCCTGCCGGGGATGGCGGCTTCGCGCGCATTACCCTGATGGTTTATTCCGCTCTGGACGGAGTCGGTCTGACCGCTGCGGTCGCCACGGCGCTCGCGCAGCACGGCATCGCCTGCAATGTCGTGGCGGGGTTCCACCACGATCACCTGTTCGTGCCGTGGGATCGCCGCGATGAGGCGCTGGCAATTCTCCAGCGCCTCGCCGCTTCGTCCTGATCACTCCCCCAGCAAATACTTCTTCCAGAACACCAGCTGCGCGAGGAAGGCGTAGTCGGAATTGGCCTTCTTTGCGAAGCCGTGGCCTTCGTCGGCCGCGACGAGGTGCCATGCCTCGCCCCCGTTGGCGCGGATGGCGGCGACCATCTGGTCGGCTTCCGACTTGGGCACGCGCGGGTCGTTGGCGCCGGTGATGACGAACATCGGCTTGGTGATCTCGCCCACGCGGGTGAGCGGGCTGATTTCGGTCAGCTTGGCGCGCTGTTCGGGGATGCGTTCGTCGCCATATTCGACGCGCCGCAAGTCCTGCCGGTAGGGGTTGGTATTCTCGAGGAAGCTGACGAAGTTGCTGATCGCGACGGTGCACTGGGTGGCAGTGAGCTTGTCCTTCAGTTGCACGGCGGCGGCATAGCACATGTAGCCGCCGTAAGAGCCGCCGGTGAGGCCGATGCGCGCCGGATCAACGGCTGCATCGCTGCGCGCCGCATCGATCAGTGCGGCCATGTCCTTCACCGAATCCTCGCGCTTGAAGGGGCCGTTGTCGAGGCTGACGAAGGTCTTCCCGAAGCCGGTCGACCCGCGCACGTTGGGGTAGAATACCCCGATGCCCAGTTCATTCAGGTAATAGTTGTTGCGGCCCTGAAATCCGGCGACGCTCTGGCCTTCCGGCCCGCCGTGGACCGAAACGATCAGCGGGCGCTTTCCCGGGAACCTCGCCGGATCGGGCATGTAGAGCAGGCCCGAGACCTCCAGCCCGTCAAAGCTTTTCGTGGTGACTATGCGCGGTTCGACATTGACCTGCGGGTCGAGGCCGCCTGTCTCGCTCTGGGTCCAGCGGGTCAGCTGCATTGTCTTGGGGTTCAACGACCAGACATCGGCGGCGCTCTTGGCGCTTGAGAAGGAAAAGCCGATCTCGCCCCACGGCGCGATTTCCAGACCGCCGATCTGGCCGGCGGGCAGGGCATCCACCTTTCTGACCTTGCCGCTAGCCACATCGAGAATGCGCAAGGCATCGGAGCCCGCCGCGTTCACCTCGTAGACGATGGTCTTGCCGTCATTGGAGATGTCGAAGCTGTCGACGTCCCACGCCTCGCGCGTCACGGGGGTGAAAGTGCCGGTCACCGGATCGAGCCGGCCAAGCCGCCTGAAATCGGCGCCAGCATCGCTCGTCACCCACAGCGTGCCGTCCTTCCCCACCCGCGCGCCGCCATAGGCGATCTGCGCCCGGGGATCGCCGATCGGGGTCATCGCCCCGGTGGCAAGATCGAGGCGGTAGAGGTCGATATCCTGCACCGAATTGTAATCGACGACATAGGCGGTGCGGTTGTCGGGGGAGAAGGCGGTGATCGCCCAGCCGCCGCCCTTGCTCTCGTGCACCATCCGCACCGATGCAGGATCGCGCGGGTCCATCACATAAAGGTCCGAATCCACCCCGTTGCGGCGGGTCGATGAAAAGCCGACCAGCGCGCCGTCATTGCTCCAGGCGTTGATCTCATTGCGGCTCTTGCCGTCGGTCAACAGGGTGAGGCGACCGTCCTTGAGCGTGTGGATCTGGAAATACTCGTCACCGCCGCGATCCTTGCTGACAAGGATGATATCGCCCTTCACCGGCGCATAGGAGCCGCGGACTGGCTCCGCCTCGAAACTGATCTGGGTGCGCGCGCCCATCGGCATGGCGACGCGGTGGAGCTGGCTGACATTGGCGAAACGGGTGGAGATCAGGACGGCGCGGGTCTTGGGGTCCCACCCGGCAAAGCCTGCCCCGCGCGCTTCGAGATAGGGGCGTACCCGCTCGGCAAGGGCGAGGGGAATGGGAGGCATCGCCTCGGCAGTCAGCGCGGCGGGCCTCGCGACGGCCGGCTCAGGGGCGGGCTCGGGCGCGGGCGCAGAGGCATCCTGCGCGACCGCAGGCAGGGGAGATACAGACAGCAGCAGGGCAAGCAGGCGGGCGTGACGCATCGGGGCTCTTTCTCTTGCGGGTAGTACGCCCCCGGACGGGGGCCGTGGTCGCAAGAGCTAATGCCCGCCCGCCCGGCAGGCAATCGGCTTGGCGCTATTCCGCGGCCTCGGTTTCGGGCTCGTCCCGCCTCTCGTTCGCCTGCCGGTTCCACATTTCGGCATAGAGCCCGCCGCGTTTCAGCAGCGCGGCATGATCGCCGCTTTCCGCCAGACGACCGTGATCGAGCACAAGGATGTTGTCCGCATCGGCAATCGTCGACAGCCGGTGCGCAATGGCAAGGGTTGTGCGGCCCTGAGCTATCCGGCGCAGCGTGGCGAGGATCTCCTGCTCGGTGCGGGTGTCGAGCGCGCTGGTGGCTTCATCGAGCAGCAGGATCGGCGGGTTCTTGACCAGCGTGCGGGCGATGGCGACGCGCTGTTTCTCTCCGCCGGATAGCTTCAGCCCCCGCTCGCCTACCATGGTGGCAAAGCGGTCGGGCAGGCGATCGACCAGCGGCATCAGCGCGGCATCGCGTGCGGCCTGCTCGATCATGGCCTGATCCGCGCCTTCCGCGCCGTAGGCGATGTTGTAGGCGAGGTCCTCGTTGAACAGCACCGAATCCTGCGGGACGATGCCGATTGCCGCGCGCACGCTCTCCTGTGTGACCCCGGCAATATCCTCGCCCCCCACCAGCACGCGGCCCGACAGCGGATCGTAGAAGCGGAACAGCAGCCGCCCGATGGTGCTCTTGCCCGCGCCCGAGGGGCCGACGATCGCGGTGGTGCTGCCCGCAGGCACTTCAAAGCTGAGTCCATTGAGGATCGTGCGCCCCGGATCATAGCCGAAGGTCACGTTGTCGAAGACGACCGTGGGCCGATTGACGATCAGCGCCGGCGCGCCCGGCTTGTCCTTGACCTCTATGTCGGTGTCGATCAGGCGGAACATCTCGGCCATGTCGATCAGGCCCTGCCGGATGGTGCGGTATACCCAACCCAGCACATCGAGTGGGCGGAACAGCTGGATGAGATAGGTGTTCACCAGCACCAGATCGCCGACCGTCATGGAGCCGGTGCTCCAGCCCCATACGGTATAGGCCATCGCCGCCGCGACCAGTGCATTGGTGATCAGCGCCTGCGCCATGTTGAGCAGGCCGACCGAATTCTCCGACTTGATCGCCGCCTCGGCATAGGCGCGGGCGGCCTGCGAGTAGCGGGCTTCCTCGCGCTTCTCGGCACCGAAGTACTTCACCGTCTCGTAATTCAGCAGCGAATCCACCGCGCGGTGCAGCGCCTTGCCGTCGAGATCGTTCATTTCGCGCCGCAGCTTGGTGCGCCATTCGGTGATCGCGCGCGTCACCCAGACATAGGCGACCACGGTGACGGCGGTGGCCGCGACCAGCTCGATCCCGAAATTGAGATAGAAGATCACGCCCACCGCGATCAGTTCGATGATGGTGGGGGCGATGTTGAACAGCAGGAAGTAGAGCATCTGGTCGATGCTCTTGGTGCCGCGCTCGATGATCTTGGTGACCTCGCCGGTGCGCCGGGCGAGGTGGAAGCGCAGGGAAAGGCGGTGGAGGCGCTGGAACACGTCCTCGGCCAGATGCAGGGTCGCGACTTGGCCGACCCGCTCGAAGGCGATGTTCCTCAGGTTGTCGAAGGCGACGGAGGTGAAGCGCCCCAGCGCATAGGCCGCCACCAGCGCCAGCGCGACCGTGGCACCATCGCGGGCGCCGCCGGACATCGCGTCAACCGCACCCTTATATGCAAAGGGCAGCGCAAGAGTGACAGCCTTGGCCGCCAGCACCAGCGCCATCGCGATGACAATGCGGGTCCGCAGCTGCGAGTTATCGCGCGGCCAAAGATAGGGAAGGAACCGCTTGAGCGTCGGCCAGCTCTCCACGTCCTTTGTGCGCTGTGTCTTGGCGGAAGGATCGGCGGCAGGGGCGGTTTCGGGCGGCATGGACCTCCATGTGGGCACAGCCACCCGCTCCCGCAAGGCGCGCGGTCAGAAGCGCGGGACGTAGTTCAGCCGCTGCTGCGCCTCGCGCACCGCCCGGGCGATGTCGGCGGGCACATCGAACATGATCCGCTTCTTCTCGAAATCGATCGCCACGCGGTCGAACAGGGCGAGATGCTGCATCCCGAGGGAGAGGACCGGCTGGTCCTGAAGCCCCAGCGCCGCAAAAGCCGGGGTGTCGGCAAAGGTCAGCGGCACATCGGTCAGCGACAGGCCCTCTATAGATAGCGTCCGCACGAAGGCGAGCTCGCCGGTGATGTCGACCCCGTTGACGTCGGTGGTGACGACCTGCTGCGCGCGGCGGGCTCGGATTTTGTCACGCAGGGCCATGTTGCCAAGGCTCGCCTGCGCGCCGGTGTCGATGATGACGGTCGCGCGCACGCCTTCAACCATGGCGTCGGTGATAAGCAGCTGGCCGAGCTTGCTGCGCGCGCGCACCACGATCTCGTAGCCGCCGCGGCGCTGTTTCACGCTCGGGTCCTCGACGCTGATGGTGGCCTTGCGGAAATCGATGAGGACGCGAAAGTCCTGAAGTGCATCGAGCCCGATGATACCGTCCGCACCCACATGCTCGCGTTCCAGAACGGGAGCGGCGAAGTTGGTATAGCTGTTCGTGCCGAATTCGATCCGCCCGATAGTGGCGAGCTCGACTTCGCGGCGGCTGGCCATGCCGACAAGCGTGGCACGGCCGGCGGGGGCGAGATTGGCGAGGGTGCGGATCTCGTGGGTGATGGCGGTGGCCTGGCTTCCGGTGTCGATCATGAAGGCAAAGGGGCCGGTGCCCTCGACCATCACGGGCATGGTCAGGCGGTTGTGGCGTTCTTCTTCCAGAGCGATGATTTCGGCCTGCGTGCTGATCTGCCCGGCTGTGGCTGCGGGCGGGGGCGTCGGCGTTTCGGCAGCGGCACTGGCAGCACAGGCGAGCGCAATGGCGGAAAAGGGGATTCGCGCGGGCATCCAGTCTGTCTCCCATCCGGCGGACTTTCATAAGGCCCGGTCCGGTGAGAGCGATCCTAACATTATAGCGCAAGCCTCCCAACAGGGCTGGAGAGCCTTGGGTAAAACAGGGTTCGGTGGGAGGCCGGGATCAATCGCTGATCCCGAGTGACCCAACAAGGGTTCAAGCTGGCCGAAGGGACGAGCGGTCCGATTCAGGCGAGGATTCATCCGGGTTTGGTGCCTGAAAGTGGTCATTTACCCCATGTCAGGGGGGGGCAGGAATGGCCCGGATGTTGGGAAAAAATGTAGCAATCCTGCGGTTCTTGCGTCTGCCTGAAATAAAATTGCAAAAAGGCGTTGACCGAATCGTTGGGTGGGCATAGAGGGGCTCCACCGACGCGGCATTGACGGTTTTTGCTGTTTCTGCGGTGCTTGGTCGCCAACAAATTCGG
>Ga0114986_1000504_pt1 | contig 10762 bp, 7 predicted proteins | sample Shrwel1BS1Day17_FD_96988 | JGI IMG/M metagenome (GOLD analysis project Ga0114986, IMG submission 96988) | Subsurface microbial communities from deep shales in Ohio, USA - Utica-3 well 1 S-1-Day17 | ecosystem: Environmental > Aquatic > Deep subsurface > Shale gas/oil reservoir > Produced... | reverse complement strand
GCCGTGCAGCCGGCTGCTGCGCGGCACGCTGGCCAGGAGGAACTCCATCTGGTCGGCCAGGATGCGGCGGCCGCGCAGGATCATGTCCTCGTGCAGGCTGGGCACGTAGGGCAGGTACATCAGGCTCATGCGCGCCTCTTCCGGCATGCGATTGCCCTTGCGGCCATTGCAGCCGCGGCAGGCCGTGATGCAGTTCATCCAGGTGTCATGACCGCCGCGTGACGTCGGCACGATGTGCTCGCGCGTCAGGTCATCCGGGTGGAACTGCCCGCCGCAATAGGCGCAGACGTGGCGGTCACGCACGAAGAGCTTGGTGTTCGACAGCGCCGGCACCTGGCGCCAGGCGCGGCTGGGGATGGCGCCACGCACGGCCACGATGGGGTGCAGTTCGATGCGCGACTGCTGCCCGCTGAGTCGCTGGATGCCCCCGCGCAGCACCAGGAAGGGGTCGCCGAGCGTCCAGGCGATGCCGTCGGTGGCGTACAGCGTGGCCGCTTCCTTGGTCGAGATCCACGCTTGCGGGCGACCGGACACATCGAGCTGCAGCACGTCCATGGCAGAACCAGGCCTCATCGAGGGTTGACGAGAGCGTCGCCGCACGGGTGCCAGGCCGTTCGACAGCGCCACAAGCTTCAGCATATGGCAAGTCGGCCCACCGGCTCAAGCACCCGTGGTAAAGCCACACAGCAGGGCCCATGCCACAATCGTCGGCATGAGTCGAACGGCGGTGCCCGCGCGCTGGGCAGCATGGTTTCTTGGCCTGGCCCTGGCCTGCGCGGCGGCGCCCTCGGCGGCCCAGTCGGGCGCAGCATCGCCACTGTCTCCCTCGCCTGAGCCCGTCTCAGCCTCGGCCCAGCGCGTGTACGAGCGTGCGCGCGGGCAACTGGTGCAGATCCGCACCTTGCTGCAGGGGCAGACCAGCCAGTCTACGGTGGGCTCCGGCTTCATCGTCAGCGACGACGGCCTGCTGATGACGAACTACCACGTCGTCAGCCAGGCCGCGCTGCAGCCCTCCCGCTACCGGCTGGTCTACACCCGCGCCGAAGGCGGGGAAGGGCCGCTGGAGCTGCTGGCCTTCGATGCCGTGCACGACCTGGCCCTGCTTCGAGCTGCCGACGGCGGCCTGGCCGGCCGCGGCGCGCTCACGTTCCGCAGCCCCGAGCGTCCGCTGGGGCGGGGCGAGCGCATCTTCTCGCTGGGCAATCCGCTGGATGTCGGCTTCGCGGTGCTCGAAGGCAACTACAGCGGCCTGGTCGAGCGCAGCTTCTACCCGAACATCTTCTTTGCCGGCTCGCTCAATCCCGGCATGAGCGGCGGGCCCGCGCTGGACGAGCGAGGGGAGGTCATCGGCGTGAACGTGGCCACGCGCCGTGACGGCCAGCAGGTGAGCTTCCTCGTGCCCGGCGCCCAGGCCCAGGCGCTGCTCGCGCGGGCGGCAGGGGCCTCGGTGCTCAATGGCGCCATCCACGCCGAACTGACGGCTCAGCTGATGAGCCACCAGCAGCAACTCACCGAGCGATTCCTGGCGCAGCCGTGGCGCTCGGCGCACCACGACCGCTACCGCATTCCGGTGCCCGAGGAGAGCTTCCTGCGCTGCTGGGGCCAGAGTTCGCCGTCGGAGTCCAAGGGCCTGCAGTACGAACGCTCCGACTGCGAGATGGGCGCCTCCGTGTTCGTGGGTGAAGGGCTGTTCACCGGCGGGCTGAGCGTGCGCCACGAGGCTTACGACGGTGCCCACCTGGGCCCCTGGCGCTTTTCGGCGCAGTACTCGGCAAGTTTCAAGAACGAGCACTTTCCGCAGCGATCCACGCGCCACCGCACGGCGGCCCAGTGCCGCGAGCGCTTTGTCGATCGCGACGGGTTGGCGCTTCGGGCGGTGCTGTGCCTGTCGGCCTACAAGCGCCTGACGGGCCTGTACGACCTGAGCCTGCTCGTGGCCACGCTCGACCAGTCCACGGCGGGTGTGCAGGGACGCTTCGATGTTCGCGGCGTGAGCTTCGACAACGCCATGCGTCTGGCCGAGCACTACCTGGAAGGCTACGCGTGGAAAGACTAGGCGTGCTGGAGGTGCTCGACCGCGACGCCCGCGTGCGCCAGGTCTTCGAGGTGACGCGCTGGCCCTTGCGCGTGGGCCGTTCGCTTGACTGTGAGGTCGTGCTGGACGATCCGCACGTTGCCCCCGAGCACCTGCATCTGCGGCCGGCTGACGGCGGGGTCGCCTTGACGGTGGGCGACACGGTCAATGGCGTGCGTTGCGGCCGACGCCACCTGCGCGCCGGCGACGAGGCCGTGCGTCCGCCGGGCGAGGAATGGTGGGTGGGCCAGACCCGTGTGCGGCTGCGCCTGGCGGGCGAGGCCGTGCCGGCCGAGTTGCCGCTGCCGGTGGCCGGGCGCTGGCCCGTGGCCGGCCTGCTGCTGGCCCTGGCGGGGGTGCTGGCGTGGACCGCCTGGGGCGAATACCTGCAGACGGAGCCGGGCGAATTCCTGAGCGGTCTGGCCGGTGCGAGTCTGTCGATGCTGGCGGTGCTGGGCATCTGGAGTTTCCTCTGGGCCCTGGGGTCCAAGCTCTTCCAGCATCGCCTCGACTACTGGCGCCACCTGCGCATCGCCTCCGTCGGGCTGCTGACCTCGGGGGTGGTTGCCGCGGGCCTGGGGGTGCTGGCCTTTGCCACCTCCTGGGTGCTGCTCGGCCGTCTGGGCGGTGCCGCCGAGGCCGCCGTGCTGGCCGCCACCGTCTGGGCCCACCTGGCGGTGGTGCTGCCGGGGCGTCGTCGTCTGCTGGGCTGGGCAGTGGGGGCGGCGCTCGTCTCCGGGCTCGCCGTGGCGGCGGCCTTCCAGTACCAGCGCACGGGCCGTCTCTTCGGTGAGCTCTACCTCACCACGCTGCCACCGCCCGCGATGCGTCTGGCGCCCGCGATCCCGCCGGCCCAGTTCCTTGACGAGGCGCGTGCCCTGCAAGGCGCCCTGGAGCAGGCGGCACGCGAGGACGGCGAGGAGGGCGCCCCGGCCGACGAGGTCGAGGACGCCGAGTAAGCCCGAACGACGCAGGTGGCCGGACTTGTGCCGGCCCCTCGCTTGCGTCACACTTGTTTGCAGTGCGCGGGCCGCACGGTCGGCCCCTCGGACTCAGTGTTTACCCGAGGTTTAAGGCCCGGTCGTGGCTTTCTAGTGAGAAAGCCCTAGGAAATTGGCGCGGTAACTTGCCCCGGCCCACCGGAAACCTGCAGAATAGAACGATCGTTCGTTTTATTTCGGGGATCCCCGTGAGCGCATTGCCTTCCATCAGTCCCAAGACCGCCCGTGAGGGGGGGCGCAGCCTGCACAAGGGTCAGCAGACCAAGGCCGCCATCCTGGACGCTGCGCTGGCGCTGGCCTCGCAGGTGGGGCTCGAAGGTCTGTCCATCGGCGCTCTGGCCGAGGTCACGCGCATGAGCAAGTCGGGTGTGTTCGCCCACTTCGGCTCGCGCGAGGAACTGCAGATCTCGGTCATCCGCGAATACCACAACCGCTTCGAGGAAGAAGTCTTCTTTCCTTCCCTGAGCGAGCCGCGCGGCCTGCCGCGCCTGCGAGCCTTCTTCGAGCGCTGGGTGCGGCGCGTGTCGGTGGAAATCGATTCCGGCTGCATCTACATCAGTGGCGCCGTCGAGTTCGACGACCGTCCCGGCCCCGTGCGCGATGCGCTGGCCGACATGGTGCTGACCTGGCACAAGGCCCTGGGCCGCGCCATCGCGATCTCGGTGCAGGAAGGTCACCTGCAAGAGGACACCGACCCGCAGCAGATGCTCTTCGAGATCCACGGCCTCATCCTGGCCCTGCATCACGATGCACGTTTCCTGCGTTCGCCCGGCGCGCTCGACCGCGCGCGTCGCGGCTTTGACTTCATCGTCAGCCACTATGCGACCGACAAGGCTCCCAAGCCCACGCCGCTGAAGGCCCCGCGCAAGTCGGCCTCCAAATCTTCTCGCTAACCGTTCCTACAGGAGCCCTTTCCATGCCCCAGTACAACCCGCCGCTGCGCGACATGCAATTCGTGATGCACGAAGTGCTGAACGTGGTCGACGAGCTCAAGACCCTGCCGGCGCATGCCGAGATCGATGCCGACACCATCAATGCCGTGCTCGAGGAAGGCGGCAAGTTCGCCTCGCAGGTGGTCTTCCCGCTGAACATCAGCGGCGACGAAGAGGGCTGCACGCTCGACAAGAGCACCCATGAGGTGACCGCACCCAAGGGCTTCAAGGAGGCCTATCAGCAGTATGTGGAAGGGGGCTGGCCGGCGCTGAGCTGCGACCCCGAGTACGGCGGCCAGGGCCTGCCGCACGTGGTCAACCAGTCCTTCTACGAGATGCTCAACTCGGCCAACCAGGCCTGGACCATGTACCCCGGCCTGTCGCACGGCGCCTATGAGGCCCTGCACGCCCATGGCACGCCCGAACAGAAGCAGCTCTACCTGCCCAAGCTGGTGAGCGGCGTGTGGACCGGCACCATGTGCCTGACCGAACCCCACTGCGGCACCGACCTGGGCCTGCTGCGCACCAAGGCCGAGCCCCAGGCCAATGGCACCTACAAGCTCAGCGGCCAGAAGATCTTCATCTCGGCCGGCGAACACGACCTGGCCGAGAACATCGTCCACCTGGTGCTGGCCCGCCTGCCCGATGCGCCGGCCGGCTCCAAGGGCATCTCGCTCTTCGTGGTGCCCAAGTTCAAGGTCAAGGCCGATGGCTCGCTCGGCGAGCGCAACCCCATCTACTGCGGCGGCCTCGAGCACAAGATGGGCATCCACGGCAATGCCACCGCGCAGATGATCCTCGATGGCGCCGAGGGCAGCCTGGTGGGTGAGCCCAACAAGGGCCTGGCCGCGATGTTCGTGATGATGAACGCCGCCCGCCTGGGCGTGGGCATGCAGTCACTGGGCCTCACGGAAGTGGCCTACCAGAACGCCGTGGCCTACGCCAAGGACCGCATCCAGATGCGCGCGCTGTCGGGCCCCAAGGCCACCGACAAGCCGGCCGACCCCATCATCGTGCACCCCGACGTGCGCAAGATGCTGCTCACCGCCCGCGCCTATGCCGAAGGCGCCCGCGCCGTGGCCATGTGGACCACGCTGCAGCTCGACAAGGAGCTCACCACCGACGACGAGGACGTGCGCAAGGAATGCGCCGATCTCGTGGCCCTGCTCACGCCCATCATCAAGGCCTTCTTCACCGACAACGGCTGGATCGCCACCTCGCACTGTCTGCAGGTCTTCGGCGGTCATGGCTACATCAAGGAATGGGGCATGGAGCAGTACGTGCGCGATGCCCGCATCAACATGATCTACGAGGGCACCAACACGATCCAGTCGCTCGACCTGCTGGGCCGCAAGGTGCTGGGCGACAACGGCGCCAAGCTCAAGAAGTTCGGCAAGCTGGTGCAGGCCTTCGTCGAGGACGAGGGTGTGAACGAGGACATGCAGGAGTTCGTGAACCCCCTGGCCGAGCTGGGCGAGAAGGTCACCAAGCTCACCATGGAAATCGGCATGAAGGCCATGGGCAATGCCGACGAAGTCGGCGCGGCCGCGGTGGACTACCTGCGCGTGTGCGGCCACCTGGTGTTCGCCTACTTCTGGGCCCGCATGGCCAAGGTGGCACTGGCCAAGCAAGACAGCGGCGACCCCTTCTACACCGCCAAGCTGGCCACCGCGCGCTTCTACTTCGCCAAGCTGCTGCCCGAGACGGCGAGCCTCATCCGCACGGCCCGCGCTGGTCTGAAGCCTCTGATGGAGATGGAAGAAGCCCTGTTCTGACCCCCAGCCGGCCGCGTGCAAGGGCGGCCGGCTTCCACCCCAGAGGAGACACACGATGAAGAAGAACATCCTGATTGCCGTCGCCGCGCTGATGCTGGCCGGTGTGGCCCAGGCCAGCCCCGTGGGGCTGTGGAAGACCATCGACGACGCCACCAAGAAGGAGAAGTCGCTGGTGCGCATCAGCGATAGCGGTGGCGTGCTCAGCGGGCGCATCGAGAAGCTGCTCGACCCCGAGGCCAAGGCCGATGGCGTGTGCGAGAAGTGCAGTGACGATCGCAAGGGTCAGCCCATCGTGGGCCTGAACATCATCCGCAACGTCAAGGCCAACGCCGACGACACGTCGATGTGGGACGGCGGCGAGATCCTCGACCCCAACAACGGCAAGGTCTATCGCGTGCGCCTCAAGCCGGTGGACGGCGGCAAGAAGCTCGAAGTGCGTGGCTACATCGGGGCCCCCCTGCTCGGGCGCACCCAGGTGTGGCAGCGCGTGGAATGAGCGTGCGTCGCCAACTGCAGGAGATGCATCATGGGTGAACTGGCAGGCATGGCGTGGGGCGGCACCGCCGCCGCGCGGCGTCCCGGGCGATGGTGGTGGCACCGGCAGCTCAAGAAGCCCTTCTTCGGGCGTTTCATGAAGCCGTGGCGCTGGCCCCAGGATGTGGCACGTGATGGATGGGAGACCGTCCAGATCGACAGCCCCAGCCATTCGGCCTTGGCGGGCGTGCTGCGCTGCACCGCAGCGGCCGAGCCTCGCGGCGTCGTGGTGTGCGCCCATCCGATGGGGCTGGCCAGCAAGGGCTTCTGGCTGCGCTACGGCCATGCCGACGCGCTGCTGGAAGCCGGTTTCCATGTGCTGGCCTACGACTTCAACGGCTTTGGCGACAGCCCTTCGACGAACTTCGACTGGCCCGCCGACGCACTGGCGGCCGGGCGCTGGGCGCGTGCCCGGTTCCCTGGTCTGCCTGTGCACGCCTTGACGGCCTCGTTCGGGGCGATGCAGACGCTCAATGGCGTGGTCGACCCTGACTTTCCCTACCAGCGCATCGTGGCCGAGGGCTGCGCCCCCGACCTGCCGGCGTTCTGGAAGAACTATCCTTTCCCTCACGCGGTGCTGCAGCTGGCCAAGTGGCTCGCTCCCCAGGCCGAGCAACGTCTGCGTCCCAGCGCAGCACTCGCTCACCTGCCTGCGCACGTGAGGGTGCTGCTGGTGCACAGCCTCGGCGACCGCTGGACGCCGGCCCGACACGGTGAGCTGCTCGCTGCCGCGGCACCGGCCGGAGCCCAGATCCAGCGCGTGGTGCTGCAGCGTGCCGACCACACGCATGGCATGCGCGACGAACGCGAAACCTATTGGCCTGCGGTGCACGCTTTCCTGTGTGCGCCCTGATGATTTCCAAGGAGAACCCATGAGTCGATTCCAAGTCCGCAAAGTCGCCGTGCTCGGTGCCGGCGTGATGGGCGCGCAGATCGCCGCCCACCTTGTCAACGTGAAAGTACCGGTGGTGCTCTTCGACCTGCCGGCCAAGGAAGGCCCGAAGAACGGCATCGTCACCAAGGCGGTGGAAGGGCTGAAGAAGCTCAAACCCTCGCCGCTGGGCGTGGCCGAGGACGCCGCGCTGATCCAGCAGGCCAACTATGAAGAGCACAGCGAACTCCTGAAGGACTGCGACCTCATCATCGAGGCCATCGCCGAACGGATGGACTGGAAGCTCGACCTCTACAAGAAGATCGCGCCCTTCATCGCGCCGCACGCCATCGTCGCGTCCAACACCTCGGGCCTGTCGATCACCAAGCTCAGCGAGGCCCTGCCCGAAGAGATCAAGCCGCGCTTCTGCGGCATCCATTTCTTCAACCCGCCGCGCTACATGTACCTGGTGGAGCTGATCCCCACCCCCACGACAAAGCCCGAGATCCTCGACCAGCTCGAGACCTTCGTGACCACCAGCGTGGGCAAGGGGGTGGTGCGCGCCAAGGACACGCCCAACTTCATCGCCAACCGTGTGGGCATCGCCGGCATGCTGGCCACCATCAAGGAAGCCGAGAACTTCGGGCTGAGCTATGACGTGGTGGACGACCTCACCGGCAAGAAGATGGGCCGTGCCAGCTCGGGCACCTTCCGCACCGCCGACGTGGTGGGCCTGGACACGATGGCCCACGTCATCAAGACCCTGCAGGACAACCTGAAGGACGACCCCTTCTTCCCGAGCTACGCCACGCCGCCGGTGCTGGCCAAGCTGATCGAGCAGGGCGCGCTGGGCCAGAAGAGCGGCGCGGGCTTCTACAAGAAGGTGGGCAAGGACATCCTGCGTCTGGACCCGGCCAAGGGTGAATACGTGCCCGCCGGCGCCAAGGGCGACGAGCTCGTCGCGCGCATCCTCAAGAAGGCCCCGGCCGAGCGCCTGAAGCTGCTGCGCGAATCGAGCAACCCTCAGGCCCAGTTCCTGTGGGCCATCCTGCGCGACAGCTTCCACTACGTGGCCGTGCACCTGGAGGCCATCGCCGACTGCGCCCGCGACGTGGACTTCGCGATGCGCTGGGGCTTCGGCATGAGCCAGGGGCCCTTCGAGCTGTGGCAGTCCGCCGGCTGGAAGCAGGTGGCCGAGTGGGTCAAGGCCGACATCGACGCCGGCAAGGCCCTCAGCAAGGCGCCGCTGCCCGACTGGGTCTTTGATGGCCGCGAGGGGGTGCACACGCCGGAAGGCTCCTGGAGCCCGTCGCAGAAGAAATACATCCCGCGCAGCAGCCTGGCGGTCTACCAGCGCCAGCACTTCCCCGAGGCCGTGCTGGGCTCGGGCGCGGTCGAGCCGCTCAAGGCTGGCACCGAGGTGTTCAAGAACGACGAGGTCCGCGTGTGGACGCTCGACGGTGAGGTGCTGATCGCCAGCATCACCGCCAAGCTGCACCTGATCAGCCCCACCGTGACCGAAGGCCTGCTCAAGGCCGTGGACCTGGCGGAACAGGGCTACAAGGGCCTGGTGATCTGGTCGCCCGATGACGTGTTCTCGGCCGGCGCCAACCTCGAGGCCCTGATGCCGGTGTTCATGGCCAAGGGCTCCAAGGGCATCATCCCGGAAGAGAAGAAGCTGCAGGACGCGATGCTGCGCATCCGCTACGCGCAGGTGCCGGTGGTCTCGGCCATCCGCGGCATCGCCCTGGGCGGCGGCTGCGAGCTGGCCATCCACTCGGCCAGGCGCGTGGCCGCGATGGAGAGCTACGTGGGCCTCGTGGAAGTGGGTGTGGGCCTGATCCCGGGCGCGGGCGGCCTCACCTACATCGCCCGCCGCGCGGCCGAGATGGCCGCCGCCGGCAATGCCAATGCCGACATCCTGAAGTTCGCCACCGACGGCTTCACCAGCGCGGCGATGGCCAAGGTGGGCACCAGCGCCATCGAGTCGCGCAAGCTGGGCTACCTGCTGGACAGCGACGTGATCGTGCCCAACAAGGACGAGCTGCTCTACGTGGCCCTGTCGCAGGCCAAGGCGATGTTCGACGCCGGCTACCGCCCGCCGCACAAGGCGATGTTCCCGGTGGCCGGCCGTTCGGCCAAGGCCACGATCATGGCCCAGCTGGCCAACATGCGTGACGGCGGCTTCATCAGCCAGCACGACTTCCACATCTCCACGCTGATCGCCGACGTGATCTGCGGCGGCGAGGTCGAGGCCGGCTCGCTGGTGAACGAGGACTACCTGATGGCCCTGGAGCGCCAGCACTTCTGCGGCCTGCTCGACCACCCCAAGACGCAAGAACGCATCATGGGCATGCTGCAGACCGGCAAGCCCGTGCGCAACTGATCGATCGGAGCCTACACATGAAACAAGTTCAAGACGCCTACATCGTCGCCGCCACGCGCACTCCGATCGGCAAGTCGGGCCGCGGCTACTTCAAGAACACCCGTCCGGACGACCTGCTGGTGGCCGCCATCCGTGGCGCGCTCAAGCAGGTGCCCAACCTCGACCCCAAGGCCATCGAGGATGCCATCGTCGGCTGCGCGATGCCCGAGGCCGAGCAGGGCATGAACGTGGGCCGCGTGGCTGCGCTGCTGGCGGGCCTGCCCAACACCGTGGGCGGCGTCACCGTCAACCGCTTCTGCGCGGCCGGCCTCACGGCGGTGCAGATGGCAGCCGACCGCATCCGCGTGGGCGAAGCCGACGTGATGATCGCCGGTGGCGTCGAGTCGATGAGCATGGTGCCCATGGGCGGCAACAAGCCCTCCTTCAGCCCCGAGGTGTTTGCGCGCGACGAGAACCTGGGCATCGCCTACGGCATGGGCCTGACGGCCGAGAAGGTGGCGCAGCAGTGGAAGGTCTCGCGCGAGGCGCAGGACGAGTTCGCGCTGCATTCGCACCTCAAGGCGCTCAAGGCCATCCAGGCCGGCGAGTTCAAGGACGAGATCACCCCGGTGGAGATCATCGAGCGCTTCCCCAACCTGGCCGACGGCAGCATCAGCGTCAAGACCCGCACCGTGGACGTGGACGAAGGCCCGCGTGCCGACACCTCGCCTGAAGGCCTGGCACGCCTGAAGGCCGTGTTCGCGGCCAAGGGCAGCGTCACCGCCGGCAACAGCTCGCAGACCTCGGACGGCGCCGGCTGCCTGATCCTGGCCAGCGAGGCCGCGATCAAGCGCTACGACCTCAAGCCCCTGGCCCGCTTCGTCAGCTTCGCGATCAAGGGTGTGCCGCCCGAGATCATGGGCATCGGCCCCATCGAGGCCATTCCCGCGGCGCTGAAGTACGCCGGCCTGACCAAGGAGCAGCTCGACTGGATCGAGCTGAACGAGGCCTTCGCCGCCCAGTCGCTGGCCGTGCTCAACACGCTCGACCTCGACCGCAGCAAGGTCAACCCCATGGGCGGCGCCATCGCCCTGGGCCACCCGCTGGGCGCCACCGGCGCGATCCGCTCGGCCACGGTCGTGCACGCGCTGCGCCGCCACAACCTGAAGTACGGCATGGTCACGATGTGCGTGGGCACCGGCCAGGGTGC
>Ga0114986_1000502_pt1 | contig 10770 bp, 11 predicted proteins | sample Shrwel1BS1Day17_FD_96988 | JGI IMG/M metagenome (GOLD analysis project Ga0114986, IMG submission 96988) | Subsurface microbial communities from deep shales in Ohio, USA - Utica-3 well 1 S-1-Day17 | ecosystem: Environmental > Aquatic > Deep subsurface > Shale gas/oil reservoir > Produced... | reverse complement strand
CTTCGGTGAGTGTCACCATCGGCAGTGGTGAGGACACCCTGACCAAAATTGCGGCCAAGATCAACAGCGCGAATGCCGGCGTCACGGCCACCGTGCTGCGCGATGCCTCGGGTGAGCGCTTGCTGATGCGCTCCAACAGCACCGGCGAGGCCCAGGGCTTCCGTATCCAGGTGGACGAGGGTGGTGTGCCTGCCGACAACCTGGACAACACTGGCTTGTCCCGGCTGGCGTTTGACCCAGCCAATGGCAATTTCGGCATGGCTGCCAACAGCTACCAGAAGGCGCTCAACACCCAGGCCACCATCAACGGCATCGCCGTCACTTCGGCCAACAGCACGCTGGCGGATGCCGTGCCCGGTGTCACGCTCGAATTCGGCGCGGTGACCACGTCCCCGGTGACGGTGAAAGTGGCGGCCGATACGACCACCATCAAGAAGAACATCCAGGACTTCATGGCGGCCTACAACAGCCTGAGCAAGACGCTGACCGACGCCACCAAGTACGACGAGGCCAGCAAGACCGCTGGCGTCATGCAGGGTGACTCGGTGGTGGTGGGGCTGCAGAATGCCTTGCGTGGCCTGTTGGGCTCCTCCAGCACCGGCTCGACGTTCTCTCGCCTGGCCGAAGTCGGGCTGGAGGTCAAGCGCGGCGGCCTGATGACCCTGACGGGCAGCAAGCTGGATACTGCCTTGAAGGACATTGATAATCTGCAGAAGCTGTTCACGGTGGACAACACGGGCACAGCCAGCGATGGTTTCGGCCTGAAGATCCAGAGCTTTGCAGACGGGTTGCTGGCCACCGGCGGCACGGTCACCAACAAGTCGGAGGCCCTGCAGACGGCCCTGAAAAGCAACTCCAAGGAGCAGGAGAAGGTCAACCAGCGCGCCGCACTGATGGAAAAACGGCTGCGGGCCCAGTACAGCGCGCTGGACGGGCAGATGGCCGGCCTGACTTCTCTGAGCAGTTATGTTTCGCAGCAGGTGGCGGCCTGGAACAAGAGCGGTTCCTGAGGTCTGAACCTGGCTTAATTCAAGGTTAAGTTTCCTGGCACTGGTGCCGATACATCTTGCATAAGTCAACCAGATTGATGAGCGACACGATGTTTACACCAGTCAGCACACGGGCAGCCTCTGCCTACAAACGGGTCAGCGTAGAAACCTCGGTGGATGGCGCAAGCTCCCACCAACTGATCAGTCTGCTGTTCGATGCCCTGCTGGAATCGCTCTCGTTGGCCCGGCTGGCATTGGAGTCGGGTGACCAGGAGGTCAAGGCGCGCCATCTGAGCAAGGCCGTGCGCCTGATCGACGAAGGGCTGAAAGCCTCGCTGGACGAGGCTGGCGGCGAGGTCACGGGCAATCTGCGCACCGTCTACAGCTACTCCGTGCGCTGCCTGACCGAAGCCAACCTCAAGAACGATGTGGCCAAGGTGGCGGAAGTGATCGGGCTGATCAGCCCCATTGCCGAGGCGTGGAAGCAAATTGGAAAATAAAGCGACGCCCGCAGAAAGCAGGAACTCAGCCATGCCGCAGATGCTGATCGACTACTACCGCGCCATCGAAGACAGCAGCCGCAAGATGCTGGACGCCGCCAAGGCGGAGGACTGGGATCAGGTGATGCGCTTCGAAGGGGCTTGTGCGGTCCTGATCGAGCAACTGCGCCTGAAGGCCCGTACCGAAGAAATGCTGCCCGAGCAGCGCCGCGAGAAGTCACGCATCATGCAGCGCATCCTGCTCAACGATGCGCAGATCCGTTATCTGGCCGAACCTTGGTTGACGCACTTCGAGCAGCGCTTCGGCGGCTCCCAGTTGCTGCACTGATTTGCTATCAAAAACGTAGCTTACGGCGCTTGCTGGATGAGGCTAGGCGCTGATTAAACCTGCATGTTCATGATGTCGGTGTAGGCCTGCACCATGCGGTTGCGCACATGCAGTGTGGCCTGGAAGCCGATCTGCGCTTTCTGGATGGCCACCATGGTTTCTTCCAGGCTGACTTTCGGGTTCTCCATCTGCACCTCGCGTTGCAGTTGCGAGGCCTGGTTCTGGGCCTGACTGACCGAATTCAGGGCCGACTTCAGCGCGCCCGAGAACCCCTCGCCCGACGCACCGCCCACCTGGGCGGCGCCGTTCCTGGCGGCCAGACCGGGCCGTACCGTGGTCGGCATGGTGGTAGGTGAAAGACGAAGATCCATGGTGCGTACCCAGAGGAAAAAGTGTTGGAGCGATCCTATCGGTCGGGGGGTAGGCGCACTTTTTTGAATTGCAGGGGAATTCCGGGCCTTTTCGTCCTAATGTTTTCGGGGGCAACCCGAATAATCAATGCCATCGCCGATGCAAGGCTGCATCTCACCGCACCGGAACATATGATGGCTACCGCTCCTGCAATCCCTGTGAACCCGACCCTGACCCAGCGCCTCGCGGCTATGGACCAGGGGCAGAAACTCCGCCTGGCCCTGGGGCTCGCGCTCTTCGTGGCCGTTGCCATTGCCGGACTGGTGATGGGGCGTCAGGCTGAATGGCGGGTGCTGTACGCCAACCTGAACGACAAGGACGGCGGCGCCATCATCGCCCAGCTGTCGCAGATGAACATCCCCTACAAGCATGCCGACGGTGGCAACGCCATCCTGGTGGCGGCCGACAAGGTGCACGACACCCGGCTGCGCCTGGCATCGCAGGGTCTGCCCAAAGGTTCGGTGGCCGGCTTCGAGCTGATGGAAGCCAACCGCTTCGGCATGACCCAGTTCCAGGAACGACTGACGTTCCAGCGTGGCCTGGAAGGCGAACTGACCCGCTCGATCCAGGCGTTGTCGTCGGTGCAGAGCGCCCGCGTGCACCTGGCTCTGCCCAATCAGAACGGTTTTTTCCGTGAGCAGCAGAAGCCGTCGGCATCGGTGCTGGTGAGCCTGAACGCCGGCCGTTCGCTCGACCGCAGCCAGCTCGCGGGCATCGTGCACCTAGTGGCGTCGAGCGTGCCGGAGATGAAGCCTGAGGCGGTGAGCGTGCTGGACGAGACCGGCAAGCTGCTGTCTGCCCCGGCCGACGGCATGAACGGCCTGGCCGGCGGCGCCGATGCCCAGCAGCTGCAGTATGTGCAGCAGATCGAACAGATGTACCGCCAGCGTGTGCTGGACATCCTGGAGCCGGTGGTCGGTCGCAACAACGTGAAGGCCCAGGTCACCGCAGAAGTCGATTTCTCGCAGACCGAGCAGACCTCCGAATCGCACCGTCCCAACCAGACGCCGGAGTCCGGCGCCGTGCGCAGCCAGCAGGTGGTCGAAAGCACGAACACCACCGGCAGCAGCACCCCTTCCGGCGTGCCTGGCGCCACCACCAACCAGCCCCCCGGCCCGGCCGCCGCGCCGGTGAATGGTCCGGCGCAGACCCTGGCCGCCGCGGGTGGCAACGCCTCGTCCAACGGCAGCAGTAAGCGCGAGTCCATCATCAACTACGAGGTGGACAAGACCATCAAGGTGGTACGCGCCGGTTCGGGGGCCATCAAGCGGCTGAGCGCTGCCGTGGTGATCAATCACCAGGCCGTCACCGATGCCAAGGGCAAGTCCACGGCCCAGCCCCTGAGTGAGCAGCAGCTGGCGAAGATGACCGCCTTGGTGCGTGAGACAATCGGCTACAACCAGGAGCGAGGTGACTCGGTGAACCTGATGAACGCGCCCTTTGCCGAAGACAAGGTCGTCATGCCCGACGTGCCGTTCTGGCGCCAGCCGGAAGTGCAGGAGCTGTCGCGCAGCCTGGCGTGGCCGCTCGGTACCGTGCTGCTGGGCGCCCTGGTTTTGTTTGGTCTGATCCGGCCCGCCATGAAGTCTGTCCAGCGACCGGCGCCGGCCCGCCAGCAGCTGGAGGCCGTGGTCGCCGAAGAGCCCGACCGCCCGCAGCTGGCCGCACCGGAGCGCAGGGACGAGCCGGCCGTTCCCACCTCGGGTGAACTGGCCTTGGCCGACGCACGCAAGCTGACGCGCGAGAACCCGGCGGCGGTGGCCAGCATCGTCAAGACCTGGATCAATGGCGAGGCGGCGGCCTGACCGCTGACGCGGGGGTAACACGATGTCACAAGAAGACGGACTGCAAAACGCCGCCGTGCTGCTGATGTCCCTCGGTGAGGAGGAGGCAGCAGAGGTGTTCAAGCATCTGTCACCGAAAGAGGTGCAGAAGCTGGGTGAGGCCATTGCCAAGACCCGCACCATCACGCGCGAGAAGGTTGACGAGGTGGTGGAGAAGTTCACCGCCGTGGCGGCGGCGCAGAGCCTGCTGGTATCGGACTCGGGTGACTATGTGCGCTCCGTGCTGCGCCGAGCGCTGGGCGACGACAAGGCGGCGTTGCTGCTCGACCGCATCCTGCAGGGCGGCGACGTCTCCGGCATCGAGAGCCTGAAGTGGATGGACCCGCTGTCGGTGGCCGAGCTGTTGCGCAACGAGCACCCGCAGATCGTGGCCGCCATCATGGTGCACCTGGACTACGATCAGGCGGCCGACGTGCTCAAGCACCTGACCGAGCGCCAGCGCAACGAGGTCATGCTCCGCATTGCCACCATGGAAGGCATTCAGCCCACGGCCCTGAAAGACCTGAACGAAGTGCTGTTCAAGGTGCTGGCGGGTGGCGACAAGATCCGCAAGGCCTCGCTGGGTGGCGTGAAGACGGCCGCCGAGATGATCAACCTGATGGGCACGGTCATCGAAGGCACGGTGCTCGAATCCATCCGCAGCCACGACCCCGAACTGGCACAGAAGATCATGGACAAGATGTTCGTGTTCGACGACGTCATCAAGCTCGACGACAAGGCCATCCAGATGGTGCTCAAGGAAGTGGCGTCCGATTCCCTCATCGTGGCCCTCAAGGGCGCGCAGCCCGAACTCAAGGAGAAGTTCCTCTCCAACATGTCGTCGCGTGCCGCGGAAACGCTGCGCGAGGACCTGGAGTCGCGCGGCCCGATGCGCCTGTCCGAGGTCGAGGCGCAGCAGAAGGAAGTGCTCAAGATCGTGCGCCGCCTGGCGGACGAGGGCCAGATTGTCATTGGCGGTGGCGCCGATGACGCCATGATTTGAACCGTATGCGCAGCAGCTACTCACGCTTCATCCCGGGCGAAGAAATCGACGCCGTCGCCGAGTGGCGTTTCGGCTCCGTGGAGACCGCAGCTCGCCTGCTGCAGGAGCAGGAAGAGGCGCGGCTGCAGGAAGAACAATCGCAGGCACTGCTGCAGGAAGGCTATGCCAAGGGCTTTGCCGATGGCCAGGCCGAGGGGCGCGCGCAAGCACTGGGCGAGGCCCAGCAGCAGGTCCGTGCCTTCCTGGACAACCAGGGCCAGGACACGGCCCGCCAGCTGGCTGCCCTCGTGGAATCGGCGCACGCGCAGCTCGATGCAGCCCAGCAGGTGGCAGCGCGCGGCATGCTGGAACTGGCCTGCGAACTGGCACGCCAGGTGCTGCGGCATGAGATCTCCGTCAACCCGAATGTGCTGCTGCCGGTGATCCGTGAGGCTCTGACGCCGCTGATCGCCGACAGCAAGAGCACCGTGATCAAGCTGCACCCGCAGGACATGGACATGCTGCAGGACGTGCTGCGGGCCGACTACCCCAACCTGCCTTTGACCTTGCTGGCGGACGATTCCATTGGCCGGGGCGGCTGCCTGATCCAGTCGGCCGGCACCCAGATCGACGGCACGTTGGAGAAGCGTTGGGCCCGTGCGGTCGGCCAGCTGGGGCTGGAGCTGCCCTGGGAGGAGACGGCCGATGAGCAATGACGCCGTCACCCAGTGGCAGTCTTTTCTCGATGCCGCGCGGCAGCGGGTCCACGCCGGTGGCAGCACGCTGGAGACCGGCGGCACGCTGACGCGCCTGACCGGAATGGTGCTGGAGGCCTCCGGCATCCGCGCGCCGGTAGGCTCCCAATGCCTGGTCAGCATGACGGCGCAGGAGCCGGTGCTGGCCGAAGTCGTGGGTTTCGCCAACGACCGTGCCTTCCTCATGCCCGCCGGTGATGTGCAGGGTCTGACCAGCGGGGCCAGTGTGGTTCCGCTGGCGCCTTACGTGCCGGTGCCGCGCCTTGGTGATGTGCCGGTCGGCAAGGATCCGCGCGCGGTGTCCGGCCTCTTGCGACTGCCACTGGGTGAAGGCTTGCTGGGACGCGTGGTTGATGCGCAGGGTGTACCGCTGGACCGCATGGGACCGCTGACGAACGTGAGCGCACGGCCGTTGGACCGCCAGCCCCTCAATGCCATGGACCGGGCGCCGGTACGCGAGCCGCTGGACACCGGCGTGCGCTCCATCAACAGTCTGTTGACGGTCGGGCGCGGCCAGCGTCTGGGCCTGTTCGCCGGCTCCGGCGTCGGCAAGAGCGTGTTGCTGGGCATGATGGCGCGCTACACCCAGGCCGACGTCATCGTGGTTGGCCTCATTGGCGAACGCGGCCGCGAAGTGAAGGAATTCATCGAGGACATCCTGGGCGAGGACGGCCGTGCCCGCTCGGTCGTGGTGGCCGCGCCGGCTGATGCCCCGCCGCTGCTGCGGCTGCAGGGTGCCAACTACGCCACTGCGGTGGCAGAGGATTTTCGCGATCGCGGCCAGCATGTGCTGCTGCTGATGGACTCGCTGACCCGCTACGCCATGGCGCAGCGCGAGATTGCCTTGGCCATCGGCGAGCCGCCGGCCACCAAAGGCTATCCGCCGTCCTGCTTTGCCAAGCTGCCGCAGCTGGTGGAGCGCAGCGGCAACGGACTCAATGGCGTGGGTTCCATCACGGCTTTCTATACCGTGCTGAGCGAGGGTGATGACCAGCAGGATCCGATTGCCGATGCCGCACGGGCCATCCTGGACGGCCACATCGTGCTGTCGCGCACCTTGGCCGAGGCTGGCCACTACCCGGCCATCGACATCAGTCAGTCGGCCTCGCGGGTCATGCACAACGTGGTCTCGCGCGAACATTTCGAGACGGCACGGCGCTTCCGCGCCCTCAATGCCCGTTACGAGAAGGGGCGCGATCTGGTGCAGATCGGTGCCTACGTGCACGGCTCCGATCCGGCTCTGGACGAAGCCATCCGCCTGCACGAGCCGATGGCCGAGTTCCTGCAGCAGGGTATGTATGACGCGGCTTCCTTTGAGGAGAGCGTGCAGCGCATGGCCGCGACGCTCGAGCGCGAGGAGGCCTTCCCATGAGCGCCGCATACGTCCGGGGTGAGCCATGTCGACACTGAGAGCCCTGGCGCTGGCCATCGATCTGGCCACCGAAAAGCGTGATGAGGCCGGGCGACAGCTGATGCAGGCCCAGCGCACCTACCAGTTTGCCCTGAACCAGTTGGGCCAGCTGCAGAGCTACGCAGCCGATTCCGAATCGCGCTGGTTGAGCGCGGCCCAGGTATCGGTCCATACCGGGGTGCTGCAGCACCACTACCAGTTCATGGACCGTCTGCGCCATGCCATCGGCCTGCAGGACGGCGTGCTGGCCGATCAGCAGCGGCAGATGGAGGCCGCGCGCCAGCGGGTGCAGGAGGCCGAGGCCCGCCTGGCCGGTTTGAAGAAGGTGATGGCGCGCAAGCAGATGGAGCAGCTCAAGACGCAGGCGCGCCGCGAACAGAAACAGATGGATGAATTCGCTGCCATGCAGCATGCCCGCAGCATGGCGCGGCTACAGAGTGGAGAGCAGTTATGAGTGTTGAACGCAGCGCAACGACGCACAGTCACAAGACCACAGCCGGTCATGCCGCACATGGTGCCAAGGGCAAGGCCTCGACGGCGGCCGACGGGGCCGCCGCAGCGACCGATTTTTCGGCGCTGCTGCAGCAACTGGGTGCCGGGGACGAGGACGCGGTTGCCGACACCCTGACCGTGGAGCCGGATTCGTCGGTCATTGCATCGGCGGCCGAAGACGGCGCGTTGCCCAAGGCCGCGCCGCAGGTGGACGCCGGCCTTCTGCTGGCACAGTCGCTGCAGGTGCAATCGCGTCAGGCGACCGAGCCGCCGGCCGACGTGAAGCCGTTGGGTGCCACAGGTGAGCTGACGGCAGCCTTGGCGGGTGCCGAGCCGGCGTCGGTGGCGCGCGCGCAGGAGCCCGCCGCGCCCACGGTGGCGGGGCGCACCATGGAGAATTTCAAGCCCGTTCTGGGCGAGGCGGTCAAGGAGGTCGTGGCGAAGGCGGTGACGGCGCGCGGCGCGCACCGTCCGGGCGCAGCGGATACGGCAGCGTCATCGACATCGACGCCGGCCACCAAGGCGGCGGTGATGCAGGTCCAGCCGCAGCAGATATTGGCGGAGCTTCAGCAGGACATCGTTAACCCCGGCCTGCAGCAGGCGGTGGCCGTCGCCGGACTTGGCGAGAACGGCTTGCGCCGGGCCGAGCGCGTGGCCGAGAAGTCGGTCTTCGCGACGGCGGGCAATGGCGACGCCGCAGCGGGACAGACCCTGAAGACCACCGGGCGGGAAGACGGTTCGTCGCCGCTGCTGGACCAGGCGGTCGTGATGACGCCGGAGGTGGCCGTGGCCGAACAGGTGAGCTTCTGGATCGGGCGTGACGTGCAGAACGCCGAACTCAAGCTGGATGGCCTGGGAGCCAGCCCGGTCGAAGTCAGCATTTCCTTGCAGGGTAACGAGGCCCAGGTGGCCTTCCGCACGGACCAGGCTGAAGCGCGGCAGGTGCTCGAAGGTGCCGTTTCCCACCTGAAGGAGCTGCTGGGCAACGAGGGATTGGTGCTTTCGGGGGTGTCGGTCGGATCTTCCGGTGCCGATGGCTCGGCCTCACAGGAGCGCCAAGCGCGTCCGAACGGCCGCACGGCTGCGGTCGCGGTGCCGCAGGCGCAGGCTGCCGAGGCCAACGTCCGCACCGGTCGCGCCTCCGGGCAGGCGGTCGACCTGTTTGTCTGATACCGGGCGGCCCGCGGAGCCACGGCGAATACCATGGTTTTTTACCGTTAATCGGGGTATTGTTGGCATGGCGCTGAACCATAATTTGAACGTAAATGGCATCCGGGCCGGCATGGTCCGTGCCGCGCCTTGTCTTTGAAGGAACTCACTGTGTCTGCCAAACCTGAAGCTGACGAAGCGGCCAAGCCCGCCAAGAGCAAGAAAATGCTGCTGATCATTCTGGCGGCCGTGCTGCTGTTGGTGCTTGGTGGTGGCGGAGGCTGGTTCTACCTGAGCAAGAAGAACGCGGATGCCGAAGACGAGGAAGAGGTGGTGACGCAGGCTGCCCCCAAGGGGCCACCAACTTACCTGCCCATGGACCACATGGTGGTGAACCTGGCCGATCCCGGTGGTGAGCGCGTGGCGCAGGTGGGCGTGACGCTGGAGCTGTCGGACATCAAGGCACCGGACCGCGTCAAACCCTATCTGCCTGCCATTCGCAGCAGCATCCTGATGCTGGTGTCCCAGCGCACGGCCGAAGAGTTGCTGCAGCGGGAAGGCAAGGAGAAACTGGCAGCCGATATCCTGGCCGAGGCTTCGCGCCACTTCGAGGACAGCAGCGCCACGGCCGGCAAGAAAAAGAAGAAAGACAAGGCGGAGGAAGCGGGCAACCCGGTGCGCGCGGTCCTGTTTTCCAACTTCATCGTGCAGTGACGACGAGACGGAACATCTGTCATGAGTGAATCCTTTCTCTCTCAGGAAGAAGTCGATGCCCTCCTGGAGGGGGTCACCGGCGAGAGTCAGAAGACTGTCGAAGAGGCTCCTGAGGCGGGTTCGGTTCGTTCCTACAACATCTCCAGCCAGGAGCGGATTGTTCGCGGCCGCATGCCGACGATGGAAATCGTCAACGAGCGGTTTGCCCGTAACCTGCGCATCGGCCTCTTCAACTTCATCCGCCGCAGCCCGGAAATTTCTGTCGGGCCGGTGCAGGTCCAGCGCTACAGCGCTTTCCTGCGCGAACTGGCGGTGCCGACCAATTTCAACATCGTGGCGATTCGTCCCCTGCGCGGCAGTGGCCTGATCGTCTGCGAGCCGACGCTGGTATTCGGGGTGATCGACACCCTGTACGGGGGCATCGGCAAGTTCCAGACCCGGATCGAGGGGCGCGACTTTTCGGCCACCGAGCAGCGCGTGATCAACCGGCTGGTGGACGTGATCACGCAGGAATACAAGAAGGCCTGGAAGGGTATCTATCCGCTGGAGCTGGATTACCAGCGCAGCGAGATGCAGCCCCAGTTTGCCAACATTGCCACGCCCAGCGAGATCGTGATCTCCACCTCCTTCCAGCTGGAGATCGGCGAGATCACCGGCTCGGTCCACTTCTGCATGCCTTATGCGACGATGGAGCCGATCCGCGACGTGCTGTACTCGTCGACCCAGGGCGACTCGATCGAGGTCGACCGCCGCTGGGTCAACGTGTTGACGCGCGAGATCCAGGCCGCCGAGGTCACCCTGGTGGCCGAACTGGCGCGTGCCGATGCGACGGTGGAACAGTTGCTCGCCATGAAGCCGGGTGACTTCATCGAGCTGGAACGACAGCCGCGTATCCAGGCCTGTGTCGACGGTGTACCGGTGTTCGAGTGCCAGTACGGCACGCACAATTCGAAGTACGCCATCCGGATCGACAAGAGTCTGCGGGGCAATGACATCAACTGGTTAGGGGAACGACATGGCGGTTGACGACAAACCGGAAGACGACGGCATGGCCGACTGGGCCGAGGCGCTGCAAGAGCAAAAGACTGCCGAGAGCGAGCCGGGCGCCGTGGAGCCCGGTGGCGTCCTGACGGGCGGGGAAGCGCCGCGGCCGTTTGCCGCCGGGGCGACTGCGCCCGACGGCTCGGTCAACGACATCAACATGGTGCTGGACATT
>Ga0114986_1000501_pt1 | contig 10801 bp, 7 predicted proteins | sample Shrwel1BS1Day17_FD_96988 | JGI IMG/M metagenome (GOLD analysis project Ga0114986, IMG submission 96988) | Subsurface microbial communities from deep shales in Ohio, USA - Utica-3 well 1 S-1-Day17 | ecosystem: Environmental > Aquatic > Deep subsurface > Shale gas/oil reservoir > Produced... | reverse complement strand
GGTCGGAACAACGCACCATCGACTTCCTGGTTGGCATCAACCAGAAGCTCTGGCAGGACATCGCCTACACCATCCGCCTGGAGCCGGGCGTGCAGACCCCGGAAGAAACGCTCACGCTCAAGAGCGGCTCCTGCCGGGATACGGGCTGGCTGCTGGTGCAGCTGCTGCGCCACCTGGGCTTGGCGGCGCGGTTCGTCTCGGGTTACCTGATCCAGCTCACGCCCGACGTCAAGGCCATTGATGGCCCCAGCGGTCCGGAAGCCGACTTCACCGACCTGCACGCCTGGTGCGAAGTGTTCCTGCCCGGTGCCGGCTGGATCGGTCTGGATCCCACCTCGGGCCTGCTGGCCGGAGAAGGACACATCCCGCTGGCGTGCACACCGCAACCCTCCAGTGCAGCCCCCGTGGAAGGCGGTGTGGATCCTTGCGAGGTCGAGTTCAGCCATGAGATGAAAGTCACGCGCATCCACGAGTCGCCCCGCGTGACACGGCCCTACACCGAGGACCAGTGGTCGGCCATCCTGCGTCTGGGCGATCAGGTCGACCGTGATCTCGACAGCGGCGATGTCCGGCTGACCATGGGTGGGGAACCCACGTATGTCGCCACCGGTGACCGCGATGCGGCGGAGTGGAACACCGACGCACTGGGTCCCACCAAGCGCGGCTATGCCACCGAGCTGCTCGGTCGTCTGCGCGAGCGCTATGGCGCCGGCGGGTTCGTGCACATGGGCCAGGGCAAGTGGTACCCCGGCGAACAGCTGCCGCGCTGGGCCTTGTCGGTGTTCTGGCGTGCCGACGGCGAGCCCTGCTGGCACGACCCTGCCCTGCTGGCGGATGAGCGCGAAGAGGCCCACTACACGAGCGACGACGCGTTCCGGTTCACGCAGGCGCTCGCCCGCCGCCTGAGCCTGAGCACCCAGTACATCACCCCTGGCTACGAAGACACCTGGTACTTTCTCTGGCGCGAACGCCGGCTGCCGGTGAACGTGGATCCCTTCGACAGCAAACTGGGTGACGAGCTGGAGCGCGCACGGCTTCGCCGGGTGTTCGGCCAGGGACTCGACAGCGTGGTCGGCTATGTGCTGCCCTTGCAGGCCTCCGGCTTCGGGCCGCTGTCGACCAACGGCAAAAGCGCCTACCAACGGGTCAGCGGCTCGGTCTGGTCGACCGGCCCCTGGTTCTTCCGGGACGAACGGATGTATCTGATCCCCGGAGACTCGCCCATGGGCTATCGCCTGCCCCTGGACTCGCTGCCGTGGGTATCCAAGGGGGACTACCCGTACCACATCGAGCAGGATCCCCACACGGCGCGTGACCCCCTGCCCAGCGGTACCGCCCTGCGCCACCAGGTGCACCCGCACACGGTCGGTGGCGGGTTCGCCGAGGGCGGCACCGTCTCCCTGCAAGGCACCGACTGGTACGACGACAGCGCCGAGGCGCAGGCCCTGGGTCTGAGACCGGGCCAGCCCCATCCGGCCTCGGCCCCCGCGCAGGCGCTGGCCGCCCGATATCCACAGCGCGGCGAGTCGGCCGCCTGGTTGACCCGCACGGCACTGTGCGTCGAAGCCCGCGATCCCCAGCGAGCCAACGGACCCAAGGCCGAACAGTCCAGCGGCGGCAGGAGCCAGCACCTGTATGTGTTCATGCCGCCGCTGCAGCGCCTGGAGGACTACCTGGACCTGTTGGCCGCGGTGGAGGCCACCGCAGAGAAGCTGGGCGTCAAGGTCGTCCTGGAAGGCTACCCGCCTCCCCGTGACCCGCGCCTGAAGATGCTGCAGGTGACACCCGACCCCGGTGTGATCGAGGTCAACATCCACCCCAGCAGCAGCTTCGCCGAACTGGTCGAGCGCACGGAGCTCCTGTACGAAGCCGCGCACCAGACGCACTTGTGCGCCGAGAAGTTCATGACCGATGGCCGCCACACCGGCACCGGCGGCGGCAACCATTTCGTGCTCGGTGGTGCCACGCCCTCGGACTCACCCTTCCTGCGGCGGCCCGAGCTGCTGGGCAGCCTGATTGCCTACTGGCACAACCACCCTTCGCTGTCCTACCTGTTCAGCGGCCTGTTCATCGGCCCCACCAGCCAGGCGCCTCGGGTGGACGAGGCCCGCAACGACCAGCTCTACGAGCTGGAGATCGCGCTGGCGCAGATCGAGCGCAACCGGCAGCTCCACGGCACGGACATGCCGCCCTGGCTGGTCGATCGGACCCTGAGGAACATCCTCATCGATGTGACCGGCAACACGCACCGCAGCGAGTTCTGCATCGACAAGCTGTACTCGCCCGACGCCTCCACCGGGCGTCTGGGCTTGCTGGAACTGCGCGCCTTCGAGATGCCGCCCCACGCCCGCATGAGCATTGCCCAGCAGTTGCTGTTGCGGGCCCTGATCGCGCGTTTCTGGCGCCGGCCGTGGTCGGGTCGGCTCACGCGCTGGGGGACCGAACTGCACGACCGATACCTCTTGCCCACCTTCATCCGCATGGACTTCGAGGATGTGCTCACGGAGCTGGCCGAGGAGGGATACCCGTTCGACATGGCCTGGTTCGAACCCCATTTCGAGTTCCGCTTCCCGCTGGTCGGCCAGGTGGCCGCACGGGGCATCGAGCTGACGCTGCGCAACGCCCTGGAGCCCTGGCATGTCATGGGCGAGGAAGGCGCCGTCGGCGGCACGGTGCGGTATGTGGACTCTTCCCTGGAGCGGATCGAGGTGCGCGTCACCGGCTGGAACGACAGCCGCTACCGCATCACCTGCAATGGCCGCACCTTGCCCTTGCAGCCCACGGGCACCGCCGGTGAGCACGTGGCCGGTGTGCGCTACAAGGCCTGGAACCCGCCCAGCGCCTTGCACCCCACCATCGGCGTGCACGCCCCCCTGACCTTTGACATCGTCGACACCTGGATGAACCGCTCCCTCGGGGGCTGCCAGTACCACGTATCCCATCCCGGAGGCCGCAACTACGACAGCTTCCCGATCAACGCCTACGAGGCCGAAAGCCGGCGCCTCTCGCGCTTCTTCCAGATGGGTCACACCCCGGGTCGGCTAACTGCCACGACCGCCGAGATCAACCGGGAGTTCCCCTTCACCCTGGACCTGCGGACTTGAATGCAGCCAAGGCGATGTCGTCGTGCCGCCACAGGGTCTTCACCCATGCCGGGTCAGTGGATGACGCCCGCGGGCATACTCGCTAACCGTGCAACCCGACGCCCGAGACTCCCTGTTTGACGACCTGCCGCCGCAGACACCGGCGGATTGGGCCATGGCCGCCGCCGTCCCTGCCGACGGCGGACACCTGGATGAGTTGCGCAGCGGCGACGGCAGGATCTGCCCGCCCTGGGCCGAGTTTTTTGGCCACGTCGGCATGGACGGCGTGGCCGATCTCGACCGGCGTGCCGCCAGCCTGCAGCGGCAGATCCATGACAACGGCATCACCTACAACGTGTACGCCGACGCCTCCGGTCTGCAGCGGCCATGGGCCCTAGATCTGTTCCCGATGCTGGTGCCACCACAGGACTGGGCCACGATCGAGACAGGGGTGCTGCAGCGAGCCCGACTGCTCAATCGGATGATGTCGGACCTGTATGGTCCACAGGAACTGCTGCAGCGGTCCCTGCTGCCACCGGCCCTCGTGCAAGGACATCCGGGCTACCTGCGCGCGCTTCGGGGCCTGAACCCGGCCGGTGACACCTGGCTGCACGTGATGGCCTTCGATCTGGCCCACGGTCCGGATGGCCGGTGGTGGGTGGTGGGGCAACGCACCCAGGCACCGTCCGGGCTGGGTTACCTGTTGGAAAACCGCATCGCCATCTCACGACAGTTCCCCAAGGCGTTCGCCGGCATGAAGGTCCAGCGCCTGGCCGCCAGCTACCGCGCACTGATGGATGGCATCAAACGTCAGGCCCCCCAGGGGGAGGACACCCGGATTGCCCTGCTGACCCCCGGACCGTACAACGAGACCTACTTCGAGCACGCCTACCTCGCGCGCTACTTGGGCCTGACCCTGGTGGAAGGCAACGACCTGACAGTGCGCGACCAGCGCCTGTACCTCAAGACACTCGGTGGGCTCGAGCCGGTTCACGCCCTTATCAAGCGCCTGGACGACGAATGGCTCGATCCGCTGGAGCTGCGCGCAGACTCCACCCTGGGCGTGCCCGGCCTGCTGCAGGTCCTGCGGGCGGGCAATCTGCTGCTAGCCAACATGCCGGGCTCGGCCGTCCTCGAGTCCAGTGCCCTGCTCGGCTTTCTGCCGGGCATCGCACAGCACCTGCTGGGCGAGAAACTTCTGATGCCATCGCTGGGCTCCTGGTGGTGCGGCGAGGAGGCGGCCCTGCGAGAGGTCGTCCCGCGGCTTCGCGACGGGGTCATTCGACCCACCTACCCCCGATCCGGGATGGACACCGTCATCGGTCAGACTCTGGATCACCGGGCACTGGACGAGTGGGCGGGACGCCTGATGCGTGAGCCCGAGCTCCACACCGTGCAGGACTGGATGCCCCTGTCGCAGACGCCCACCTGGTCTGAGGGACGACTGATGCCCCGTTCGGCCATGCTCCGGGTCTATGCGCTGGCCGACGGCCCGGGTTCCTGGCGGGTGCTGCCTGGCGGCCTGGTCCGGCTGGCCCCGCGGGGTCAGCTGGTGGCGGCCATGCAGCGGGGAGGCAGCAGTGCCGACTGCTGGGTCTTGACCGAAGGCCCGGTCGACATGACCAGTCTGTTGCAGACCGCCCCCAGCACCCTGTCGATGGCCTTGCACAAGCGGCCTGTGACCAGCCGGGCTGCAGAGAACCTTTTCTGGCTGGGTCGCTACACCGAGCGCGCCGAGAACAGTCTGCGACTGGCCCGCATCACCCTGGAACTGCTGGAGGGCGACGACGCCGTGCCCGAGAGCCTGCTGGACTGGCTTTCCGCCTGTGCGGTCGAGAACTCGCTCGTGCTGGCTGGCGTGCCCACAGCGGCGCAGTCGCCGCGCGTGTTCCTGCGTTCTCTGCTGGCCGGACTGAGTCCGCCCCCCGGGTCGTCGATGGCCGCCTCTTCATTCAGCGTCGGCTTCAACCTGCGCGCGCTCAGGCTGGCTGCCGCGCAGGTACGCGAACGCCTGTCACCAGAGCACTGGCACCTGATTGAACGGGCGGAGGCAGAGTTCACCCGGGACGGCGCGGGCCTGTCGGCGGACACCGAATCCGCCAGCGCCGAAGCACTGGCCCTGCTGCGACAGGCCAGCGAGCGCCTGGCGGCCATCACCGGCGCACAAACCGATCGCATGATGCGCGACGATGGCTGGCGTCTGTTGTCCGTGGGTCGTCACATCGAGCGCCTGGTCACCCTCTCCAGGGCACTGTCGCTGGCGCTGGAACACCGCTGCGTCCAGGAGACAGCCGGCTTCGAGGCGGTGGTCGCCCTGTTTGACAGCACCATCACCTTCCACGCCACTTACCAGCAGCGCCGCGACATGGTGTCGCTGATCGACCTGCTGGTGATGGACCGCGACAACCCCCGCTCCATCGCCTGGGTACTGCAGACGCTGCGCTCGCGTCTGGCCAGGCTTTCGAAAAGTGCCACACCACAGGACGCCGTGCTGGCCCAGGGCCTGCCCGACCCCGACACCTGGGCACTGACCGAACTCAGTTGCTGGCAGCGACAGGAACATCAGGTGCGATACGGTGCCTTGTCCGAGCTGCTGCTGGCCTGCGAGCGGGCCGCTGCGGATCTCTCCGACGAGATCACGCGCCTGCACTTCAGCCACGCCGACCAGAGAACGCAGAGCCTCGGCGCCTGACCCCATGGAACTGCGCATCCTGCACACCACCACTTACCGCTACCAGGGCAGCGTGGACATGGCCCAGCACATGGTTCATCTGTCTCCCCTGGACACCGCCACGCAGACCATACGGGCGCACATGCTGACCGTCACGCCTGAGCCCGCCTCGCGCAGCCAGACGACCGATGCCTTCGGCAACCTGCGCACGTTCTTCTCGCTGCAGTCGCCGCATGAGACGCTCACCGTAACCGCAGACAGCACGGTGGTGACGCAGGCGCCTGCGCCCCTGCCCGATCACCCGGCCTGGCAGGCACAGACCTGGGAGTCGGTGCGTGCCCGTTTTCACTACCGAGCGCAGGCGCCCTACGACCCGGCCAGCGAGTTCCTGTTTGCATCGCCACACGTTCCGCGCGATGGTGCCTTCGCCGCGTTTGCTCGCACGGACTTCGTTCCGGGCCGGTCGATGCTGGCCTGCGTGCGTTCGCTGATGGAGCACATCCACTCCGGACTGACCTATGACAGCACCAGCACGGAGGTCAACACCCCCGCGCTAGAGGCCCTGGGACAGAAAAAAGGCGTGTGCCAGGACTTCGCCCACATCATGATCGGCTGTCTGCGCAGCCTGGGGCTGCCCGCGCGCTACGTCAGCGGTTACCTGCTCACCCGGCCACCGCCAGGACAGCCCCGCCTGATCGGCGCAGATGCATCACACGCCTGGGTATCGGTCTACCTGCCGTTGCCACCGGACTGCGGAGCACAGTCTGGAGACTCACCGGCCAGCGGCGTCTGGCTGGACTTCGACCCCACCAACAACCGCTGCGGCTGGGGCAGCCCGGGCGAGGACTATGTCACGCTGGCCATCGGCCGGGATTTTGCCGACGTCTCGCCCATGCGCGGCGTCATCCAGGGAGGTGCCCGACATACGCTGGAGGTGGCCGTCACAGTGGCACCGCCCGACGAGATTCAGACGCTGCCCAGCCCGGCCGAAGGCCGCTAACATCAGCTGGTCGGCTGCAGCCTGCGGCCTATTCCAACGGAGCACCCCATGGGCAAGGAACAGCGCAACGAGAAGATGAGCAAGAAGCCGAAAAAAGACACCTCGGTGCCCAAGGGCCCGGTCAGCTCCGACCGTCCGGTCGCACCGGTCACCGCCGTGATCCCGCGCGGCAAAGACAAGGACAAGTTCAAGTAACGCAGTGTCTCACGGGCGAATCACCTGCGCCGAGATCTCCTTGCGCCGTGCCAGGAACGCACGCACGAACCACCCCTGATCAGGCTCAACCCTTCTGGAATTCCGGGTCCACCGGCACCTGCAGCCCGGTGGCGAGTTGATTGGTCTTGGCGGCGAGCGCGATGATGGCCAGCAACTCGGCGTGTTGCTCCCGCGTCATGCCCTTGGCGGTGGCCGCCGCGGTGTGCGAGTGCACACAGTAGCTGCAGCCGTTGATGATGGACGCGGTGATGTAGACCATCTCCTTGGTCAGCGGGTCCAGGCTGGACGGGGTGGCCATCACACGCTTGACCTCGGCCCATGTCTGCTCCAGCAGTGTCGGGTCGAAGGCGAGGTACCGCCACATGTTGTTGATGAAATCGGTCTTGCGCGTGGCGCGGATGTCATCGAACACCGCCTTGACACGGGGATCGGCTTCAGGATTCGAGGGGGCGGTGATGGTGGACATGGGAGGTCTCCGGTCTTCAGCGCGGCTTGCGCGCCGCTGAACGCTTGTCGGACTTGGGCTTGCGTTCCGGGCTGATGTGCCCTTCTTCCCGCAGCTTCTTCTTGCGAGCCGCGCGTTCGGCATCGGCCTGCTTGCCAGCCTTGAGCCAGCGCGCGAACTGCTCGGGCGTCTCCAGGGTGATGCGGCCGATGTGCAGGGCACGGAAATCGGCGATCACCAGCTCGGCCGCCTTCTGCATGTTGACGCGGCCGCCGCTGGCCAGCGCGCCGCGCTTGCGTCCGATGGCCTCGACCAGCTCGTCGTCGTGGGTCTGCTCCCAGGCCTCGGGCGACAGGCCCAGCTGGTAGCGCGCTTCCATCAGCGCAGGGTAGTCGGTCTTGAGCTTGGCCATCAGCTCGTAGGCGACCTCCTCCTCGTCGTAGGCATTCTTGCCCACCGCCCCACTGGCGGCCAGGTTGTGACCGCTTTCAGGGACAAAGATGCGTGGCCAGAGCATGCCAGGCGTGTCGTAAAGGTAGAAGTCGTCGGCCAGCACGATGCGCGCCTCGGTGCGCGTCACGCCGGCCTCGTCCCCGGTCTTGGCCGCGCGCTTGCCCTTGAGCGTGTTGATGAGCGTGGACTTGCCCACATTCGGGATACCGCAGATCAGCACCCGCATCGGCTTGAGCATGCCACCGCGCTTGGGCGCCAGCTCGAAGCAGGCGTCGATGAGCGCCCGCGCGGGTGCGGTGACGCTGGCGTCCAGTGCGATGGCGCGTGTGTCGGGCTGGGCGTTGTAGTGGGCCAGCCACAGCGCCGTGCGCGCAGGATCGGCCATGTCCTGCTTGTTGAGTACCTTCAGGGTGGGACGGCCGCTGGTGAGCTGCTGCATCAGCGGGTTCGCACTGCTGCCGGGCAGGCGCGCATCCAGCATCTCGATGACGACATCGATTTCCTTGACGCGCTCGGCGATGGCCTGGCGCGTCAGGTGCATGTGACCGGGAAACCACTGGACACTCATGGCAGAAGAATGGTGAGGGACGACAGAAAAGGGAAGCGCCACCACCCGGGTTCCGGCCAATGGCGTCGCCGACAGGGCTCGGGCACAATGAATTGTCCACCCAACCCTGTGAGGAGATTCATGAGCATCACCGTCAAGATCGATCTGGGCTACGAATTCAGCGTCAAGGCCAAGGCGGCCGAGGTCTTCGAGGTGCTGTCGGACGTACCGACATCGGTGAGCCACTTCCCCAAGGTCGAGCAGCTGATCGACCTGGGCGGTGGAGTCTACCAGTGGGAAATGCAGAAGGTGGGCACCACCCAGGTCAACATCCAGACGGTGTACGCCAGCAAGTACACCAGCAAGTTCGATGCGGCCAAGGGACAGGGCACGGTCAAATGGACACCGGTCAAGGGCGTGGGCAATGCCCTGGTCAGCGGTCACTGGAAGATCGGCGACCGCGCCGGCAAGACCACCGACATCGAACTGGCCATCGAGGGCGAGATCGAGGTACCGTTGCCCGGTCTGATGAAGATGGTGGTCGTGCCGGTGGTCCAGGGCGAATTCGAGAAGCTGGTCGAGAAGTACATCGCCAACCTCATCAAGCGCTTTGGCGGCGAGGTGTGAACAGCTTGCGGGTTTTCCCGTGTTTCACTGGACAAGTGTGTGAATAACCCGGTAGGAAGCCTGTACGGCTGACCTAAGTGCCTGTCCGCCAAGGGGAAGTATCAGACTGCCCAACAAACAGGCAGTGCTGCAGGGCTGGATATCCACTTGTCCCGCGAAACACTGGACAAGCCTGTGCATAAGTTCAGGGCATGTCTGTAGGGCGCGGATAAGTCCTTGTCGCGCAACAGACTTTGTTGGACTGCCTGTTCAACAGGCAGTGCGCAAGCCCAGTGGACGCACAGCCTCAGGCGGGCACAGCCTCAAGCGGTTTCCCCAACCGCGCCGCCGACACGTACTCCTGCCGGTAGATTTCGAAGGGCATGGTGTCGGCCGCCTCGATGCGCTGCTGCTCGGCCACCGAGGCCGCGCTCATGGCCTCGAAACGGGCCTGCTGGGCGGCACTCCACGGCAGCGCCAGCAGTTCGTCGCGGATGCGCTGGGACTGGGCGCGGGCAAAGGCCACGAAGGAGTCGGCATGGTCGCGCCGGACGGCCGCCAGCACCCGGGCCGACGGCAGCGTGTCGGGCGCCTGCAGGCGCTCTCGCGCCTGTGCAATCACCCTTGCGTGGTGCTCGCTGTCCAGCAGCCCGTCCATGGCGACGGCCAGCGGCATGAGTTCATCCAGCAGTTCCAGCCCCCACCCGACCAGGGAGACCGGTTGCCCGCGACGGGAGAGGGTCAACCCCGGCTCGCGACCACGAGCGGCCGTCAGGTGCTGGTTCTGGGCCAGTTCGCGGATTTCCTGAGGCGTGTCGGGCGGGCTGTCCGAAAGCAAACAGTGCAACAGGAACACGTCCAGGAAACGCAGTGTGTCGGCGTCGATGCCGATGCGCTCGAAGGGATTGAGGTCCATCAGACGGACCTCGATGTACTCGACACCCCGCTCGCGCAGGGCATGCAGGGGCCTCTCGCCCGGGAAAATGACGCGCTTGGGGCGGATGGTGCCGTAGAACTCGTTCTCGATCTGCAGCAGAGTCGTCGCCAGCTGGTTGTAGTCCCCACCCGGGTTGCGGATGCCCACGGCCTCATAGGCCGGCCAAGGCCGGGTCAAGGCATCGTGCAGCGACGCAGCATAGCCTTCCAGGCTGTTGTAGCTGACGGCCAGCGTGGACTGCGCATCGCTCTGGTAGCCCAGCCGCCCCATGCGCAACGAGGTGCCATGGGGCATGTGCAGAGACCCACCCTGCCCCAGGGGCTGCAGCTCGTGCTGGCGGCCTTCCACGAAGCTGGAGCACACGGCGGGCGAAGCGCCAAACAGGGTCAGCAGCAGGAACGCATGACGGCGGAAATTGCGGATCAGCGCGAAATAGCCTTCGTTGTCGACACCGGGCATCGACCAGTTGTAGTGGATACCGCTGATGGTCTGCATGCGCCGGCCATACCGGTGCCCCAGGCCCATGCGGTAGACGCTCTTGGCGCGGCCCACGTTGGACGAACCATAGCGACCCAGCGGAATCGTCTCGTCGGTGGGCAGCCCGCACGGCATGCTGGAGGCCCAGAGCATTTCCTCACCGGCCGCCCCACCCTGCGCCTGCATGGTGCGCAAAGTGAACTGATGAATATCGGTCAGCTCCGCCAGACAGGACTCGACGCTGCCGTGCACACCGGTGATCAGCTCCAGCTGGGACTCGCTGTAGTCGGTGGTGATGTGCGGGTGCGTCAGCGCGCTGACGCACCCGCACATCACCACCGACTACAGCGAGTCCCAGCTGGAGCT
>Ga0114986_1000500_pt1 | contig 10805 bp, 3 predicted proteins | sample Shrwel1BS1Day17_FD_96988 | JGI IMG/M metagenome (GOLD analysis project Ga0114986, IMG submission 96988) | Subsurface microbial communities from deep shales in Ohio, USA - Utica-3 well 1 S-1-Day17 | ecosystem: Environmental > Aquatic > Deep subsurface > Shale gas/oil reservoir > Produced... | reverse complement strand
GCCAGGGTGGTGATCACGCAACCCGCGGTGGTGAAGGCCAGCAGCCGCTTCTTTGCCGCGCGCAGGTCGGCATAGGCGCCGATCGTGGGCATCGTGAGCATCACCAGCAGGCAGGAGGCCGACAGGGAGGCCGTCCAGGCCAGCGTGGCCCACTCGGCACCGTCGGCGACCACGCCCACGAAGTAGGCGTTGAAGACGGCCGTGAGAACGACCGTGGTGTAGCCCGAGTTGGCGAAGTCGTACATCGCCCACCCGAACACTTCGCGCTTGCGCACGCCCTCGTTCAGGGCTTGCTGGGGGAACACGGCCGCCATGGAGTCTCCTTGTGCTCTGTGGCGGGCATGATGCCAGAGCCCCAGCTCGGGAGCGTGACGGTGGGATGCCGATGTGGTGCCCCGGGCCGGAATCGAACCGGCACGCCGCGTTTCGGCGGCGGCGGATTTTAAGTCCGCTGCGTCTACCAGTTTCGCCACCGGGGCTCCGGGGGGCGAGTGTACGGGACAGGTCTCCTGGCAGGGCCGCTCAAGCCTTGCGGCGCTCGGGCGTGGTGAAGAGCTTGCGCAGCTCATCGCGCAGGCTGCGCAACAGCGACAGGTCACGATCGGAAAGCCGGAAGCCGTCGGGCTGTGCATGGTCGGCATAGAGCGCAGCCGCCGTGCGCTGCCCGTCACTGATGGGCAGGAGCATGAAGGCAGGGGCTGCCACATGGTTGCGGAACCACGCCGGCAGCTTGGCAGCCAGGCCCGGCACAGTCGCATCGCGGATCAGCGAATCCGCCCCCTTGGCGCACAAGGTGCTGAAAGCGTCGGCCGGGTCGTTGCTCGGAAAGCGGAAGTGCGCGCGCAGCAGCTCGCCATGGTCGCCCCACACTTGACGAGCAAGGAAAAGGCCACTGACAGGCTCCAGCACGACCAGCACGACATGGCGGCACCCCAGGTGGTGCAGCACCGCTTCGCCGGCGATGTCGAGGCAGGCCTCGCGGCCTTCCTGCCGGATGAAGGCGGTCCGCAGATCGAGGATGGCCTGTGACAGGGGGTGCGCCGGTGACGGCGCCGCCGCGGGAATGGAACCGGTTTTCGAGCCCGATGGCGCAACGCCTTCGACACGCCGGCCCGCTGCGGCAGGGGGTGCCGCCGTCCCGGCGGCGTCCCAGACCTGCTGGGCCTGCAGGCCCAGCGCGGCAGCGTAGTGCTCGATGGCCTGCATCTGCTGGGGCGGAAGGTCGCGCCCGGCGTCGCGGGTGCGCGTGGCGGCCACGACGTTGCCCACCCCACCCAGCAGGCGGAACCAGTCACCGCGTCGCTCGGGGGCCCTGACCGGGGTGCCGGCCGCCGGGGGACGCATCACGCGCAGCAGTTCATCGGGCAGGCCCCAGGTACGGCCGACCGCCACCCCCAGGTCCTCGAAGGAAAGCCCCAGCATGGCACGCGCGGCCTGATCCTCGCTCTGCCCCTGGCTGCGCGCCAGCTGGCGCACCTGCGCCGCTTCGTCGGGCAGGTGATGCTGCACGAGCACGCGGCCGAGGTTCTGCATCAATGCCGCAATGTAGCTCTCCTCCTCCTCTGCCTGGGTGGGGCACAGGCGGGCCGCTGTGCGGCCAGCCACGCGGCAACGCGCATACTCGTCGGCCAGCGCCTCGCGCTGGGTGCTGTCGCGCAGGTCCTCGAGTTGCGGCAAGGTTCCGGCCAGGTCACGGATGGCCTCGAAGCCCAGCAGCGCAATGCTGCGTGAGACGGTGGTGATGCTCCCACCGCCCACCGAGCTGAAATAGGCCGCATTGGTCATGCGCAGCAGCTTGTGCGTCAGGGCCACGTCGTCGAGCGCCGCACGCGCGATCTCGTCGAGGCTCACACGGTCAGCTGCCGCCAGCCGACGCACGCGTCGCACGGCCTCGGCCTGCACCGGCAGATCGCCATGGGACGCCAGCCTTGCAAGCAGGGTGTTCAGCGTGCGTTGTGCAAGGGTGTCGCCACTGCCTTCGAGCAGTGCTGGCGTCAGCCAGTCCTGCAGTGCCTGCCGCAGGGCCTGGGCACTGGCTGGACGCTGCAGAGGGTCGCGCGACAAGGTCCGCAGAAGCAGGCTGCGAAGGCCCTCCTCACCCGGGCCGCGCAGCAGCGGCGCCGGCACCTGGATTTCCTCCGTCTGCAATCGCTCCAGGGCACGCCGCGGCTGGGGGTCGGACACGGCCGGGCGGCCGCTGATCAGCTCATAGAGCACCAGCCCCACCCCGTGCACGTCGCTGCGTGCATCCGCCCGCAGACCAGCCGCCACTTCGGGCGCCACGTACAGCCCCCGAGCCGTGGTCAGTCGCTGCAGATCCACCGTTCGGCCTGCAGGCTCAAAGCCGCCCAGCAGGGACCGGCCGGTGATGTCGAGCCAGAGGGCATCGGGCCGGATGTGGCCGTGGACGAGACCGCTTTCGTGGATGTGAGCCAGGGCATCCAGCACACCGATGGCCACGAGCACGGCCTGGCGCACCGGCATGGACTCGTGATCGGACAGCCATTGCGACAGCACCACGCCGGAGAGTGGTGCGCACACCAGGACGGCGCGGCCGTCCTCGACGACGGCCTCCACGGCCTGAAGGATGTTGGGATGGTGCAGTGCCCTCAGGGCCTGGGTGGCCTCGCGCCAGGTCACCGGGGTGAGTGCCGGCACAGGCGGCTGCTGCCAGACCTGCAGCAGCCACTCACGCTCGTTGCCGGACTCGCGGGCCTGCCACCAGGCGGCGTCGAGGTCGCTCGTCATCAGGCGCATCAACTGGTAGCGCCCGAGAGTCGCGGTGCTGGCGGCGTTTTCGGCGGAACTCACGATGGCAGGCAGGACAAGGCGTGCAAGGGTTCACAGGCGGGCCATGGCAACCACGGCCTGCCGTCTTGGGATCGGCACCCCGATTTCATCACGCGCAAAGATGGATGGCCACAGCGAACTGGCGGGTGTTTGCCAGCTTTCTCCGGGGAAGCCGCCGGGCTCAGGGGGTGGCCTGCTTGAACGCCATCACGGCCTGATTGCGCAGGGTGCGCAGCAGCGACAGCTCCCGCTCGCCGATGGCAATCTCGCCTGCTGCCGCCCGGTCCGCATAGATGAGGCCGAGGGGGGCATTGCGCAGGCTCATGGGCAGTAGCAGAAAGGTCGGGGCGCCCACCTGGCGCCGGTACCACTCGGGCAGCCGCTCGGCGATGTTGGGCACGGTCGCATCCGAGATCAGCGTGTCGGCGCCCTTCTTGCATACCAGCGCAAACAGATCTGCCGCCGAAGGCGCGAGGTCGATGCGGAACAGCCCGGCCACCTGCTGCGCATCGGCGCCCAGACCGAAGCGGCCGGTCATGGCGCCGCTGCGGGGATCGCGCAGGCAGAACAGCACTCGCTGGAACCCCAGCGAGCGGTACATCGACTCCAGGATCATGCGCAGCACTTCGTTGAGCTTGAAGCCCTCCACCAGGGCGTTGCTGATGTCCTGGATGCCGGCTGCCAGCCCCTGCGCAGCCTGTTCGGCCGGCGCCGTTGCCGTTGCCCCTCCCTCGCGGGCCAGCACCACGGTGTCCAGGTCGTGAGCGCTCAGGGCGTCGGAGGGCGCCGCATGCGTGGCGGCCTGCGTCTTCATCAGCCGCTCGCTGCGGCTGCCGGGCGTCACCTGGATGTCCATCGCCGGCACGAGCTCGGCCATCCGTTCACGCGAGCGCTGCACGGCCCCGAGGAAGTCCTTGTCGGCCAGGCCCAGCGGCGCGGCGTAGCGCGCGGCCACCGCCTTGAGTGCCTCCTCATGCCGGGTACGGGGGTTGTGCAGCACTGCATCGGCCAGCTCGTTGGCCGCGCAGGCCACCATGCGCACGCGGTCCAGGGGGCCCTCAGGCTTCTTCAGGGGCCCTTCGGTCGGCAGCTTGCGCATGCTGCGCTGAAGGGCCTCGGGCAGCCCCCAATGCCTGGCCACGCCCACGCCCAGTTCCTCGTAGCGGATGCCCAGGATCCTGACGGCAGCCTGGTCCTCCGACAAAGCCTCCGGGCCTTCAGGCTGCGCCAGCTGACGGACCTGGGCGGCCTCCTCGGGAAAGTAGAACTGGGCCAGCGTGCGGCCCAGGTTCTGGAACAGCGCCGAAATGAACGCCTCTTCGGTGTCCCGGCTGCCGGCGGCCAGTTCGCGGGCCACGTTGCCGGCCATCAGCGAGCGCAGGAATTCCTCTCGCAGGCTCCCGGCCTGGGCCTTGTCCTGCATGTGTTCCAGCACCACGAGGGACAGCGCCAGATTGCGGATTCCCGCGAAGCCCACCAGTGCGGCCGCGCGCGAGACGGTGCTGATCGTGCCGCCACCCGCCGTTCGGAAGTGTGCCGAGTTGACGATGCGCAGCAGCTTGTTCGTGAGCGCCACGTCCTTCAGGATCTCGTTGGCCAGACTGTTCAGGCTCTCGTGCTCGGAGGCTGCGATGCGCTGGATGCGCCCGACCGCGTCGGTGAGCGCCGGGAAATCGGTCTTGTGGCGCATGCGACGCAACAGGAACTCGAGCGTGCTGTTGCGGCTGGCCTCGCTGCCCTCGGCCTGCGGCGCGAGCCAGGCCTGCAGGGCCTTGGCCATCTCGGCGGCACTCGCGTAGCGCACTGCCGTGTCGCGTGCAGTGGCGCGGTGCACCACGGCACGCAGGCCATCATCCACCGGGTGGGGCAGCTCGGCCGGCAGGCTCACATCCTCGTGGGCCAGACGGTGCAAGGCCTTGTAGGGGTCGCTCTCACGCACCGCAGGCCGGCCCGCCAGCATCTCGTACAGCACCAGCCCCGCGGCAAAGACATCGGCCTGCACGGTGGCCGGGCGACCCTGGGTGAGTTCCGGCGCCATGTAGCCAGGTGTCCCGACCAGGGCCGCGTCGGCCATGCCGTGTCGCTGGTTGACCGCAATGCCGAAGTCCATCACGCGCGCGCGCCCCGCCGCATCGATGAGGATGTTCGAGGGCTTGAGGTCCCGATGGATGACGCCTGACTGGTGGGCGTGGACGATCCCGTCGAGCACGCCCAGCAGCAGCCGTGCCGCCTCGGCAGGGGCCAGGGCCCCCTGCTCGCGCAGGCGTTGTGAGAGCGTGGGCCCTTCAACCAGTTCGAAGACGAGGTAGGGGTGCTGGTCATGCACATCCGCCTCGAAGAGCGGCACGATGTGCGGATGGCTCAGCCTGGCGACAGCACGCGCCTCGTGCAGCCACTGCGTGAGCGCCTCGCCATCGGACGCCTGCGCACGATGGAGCTTGAGCGCCACATCCCGGTCCAGGCGGGGGTCGAAGGCACGCCAGACGGCGCTCTGGCCACCCTGCCCCAGCAGTTGACGCAGTTCGTAGCGGCCCAGGGTACGGGCCGGCGGACGGAGGGGAGCAGGAGACGGCATGCCGGCGCGCAGGAAACGGATGTTCCGCCATTGGACACCCAAGACAGCCCCCGGAACCGTCGAACAGAGCCCGTCGGAGCGGGCTTATTTCGCGCCGTCGAGCAATTCGATCAGTCGTCCGTCCCCGGTGACGAAGGCCGCCCTCACAAGACGCTGCGGATCGGCGCGGCGGATGGCGTGGCGATAGCGTTCCAGCTGGTCCACCAGACCGGGATCGGCTTCGGGGTGGGTCTCGATCTTGTAGTCGAGCACCCACCACTGTTCGCCGTCGGGGGTGCGCTGCAGCACCAGCCGGTCGATACGGCCCGGCCGGCCGTCGGTCACCACCGGCACCTCGTTGCCGGCCCAGGCCAGGGGCTCCGCCCCCAGCAGGGCGCCGATCGTCGGATCGGTCGCCATGCGCCGCACGATCTGGGCCGCCGCCCGTGCCATCGCGTCGTCTGCGCGGTACGCTTCGGCCGCTGCGCGTGCCAGCTCGTCAATGCGCTCGAAGGCCGGCCCTTCCGGGCCCGCCAGCCATTCGAGGCAGCGATGCACGACTTCCCCCAGGAGAGCCCCCGCTTCGCGTTCGGTTGCGACGATCGGCGCGGACGAAACCGGGGGCCGCTGAAGGCTCGGCAAGCGCCAGACCTCGACCGCACCGGGAGCGGCCCTTGAGGCGGGGGAAGCGTCCGCGCGCTCCTCCCAGGGATCACTCACCGCCGCCAGGCGAGACCACCAGCTCGGCCCGCTCTGGCCGATGTGCGGAGCGCTCGCACTCACGATCAGGCGTTCACGGGCGCGCGTCATGGCGACATACAGGCCGTTCATCGCCTCGCGCGCCCGTTCGGCGCGTTCGATGGCCATCGCCGCCTCCAGGCTCGGCGCCGCCTTCCGCTCTGACGCCACGAAGGCAAAGCAGCGGGGATGCGCCTCGTCAGCGACCCAGTCCACCAGCACGGTGGCGCTGTCGTGGCGGTCGGCACTGCTGCGCAACTCCGGATCGGCGTCGATCACGAAGACCACGCGCGCCTCCAGACCCTTGGCGGCGTGCACCGTCAGCAGTTGCACCGCGTCCGGCACGCTGCCCAGGGCCACGCGGGGGGACCGCCGACGAAGCGCATGCACGAACTGGTGGGGAGAGGCGTAGCGCCCTCCGTCAAGCTCCAGCGACCACGCCAGCAGCGCCTCCAGGTGCAGGCGCACCGATTCACGCAGCTCCGGTGGCACGCGGGCGGCGTAGCGCGCCGGCACGTCTCCTTCGGCGTAGATGCGATCGAGCAGATCATGCGGCGGCAGGTGGTGAGCCGCCTCGGCCCAGGCCGGCAACAGACGGGCCGCCCGACGCAGCGGCTCGCTGCGCCACCCTCCCGGATCCTCATGGGTGAGGGCAGCCCACCAGCTGCCCAGTTCCCGCGCCCGCTGGGTCAACCACACGAGATCTTCGTCGGTCGCATCGAAGAGCGGCGAGCGCAGGGCCTGGGCCAGTGAAAGGGCGTGCCCCGGCGAGACCAGGGCATCGAGCAAGGCCACGAGATCGCGCACCTCCAGCGCTTCCATGAGGGCATGATCTTCCGGGCTGGCGCAGGCAATGTGTCGTTCGCGCAGGGCCTGGGCCACCCAGGCCAGCGGCGCGCGCCGCCGGGCCAGCACCTGGATGTCCGCTGGCGCCACCCCCTCCGCACGCACCAGCTGGACGATCGCATCGGCGACCAGGCGCGCTTCCTGGGCACGCCACGGCTCCTGCGCCTCATGGCGAGGCTGCGCAAGACTGTCGCGCCAGCAGGGCTCGCCACCCTCCCGGGCCCCGCGCTCAGGCCGTTCAACGCGCGGCAGGGCCCACACGCCCCCTCGAACGACATCATCGTGGCGCTCGGTGGTGTGGGCCCGAAAACCCGAATAGGCCACTTCGGCCTGTGCTGCCAGGAAGACCGCATTCACCGCCTCGATCACCCCGGCGGCATTGCGCCGGGTGTGGTCGCACGCCAGGACCGAGCCTCCCAGGCCCTGCACCACCAGGTCCTTGGCTGCCTCGAACACACGTGGTTCGGCCCGGCGGAAGCGGTAGATGCTCTGCTTGGGGTCGCCCACGATGAACACGCCGGGCGGACGCTGTCCGCTCGCGCCGCCGCTGGCGCCGGCATAGGACGACAACCAGTGCGACAGGGCCTGCCACTGCAGGGGATTGGTGTCCTGGAATTCATCGATCAGCACCTGGCTCACGCGCGCATCCAGGCGCTCCTGCATCCAGGCGGCCAGGCTGTCGTCGCCGAGCAGCGCCAGCGCGCAGCGCTCGAGATCGGCCATGTCGGCGAGCCCGCGACGGCGCTTGACAGACTGGTAGACCTCCAGCAACACCCTGCCCAGCCGCGTCAGACGCTGATGCTCCCTGTGCGCCGTCTCCTGGGCCATGCCCTGCTGGATCTCGTCCAGCCAGGCCGCGGCTTCCTCCAGGCCAGGGGCCTCCAGGTGCTTGCGCAGACTGCCGGTACTGGTGAACAAGGCCGACCGGGCCGCAGCCAGGGCTGTGGCATCGTCCTCCAGCGACAGTGCTTCCTCCAGGGCTTGACCGGCCTTGCGCGGGGTGGCCTTGTCCTGCGCCCCCAGCGACGCCGCCACGGCACGCAGGGTGTCGGTCACTGCAGGGTGTCGCAGTCGCTGCGCCGGATGGTCCAGGCCGGCGAAGGCGGGGCGCCATTGCGCGGCGGACGGCACGCTGGCGGCGAGGCTGCCCGCAGCGTCGGCGAGGGCGAACTCGACACGCTTGTCGATCAGCCCCAGCAACCACACACGCACCCGACTGCCCGAGTGCTCACGCATCAGGGCCGTCAGGTCATCTCGCAATGCGGGATCGGCATGCACCCTGCCCAACCACTCGCGCCAGGCAGGTCCCTGCAGCTCGGAAGCGTCTTCGAGCAACTGCGCCTCGGGGGCCAGCCCCAGTCGCTCCAGCCACTGCAGCGGGGCTGCCCGCATCAGCTGGGCAAACCACGCGTGGAAGGTGCGCACCTCCACCTGCTCGCCCGATGACAGCAGGCGCTCATACAGACCCGCCAGGTCGGCCGCCCGGGCCCGCGCGTCCGCATGGCTCAAGCCCCGGTCGACCAGGGCCTGCACCCTCGTCTCTTCATCGGCCAGCGCCAGGTCGCCCAGCCACTCCATCAGACGCGCACGCATCTCGGCAGCCGCCTTCTTCGTGAAGGTGATGGCCAGGATCTCGCGCGCCGGCACACCGTCCAGCAGCGCCCGCAGGATGCGCGAAACCAGCATCCAGGTCTTGCCGGCACCGGCGCAAGCCTCCACCACCACGCTGCGACGCGGATCGCAGGCCTGCGCATAGAACTCGTCGCGCCCGACCAGTCGCCCGTCGATCCGGTAGGCCGCCTGGGGCCCTGGGCCGCTGATGCTCATACCCCGCCCTCTCTGGGCGGCTCCGCCCAGTGCCCCTTGCGGCACAGTCCGTCGGCAGCGCAATGCGCGCAGGCCGGCCCTTCCCCCAGGGGCGGCAGCCCCTTCCCCTCGCCCAGGCGACGCAGGTCTTCGGCCAGGCCCTTGCGCAAGGCTGCAGCGCTGTCACTCACGGCCTTGTGCTCGATCCACTGAACCGGCACCTCCAGCGCCAGGTAGCCGGCCCTCAGGTGCTGGCCCCCGGCACGTGCACCCTCCGCCGAGCCCTCCCACAAGGCAGCATAGAAGGCCAGCTGCGTGTCCTCCAGGCCATGTCCCAGGCGCACGCGAGCCTTCAGGCTGTCTGCCGACGAGGTCTTGTAGTCGATCAGCCGCACCTGGCCGGCCGCTGCGCCACGCTCCCCACGATCCACGCGGTCGAGCACACCGCGCAACTCCACCGCCCCGGGTCCCGGCACCGCCACGGACCATTCGCCACGGTCGAAGCCCCACCCCTCGGCCTCCTGTTCATGCAGCCACGCGACATACGCAGGCGCCAGGCGTTCGAACTGAAGCCATTCGGCCAGGAAAACGGCCTCGTCCAGGCCCTGCGCGTCGCGCCGCTCGCGCCCGATCTCAAGCAGCCGCTGCACATCGCCCTGGACGTCCCGATGGCCTGGCGTCCGATCCAGGTGGAATGCGTGCAGCACGGCATGCAGCCACGTGCCCTGATCGCGACGGTCCGGCTCGTCGTCCAGCGTCTCCACCTCTTCCAGGCCCAGCATGCGCAAGGCGAAGAAGCGGTAAGGGCAGGCCCGCAGGGCTTCATAGCCGGTGGCGCTCAGGCGCCCAGGTACCAGGCCAGGTGCCGAAGGCGCCGTGGGCCCGACCGGCTGGCGGTCCACCGTGTCCGGCCAACGTGCCTGGATCGCCGGCGTCCACGAGCGCCCCGCACGCCGCAAGGCCAGCTGCAGCGGCTCCAGCAGCGCCGACATCTGGAGCGGCTCGCCCTGGTGGCTGCGCCGCCATGAAAGGCTCAGCCGCGGATGGGCGAGCACATGGGCAAGCGCAAGGCGCTCCTGTTGCCAGGCCTGGTCTCGAGTGGGCAGCCCCAGGTCTCGCCGCTCGGCCTCGCTCAGGCAGCCGCCCACGCGCGCCGGTGCTCCCAGGTGGCTGTGGTCACAGCCCGGCATGACCACCGCGGCGAAGGGGCGCAGCATGCAGCGCGACAGCGGCGCGATCACCACCTCCACCGGCTCCATCGCCGTGGGCCGGAAGGAGGATGATTCGAGCACCTCGTCCACCCAGGCCAGATGGTCGGCCCGGTCGAACTCCACCAAGGACGATTGCTCGGCATAGGGCCCCAGGGCCCCGGGGCCGTCCAGGCGCAACGCCTGCAGCAACTGCAGGCCTGCGGGGTCTTGCTGCAATCGCGTCCAGGCGCCACATCGCTGCAGCGCCTCGCGCAGGGCTTGCTGCCACTGCGCGAGGCTGCCACGCGCAAGCTGGGACAGCGGCTGGCAGGCGTCTCGCCACGACTCCCACAGCGCCCGGGCCGGGGCCGGCCACGCCTGCGTCGGCGCCCGCCCTTCCCCAACCCAGGCCACCTGGGCGCGCCGCAAGGTCGCTTCGAGAAGCGGCAGCGCCTGCGCGGCCTGCGGGACATCGACAAAACCGCCCTTGAGCCAGTCCAGCAGGTCTTCCGTGGCTGCGCGCGCGCCACTCAGCCGCAGCAACCCCATCACGCAAGCGCCCGCCCGCGTGGTCGACAGCTTCCAGCCGGTCTCGTCATGCACGCGCACCCGCTCCCGATCGAGCAGGGCCCGGATGCGCCGCACCAGCCCCCGGTCCTGGGCGACCAGCGCCACCGGCACCTCCCCATCGGCGACGTGGCGGATCACCCGGGCCGCCGCAGACTGGGCCTCATCTTCGGCATCGTGGCAGACCGTGAGCGAGGGCAGCGCGCCGGCCGTGGGGAGCGGCACCGGGAGCGTGGGATCCAGGTCCAGCCACAGGGCCGGCACCCCGCCCCCAGCGACCACGGCCTCCATGACAGGGTCGGCTCCCCCCGCCT
>Ga0114986_1000499_pt1 | contig 10810 bp, 10 predicted proteins | sample Shrwel1BS1Day17_FD_96988 | JGI IMG/M metagenome (GOLD analysis project Ga0114986, IMG submission 96988) | Subsurface microbial communities from deep shales in Ohio, USA - Utica-3 well 1 S-1-Day17 | ecosystem: Environmental > Aquatic > Deep subsurface > Shale gas/oil reservoir > Produced... | reverse complement strand
GTGAAACGCCTCTGCGCCGATGATAGTGCGGATTCCCGTGTGAAAGTAGGACATCGTCAGGCTATTAACCCCTCAACCCCCACCCCCTGCACGGCGGTGGGGGTTCGTTTTTTTAGGCGTCGAAAATGAGGTCTGCGTCACGCGTCAGTGCCCCCGACTTCAGCAGCGCCTCCAGCACGTCCGCCCTCCATGTCGGCCATGGCTGATGGGAGAAATACCGCTGGTGCACCAGGCTGAAATACGGCGTCTGATCGAGCCACTGGAAAAGCGTGGCCAATGGCAGATGGCGAACCTCCAGCAGGTGGAACTTCACCAGCACCTTGGCCGCATACCAGGCGTGGCGCACGGGGTCCTGTTCGAAGCTGTCGAGCCGGGCCTCAGCGCGGTCGAGGGCCCCGCCTACGTCCGAAAACACCGATCCGTGCCCTGGAATGACCCAGCGAGCATTCAGGCTTCGAATCAACCTCAGGGTGGCGCGCACCTCCTCGAAGCCCGGCTCCCCGCCGAGTTCGGGAAACACCACGCCAAAGCCGTTCTCCCACAGGGCGTCTGCGGCAATCAGCACGCCGTCCTGGGCGTCAAACAGCAACAGGGCGTGGGGATCGTGGCCCGGTGCCGCCAGGACATCCCAGCGGCGGCCGCTCGCTGAGACCATTTCCCCTGGTGACAACGAACCTGCGGGATGGAACCGGGCGCAGCGCTGGCCTGTGGATTTGAAGCTGAGCCGATCCTCGTCCCAGGCCTTCGCCGCTTCCAGCTCGGCCACCGGCACGTGAATGGGCGCACCGAACCGCCCCGACAGGGCCGCGTTGCCGCCGCAGTGATCGGAATGAAGGTGCGTGTTGATGATGCGCGTCAGGCGTCGCCCACCCAGCGCCTGATCGACCAGGGCCACGGTCTGCTCAGCGTGGCTGACGTAGCCCGTGTCCACCAGCGTGGCAACGCGCCGCTGATCATCGAACAACAAGATGCTGTTTGAAGAAAGCCAGCCGCGCTCCAGGACATGGATGTCCTCGGGCCAACCTGACATACAGCCCCCGCGGCCAGGTTCAGCCGCGCAACTCGCGACGCAGGATCTTGCCGACGTTCGTCTTGGGAAGGTCGTCGCGGAACTCGATGTACTTGGGCCGCTTGTAGGCCGTGAAGTTCTCTTTGCAGTAGTCGACCAGATCCTCTTCGGCCAGGGTCGGGTCCTTCTTGACGACAAAGAGCTTCACCGCTTCACCCGACTTGGCATCGGGTACGCCCACGGCGGCGCATTCCAGCACGCCCGGATGCAGGTTGACGACCTGCTCGATTTCGTTGGGATAAACGTTGAACCCGGAGACCAGGATCATGTCCTTCTTGCGATCGACGATCTTGACGTAACCGCGCTCGTCCATCACGCCCACGTCTCCGGAGCGGAAGAAGCCATCCGCGGTCATGACCTTGGCGGTCTCGTCCGGCCGGTTCCAGTAACCGGCCATCACCTGGGGGCCACGGATGCAGATCTCTCCCGCTTGGCCGAAGGGGAGATCGCGTCCATCGTCGTCGCGGATCGCGATGTCGGTGGAGGGGATGGGCAAGCCGATGGTGCCGGTGAACTCCTTGAGGTCCAGGCGGTTGCTGGTGGCCACCGGTGATGTTTCGGACAGGCCGTAGCCCTCGACCACCGGGCAGCCGGTGATCTTGAGCCACTTCTCGGCCGTGGCCTGCTGCACCGCCATGCCGCCGCCGTTGCTGACGACCAGCTCGGAAAAGTCGAGGCGTGCGAACTCGGGATCGTTGGCCAGTGCGTTGAACAGGGTGTTGACCGCGGGGAACATGTTGACGCGGTGCTTCTGAAGGGTCTTGATGAAGCCCGGAATGTCGCGGGGGTTGGGAATGAGCAGGTTCATCGAACCCAGCCGGGCGCCCATCATGTAGCAGATGGTCAGCGCGAAGATGTGATACAGAGGCAGGGCGCAGACCACCGTCAGGGGTCTGTCGCCGAGCCTGTCAAGCATGGGCTTGAACCACGCTTCGGTCTGCAGGATGTTGGCGATGACGTTGCGGTGCGAGAGGGTGGCGCCCTTGGACACGCCGGTGGTGCCCCCGGTGTACTGCAGGAAGGCCACGTCATCGGGTGTCATGGCCGGACGCTGCAGGCTCATGCGGTGACCCTCGGCCAGGGCCATGTTGAAGCGCGTGACGCTTCTGCCCTGATCGATGGGCAACTTGAACTCAGGCACCATCTTGCGCACATGGCGCACGACGAAATTGATGAGCAAGCCCTTCCAGAAGCCGAGCATGTCGCCCATCGAGGCCAGCACCACATGCTGCACCTGCGTGCGGTCGAGCACTTCTTGCAGCGTGGTCGCGAAGTTCTCGAGGATGACGATGGCCTTGGCGCCCGAATCCTTGAGCTGGTGCTCGAGCTCGCGGGGGGTGTAGAGCGGGTTGACGTTCACCACGGCAAAGCCCGCGCGCAGCACCGCCGCGATGGCCACGGTGTACTGAGGGATGTTGGGCATCATCAGGGCGACGCGGTCTCCGCGCTGGAGCCCCTTGGCTTGCAGCCATGCGCCCAGGGCGGCGGACATCTCGTCGATGTCGCGGTAGGTGATGGCCACGTCCATGCACATCGCAGCGCGGCGTGAGGCGTGCTTGCGGAAGGCCTCTTCGAGCAGGTCCGGCAGCGATGAGTAGACGTCGACGTCCACCTCCGCGGGCACGCCGGGTGGATAGTTGTTCAGCCAGGGTTTGGTCTCGAGCGCAACGGAAACGGCAGACACGGTGACTCCAGGTCAGGGGACTGCCCCCATTCTTCGCCGGGCCGACCCGTCATGCCAACGGTAATTGCACTAACGCACGATCGTTCGATCGATCCGGTTCTGTCGCCTTGGCGACAGCGTCGGAGGCAAACAGCCGGTTCATCAGCTCGTCCTCGCGTGTTTCGATGCACGACAGGAACTCCTGGGCGCCTCGCATCGCCTGGAAGGTGTCGAAGCCGGATTCGAGGAAGTGCTGCAGATCGCCCAGGCCCGCGGCCTTGGCCGGGCCACGCATCATGTGCAGGCTGGCGCGCAGCATGGGTTTTCGCGCATAGCCGTCGAGCGAGCGGCCAACCGCCAGTGTCAACTCCAGCTGCAGGCGGCGCTGGTCGGGTTCGCCGCAGGACTGCCAGGCCCGGACGTAGGCCGGAGGGTCGATCCGGTCGGTGTCCAGCGCCTGCGCCATGCGGGTGTCCAGACGCTCTGACAGCGCATGCACGCGGGCGAGTCGCACCACGGTTTCTACGATGCCTTGGGGAAACAGGCGCACCAGGGTCGGAACGATGCGCGCGAATTGCGCATCGCGCAGGCTGAAGTCACCCGGCCCATAGAGCTCATTGAGAAAGAAGCGGGCCGCCGGGCCGTGGCGCGGGCTGGCGAGGAGGTCCGCGTATGTGTTCTGAAAACGGGCCTGCTGATAGCGCTTCAGTGTATCGACGCGGGCGCCGAGCGATGCCTCACGGCTGCGCAGGCTGCGCTGGAATGACACCTCGCGCAGTTCACGCAGGATGTCCTCGGCTTCATATCGCATCCGCGCATTCTCGGGGTTTGCCAGGGGGGGGAATAGTGGGCCTTCCCTAGCCGGCGCCGCGCCATTGGTGCAACACTCCTTCGCCATGCAACGCAGACGCTTTCTCCAGCTCGGACTGGGTGCCGCCCTCGTGATGGCCGTGGTCGGGGGCGCGGTCGTCTGGCTGCGGCCGGGGCTCCAGGCGGGACGCATCGCGCCAGCGGTGCGATCGGCCCTGGCGCGTCTGAGTGAAGCCATCCTGGACCGCAGCCTGCCCGCAGACGAGTCGGCCCGGGCGAGTGCCGTGGCTGCCCAGATCGATCGTCTCGATGCCTTCATCGCGGGTTTGCCCGCGGCGACACGCGACGAGTTGTCCCAGCTGCTGGGCCTCCTCGCCGCGCCACCGGGGCGTCGCCTGCTGGTGGGACTCTCGACGGACTGGCCGCAGGCCACGGTCGAGGAGGTCCGCGACGCCCTCCAGGACATGCGCCTGTCGTCCCTGAGCCTGCGGCAGCAGGCTTACCACGCCTTGCGCGACCTGACCAACGGGACCTACTTTTCGGAGCCGCAGGCCTGGGCCGGGATCGGCTACCCCGGCCCGGTGGACCTGTGAGGACGCGAGACGATGAGCCGATTGCCTGACCCCATTGTCGAAGGCCTTGCGCGAGGCTGGCGCGTGTCTGGTGGGCCGCACGGACCCCTGCCCGGACGCATCGACTGCGATGTCGTGATTGTCGGCAGCGGTGCGGGTGCCGGCATCACGGCCGAACTGTTGACCCAGGCCGGACTGGACGTGGTGATCGTCGAGGAGGGGCCCCTGCGCAGCAGCCGCGACTTCCGCCAGCGCGAGAGTGAGGCCTACCCGCAGCTCTACCAGGAGAGTGCGGCGCGCAAGACGGCTGACAAGGCCATCAACATCCTGCAAGGGCGCTGCGTCGGCGGGTCCACCACGGTCAACTGGACGAGCTCCTTCCGCACGCCGGATGTGACATTGACCTACTGGCAGCAGCATTTCGCCATGCCCGAGGCGGATCCGCTGGCCATGAGCCCCTGGTTCGCTCAGGCCGAGCGCCGCCTGCACATCGGGGCGTGGCTGGTGCCACCGAACGAGAACAACGACCTGCTGCGCCGCGGCGCAGCGAAGCTGGGCATTGCGGCGCCGGCGATCCTGCGCAATGTCAAGGACTGCTGGAACCTGGGCTCGTGCGGCATGGGCTGCCCGACGAACGCCAAGCAGTCGATGCTGGTGACCACGATCCCGGCCGCGCTCGAGCGGGGCGCACGCCTGCTGGTGGAGACGCGTGCGCAGCGCTTCGAGCACACGAAGGGCCTGGTGTCGGCGCTCGTGTGCGTGCCGGTGCAGGCCAGTGGCGATGTGGCGCCAGGGTCTCCCACGCGCATCGTGGCGAAGCACTATGTGGTGGCGGGTGGTGCGATCAATTCGCCGGCCTTGTTGCTGCGATCGCAGGCGCCTGATCCTCACGGGCTGCTGGGCCGGCGCACCTTCCTGCACCCGGTGGTGATCTCGGCGGCGCAGTTCGAGCAGCGCGTGGAAGGCTGGCAGGGCGCGCCGCAGACGATCTACACCGACCACTACCTTGACAGCCAGCCGATCGACGGCCCCATGGGCTACAAGCTCGAGGCGCCGCCGCTGCACCCGGTGGTGTTCGCGACCACGCTGTCGGGATTCGGCCCCTCGCAGGCGGAGCTGCTGGAGCAGTTCGCCCACGCGCAGGCGTTGCTGGCCCTGCTGCGGGATGGCTTTCACGAGCAGTCGCCCGGCGGGCGGGTGAGCCTGCGCGGCGATGGCTCGCCAGTGCTCGATTACCCGCTCAACGACTTCGTGATGGATGGCGCCCGCCGCGCCTTGCTGAGCATGGCCGAGATCCAGTTCGCGGCTGGCGCTCGCCAGGTGGTGCCGGTGCACGAGATGGCACGGCCCTACACGACCTGGAAGGAGGCACGCGAGGCACTGACGACGCTGCCGATGAAGCCGCTGCTGACGCGCGTGGTGAGTGCGCACGTGATGGGCGGTTGCGCCATGGCGGGCCGCGACACCCTGGGGGTGGTGCGGCCGGATGGGCAGCACTGGCAGCTGGAGAACCTCAGCGTGATCGACGGGTCGATCTTCCCCACCAGCATCGGCGCCAATCCGCAGCTGTCGGTGTACGGCTTCGCCAACCGGCTGGCCACGGGACTGGCGCACCGCCTGACCGGCCGTACGCCGGTGCTGGCCTGAGCGGCATGCTGGCGCGGCTGCAGCAGGCGATGACGCTGGGCTTGGCGGCCCTGGCGCTGGGGTGGGCGGTGGTGGCATGGCAACAGGGGCATCCGGCCTGGATGCCGGTGGGGGCCCTGCTGGTGCTCGGCGTCTACGCGGCCTTCATGGCACTGGAGTTCGTGCTGGTGGCCTGGGTGCACCGGGACGACCCGGCTCCCAGGGCGTCGGCCGGCCAGTTGCTGCGCGCCTGGTGGGGTGAGGTGACGACCGCGCCGGGGGTGTTCTGCTGGCGCCAGCCCTTTCGGTGGGACGCCGTGCCGGACGTGCCAGGCCGGCCGGGGCAGCGTGGCATCGTCTTCGTCCATGGATTCGTCTGCAACCGAGGACTCTGGACGCCCTGGTTGCGCCGACTCCAGGCGCAGGGCCGGCCCTTCGTGGCCGTTAACCTGGAACCGGTGTTCGGCTCCATCGAGGCCTATGCCGACACCATCGACGCCGCGGTGCGCACGCTGGAGCAACGCACCGGACTGCCCCCGGTGCTGGTGTGCCACAGCATGGGCGGGCTGGCGGCGCGGGCCTGGCTGCGGCGCTTCCAGGCTGACGCACGGGTGCATCGCGTGATCACGATCGGCACGCCCCACCATGGCACCTGGCTGGGCCGCTTCGGCCAGATGCCCAACACCCGGCAGATGCGCCTGCGCAGCGACTGGGTGGAAGCCCTGGCTCGCGAGGAGCCGCCATCCCGCTACACGCACTTCACCTGCTTCTACGGGCACTGCGACAACATCGTCTTTCCGGCGTCGACGGCGACGCTGCCAGGGGCGGACAACCGCCACATCGAAGGCACGGCGCATGTGCACATGGCCTTCCATCCCGCCGTCTGGGACGAGGCGATGCGCTGGCTGGACGCAGAGCTTCAGACCGCGCGGATGGCCTCGCCGGGCAGCAACTCACCGGCCTCCAGCGTGGGAAGCTGACGCACGCGCGCGTAGATCGGCGTGAAGTCGGGCGCGGTGGCCTCGAAGAGCTGGTCGAAGCTGTCGATCACGAAGTAAGTGGTCTGGAGCTGTCGATCTTGTAGCGGGTGCGCATGATGCGTTCGAGTTCGAAGCCCACGCGCTTGGGCTCGGGCGAGGTCACGCTGTGGCGCAGCTCGCCGGCCGAGGACAGGATGCCGGCACCGTAGGCACGCAAGCCTTCGGGTGTGGCGATGAGGCCGAACTCCACCGTGTACCAGTACAGGCGTGCCAGCAGTTCGCACGCGTCCAGCCGGCTGGCTTTCAGACCGCCGGCGCCGTAGGCCTGCATGTAGTCGGCGAAGACCGGGTTGAAGAGCAGGGGCACGTGGCCGAAGAGGTCATGGAAAACGTCCGGCTCGACGACGTAATCGAACTCCTCGGGCTCCCGGATCCATTCGGTGACGGGGAAGCGGCGCTCGAACAGCAGCTTGAAGAAGGCCTCTTCGGGGATGAGGCCGGGCACGGCCACCACCTGCCAGCCGGTGGCACGCATCAGGCGCTCGCTGAGCTCGTCGAAGCGCGGGATGCGGTCGGGCGCACCCAGGTGGGCGACGGCCTCGATGAACTCCTGGCAGGCCAGGCCCGGCAGCTGCGCGGCCTGGCGTTCGTAGAGGCGGCGGTAGAGGTCGTGCTGGGCCGGTGTGTAGGCGGCCCAGTCCTGCTCGCAGGTGTAGTCGGCGCGGGCGCGGGCGTAGTCACCGCGCGGCGGACGCTCGCCCTCGCCGTAGGTGACGGGCGCCACGCCCTGGTTGATGCCACTGTGAAAGTCGACGGCGGTGTCGGGCATGGCGCGGTCCTCGTGGGCTCAGGCGGTGGTGGTGTCGGTCTTGAGCACGCCACGGCGCATCTGGTCGAGCTCCATGGTTTCGAAGAGGGCCTTGAAATTGCCTTCGCCGAAACCCTGGTTGCCCTTGCGCTGGATGAACTCGAAGAAGATGGGGCCGAGCTGGTTCTCGCTGAAGATCTGCAGCAGCAGTTCACCGTGGGCACCATCGACGAGGATGTTGCGGGCCTTCAGGCCTTCGAGGTCTTCGCCATGGTCGGGGATGCGCTTGGGCAGCAGTTCGTAATAGGTGGCGCTGGTGGACAGCAGCTTCACGCCGGCCATCTGCAGGGCATCCACGGTGTCGTAGAGGTTGGTCGAGCCCAGGGCGATGTGCTGGATGCCCTCGCCGTGGTAGCGGTCGAGGTACTCCTGGATCTGGCCGGCCTTCTCGTTGCCTTCCTCGTTGATGGGAATGCGGATCTTGCCGCAGGGGCTGGTCATGGCCTTGCTCTTCACGCCGGTGGCCTGGCCCTCAATGTCGAAGTAGCGCACCTCGCGGAAGTTGAACAGGCGCTCGTAGAACTCGGCCCACTCGGCCATGCGGCCGCGGTGCACGTTGTGGGTGAGGTGGTCGATGTAGGTCAGGCCATGGCCCACCGGGTTCAGCTCGGCGCCGGGCAGGGGCTCGAAATCGACATCGTAGAAGCCGATGTTGCCGATGTCGCCCTCTTTCGCACCGTTCTTGCCGCGCCAGCGGTCGATGAAGTAGATGATGGAGTCGCCGATGCCCTTGATGGCCGGGATGTTCAGCTCGCCCGGGCCGGCCTGGTTGGCATAGCCCCAGGCGCCCAGGCTGATGGCGCGCTCGTAGGCGGCCTTGGCGTCCTGCACGCGGAAGGCGATGGCGCACACGCTCGGGCCGTGCAGGCGGGCGAAGCGCTGGGCGAAGGAGTCGGGCTCGCCATTGATGATGAAGTTGATCTCGCCCTGGCGGTAGAGCGTGACGTGCTTGTGGCGGTGGCGGGCGATGGCCTTGAAGCCCATGCGCTCGAAGAGTTCGCCCATCGCGGCGGGATCGGGGGCGGCGTACTCGATGAACTCGAAGCCGTCGGTGCCCATCGGGTTGTCCCAGGGGGTGAATGCCATGCCTGTCTCCAAAGCGTCGGCAGGCGCTGCGCGCCTGCGTGGTTGAGCTGAATCAAGACTGTAGGCGGCGCGGGGCGCAGTTTTTTTGCAATCTTGCGGCGCATTCGGGTGATTCGTGCACGAATAGTGTGAAAATTTCAGGATGGACGCAGAACTGAGCCTGGATGCGATCGACCGGCGCATCCTTCGCGCGTTGCAGGCCAATGGCCGCATCACCTACGACGAATTGGCCGGACAGGTGAGCCTGTCGCCGTCGGCCACGCTGCGCCGCGTCAAGCGCCTGGAAGAGGCAGGGGCCATCGCGGGCTACGTGGCCATCGTGCCGCCCGAGCGTGTGGGGCTGGGCCTGACGGCCTACATCAACGTGCGCCTGGAAAAACACACCGAGACCCACAAGCGCAATCCCATGGACCTGTTCCGCGCTGCGGTCCAGAGCTGGCCCGAGGTGGTGGAGTGCGTGGCCCTCACGGGGGAGATGGACTACCTGCTGCGTGTGGTGGTCGAGGACATGGCCCACTACTCGCGCTTCATCATGGACACCCTGCTCAAGCACCCCAGCGTCGAGGACTGCAAGACGAGCTTCGTGCTGGACCGCGTCAAGAACACCACGGCGGTGCCGGTGTAATCCCTAGGCGATCCCTGTCGCGTTGGCGACAGAAGCGGTGCCCCAAGTCTCCAAAATCAAGCAGCAATTTTGCACGTCCGTGCATTTTGCAGTGCAGAAATCAATAGGAGACAGACATGCAGTTTTCGCGTTCCCGTTCGCGTTCCAAGTGGGCAGCCGCCCTGGGCAGCGCCGTCTTGCTGGTGGCTTGTGGAGGGGGTGGTGATGACGCGCCCGCCCCGGAGGAGGCGCGCCCGCACGATGCGCGCACCTTCCCGCTCGACGAAGCTGCGCTGGCCTTCGAGGCCTTGCCGAGCACGACCACCACCCGTTTCCACGGGGTGCTGGATGGCGCGGGCTATCGCATCGAGGTGCCGGAGGACTGGAACGGCCGTCTGGTCATGTATGCCCACGGCTATCGCGGCACCGACGTTCCGCTGACCGTGAGCAACCCCTCGATCCGCGCGCATCTGATCGCCAACGGCTACGCCTGGGCCGCGTCGAGCTACGGCAAGAACTACTACGACGTGCGCGCCGGCGTGGAGGACACCAACGCCCTGGCCCTGGCGTTCTCGCGCATCACCGGACTGGCTGAACCGACGCGCCGCTACATCATGGGCCACTCGCTGGGCGGCCACGTGACCGGCGCGGCCATCGAGGAGGAAACCTTCCGCACGGCCAACAACAAGGTGCGCTACCACGGGGCCGTGCCAATGTGCGGGGTGATGGGTGACACCGAGCTGTTCGACTACTTCTCGGCCTACCAGACCGCCGCGCAATACTTCGCCGGGGTGCCGCGCTACCCCACCACGGCCTGGGCTGACATCAATGCGATGGTGCGCAGCCGCCTGTTCACGACCTTCTCCACGACCGTGATCACGCCCACGGCGGATGGCGAAAAGCTCAAGGGCGTGGTGATGAACCTCACGGGCGGCAACCGGCCCATCTTCGAGCAGGGCTTCGGCAATGCGGGCCTGCAGCAGGTGGTGTGGAGCACCTTCGGCGGTGACGGCACGATCAACGGCATCCTGACCGGCAGCGTGCTCGACACACGCAACGTGGTGCTGCAGATCGACAGCGACCCGGCGCTGAGCACGGAGGAGACCCAGCTCAACGACAACCTGCTGCGCGTGACGCCGGTGGCCGATGCCAACCGCCTGCGCCGCGATGGGTTGCGCTGGATCCCGAAGGTGAACGGCGAGTTCCGCATCCCGGTGGTGAGCATCCACACCCTGGGCGACATGTACGTGCCCTTCAGCATGCAGCAGATCTACAAGCGCCGCGCGGATGCGAATGGCTCGGGCGACTGGCTGGTGCAGCGGGCCGTGCGGGCGCCGGGCCATTGCGACTTCAGCACGGAAGAGCAGGTCGATGCCTTCGAGGCGATGGTGACTTGGGAGCAGACCGGGGTGAAGCCGGCCGGGGACGATGTGCTGACGCCAGCCACGGTGGCGGATGCGGCCTACGGCTGCGCCCACACTGACAACACCGTCGGGCCCTTCGATGGGGGAACCACGGGCTTCGTCCGAGGC
>Ga0114986_1000497_pt1 | contig 10856 bp, 12 predicted proteins | sample Shrwel1BS1Day17_FD_96988 | JGI IMG/M metagenome (GOLD analysis project Ga0114986, IMG submission 96988) | Subsurface microbial communities from deep shales in Ohio, USA - Utica-3 well 1 S-1-Day17 | ecosystem: Environmental > Aquatic > Deep subsurface > Shale gas/oil reservoir > Produced... | reverse complement strand
GCCTCGAACTGGCGATCAGCATCAACATCTCCGGCGACCATCTGCAGCATCCCGGCTTCTCCCGGCGCCTGGGCGAAATACTGGCCAGCTACCCGGCGGTTTCCCCCCGGCTGATCGAGCTGGAGGTGCTGGAAACGGCGGCCCTCGAGGATATCGCCACCACGGCCGCGCTGTTCGCCGAGTGCCGCAAGCTCGGCGTCAGTTTCGCCCTCGACGACTTTGGCACCGGCTACTCCTCGCTCACCTACTTCCGCCGCCTGCCGGCCGATTTGCTCAAGATCGACCAGTCCTTCGTCCGCGACATGCTCGACAACCCGGATGACCTGGCCATCGTCGAAGGCGTCATCGGCCTGACCCAGGCTTTCCGCCGCGCCGTCATTGCCGAGGGTGTGGAAACCGTCGAGCACGGCCTGGTCCTGCTCCTGCTTGGCTGTGACATGGCCCAGGGCTTCGGCATCGCCCGCCCCATGCCGCCGGAAGATCTGCCGGCATGGATCAGGAATTTCCTGCCGGACGAGCTATGGAACCTGGCCGCCGCTTTCAACTGGTCGCGTGACGACCTGCCCCTGCTGATTGCCGGGGTCGACCACAAGCGCTGGGTGCGCGCCGTGCACAGCTATCTCGATGACACCATGGGCAGCCTCCTCCCGCCCGAACTCGACCAGAAAGCGTGTCGCTTCTCGCACTGGCAGGACAGTGCCGACAGCCAACGCTACACCGCCATCGAGGCCTTCCAAAGCATTCCGGGGCTGCATACCCGGATGCACGAGATCGCGGCACAACTGGTCCGCCACCACCAGGCCGGCAACAAGGTGGCCGTTGCTGCCCTGCGCGAGGAGTTCGGGCTAACTGGCGAGCAGATGGCCGACGCGATACAGCAGTTGCAAACCGAAGTACTGATCGGTGCTCACAGAATCAGGCGATAGGCCGGGGAATTGAGCTTGCCCACCGCATCGAGCAGGGCATCGATGGCTTTGGTGCGGACGAATCCGGCTCGCCACCCCAGCGCGATACGGCGCGATGGAGCAGGCTGGGTAAAGGGAATCGCACTGATCATGTCGTTGCTGTAGGGGTGTTGCAGGGCGCTGTCGGGCAACACCGAAACACCCAGCCCGGAGGCCACCATGCAGCGGATGGTGCCGATGGAATGCCCCAGGCGCACATCGGTTTCCGGACTGCTCACCTGTGGGCACGCGCCCAGCACCTGGTCGCGGAAGCAATTGCCTGCCTTCAGCAGCAGCACCTCGTCGCCGGCAACATCCTCGGGCGCGATGCTCTCCCGCCCTTCCCAACGATGCCCGCGCGGCACGACGACCTTGAAGGATTCGTCGTAGATGGCACGCGTCACGATGCCCGGTACCTCGAACGGCAGGGCGACGATGACGACATCGACCTCGTTGTCATGCAGCATGTCGGCCAGGTTGGCTGTCATGTTCTCCTCGATGGCCAGCGGCATGTTGGGCGCCACCACCTTGAGCGAGTGGATGAGCTGCGGCAACAGGTAAGGCCCGATGGTATGGATGACCCCCAGGCGCAGCGGGCCATCCAGTTGGTCGCGGCCACGCATGGCAACCTGGCGAACCTTCTCCGCCTCGCGCAGCGCCACCTGGGCCTGCTCCACCACGCGGACCCCGACCGTGCTCGGCGACACGAAACCCTTGCCGCGCTCGAACAACTGGACGCCAAGCTCATCCTCCAGACGCGCAATGGCGACGCTGAGGGTGGGCTGGCTCACCGAACAGGATTCGGCCGCCCGGCTGAAATTGCCTTCCTGAGCCAAGGCCACGATATAGCGCAATTCGGTCAAGGTCACTTCTGCTCTCCTGCAAGTGGGGTCTGATGCCCCTTTGAGTTATAGGGAAAACCTATGATGCCCATTACCAAAACCCATAGAAATCATTGATTTAAATCAACATTACCACACTCGCGACAGGGAAAATGGGCAAACCGCTTGTTCAACTTAGGGAGAATGATAATGAAACGTACCATTATTTCCGCAGCACTCATCGTACTGACCGGGGGCCTGTCCGCTCAAGCCATCCATGCCGCCAGCCAGGAACCGATCCAGCCGATCTCGCCAGCCAAGATCACCAACCCGGCCCTGGTCGAACTGGGCAAGAAGCTCTACTTTGACCCGCGTCTCTCCAAGTCCGGCTTCATTTCCTGCAACTCCTGCCACAACCTGTCGATGGGCGGCACCGACAACATCCCGACCTCGATCGGCGACAAGTGGCAGCAAGGCCCGATCAACGCCCCGACCGTACTGAACTCCAGCCTCAACCTCGCCCAGTTCTGGGACGGCCGCGCCGCCGACCTCAAGGAACAGGCCGGCGGCCCGATCGCCAACCCGGGTGAAATGGCTTTCTCGCACACCCTGGCCGTCGATGTGCTGCAATCCATCCCCGGTTACGTTGCCGAGTTCAAAAAGGCCTTTGGTTCCGACAAGGTCGATATCGAGAAGGTGACCAAGGCCATCGCCGCCTTCGAGGAAACCCTGGTCACCCCGAATTCCCGCTTCGACAAGTGGTTGAAGGGCGACAAGAAGGCCCTGAGCAAGAATGAGCTGGAAGGCTACAAGCTGTTCAAGGACAGCGGCTGCGTCGCCTGCCATAACGGACCGGCTGTCGGCGGCAACTCCTTCCAGAAGATGGGCCTGGTCGAGCCGTACAAGGCCGCCAGCCCGGCCGAGGGGCGCTCCGCGGTGACCGGCAAGGATGCCGACCGCTTCAACTTCAAGGTGCCGACCCTGCGCAACGTCGAAATGACCTATCCGTACTTCCACGACGGTGCGGCCAATACGTTGAAGGAAGCCGTCGACATCATGGGCCGCCTGCAACTGGGCAAGAAGTTCACCGATGACGAAAACGCCAAGATCGTCGCTTTCCTGAAGACCCTGACCGGCGACCAGCCGAACTTCAAGATGCCGATCCTGCCGCCGTCGTCCGACACCACGCCGCGCCCGACCCCGTTCGAGAAGAAATAAGGCTGCCGGCAGCAAATATGCGGGGGCTCCGGCCCCCATTTTTCTTGGCCGTTTTTTGTTTGATGATCATCAATCTGCCGCTACACTTGCGCGTTCATAATTTGCGCCTGATTTATTTCGGTTTTTTCCCTGATGCTCGAAGCTGACAATCTGGAATGCGTGCGCGGCGAGCGCCGCCTGTTCGCAGGCCTTGGCTTCAAGCTGGAAGCGGGGGAACTGTTATACCTGCAAGGCCGCAACGGCGCCGGCAAGACCAGCCTGCTGCGCATGATCATCGGCCTTCTACCGCCGGAAACCGGAGAAATTCGCTGGAAAGGGCAGCCCATCCGGCGTAATGGCGACGATTTCCGCGCCGACCTGTGCTATCTCGGCCACCTGAACGCCATCAAGGAAGAATTGACCCCGCTCGAGAACCTGCTCGCCTCGGCCCACCTGGCCGACGAGGACTTGTCGGAAGACGACGCCCTCGACGCGCTGGAGCAGGTCGGCCTTGCCGGACGCGAGGATCTGGCCTGCAAATATCTGTCGCAGGGCCAGAAGCGCCGCGTCGCACTGGCCCGCCTGATCAAGGAGCGCCGGCCACTGTGGGTGCTCGACGAACCCTTCGTCGCCCTCGACGTGGCGGCTGTCGACTGGCTGGCAGGCATTATCTCCGGCCACCTGCAACGCGGCGGCCTGGCCGTGATGACCACCCACCAGTTGGTCGCCATCCCGGCCGGCACCGTGCGCGAATTGCGGCTCAGTTGAAAGTGACGCGCTGATGTTCAAGATCATCTTCGCCGTCATCGGCCGCGACCTCAAGCTGGCCATGCGTCGCCAGGCCGACATCGTCTCGGCGCTGTTCTTCTTCGTCATCGTCGTCAGCCTGTTCCCGCTCGGCATCGGTCCGGAACCCGACTTGCTGCGCAAGCTGGCGCCCGGCGTGCTGTGGGTCGCCGCCCTGCTCGCCACCATGCTCTCGCTGCCTCGCCTGTTCGCCGACGACCACCGCGACGGCACGCTCGAACAACTAGCCCTCGCCCCGCACCCGCTTGGCCTGGTCGTTACCGGAAAAGTGATCGCTCACTGGCTGGTTTCCGGCCTGCCGCTGGCCTTGATCGCCCCTGTGCTCGGCATCCAGTTCGACCTGTCGTCCGATGCGCTGCTCGTGCTTACTGGCGCCATCCTGCTCGGCACCCCGGCCCTGTCCGGCATCGGCGCCATCGGCGCCGCGCTGACCCTTGGCCTGCGCGGCGGCGGCGTGCTGCTCTCGCTGCTGGTTCTGCCTTTGTATATCCCGGTGCTAATATTCGGCGCTGGCGCGGTTGACGCGACGGTGTCCGGGCTCGGGGGGGAAGGACACCTGTCATTGCTGGCCGCCATGACTTTCGCTTCACTCGGCTTCGCCCCCTGGGCATCGGCCGCCGCCTTGAAGATCGCCCTCGAATGAACGACCGCTTCAATCTCTATCGATTCGCCTCGCCCGCCACCTTTTACCCGCTGGCCGGTACCCTGATCCCCTACTTCTGGGCCCTCTCTGCCGTATTCGGCCTGGCCGGGCTCTACATCGGCATGCTGGTTGCGCCAACCGACTTCCAGCAAGGCGAGGGCTACCGCATCATCTTCATCCACGTGCCCGCCTCCTGGCTGAGCATGTTCATCTATTTGGTCATGGCCTTCTGGGCCGCCATCGGCCTGGCCTTCAACACCCGTCTGTCCGGCATGATGGCCCAGGCCCTGGCACCGACCGGCGCGCTGATGGCCTTCCTGTCGCTATGGACCGGCGCCCTGTGGGGCAAGCCGATGTGGGGCGCGTGGTGGGTGTGGGACGCCCGCCTGACCTCGGAACTGATCCTGCTCTTCCTGTACATCGGCTACATGGCGCTGACCGCCGCCATCGACGATCCGCGCCGTGCCGACAAGGCCGGCGGCCTGTTGCTGCTGGTCGGCGTGGTCAATATCCCGATCATCTATTTCTCGGTGAAGTGGTGGAATACCCTGCACCAGGGCTCCAGTGTCAACCTGACCAAGTCGTCGATGGCCACCACCATGCTCTACGGCATGCTGCTGATGGCCATGTGCTTCTGGATGTATTCCATCGCCGTCGCCCTGATGCGCGCCCGGACCATCATGCTCGAACGCGAGCGCAACACCGACTGGGTCAAGGCTGAACTGGCGGGAGACGTGCAATGATCTACTGGAACAGCTTTGCCGACTTCCTGCACATGGGCGGCTACGGCGTCTACGTCTGGGGTTCCTTCGGCGTTACCGCGCTCATCATGCTTGTTGAACCTATTGTCGTCGCCCGTAATCGAAAGACCACCATCGCCCGTCTGAAGCGTCAACTCCGCGCAGAAAGCAGGACTACCTCCGAATGAAATCCCGTCACAAGAAACTTGCCCTTATCGGCGGCGCCCTGGCCGTCATCGGCATCATCGCCGCCCTCGTCCTCAACGCCCTGAACAGCAATATCGCGCTCTACATCACGCCGACCGAAGTGGCGGCCGGCAAGGCGCCGCAGGGCAAGCTGTTCCGCATCGGCGGCCTGGTCAAGGAAGGCAGCATCCAGCGTCAGGCCGACGGGGTCACCATCGCCTTCATCATTACCGATACCGCCAAGGACATCCCGGTGGCCTACAAGGGCATCCTTCCCGACCTCTTCAAGGAAGGCAAGGGCGCCGTCGCCCAGGGCAAACTGAACGAATCCGGCACTTTCGTCGCCACCGAAGTGCTGGCCAAGCATGATGAAAACTACATGCCACCGGAAGCCGCCCAGGCAATCAGCGACGCCCAGGCCGGCATGAGCGCCAACAAGCACGTATCTCCGTCCTCGGCCGAGGCCGCAAAGGCAGGTAACTGACCATGATTCCCGAACTCGGCCATTTCGCCCTCATCCTCGCTGCGCTGGTTTCGCTGATCCTCGGCACCCTGCCGATGATCGGCGCCCACACCAACCGTCAGGCCTGGATCGCCGTCGCCCGCCCGGCCGCCACCGCGCTGGCGATGCTCGTCACCTTCTCCTTTGCCTGCCTGACGCAGGCCTTCGTCGCCAACGACTTCTCGGTGGTCTACGTTGCCCAGCACTCCAATTCGCTGCTCCCCATCGAATACCGCGTCGCCGGTGTCTGGGGTGGCCACGAAGGATCGCTGCTGCTGTGGATCCTGATGCTCACCTGGTGGGCTTTCCTGGTCGCTGTCTTCTCACGCGAGCTACCCGACGCCATGGTCGCCCGCGTACTCGGCACGCTCGGCCTGGTCGGCTGCGGCTTCCTGCTCTTCATCCTGCTCACCTCCAATCCTTTCGAGCGCCTTTTGCCGGGCGCTGCCGAGGGCCGCGACCTCAACCCGCTGCTCCAGGATCCCGGCCTGGTCATCCACCCGCCGCTGCTCTACATGGGCTACGTCGGTTTCTCCGTCGCCTACGCCTTCGCCATCGCCGCGCTGCTTTCGGGCAAGCTCGACGCGGCCTGGGCCCGCTGGTCGCGGCCGTGGACAATGGCCGCCTGGATTTTCCTGACCCTCGGCATCGCGATGGGCTCGTGGTGGGCCTACTATGAACTGGGCTGGGGCGGCTGGTGGTTCTGGGACCCGGTCGAAAACGCTTCCTTCATGCCCTGGCTGATCGGTACCGCGCTGATCCACTCGCTGGCCGTAACCGAAAAGCGCGGCAGCTTCAAGAACTGGACGGTGCTGCTCGCCATCTCCGCCTTCTCGCTGTCGCTGCTCGGCACCTTCCTGGTGCGCTCCGGCGTACTGACCTCGGTGCACGCCTTCGCCACCGACCCGCGACGCGGCATTTTCATCCTGATCTTCCTAGTCGCTGTGATCGGTGCATCGCTCACCCTGTTCGCGGCACGCGCTCCCAAGGTCGGTCTGGGTGGCCGCTTCGGCCTGGTATCGCGTGAGTCGCTGCTGCTCACCAACAACGTGCTGCTCGTCGTCGCCTGTGCCACGGTGCTGCTCGGTACGCTTTACCCGTTGCTCATCGACGCACTCGGCGCTGGCAAGATTTCGGTTGGCCCACCGTACTTCAATGCGGTCTTCGTACCGGTGATGAGTCCCATCCTGTTCCTGATGGGGATCGCCCCCTTCGCACGCTGGAAAGACGCATCGATCGCCGACATTGCCAAGGCCGTGAAGTGGGCATTGGCTATCGGTGTCATCGTCGCCATCGCCCTGCCGCTGGTCTACGGCCAATGGTACGCACTGACCGCCCTTGGTCTCTTCTTTGCCGCCTGGATCGTTGCCACCGCCATCCTCAACTTCATCGAGCGCGTGCAGCACACGCGGACCGGCCGCAGCTTCCTGGCCACTGCCCTCAGCCAGCCACGCAGCTTCTTCGGCATGCACCTGGCGCACATCGGCATAGCCGTATTCGTCATCGGCGTCACGATGGTGAGCTCCTACCAGGATGAAAAGGACGTCAAGCTGGCGCCCGGCCAATCGGTCGATGTCGCCGGCTACCACTTCACCTTCAATGGCGTAAAAGCCGTGGAGGGCCCGAATTATGTCGCGGCTCAGGGCGACTTCGATCTGGTGGTCGACGGCAAGTTCGTGCGCAAGATGAACCCGGAAAAGCGCAATTACCACTCCTCGGCCATGCCGATGACCGAAGCTTCCATTGATGCCGGCCTGTTGCGCGATGTCTATGTCTCGCTCGGTGAGCCGATCGATCGCGACAAGCCGGAGGGTGAATGGGCTGTACGTGTCTACTACAAGCCTTTCGTCGACTGGATCTGGGGTGGCTGCGTGCTGATGTCGCTCGGCGGCCTGATCGCCATGCTCGACCGCCGTTACCGCGTCAAGGCACGGGCTGCAACGCAGGTTCCGGCCGGTGCCCAGCAGGCATGAATGAACAATTCTTTCAACACAAGGGCTGGCCGGCCATAGCGCTCTGTCCTTCCGCCATCGCCGCGCCCCTGTGTTGAGAAACCCGTCTTTCACGAGAAACTCATGAACCGTTACTACTGGATACTCGGCGCCTTTGCGGCGCTCGTCGCCCTGCTCGCCGTCGGCCTCAACCTGAATCCACGCGATGTGCCGTCGCCGTTGGTCGGCAAGCCTGCCCCCACCTTCACGCTCGCCCAACTGGCCGAACCCGACAAGACCCTGTCGCCCAAGGACATGCAGGGCAAAGTCTGGCTGTTCAACGTCTGGGCATCGTGGTGTGTTTCCTGCCGCCAGGAGCACCCGGTACTGGTCGAATTCTCGAAGAAGGTCGATATCCCGCTGATCGGCCTCAACTACAAGGAAGTGCGCGGCGATGGTGGCTTCGACATGGGCAAGATGCCGGCTGACGAGGAAAAGAAACTGGCCTGGCAACGCGCCAACACCTGGCTGGCGCAGCACGGCAACCCCTACAAGCTGACCGTGATGGACCTCGATGGTCGCGTCGGCATCGACTACGGCGTCTATGGTGTGCCGGAAACCTACGTCATCGACAAGGCCGGCGTCATCCGCATGAAGCACACCGGCCCGGTAACGCCGGAAATCCTGGCCAAGAAGATCATGCCGTTGCTGGCGGAGCTGAACAAATGAAGCGACTGATCGCCACACTGGCCGTTGGCCTGGTGCTGAACGCATCGCCTGCTCTTGCTTCCAGTGCGACCGAGGCTGCACTGGCCGCCGACCCGGTAGCCGAGAAACGGCTGCTCGGACTGTCCGAGGAACTGCGCTGCCTGGTCTGCCAGAACCAGAACATCGCCGACTCCAACGCCGAACTGGCGCAGGACCTGCGCCGCGAAATACGCGGCATGATCAAGGACGGCAAGAGCGACAAGGAAATCATCGACTTCATGGTCACCCGCTACGGCGATTTCGTCCTCTATCGCCCGCCGGTGCAGGGCAACACGCTGCTGCTGTGGGGCGGGCCGGTCGCCCTGCTCATTCTCGGCATCATCGCCCTGGTTCGTTACCAGCGTCGCCGCGCCGAGCGCGTCGCTGCCGAAGACAAGCCCCTCTCCGCCGATGAAGCCAGTCGCGCCGATGCGCTGCTCAAGGAACTCGACAACAAATGACCCAGTTCGCACTCTTCGCCACCCTGCTCGTTGTGGTGGTTGCCGCCTTCATTCTGCCCCCCCTTTGGCTCGGCCTGCGTGCGCCGAAAACCCGGGCCGACCGCAAGACCGCCAACCTCACCATTTTCCGTGACCAACTCGCCGAACTGGAGCGGGAAAAGGCCGAGGGCTCGCTGGCCGAGGCCGATTTCGACCAGGCCAAACGCGAACTGCAGCGTCGCCTGCTGGAAGAAACCGAACCGGCCGCCGATGAAGCCACCCCCGCCTCACATGCCCCGAGCCGCAAGACAGCCATCGCCATCCTGCTCCTTCTGCCCATTATCGGCGTGCTCGGTTACGGCATGCTCGGCAATCCGCGCGCCCTCGATCCGGCCGAAGCCATGGCCAAGCCACAGATGACGCAGGAGCAGATCGACGCCATGGTCAACAAGCTGGCCGAACGCATGAAGGCCAATCCCGACGACCCCAAGGGCTGGCTGATGCTGGCTCGCTCTTACAAACAGATGGGTCGCTATGCCGAGGCCGTCGATGCCTTCAGCCACGCCGAAAAAGTGGTCAACGAAGAGCCCGACCTGCTTGCTGCCTACGCTGAAACCATCGCCATGGCCGAAGGCAAGGGACTCAAGGGCAAACCGACCCAACTGGTCGAAAAGGCCCTCAAGCTCGACCCCAAGCACGGCCACAGCCTGTTCCTGGCCGGCGCGGCAGCCATGGAGCGCGGCGACAACAAGCAGGGCATCGCCCATTGGGAAGCGCTCTTGCCGCAGGTCGAACCGGGCTCCGAAATCGACCAGATGCTGCGTAGCGGCATCGACAAGATGAAAGCTGCAAAGTAAGCGGCTGGCCCGTGGTGGATCTCTCCCGCCGCGCTTTCTTCCGGGGCCGGCCTCGTCCGCGGGTAGAGCAACGGCCGCCCTGGGCCTTGCCGGAAAGTGATTTCATCGAGCGCTGCACGCGCTGCAACGCGTGCATCACGGCCTGTCCGACGCATATTCTGGTGGCGGGTGATGGCGGCTATCCGACGCTCGACTTTCGCGCTGGCGAATGCACCTTCTGCAGCGACTGTGTCGCCAGTTGCCAGCCGCAGGCCCTGCTGCGTGCAGAAGACCAGCCTGCCTGGTCCTGCAAGGCGGTCATTGGTGAAGATTGCCTGCCGCGGCAGGGTGTCGAATGCCGCGTCTGCGGCGATTTCTGCGACGCCCGCGCCATCCGCTTTCCGCCTCGCCTGGGCGGCAGCCCGCTACCGGCAGTGGATGAAACGCGCTGTACTGGCTGCGGCGCCTGCGTTGCGCCCTGCCCCACCGCGGCGATAGCGATCAGCCTGCCGCTTCCGTCTCCGCTATAGCTTCGGGCCGCACCAGAGGCGGCGGCGAAAATCCCAGTTCGAGCATCTCCGCCTCCAGCTTGAGGCGCAGGATAAGCAATCCCTGCAACGATTCACGCGCCTTGTCGTCAGCCCACTCGGCGTGATGGTCACGCAAACAGGCATCGAGCTCGTAGCGATTGGCCAGATCGACCCCGCAGATCGCTGCGTAGCGATGAATCTCGTGATCCAAATCCTTGAGTTCACGATCATAATGCTCAAATCCACTCATCTTTTCGGCCTTTCCGGAGAATGTTCCATGCAATGGTTAATGCTGCCCGAGCCTCGTAGCGACGTCAAGCTGGCATTTCATGATCTGCCCTCGGCCAAAGCTTGGCTGGCCAGCCAGCCACAGGCGCAAGCCATGCACATGCTGAACGCCATCGGCAGCCAGATCGAGGCCATTGAGGGTTCGACCCTGCCCCCGGCACTGGCCCTCGAACTGCTCAATTTACTGCGTTCGGCTGCCGTTCCCGGCCAGAATGCCATTGAATCACGCTATGTGCGCAAGGCT
>Ga0114986_1000496_pt1 | contig 10890 bp, 9 predicted proteins | sample Shrwel1BS1Day17_FD_96988 | JGI IMG/M metagenome (GOLD analysis project Ga0114986, IMG submission 96988) | Subsurface microbial communities from deep shales in Ohio, USA - Utica-3 well 1 S-1-Day17 | ecosystem: Environmental > Aquatic > Deep subsurface > Shale gas/oil reservoir > Produced... | reverse complement strand
ATTGACTCCGCCCCCCGCGCCTCTAAAGCCGCCCGTGGGCCACGCGGTCCCAACGCCGCGCGAGCTCTCTGCAAGGAGAGAATACATGACTGAGTATGCACGCGGGCTCGCACACGAGCCGACGCTTAAGCCTGAGCGCCCCTTTTTTTCGTCGGGCCCCACGGCAAAATTCCCCGGCTGGTCGCTGGACAAGCTCAAGACCGATGTTCTTGGCCGCTCGCACCGTTCGGCGCTGGGCAAGAACCGCCTGAAGTATGCGCTCGACCTCAGCCGCGAACTGCTCGGCATCCCTGATGATTACCTGATCGGCATCATGCCCGCCTCGGACACCGGGGCGATAGAGGCGGCGATGTGGTCGATGCTCGATCCTGCGCGCCCGGTGACGGTCGCGGCGTGGGAGAGCTTCGGCAATATCTGGATTCAGGACGCGGTGAAGCAGCTGAAGCTGCCGAACCTGCAGGTGCTGACCGCCGATTACGGCCAGATCCCCGACCTCACCACCATTCCCCAGCGCAATGACGTGGTGTTCACCTGGAACGGCACCACTTCGGGCGCGAAGATTCCCAACACCGACTGGCTTGAAGCCGGGCGTGAGGGCGTCACGATCAACGATGCCACCAGCGCGATCTTCGCGATGGAGATGGATTGGGCCAAGCTCGATGCCACCACCTATTCGTGGCAGAAGGTGATGGGCAGCGAAGCCCAGCACGGGATGCTGATCCTCAGCCCCAAGGCGATCGAGCGGATCGAAAGCTATGATCCGGCATGGCCGCTGCCCAAGCTGTTCCGCATGAAGAAGGGCGCCAAGCTCAACCGCGGCATCTTCGAAGGCGAGACGATCAACACCCCCTCGATGCTGGCGACCGAGGATTACATCGCCGCGCTCGAATGGGGCAAGGCGATCGGCGGGCGCAAGGCGCTGATCGAACGCGCCGATGCCAACGCCAAGATCGTCAAGGACTGGATCGAGGCCACCCCGTGGCTGCGCAACATGGCGGGCGATCCGGCCCAGCAGACCAACACCGGCGTGTGCATGGTGTTTCAGGGCGACTGGTACGAAAGCCTCTCGGCAGACGATCAGGCCGCGGTGCCGAAGAAGATCGTCAAGCTGCTCGAAGAACGCAATGTCGGCTTCGACTTCAACGGCTACCGCGACGCGCCGCCGTCCTTGCGCATCTGGTGCGGTTCGACCGTCGAGCAGGAGGACCTGAAGCGCCTGCTGCCGTGGATCGAGTGGGCCTACGAGAAGGTCAAGAACGGCTGAGGCCGTCCTTATTCGCGTCGCCCCGGACCTGATCCGGGGCCGCTCTCCCAATGCACCAGCGCGTGTTGCGCGCGATCCCGGGTCAGGCCCGGGATGACGATGGAAGGTATTCAACATGACCCGTCCCAAAGTTCTCATTTCCGACAAGATGGACCCCAACGCCGCGCGCATTTTCGAAGAGCGTGGCTGCGATGTCGATGTGATCACCGGCGAAACGCCCGAACAGCTGATCGCCCGCATCGGCGAGTATGATGGCCTCGCCATTCGCTCCTCGACCAAGGTGACCAAGGCGATCCTCGATGCCGCCACCAATCTGAAGGTGATCGGCCGCGCCGGCATCGGCGTCGACAATGTCGATATCCCCTACGCCAGCGGCAAGGGCGTGGTGGTGATGAACACCCCGTTCGGCAACTCGATCACCACCGCCGAACACGCCATCGCGCTGATGTTCGCGCTGGCCCGGCAGATTCCGGAAGCCAACGCGCAGACGCAGGCGGGCAAATGGCCCAAGAGCGGGTTCATGGGGGTAGAGCTGACCGCCAAGACCCTCGGCCTGATCGGCGCGGGCAATATTGGCTCGATCGTCGCCAGCCGCGCGCTCGGCCTGCGGATGAAGGTGATCGCCTATGATCCCTTCCTCACCGAAGACCGCGCGATCGAACTCGGGATCGAGAAGGTCGATCTCGACACGCTGCTCACCCGCGCCGATTTCGTAACGCTGCACACGCCGCTGACCGACGAGACCCGCAACATCCTCTCGCGTGAGCGGCTGGAGAACGCCAAGAAGGGCATCCGCATCATCAACTGTGCGCGCGGCGGGCTGATCGACGAGGCGGCGCTGAAGGACTGCCTTGAAAGCGGGCAGGTCGCAGGCGCCGCGCTCGACGTGTTCGAGACCGAGCCGCCGGCTGCCGATCACCCGCTGTTCGGCGCGCCGAACTTCATCTGCACCCCGCACCTTGGTGCCAGCACCACCGAAGCGCAGGTCAATGTCGCGCTTCAGGTGGCCGAGCAGATGGCCGATTATCTGGTGAACGGCGGCGTGACCAATGCGCTCAACGTGCCCTCGCTGAGCGCCGAGGAAGCGCCCAAGCTCAAGCCCTACATGGCGCTGGCTGAAAAGCTCGGCAGCCTTGTGGGCCAGCTCGCACACGGCAACCTCACCCAGATCGGGATCGAGCGCGAGGGTGCGGCCGCCGAATTGAACGGCAAGCCGATCACCGCCGCCGTGCTCGCGGGCTTCATGCGCCGCTATTCCGACACGGTGAACATGGTCAACGCGCCGTTCCTCGCCAAGGAGCGCGGGCTGGCGGTGAGCGAAGTGCGTCACGAGCGTGAAGGCGCGTTCAACACGCTGGTGCGCGTCACGGTGGAGACCGCGCAGGGGCCCCGTTCGGTCGCGGGCACGCTGTTCGGCACCGAAGCGCCGCGTCTGGTGGAAATCTTCGGCATCGGGATTGAAGCCGAACTGTCGGGCCACATGCTCTACATCGTCAACGACGACAAGCCGGGCTTCATCGGCCGCATCGGGACGCTGCTGGGCAGCCACGGCATCAACATCGGCACCTTCAACCTCGGCCGCCGCGAAGCGGGCGGGGAAGCGGTGCTGCTGCTGAGCCTCGACGAGGCCCTGACCCCCGAAGTGATCGCCGAGGCCGAAAAGGTCGAAGGCGTGAAGCTGGTCAAGGCGCTGGCGTTCTGATCTTTTACCCAACTCCGTCATCCCGGACTTGATCCGGGATCGCTCGACGCTCGGCTCCCAGCCCGCCGACAGCGATCCCGGCTTTCGCCGGGATGACGATTTGGGTAGGGGCATGGCGATATGACCAAACCCAACGATCTCCTGCCCGAAGGCCTCGAAGACCGTCTGCCGCTGGAAGCGGCGCGGATCACGGCGGCGATGCGCGCGTGCCTCGATGTGCTGGCCGCTCATGGTTATGACCGGGTGCGCCCGCCTCTGCTGGAGTTCGAAGCGTCACTGGTCGGCCGCATGGCGGGCGTGACCGTGGGCGAGCGCAGCAGCATGTTCCGCTTCGTCGACCCCGCCTCCCTGCGCACCCTCGCGCTGCGCAGCGACATGACCCCGCAGGTCGGGCGGATCGCTTCGACCAGCCTTGCCTCGGCGGCCCGTCCGCTGCGGCTCGCCTATTGCGGCGATACGGTGGTGATCAAGGCAAGCCAGCTCGACCCCGCGCGTGAACGCCTGCAACTGGGCGCGGAGCTGATCGGCACCGACAGTGTCGCGGCGGCGAGCGAGGTGGTGATGCTGGCGGTCGAGGCTCTGAAGGCGGCCGGGCTGACCGGAATCGCGGTCGATTTCACGCTCCCCGATCTGGTCGACACGCTGGCCGAAAAGGCCTTCCCCCTCACCCCCGACCAGATCGAGGCGGTGCGACGAGAGCTCGACACCAAGGACGCGGGCGGGCTGAAGGCGGCAGGCGGCGCGGCCTATCTGCCGCTGCTTTATGCCACGGGTCCGCTGGAAGCGGCGGTTGCTGCGCTGCGCGCGGTGGATGCGGGCGGGGCGCTCAAGTCGCGGCTCGACGGGCTTGAGGCGATTGCCGCCCATGTCGGCGACGCGGCGACGATCACCCTCGACCCGACCGAGCGGCACGGCTTCGAATACCAGTCGTGGTTCGGCTTCACGATCTATGCCGAGGGCCTGCGCCGTGCGGCAGGGCGGGGCGGCACCTACCGGATCGCGGGGAGCGACGAGGCGGCGACCGGCTTCACGCTCTATCTCGATCGCCTCGCCGATATCGCCCCGCAGCCGGAAACCAGCCCGCTAGTCTGGCTGCCCATCGGCCATGACCGTGCCAAGGCAGCGGCGCTGCGCGCGTCCGGTGCGCGCACAATCGCCCAGCTGGCCGAGGGCGAAGACCCCAAGGCGCTGGGCTGCACGCACATCCTCAAGGGCGATGCCCTTGCCGAACTGAAGGCACGCCCGTGACCGATAGTCCGAAGCCGGTCACGCTGGAGAACGATCCGCTCGCGCCCTACATGATCGCGCCGGCATGGCAGGCCGGGGGGCTGCTGTTCCTCTCCGGCCAGGCGAGCATCGGCGCGGATGGCAGCATCGTCGGCGCGGGCGATATCGACGCGCAGATCGCCCAGACCTTCGCCAATATCGAACGCGTGCTGGCAGCGGGCGGGAGCGACCTGAGCAAGGTGGTGAAGGTGACGATCTACCTCACCGACATGGGCAACTTCCCCAAGATCCTCGAAGCCCGCAAGCGCTGGTTCACGCCGCCCTATCCCGCCGATACCACGGTGGAGGTCAAGGGCCTCGCGCTCCCCGAACTGATGGTCGAGATCGACGTCATCGCCAGCGTGTGAAAGGCAGGAGGCGCGACCCTTGCGGACCGCGCCCCATGTCTGGCCCTTCCCCAAAGGGAGGGGTGAGGATTACCCCAGCACCTTCTTCAGCCAGTTGTCCATCACCACGGTCGCGGCGTAGTCCTTCTGGCCAAGGCGGCGGTTGATTTCCATGTGGCCCTTGAGGCCCTGCCCGGGGAAGCCCGCGACTTCCGCCTGCGATCCGCCCTTCGTCAACGCCTCGGCCAGCGCCTTGGACTGCGCGACCGCGTCGGGCCGCTGGACGTGGAGCAGCAGGAACGCGGGCGCATTGGGCGCAGCCGCCTGCGCGACCGGGGAGAGCGCCTTCTGCCGCGCCGGATCGGTGCCGAAGGCCTGAGTATAGGTCTCCAGCATCATCGGCCCCGCGTCCTTGATCTGCGCGGCGACATCATAGGCCGCACCGTCATTGGGCATCACCCCGTCGATATCCGCGAACGAGAGGCCCGCACTGCGCAGGTATCGCTCGTCCGTCCCCACCAGCGCGACCAGATGGGCGCCAGCGGAATGGCCCGTCAGCACCACCCGACTGCGGTCGATCCCCAGCGCATCGGCGCGCTTGAGGATATGGGCAAGCGCCGCGGCCACATCGCTCGCCTGCTCCTCCACCGTGTTGCGCGGGACGAGGCGGTAATCGATCGAGGCGAAGGCATAGCCCTGTTCGAGCATATGCGCGGGCATTGCCCGGCCCATCGCGTTGTTCTTCGATCCGCGCTTCCATCCACCGCCGTGGACGAACAGCACCAGCGGGGCGTTCTTCGCCCCCTCGGGCACCCACAGGTCGAGCGCCTGGAGGCTGTCATTGCCATAGGCGAGTGTCTGCGGGGCGGGGCCCTGCCGTCCGGCGCGCTGTCCCGCACCGCCGCGGCGCTGTTCCATCCTGGCGCGCAACTGGGTGCGGCAATCGCCGGACAGCTGGCTGGCCTTCTCGGCAAGGCAGGCGCGCATCTGCGACCGGTCCGTGCCGCACAGCTGGACGATCTCGGCACGGCACGCCTGCGGCACCCCCGCACCCCCGCGGGCGCGCTGCTGGGCGAGGATCGGGGTCGCCAGCGCGGCGAGCGCGCCCGCGGCGATCAGGACTTTGGCGGTGGTCTTCATGGTTGGGCATTCCTCGCGAAATGTGACTGTTCTGCCCGCATCAACGCAGCATCCCGCAAAACCCTTCGCGCATCCTGCCCGCACCCTTGCCCTCGGCCCGCCAACCGCCTAGGCCCCCGCGCGGAATTCCCGGCACCTGATAAGGATTGAAATGGCCAACGTCACCGTGATCGGCGCCCAGTGGGGCGATGAGGGCAAGGGCAAGATCGTCGACTGGCTGGCAAGCCGCGCCGATGCCGTGGTGCGTTTTCAGGGCGGCCATAACGCCGGCCACACGCTGGTGATCGACGGCAAGACCTACAAGCTCTCGCTCCTGCCCTCGGGCATCGTCTCGGGCACGCTGTCAGTGATCGGCAACGGCGTGGTGCTCGATCCCTGGGCCCTGCGCGATGAAGTCGCCAAGGTCGAAGGGCAGGGGGTGACGATCACCGCCGAGAACCTCGCCATTGCCGACAATTGCCCGCTGATTCTGCCGCTTCACCGCGACCTTGATGGCCTGCGCGAAACGGCGGCGGGCAAGGGCAAGATCGGCACCACCGGGCGCGGGATCGGCCCGGCCTACGAGGACAAGGTCGGCCGTCGCGCAATCCGCGTGTGCGACCTCGCGCACCTCGATACGCTGGAGCCGCAGCTTGATCGCCTCTGCGCGCACCACGATGCGCTGCGCGCCGGGTTCGGTCAGCCGCCGGTGGATCGCGCCGCGCTGCTGGAAGAGCTGCGCGAGATCGCGCCCTTCGTGCTGAAGTTCGCTCAGCCGGTGTGGAAGCGGCTGAAGAAGGTGCGCCGCGCGGGCGCCAAGATCCTCTTCGAGGGCGCACAGGGCGTGCTGCTCGATGTCGATCACGGCACCTATCCCTTCGTCACCTCGTCGAACACCGTCAGCGGCACGGCGGCCAGCGGCTCCGGCCTCGGCCCCAATTCGACCGGCTTCGTGCTCGGCATCGTCAAGGCCTACACCACTCGCGTCGGCTCCGGCCCGTTCCCCACCGAACTCGAGGACGAAATCGGTCAGCGCCTTGGCGAGCGGGGCCATGAATTCGGCACTGTCACCGGCCGCAAGCGCCGCGTCGGCTGGTTCGATGCCGTGCTGGTGCGCCAGTCCTGCGCGATCAGCGGCGTGACCGGCATCGCGCTGACCAAGATCGACGTGCTCGACGGGCTTGAGAAGGTGCAGATCTGCACCGGCTACCGCCTGCGCGGGAAGGTCTATGATTATCTCCCCAGCCACGCCGCCGACCAGGCCGAATGCGAGCCGATCTACGAGGAAATGCCCGGCTGGCACGAAAGCACCGCAGGCGCGCGGTCCTATGCCGACCTTCCGGCCAACGCGATCAAGTATATCCAGCGCATTCAGGAGCTGATCGAATGCCCCGTGGCGCTGGTCTCGACCAGCCCGGAGCGCGACGACACGATCCTGATGCGCGATCCCTTTGTAGACTAGGCGTTTCGTGGATTGATCGAAGAGGCGGGGGTGGGTTAATCTTGCCTGCATGACCCGCCTTGCGCTCCTGCCGCTGCTGTTGGTCGCCGCCTGCGCTGCGCCCCCGCCGCCGCAGGCCGAGGCCCCGTCTTCCCGCCCTCCACTGGCGCGCGAGGCTGCGCGGATCGTCCCCGAACGGCGCTTCACGCAGGTCGATTACCTCATCGTCGACAAGTCCGAACGGCTGATGGTCGCCTATGCCGGGGGGCAGCCGGTCAAGGCATGGCGCGGGCTGCAATTCGGCGATGCGCCGCAGGGCCACAAGCAGTTCGAAGGGGACGAACGCACGCCGGAGGGCCGCTATGTGATCGAGGGCCGCAATCCCGGCAGCGCCTATCACCTCAGCCTGAAAGTTTCCTACCCCAATGCGGCCGACCGCGCCTTTGCCCTTGCGCAAGGCCGCTCGCCGGGGGGCGACATCTTCATCCACGGCCAGCCCAGTTCGCTACCCTTCGGCCGCGTGCCGGGGGACTGGACCGATGGCTGCATCGCCCTGTCCAACGATGAAATCGCCGAGCTGTGGCGCATCGTGCCCGATGGGACGGTGATCGAGATCCGGCCGTGAAAGCGGCGGGCGTGACGGGCTGACGCAGACGTAATCCTACAGTGATTACGCAGATTTACTTGACCTGATCCGGTTTTGTTCTATTCTCGTTCCAACATTGTTGGAGCCGAGTCGATGCTGACCCACGCTACACCCTCCCGATCGCCGCAAGCCGATTTCGCCTATGATGTGGCCGATGACGGCGCGGGCCTCCCGGCGCGCGTTGCGATTTTCGGTGCGGATGAAGGTCTGCGCCGCCAGATCGCTGCCGACCTTGGCGGGGCTGGGTTCCGCTCGATTGACGGCGGTTCGCTGCGGGCGCTGCTCGAAGGGCCGATCGCGCTGTTGGGCGATGTGGTAGTGGTCGATTGCATGGTCACCGGCTCGCGCGGGATTGACGGCATGATGCTGGCGGGCCTCGCGCGGCTCGATATGCGCGTGGCGCGTTCCGGCGCCAAGCTGATCGTCGCCACAAATCTTGACGGGCTGGATGATGTCTTCGCGGTGCTCGACCAGTCCAATCCGCAGATCCTCGTCTCGCCCAGCCGTGCCGAACGGGTGATCGCGGTGGGCCGGGTTATGGGTGAGGCGGGGGCCGCACGCCTGCGTGAAATGGGCGAGGAAGACCGCGTGGCGCTGCTGCGTCTTTCCCAGCAGGTCGAAGCGATTGCCCACTCGCTCGACCGGCTAGGCCGTGCCCCGGCGGCCGGCGGGGGCAGCGTCTTCGGCGAGTTCCGGCGCGATTATACTGGGGCAGAACCTTCGGCCCTGGGCAGCTTCGTCGCGCCTGCTCCGGCCAGCGATCACCCGCTCCCCGATCCGCAACTGGTGCGCCAGATCATCGCCAACCGGCAGGCGCGCGCGCGGTTCTTCGATCCCGAACTGTTCGGCGATCCGGCGTGGGACATGCTGCTCGATCTCACCGCCGCCCATGGCGAAGGGGCGCAGGTCTCGGTCACCTCGCTGTGCATCGCGGCGGGTGTTCCGGCGACAACCGCGCTGCGGTGGCTGACGCAGATGGTCGAAAACGGCATCTTCCAGCGGGTGCCCGATCCGGCCGACCGCCGCCGCGCCTTCATCGCCCTGAGTGACAAGGGGATTGCGGCCATGTCGGGCTATTTCGCCAGCCTGCGCACACCCGCGCTGCAAGCGGCGTGAGGATCAGGCCCTAGGGCAGGCCCCTGGTCGCCAATGCAGGATCAGGGTCAGCCCCCCAGGCGGATCCTGCCCCTCGCCAGACCCGGCTTTGCCCGCGTCTGACCCGGTCTTGACCCCCTCCAGACCCCCTCCAGACCCCTCCGTGCTCGCCGGTTTCACGTGAAACATCCGGCGTGCGGCATCCGCACGCGCTCTGGCAAGGATCGGGGCGGGGACTTCACCGTCCAGCATCAGCAGATCGGCCTCGCCGAGCAGCCGGGCCTGTCGCAGGGTCAGCTCTTCGGGATCGGCATGGGTCAGGACAAGTTCCACAACAGCGCCCGCCGCCGGGCTCTCCGCCCCTTCCGACCATGCGGCAACCCGCTGGAAAGACTGCGGATCGAACGGATCGAGCGGGCCCCCTTCGCGCAAGGCAGAGTCCACAGCGCGGCGCCGCTCAGCTCCCTCGGGAAAGCGGGCCCGCAAGGCAGGACGCGCCGCCTTCAGCGCCCGTGCCAAGGCACCCAGCGTTTCGGGCAACACCCGCTCCAGCCGCAGCCGCACGTGCTTGGCCAGCCCCGCCGATGCTCCGCCCGTCCCGATCGCCACCAGCAAGGGATCGCGGTCAAGGATGGAAGGCGTTGTAAAGTCGCACAATTCCGGCCGGTCGACGACATTGACCAGCATCCCCGCACAGCGCGCGTTGATCGCCGCGACCTCGCAGGCCTGCGCGTCTTCGAAGGCGATGAAGGCCAGCCGCACCCCTTCGTCCACAGCACGGGCAAAGTCCTCGACGATCACGCCGCCAGCCCGCTCGACCAGCCGCCGCTTGGGCTCCGCCGCCGGGCCATCGCCAAGCACTAGCACCTGTTGGCCGGCAATCTGGTGGAACAGCGGCAGGCTGGCGATGCGGCTCATGCCCGTATCACTCGCGTTCTCAGATCAGCCATTCCGGCACGCGTTCGGCATCCATGATCGCCCCCGCCTCGATACGGTCGGCGACCACGGCGAACTTGTCACCATCGACCAGCACTTCGGCCACAAACCCGCGTGAATTGTAGGACGAGGCCATCGTCGCACCATAAGCGCCCGCGGTGCGGAACACGGCCAGATCGCCCGCCTCCAACGCATCGCACTCGCGGCCCATGGCGAAGGTGTCCCCCGTTTCGCAGATCGGGCCAACGATATTGGCAGTCATCTGAGTGCCTCTGGGTTCGACCGCCTCGAAGTGGTGATAGGCGCCGTAAAGGGCCGGGCGGGCCAGATCGTTCATCGCCGCATCGACGATCACGAAAGGGTCCTTGATCCCGCGCTTCACCCGCACCACGCGGGTCAGCAGCACGCCGGCATTGCCCGCGATCACGCGGCCCGGCTCGAAGATCAGCTTGACGCCCCAGTCCTTCGTCACCCGCGCAACCATCGCCCCGTATTCCGCAGGCGCCGGAAGCACTTCGCCCACCCGATAAGGCACACCGAGGCCGCCGCCCAGATCGACATGCGTCACCTCATGCCCCGCACCGCGCAGCGCCGCAACCAGCGCGCCAAGCTTGGTGAAGGCGGCTTCAAGCGGAGCCAGATCAGCCAGTTGGCTGCCGATATGCACCGCCACGCCGCGCAGGTTCACCCCCGGCAGCCCCGCGAGCTTGCCGAAAATCTGGCCCGCCTCGCTGATCGGCACGCCGAATTTGTTGTCTGCCTTGCCGGTGGAAATCTTGTCGTGGGTGCCGGCATCGACATCGGGGTTGATGCGCAAGGTGCACTGCGCCGTCATGCCGCGCGCCGCCGCGATTTCCGCCAGTTCGAGGCCTTCTTCCTCGCTCTCGATGTTGAACTGGCCGATGCCAGCTTCCAGCGCGGCGACCATCTCTGCCGCGGTCTTGCCCACGCCCGAAAAGACGATGCCCTGCGGGTCCATGCCCGCGGCAAGGGCGCGCTCCATCTCGCCGCCCGATACCACATCGGCCCCGTAGCCTTCGGCCGCCAGCACTTTCAGCACGGCAAGGTTGGGAT
>Ga0114986_1000495_pt1 | contig 10900 bp, 12 predicted proteins | sample Shrwel1BS1Day17_FD_96988 | JGI IMG/M metagenome (GOLD analysis project Ga0114986, IMG submission 96988) | Subsurface microbial communities from deep shales in Ohio, USA - Utica-3 well 1 S-1-Day17 | ecosystem: Environmental > Aquatic > Deep subsurface > Shale gas/oil reservoir > Produced... | reverse complement strand
CCGTGGAAACGTTGTCCGGCGTATTGATCGTCGTGGCGAACAGCCCGATTTCGGTCACCGTCCCGGTAATACCAGCCATGGTCACGAAATCGCCGACCTTGAACGGGCGCAAGACGATCAGGAAAGCCCCCGCCGCGAAGTTGGCGAGCAAGCCGGCCCAGGCTGCACCAATGGCGATCCCGGCGCCGGCGATCAGGGCGGCAAAGGTCGTGGTCTGGATGCCGAAATAGCCAAGAATGCCGATCACCAGCAGCACGTTCAGGGTCACCGTGACGATGGAGCCGACGTAGCGCAACACGGTCGGATCGACCTTCTGCTTCTCCAGCGCGGCGCGCACCATGCCGACTGCAACGCCGATCAGCCATCGTCCAACCACCCAGAAGGCAATGGCCGCCAGCATCTTGATGCCGACATCGGTCGCTGTCGTGACGATCAGATCCTGATAGCGGGAAATATCCTGTTCGGTCATGTCCGTTCTCCTCACAAATCGAGATGCCCATACCAGATGGGTATGCAATGATTCTAGCCCCCTGGCGCTCAGACGGAATAAACGCTCACATATCTTCACCAAACTCCGTTTTTTCCGCTTCCGCGTTGACCCTGGCAACAGAGGTCTATATAATTCGCGCTCCTTTGAGCGGGTCGGTAGCTCAGTCGGTAGAGCAGCGGACTTTTAATCCGTTGGTCGCGAGTTCGAATCTCGCCCGACCCACCAAAGAACAAGCCTTCAGGGGCAAACAAAGTAGCCAACCTAACCGGTTGGCTTTTTTGTTTTCGGGCTCTTACATCCGTTTGTCGAATCCGTTTGCCGGGGCATTCCCGGTGGCGACCAACAAGCTCAGTCTTCTGGAATTACCTCGCCTGGATACTCAGGATCAGGAATGTACTCGATCGTTGCTCGCATCTCCGTCTGATCGGCTAGGGCGCTCCGCTTGCCCTCTTGCGTTGGGTTCTTCTCGTCCTCTTTACCCTTCGCTTTCTTTCCCCTCTTTGTTCTGACGAGACTCGATAGCGGCGGCTCCTCCGCAATATCCCTAAGCTCCTCGTTGTCGGCCCGTTCTTGACTGAGGCTGTCAGGGTACTTGCTGAGAATGATCTTGCGGAGCTTGGGGTGGTACCGATAAAGCACAAACGTTGACTGTGCGTTAACGGACCGTAGAAAACGACCTTGCTTAACCAAGGCTAGCTTTTTGCCAGCATCGATCAACACCATGATTTCATCAAGGCGCTCGGGCACCGAAGCAACTTCAAAGCTGGGCAACCCCGCTCCAGTCAGGTCTTCCTTTGCAATTACGGGGAGTCGAATCGGACGAACAGCCGCCTTGGTCTCCTCGCTAGACGGGGGCGCTTCGGTGTTTCCAGTACCACTGCTCATTTCAGACGTAGTGGCTTGGCTGCGCCCACCACTGCGAGCCTCCAAGTAAGCACAACACTGCTTAAACATTGCCATCGCAAAAGCCCGATCCTCCGAGCCGAGGGGAGCCAGCCAAGCACTCATGATCGTGGCAGCTTCGCTTGGTTTGTGCTGTTTCTCTACGAGCAGGTCAGCCACTGTTGTCTGGAGCAAGCCCGCCAAGCGAACAAGGTTCTTCAGTGTTGGCGAATGTTTCCCCCTCTCAAAGCGGGAAAGCGTCTCTGTATCCACCCCCAGCCGTTCAGCAAGTTGCGCCTGCGTCAAACCCAAGGCACTTCGCCGCTCCTTGATGTTACGTCCTACGCGCAGTACGACGGCTTCTTCGGTTCTCTCGGTATCAACCATAAGTGTCGGCTTTTTAGTCGACACGTATAGTTGTCCGGCATGAGGCAATGTGACAGAATCAAAATCGTCGATTACAAACACGACAAAAATTGTTGATACAACAATCCAGCCTGCCGAACAGAAGCGACATGACACCTGCACAAGAAAAAAGCTGCCACAAAATCATTCACTCATGCGCTGCTGGAGCGGCAGCAGGCAACCTCATCCCGGTTCCTGGCACAGGTGTCGCAGCGGACATGGTTGCCATGACAGCCATGACCATGAGCCTCGCTGGTGTGTTCGGCGGCAGCCTGACAGAAGAAGCTGCCAAAGGGATGGCGATAGCCGCCATCAAGAACACCATGCTCAAGCAGCCCATCAAAACGCTCACAAAGGAACTGTCGAAACTGATCCCGTTCGTGGGTCAGATCGTCGCCCCAAGCATCAGTGCCGTGATGCTTGAGGCTGCTGGCTGGTCGATCGCCAAAGACCTGGACCGAAAGTACTCGACTTCCGCCGCCAGCACCTAAGCCCTGCCGATCAGCAACAGCGCGTCAGCTGACACCCATTTTATTTATTGGGTAACTCTGCCCGAACGTTATCAAGGAAGAATAACCATGGAAGAAATGAAATCGCTTAACAGCGTGCAGCAGTCTGTCGCCTGCGCTCTGGCGCTTCAGATGGTCTCAGGAGATGAGATCAAGATCATCGACGCAGTACGCGAAAAAACCGCCTCCGACCCTCTCACCCGGCAGAAAGTCGCCTCCGTTCTGGATTCCACCTCCAACTTGCTCAACACGCTCGGCAATCTTGGCGGCTCCAACACCAGCAACCCTCTGGGCAAACTCGCCGAAGGCGTGCTTGCCCCAGCCTCGAAGGTGCTGAACGACGACAAAGGGCTGTGCCGCAGCTTCATCCGGCAACAACTAGGTGCCGACCCCAGCGACCTTCACTTTGTCGGCGTTTCGAATCCGCTACTCCGTGACGAAGAAGAGGATGCCGACGAAGAGGAGTCGAAGGAAGCATCGCTCACCGACGTCTTCCCGACCGGCGGGAGCCGCGCTGCACTTCTCGCCATCCTGAGAAAGTTCGCTGAACTTGATCCAGGCTTTGAAGAAACCCCCTCAACCACGATCGGCAAGGTCGTCGCAGCCTTCGGCTGATTGATGACAGCGAAGGACACTCACCATGAAAAAAACAGCACTACTTTTCCTTGCTGCGCTAATAGCTCTTCCGGTTGCTGCTGCGGACAAGGATTCCAAGTCCATGCGCTCGTTTCTAAGCGAGGTCGCCACCACGAAAAACCTCGCCAAGTACGAGGACATCAAAGTGGACCTGGACGGCTTCGTTTTTCTAGTTGAGCCGCTTCAAGGCAAGGCTGGCACGTACCTGATCCAATTCAGCGACAAGAACAGCGGAGGACGGGCTGCCTTCGGCACGCTAGGCGCGCGCATCGTGTGCGTCGCTGACAAGCAGACCGCCAAGGCCATGGTTCCTCACAGCCATGTGCAGTTTACGGCTTTCGTGTCGGAGATTCGAGAGGTCGCCATGCAGGATTACCCGAACTCGCCGGTACGTCCGACCCGCCTGATCGTTGCGAACTGCAACTTCGACTGACAAGGGCAAGGGCCCTCTAGCTGACCTGCATATCATTCTCGTGGCGTAACGCCATCCCCAACGCCGAAGGCCTCACCGCCTTCGGCGTTTTTCGTTAACCCACTAGGAGAAAGCATGTTGCCACTTGCCGCCATCCCGCTTGCCGAGATCATCGTCGGCGTTGTCGGGGCTGCCATCGCGCACCAACTGATGCCGAAAAAGATCAGCCTCGACGTCGAGTTCGACTAAACCCAGCCAATCCATCCCCCAAGAGCCCCTGACCTCCGTGGTCCGGGGCTCTTTTGCTTTCCGCAACCCAACATCACGAGGTAACACCATGACCCAAACCAACGACATCGAGCAGAAACCCCAAGTCGAGCTCGTCCTGCTGAAAGAAGCATCCGCGCCCAAGCTGAGCAAGCGCTCAGCCGGTAGCTCGTTGCAGTACCGCCTCTGGACGGACGAGAAGCGTAGCGACGTCTTCTGGCAGATCGCCGCCAACGATGGCGGCCAGCACAGCCTGGAACTGGTTCCGATGGCCAAGATTCAGGCCACTATCGCCGCACAGGCTGGCAGCGATCCATTCCGTACCCGCCTGCTCCGCAGCACCTTCTCCGGACGGTCGACAAACAACGCCGGCTTTTTGGTGTGCGCCATGACGGCCGAAGGCCTGCTGCTTGCCAGCGACAAGGCACACCACCATGTCGTACACGGCAACTGGACCGACTGGCTGCAAGCTGTCTTGAGCATCGACGGCCAGCCCACGAGCGTCAACGCGGCACTAGCCCTGGCTGCACTTCCGGCCGACACCTCCGAACCGATGCCGAAGGGCAAGCGGAACAGCCGGCATCGCACGTCAGCCGTCACGGAGGCCGAGCATGCTGATGCTGCTTGACCCTGGCCATGTCGACCAGATCAGCGACCCTGACATCCGAGCTTTGGCAGCACAGCGATTCCGGGAACTTGCGGCCGAAGAACCCTACGATCCGGATGTGCATGGGCCGTTCGCAGTCGTCGAGACGGGCGACACCCTTGAGAGCATCGAGGCGGCAACCGGCTGCTGGCTTAAAACCAGCTTGTTCGACGAGAACGTGCAGTACGGCGATGAAGGCTACATGCCGGCGTTCGAGTTCCTGGAAGAGCATCCGGCCTGCTTCGAGGTCTGTTTCATTTTCTCTGACGGGGGGTACGGCACCTTGCTCTTCGTCAGCAAGTCCGACGCCATGGACCCGACAGTGATGCGCTACTGCCGGGAGTTCGCCGAACCCGCGTACCAAGGTGACACGACAAGTGGAGGCTCGCATGCGGCTTCAACTTGAAAACGGTCAGGTCGTGTTCACGGTCGAACCGAGCGACACAACAGAAAGTGTTGCCCGCCTAGTCGACCTTTTGTCTGGGGCGGCCAGTACGCAACAGGTAGCTGACGACGGTACTACCTACGCCATCCAGATCACGCCTGACGCCGGGCGCTTGCCCTTCGTCGTTGCCGTACCGAAGTACGCGGACAGCGACGAAACCTTACTCACCCTGTGTGCCGCCTACCTGAACCAACAGGATACGCCGGGTTAATCCTCGGCGCTTCTTGTGCAGCAGCGCTTCGCCACAAGCAGCCCTCATCCCCCAGCCCTCACCGCCCGCTCCCGCAAGGACCGGGCGGTTTTTCTTTTGGAGATCACCATGTCCAACCTGCCCCCAGTCTACGTTCCGGAGTTTCCACCCCCAACCCTTCCACCTCACCTGCCATGGCCGCGCTTCGAGCTTGGCGCACTGGTCGCGACACCGGCCGCTCTCGAACTGCTCAAGATCAGCGACACATCAGCCCTCGACATTATTCAACGTCACGGCGCACTCGACCCCGGCGACCTGCCGGCGTGCGATGTTCGCGCCAATACTGAGGCCCTAAAAACCGGCGCGAGGATCATGTCGGCCTACACGGTCACAGTGGACGGCCAGGCCCACAAGGTCTGGGCGATCACCGACGCCATCGGCAACGACGGGCATCGGGCCAGTACCTGCGTGTTGTTGCCGGTAGACTACTAATGACCGCGCCAACCTACGCCCCAATCGCTGATCCCCGCGTGGCCGTGCTTGTCACCTGGCTGAGCGAGACTGAACGCGAGGGGTTCGAAGAGTCCGCTGGCATTCGCCAGTACGACGGACTGCTGGCGAAGGACGAAGCCGAACGACAGGCCATTCTCGATGTACTGGCCCGACGCCCACGCCCATGCGGGCTGCGTGTCTTCCGGCTGACGCTGGCCGATGGTAGTTGCCAGTGGGTCTTAGCCGACGACCTGTCAGCGGCGTTGGCATGCCTGTACGACCTCGGCGGCATCGACATCGCAGAAGAGCCAGCCGATGACGTACTCAACCAGCAGTTCGGCGGACTGGCGTTTTTGGCGACGACTGCCTAAACGCCATCCGACACGCTTTGTTGAGTCCTTACCCGGCAATGTCCCGGCTGACTGGCGCACCCAAGCCTACGCATTCCTAACCCTCGCCATCACTGCTGGCTCACCTTGTCCTGATGGGCAGTGTGCAGCGAAGGCCTTGGTGTCGACCAAAGGATTGTAGAGACCCCGGTCGCTTCTGCCGTTGCCATGCGGCCGAACGCCTTCCGGCGAAGGCATCGGATGCCAATCCGTTTGCCGCGTCCATTTTCAGCGAGGGAGCCAGAACAGCCTGATAGCGATTTCGGGCCTGGCCCGCAGTCGTGGGTGGCCGCTGCCGGGCATGAGCCGGGTGGCGGCCATTTGTTTTTCTAGCGGATGCAGGAGAAACCATGACCGCAACCAACAACACCATCAACTTCACCACCCGTACCTTGGGCAACCTGCCCAAGCCGGCCAACGGCAAGAGTAAGGAATACAGCGATGCCAAGGTGCGCAACCTGAAGGCTGAGATCACGCCGGCCGGCACGATCAGCTTCTGGTTCAGAGGCCAGCGCGATGGCCGCCGCTACCCGATCCACATCGGCCACTTCCCGGCCATCTCGCCGGAAGAAGCCCGGCGTACCGCGCTGGAGTACAAAGCCCAGCTCGACCGGGGCGAAGACCCGACCGCTGCCCGAAAGGCGCACAAGGAAGAGCCCACGCTGGCATCCTTCTTCGAGGAGTACAACGAAGATGCCAAGGCCCGTGGCAAGGCCAGTTGGAAGGATGACCGTAACCGTTTCGCATTCCGCATTGCTGGAAAGTTCGGCGACCGCAAGCTCAGCGCCATTTCCAAGAAGGAGATCGCGCAGTTCCATGCGAGCCTGCTGGATGACCTCTCACCGGCCAGCGCCAACAGAATCCTGGTGCTGCTGTCGGCAATTTTTCGGAAGGCGGTCGAGTGGGAAGTGATAGCTGCCAATCCGGTCAGTGGCATCAAGCAATTCCCAGAGAGGAACGCCCGGACCCGTTTCCTCGACGAGAGCGAGATGGCCGCCTTCGTGGCGGCCTGCAATGCCGACGAGAACCGCACCGCCGCCGACTGCCTCAAGGGCCTCTTGCTCTGTGGACTTAGGAAAAGCGAGCTGAAAGACGCCCGCTGGACCGATGTCAATCTAGACCGAGGCGAACTGCGCCTGCACAAGACGAAAAACGGTGACTCACGCGTTGCAGTCTTGTCCGACGCCATGGTGGCGCTGCTGGCAAGCCTGCCGAGCCGTGGCAAGTCGGAATGGCTCTTCCCGGGACGGAGTGGCACCAAGCCGCTGAACAACCTGGACAAGCCCTTCCAGCGCATCATCGAGCGTGCCGGGCTGGCCGGGACGGAGCTGACGATTCATTGCCTTCGTCATACTTTTGCCTCATGGATGGCCATCAATGGATTCTCCCTTGTCATAATTGGCACTGCTCTCGGGCACCGCAGCCAAGCCATGTCGGCCAGGTACTCTCACCTCAATGACAAGGTAATGCGACAGGCAGGAAACAGTGTCGGCCGCGTCGTCAGCGAGGCGCAACAGGCCGCCGCTGCACAAGCACCGACCACGGCTTGAGTTTCATCTCAGCACTTCCCACGAACGGGATGGCCCTGTGCCATCCCGTTCTTTTTTTGGTTCCCCATCGCCTTCCCTGGCTTCACTCTCGGCATCCCCTTCTACCGCAAGTAGTTCCCCCGGTTTCCCCGCTTCCCCTTGGCCGGTCGCCCTGGACGAGGTGTCAGCGGCCCCATGGGTTGGCCTCCTTGCAGCATTGCTTTAGCACTGTGGGCAACAGGGGAAACCGGGGCACACCCAGCACCAACAAGGCACGCAGGAATACGACATCCGGGGAAACCTCGGGGGAAGCCATCTCGCCTCAAGCATGACGAAAAACCTCAGTCCGTCAGTCGCTTAGCTGACGAGGGAGCACTTCCGAACAGCCCCATAGCGACTTGCCAACCGGCACGCTCGCCGCCGGTCCCCGCCGGGTACCGGCCCAACCCACTTACGAGGAAAGCCATGACTACTGCAAACCACATCACCATCCCGAGCACCCCCACCATTCTGGAGTCCATGGTCCAGCACTGGAAGCGCAGCGTCGCCGAACCCGCTGAGCGCCCGCGCTGTACCGCCCGCCCCCTGTCGGCATCCGAGATCGCCGCCTTCCTGAACGCCGCCAGCCACGACGAAAACCGCGTGCTCGGCGTGCTGCTCACCTGCACCCTCCTGAGCGGCATCTCGCCCTACGAGCTGGCCGCAGCCGAATGGGACCAGTACGACGCCGAGTCCGGCAAGATCGAGGTGTGCGACGAGCAGACCAACCACTACGCCACCTACCAGCTGCCGAAGCTCGCGCTCGACATGATCCATGCTGCCGGCCTGTGTAGGACCGATGTGCCGTGGGTGTTCCACTACGGCGACGAGCAGGTGGACGAGGAAGAAATTTTCGACGCCTTCCATCGCATCGCCACGAACGCCGGCATCCTCGACCTGAGCCTGGCGGAACTGATGATGGTCCACGAACAGGTCGTCCTGTTCGCAGCACTGTTCGATGTGCCCTTGACCCTGCCGCCGGCTGCCCCCGACGAGCCTTTCGACGACTTCGATGATTTTGAAGGGCTCTGCTTCTGATCAACCTTCCGGGATGGCCCGCCGGCCATCCCGGGTTTTCTTTGGCTGCGCAGAGTGCAGTTGAATGTCCAATGCTTCATGCCGCCGGGGTAACATGGCGCTTTTCCATTCAGGGGCTGCACGTCGTGTCGGAAACCGCTATCGAAGCATTCATCCATCGCTGGTCTAGAGCCGGCGGTAGCGAGCGGGCCAACTACCAGTTGTTCCTGACCGAACTGTGCACCCTGCTTGAACTGCCGATGCCCGAACCGGCCGGCGACGACACACGGGACAATGCCTACGTGTTCGAGCGGCGCGTTGTCATGCCGCAACCGGACGGCACCAGCAACAACGGTTTCATTGACCTCTACCGCCGTGGCTGCTTCGTCCTTGAGGCGAAGCAGACCGGCAAGACCCTGGACAGCGGGGGCTGGGACAAGGCGATGTTGCGTGCACACAACCAGGCCGACCAGTACGCCCGTGCCCTACCTGTCGACGAAGGACGCCCCCCGTTCATCGTCGTCGTGGATGTTGGCCGCAACATCGAGCTGTACGCCGAGTTCAGCCGTTCCGGTGCGACCTACACCCCGTACCCCGACCCGCGCAGCCATCGCATCCGTCTGGAAGACCTGCGGCAAGAGGAGGTGAGGCAGCGCCTTGCGGCCGTCTGGCTCGACCCGCTTAGCCTCGACCCCTCCCGCCGCTCAGCCCGCGTCACCCGCGAAATTGCCGACCAGCTGGCTTCCTTGGCGAAGTCGCTGGAGGCTGCAGGGAATGCCCCGCAGGATGTGGCCGGCTTCTTGATGCGGGCTTTGTTCACGATGTTTGCCGAGGACGTCGGCCTGCTGCCAGAACGGGCATTCACAGAACTGCTGTACCGTTTGCGCACCAAGCCCGAGAACTTCGCGCCGATGGTAGAAAACCTGTGGCAGACGATGAACACGGGTGGCTTCTCGCCGATCCTTGAAGGCAAACTACTGCGCTTCAATGGTGGCCTGTTCGCCGACCCGAGCGCCATCGCACTGGATCGTGACCAGCTGGAACTGCTGCTCAAGGCATCCGAAGCCAACTGGCGCTACGTTGAACCGGCCATCTTCGGCACCCTGCTGGAACGTGCCTTGAACCCCCGCGAACGTCACAAGCTAGGGGCACACTACACGCCTCGCGCCTACGTCGAACGCTTGGTGCTGCCCACGATCATCGAGCCCTTGCGCGACGAGTGGCGTGAAGTACAGGCAGCGGCCCTCACCTACGAGCAGCAGGGTAAGCGCAAGGAGGCTGTCGCCGAAGTCCGCGCCTTCCACCACCACCTGTGCACCATCCGTGTTCTCGACCCGGCCTGCGGCAGTGGCAACTTCCTGTACGTCACGCTCGACCACATGAAGCGGCTAGAGGGTGAAGTGCTCAACCTGCTGCATGACCTTGGCGAATCCCAAGGCTTGCTGGAACTGCAGGGTGTCACGGTCGACCCGCACCAGTTTCTCGGCCTGGAGATCAACCCACGAGCAGCACGCATCGCCGAGATGGTGTTGTGGATCGGCTACCTGCAATGGCACTACCGCACGCACGGTCACGTCAATCCGCCTGAACCCGTCCTGCGCGACTTCCACAACATCGAGAACCGTGACGCCCTGATCGAGTACGACAAGGTCGAGCTGGTAGTCGACGAGAACGGCAAGGCAATCACGCGCTGGGACGGCATCACCTACAAGCTGAGCCCGGTTACGGGGGAGAAGATTCCAGACGAGTCCTTCCAGGTTGAGCAGTACCGTTACAACTCGCCACGCAAGACGGCCTGGCCGCAGGCCGATTACATCGTCGGCAACCCGCCGTTCATCGGCACCTCGAACATGCGCCGTGCCTTGGGCGATGGCTACGTGGATGCGGTGCGCGGCACTTGGACCGACGTTCCGGAGTCGGCCGACTTCGTCATGTACTGGTGGCACATTGCCGGGGAAACTGTCAGGCGTGGTGCTGCTCTGCGCTTTGGTTTCATCACGACCAATTCGATCCGTCAGACCTTCAATCGTCGGGTCATCCAAGCCTTGCTGGAAGCCAAACCGCCGCTCTCGCTGGCGTTTGCCATCCCCGATCATCCTTGGGTGGATGCAGCCGACGGAGCGGCTGTGCGCATCGCCATGACCGTTGGCCGTGCCGGCAGCCACGATGGCCGACTGCTGACCGTCACCGAAGAGCGAGAAACCGAGCAAGACGAGATCGACGTTACCCTGCAGGAGCGTACCGGCCTTCTGTTTGCCGACCTCAAGATCGGTGCCAATGTAGCCGGAAGCAAAGCGCTCAAAGCCAACCTCGGCATCAGTTCGCCGGGGGTCAAGCTCCACGGCGCCGGATTCATCGTGACGCCGGAAGAGGCCAGCCATCTAGGGCTGGGCAAGATTTCCGGCCTTGAGCGACACATCCGCGCTTACTGCAACGGCCGCGACCTGGCTGATCGGCCACGTGGTGTCCACGTGATCGACCTCTACGGCCTCACCGCCGACGAGGTGAGAACCGACTTCCCGGCCACTTACCAGTGGGTGATGGAACGTGTG
>Ga0114986_1000493_pt1 | contig 10913 bp, 10 predicted proteins | sample Shrwel1BS1Day17_FD_96988 | JGI IMG/M metagenome (GOLD analysis project Ga0114986, IMG submission 96988) | Subsurface microbial communities from deep shales in Ohio, USA - Utica-3 well 1 S-1-Day17 | ecosystem: Environmental > Aquatic > Deep subsurface > Shale gas/oil reservoir > Produced... | reverse complement strand
GGTGGACGCCGGCCCGGCGGATCGTCTGGGGCGATGAAGACGCCTCATGTCGGGTCGATTTTCCACGCGGGGTTCCACACCACCTCCCAGAGGTGCTGGTCGGGGTCCTGGAAATAGCCGGCATAGCCGCCCCAGAAGGTCATCTGGGCGGGCTTGACGATGGTGGCGCCGGCCTGCGCGGCACGCGCCATGACGGCATCGACCTCCGCGCGCGAGGCGACGTTGTGTCCCAGTGACAACCCGGTGGGGCAGGGTGGTGACAGCGGCAGCCCGCTGTCGCGTGCCAGGCTGCTGCGCGGCCACAGCGCCAGCCTGAGGCCATGCTGCAGGTCGATGAAGACCACGGCCCCGTGCTCGAACTCCGTCCCCACAATGCCTTCGGTGGTGAAGCCCAGGCCGTCGCGGTAGAAATCCAGGGCGCGGTCCAGATCGTCGACGGCGAGGGTGATGACGGTGATGCGTGCTTGCATCGCCGCAGTTTAGTGCCGGCGCCCGGGAATGGCCAGGTGGCGAACGGGTCCCGGGTCGGCCGTTTCAGAGCACGCGGAACGCCAGCACCGCGACGATGGTGGGCGGCAGCGCGGCGATCAGCAGGCCCAGCGGGTTGATGGTGTTGTCGGAGAACTTGCCGCGCAGGATGGAGACGCCGGCCGGGTTGGGCGCGTTGGCGATCACCGTCAGGCCGCCGCCGGTGACGGCACCGGCCACCAGCGCGATCTTGAATTCCTCGCTCAGGCCCTGCACCAGCGAACCCAGGTAGGTCAGGGCCGCGTTGTCGGTGATGGCCGTGAGCGCCGTGGCGCCGAAGAACACCGTGGTGGCGTCCATGCCCATCAGCACCGGTTGCAGCCACCACTGCTGCTGACCGCCCAACACCACGAGGCCAGCCAGGAAGAAGGCCACCAGCAGGCCCTCGCGCAGGATGAGCCGGTCCTGGTGGCGTGCATAGGCGGTGACGAAGCCCATGAAGAACAGGAACAGGCCCATGAACACGGCCGGGTGGTGGGCGAACACCACTACGCCGAGCAGGAACAGCAGGTGCACCGCGATCACCTGCCAGGGCACGCTGGCGGCCTCGTTGGCGGGCGCCTGGGCCATATGGTCGAGTTCCTTGCGGAACAGCAGCATGGCGCAGCCGGCGTTGATCAACACCGCAATGGCCGCCTTCCAGCCGAAGTTGCTGAGCATGAACCACAGGTCCCAGTTCCACTGCGCGGCCACCATCAGCACCGGCGGCGCGGCAAAGGGCGTGAGCGTGCCACCGATGGAGATGTTGACGAACAGCACGCCCACCGTGGTGTACTTGAGCGCGCGCGAGACTGGCTGTGCAAACAGCGTGTCGCGCAGCATCAGCGCGGCCAGCGTCATGGCGGCCGGCTCGGTGATGAAGGAGCCAAGCAGAGGCACAAAGGCCAGGGTGAGGAAGTACAGCGCCATGCCGCGCGGCAGCGGCAGGAAGGTGGCAACCAGGCGCACCAGGTTGCCGGCAAACTGCAGCACCGCGCGCGTGCCGGCGATCACCATGATGACGAAGACGAACATCGGTTCGGTGAAGTTGCGGCTGTCCAGGTAGGCCGTGGCCTCCTGCTTGCCCGCGAGGGCAAACATGAAGACCATCAGCACCATGGCCCAGAAGCCGAACACCACCTCCACCTCGCCCAGCAGATGCCAGACCCCGGCATGGCGCGGCTGCGTGTGGGCCAGGCGCTCGAAGATCTTGGTCGAGAAAGTGTGCAGCACCGCCAGTGCAAACAGCACGGCGCCGATCAGCTGGAGGGTGGTCGGGTTCATGGCCCGAAACGATAACGGATCAATGTCTTCGTGGTTTCCCTGTTGGCGCTATCTCCACAGACCCGGTCTGGAATTGCGTCGTGTGGCGCGGCCTGCGCCGAAAGCCCCACACCGGCGAAGGATGGTTGGTCGCGGCTAACCTCGCGCCGTTTCCCAACGGTTCGAGTGATCATGCATTCTCTGTTTCCCCTCCGTGCGGCCCTGCCGCTGGCGCTGGCCCTGGCGGCGCCGCTGGCCTGTGCACAGTTGTTCGATGCCGTGCGTCTGGCGCCCTTGCCCCCTGGTCAGGACGGCGGCCGGGTAGGCGCGGCCGTTGTGGCCGGCACCCAGTACCGAGGCTCGGACGAACGCCGCACCCTTGTGGTGCCGGCCATCGACTACCAGTGGCACAACGGCTGGTTTGCCGGGGTGAGCAATGGCGTTGGCTACAACGCCTCGCGTCGGCCCGAGTACCAATACGGGGCGCGCCTGACGGCCGACCTGGGGCGTGACGAAAGCCGTTCGACGGTGCTGCGCGGCATGGGCAGCATCGATGCCCAGCCCGAGCTGGGGCTCTTCTTCAACCGCCTCTGGGGGGCGTCGGGCGGGCTGACGTCGTCGCTGCGCCAGGGCTCGGGCAACCAGCGCGACGGCCTGGTGCTGGACCTGGGGGGCTACTACAGCGCGGCGCTGGGCGCGCGCAGCCGCCTCAGCCTGGGGCTCGGAGCCCAGTGGGCCAATGCGTCGTACATGCAGGACTACTTTGGCGTGACCGCGGCGCAGTCGGCCCGTAGCGGTTACGCCGTGGCGTTACCGGGCGCCGCCTGGAACAACGCGAGCATGAGCCTGGGCTTCATCCATCGGCTGGATGAGCGCACCTCGGTGCTTGCCGGGCTGACCCGCATCAGCCTGCAGGGCGCGGCGCGCGACAGTGTGCTGGTGCGTGAAAGCGCCAGCACCACAGGTGTGCTGGCGGTGACCTACGCCTTCTGAGGCTTGCTCAGCCCTGCGCCATCGGCCGCGCCGGGTTGCTGCACCACTCGCTCCAACTGCCGGCATAGAGGGCGGCACGGCCCAGGCCCGCGACTTCCATCGCCAGCAGGTTGGGCACGGCGCTGACGCCGCTGCCGCAATGGTGCACCACGCTGGCCGGGTTGCGACCGGCCAGCAGTTCGGTGAACTCCTCGCGCAGCAGTTCAGGTGACTTGAAGCGCCCGTCCGGCCCGAGGTTGGACTGGAAGGGGCGGTTCAGCGCGCCAGGGATGTGGCCGGCTATCGGGTCGAGCGGCTCCACCTCGCCGCGAAAGCGCGCCGGGGCGCGAGCATCGATCAAGGTCTGGTCCGGCAGGTCGAGGTGCTTGAGCACGTCGTCGCTGGTGGCGAGCCGCGCGCGCGGCTCACTGGCCGTGAAGCGCGAGGGCACGCGCACCGCCACGTCCGGGCCGGTGGCCACCATGCCGTTGATGGCTTCCCAGGCCTGCAGGCCGCCGTCGAGCACGGCCACGGCCTCGTGGCCGACCCACTTGAGCATCCACCACAGGCGGCCGCAGTAGTTGGCGCCCTGGCGGTCATAGACCACGGCCTGCATGTCACTCTGGAAACCGATGCTGGCCAGCCAGGCGGCAAACAGCTCGCGCTTGGGCAGCGGGTGGCGGCCGCCATTGACCGCTTCCGCGGCCTTCCTGGCGCTCAGGTGCCGGTCGAGATCGGCCCGCACCGCGCCGGCAATGCGCACCCGCTCGTACTGCTGGTCGCCTTCCTTGGGCTGCATCAGTTCGAAGCTGCAGTCGAAGATCATCAGCGGCTTGTGGTCGTGTACCAGGTGCTTGAGCTGTTCGGCGCTGATCAGGGTCGTGTACATGGTCAATGTTCCTCTGCAGGGGTATTGGGGATGGCGCGTTGGCGCAGGAAGGTGGCAAGCACACCGCTGCCGATGATGAGGGCGATACCCAGCCATGCTGATAGCGGCAGTTGGTCGCCGAACAGGATCAGGCTGTAAAGCGAGGCAAAGACGATGCCCGAGTACTGCAGGCTGGCCACCACGAGCGTGTGGCCGCGGCTGTAGGCGCGCGTCATGCACCACTGGCCCAGCGAGGCCAGCACGCCGATGGGCAGCAGCCAGGCGGCGGCCTGCCAGCTGATGCGTTCCCAGGGCGTGAAACCGGCCCAGAGGATGCCGAGCAAGCCCGTCACCGCCGTGCCAACAGCGAAGTAGAACACCGTGCGCCCCTCAGGCTCACCGGCACGGCCCAGCGCCGTGACCTGCAGGTAGGCCAGCGAGGCGCACATGCCGGAGAGCAGGCCGATCAGGCCGGCGAAGAGCTGGTTCTGGTCGATGGTGGGGCGCAGCGTGAGCACCACGCCGGCAAAGCCCAGCAGCACGGTGATCAGCAGCGGTCCCTGGCGTTCGGCCTTGCCGTAGAGGATGGCGCCGCCCACGATGAAGGCCGCCACCCAGATGCCGCTCATGTAGTTCAGCGTCATGGCCGTGGCCAGCGGCAGCCAGGCGATGGCGTAGAACCAGGCGGTGAGCGAGGCGCCGCCGACGATGCTGCGCCAGACGTGCATGAAGGGCACCGGCGTACGCAGGCTGACGTTGCGGCCGCGCAGCACCAGCGCGAGAAAGGCCATACTGATCAGGCCGCGGTAGAAGACCAGCTCGAAGGTGTTGAAGGTACCGGACGCGAACTTCACCGCCACGCCCATGGTGGCGAAGAAGAAGGCCCCGAGGACCATCCAGAGGGCCTGCATGCGGGTGCGTGTCAGACGAGGCTCACAGCCCCATCTGCTTGCGGTACCACTCGTGGAAATGCTGCATGCCGTCTTCCATGGGGCTCTGGTACGGCCCGACCTCGTTGTCGCCACGCGCCAGCAGCGCCTTGCGGCCGGCATCCATGCGCTCGGCGATCTCGTCGTCCTCGATGCAGGTCTCCATGTAGGCGGCCTGCTGGGCTTCGACGAACTCGCGCTCGAACGCCGTGATCTCTTCCGGGTAGTAGAACTCCACCATGTTGAGTGTCTTCGTGGGGCTGACCGGATGCAGCGTCGAGACCGTCAGCACGTGCGGGTACCACTCCACCATGATGTGCGGGTAGTAGGTCAGCCAGATGGCGCCGCGCTCGGGCAGCTTGCCTTCGCGGTACTTCAGCAGCGCGTCGTGCCAGCGCTGGTAGACCGAGGAGCCCGGACGGTTGAAGGCGGTGGACACGCCCACCGTCTGTACCGAGTAGTGCTCCTTGAACTCCCATTTCAGGTCGTCGCAGGTCACGAAGTGCCCCAGGCCCGGGTGGAAGGGGCCGACGTGGTAGTCCTCGAGGTAGACCTCGATGAAGGTCTTCCAGTTGTAGTTGCACTCGTGCAGTTCGACGCGGTCGAGCGTCAAGCCGGTGAAGTCGAGCTCGGCGCGCGGGCCCATGCCAGCCAGGTCGGCCTCGATGTTGCGGCCGTTGTCTTCAAACAGCAGGCCGTTCCATTCGCGCAGCTTGTAGTTGTTCAGGTTCAGGCAGGGATCGTGCGCGAAATGCGGTGCGCCGATCAGCTGGCCCTGGGCGCTGTAGGTCCAGCGGTGCAGCGGGCAGACGATGTTGCCGCCCGCACTGCCGGGGGCGGTGGCGTTGAGCGTACCGCGCCCCTTGAGCATCACGGCCTGGCGATGGCGACAGACGTTGGAGATCAGCTCCACGCCCTGCGGCGTGCGCACGATGGCGCGGCCCTCGTTCTCCTGCGGCAGGGCGTAGTAGTCACCCACCTCCGGTACGCTGGCGGCATGGCCCACGTACCGGGGCCCGCGCTGGAAGATGAGCGCCATCTCGCGCTGGAACAGCGCCTCGTCAAAGTAGCTCGAAACTGGTAGTTGGCTGTGCGCCTGCTGCAGTTGAAGACTTAAATCAGACATGGGTGACCTGACCTAAAGACTCCCCACAGGGAGGTACGCCCAGGGGCGTGAGATAAGGAAAAGGCCTGCTACAAGACGCAGGCCGGGAGAGGACCGAGGATTGTACCCCGGGGGCGTCCGGCAAGGGCGCCGTGTCATCCATTTCGGATTCCGGCAAGGGATTTCAAGCCCCTGCAAGGACTTTTACAGTGGCGGGCACGGCGAGGGGCGGGTGGCAGCCTAAAATTAGAGGTTTTCACCCTGCACGCACGCATCGCCCATGGCCAAGGCTCATCCCACTCCGTCCGCACCCAGCATGCCCGCCAGCTACGAGGCGGCGCTGGCCGAGCTCGAACAGTTGGTGAGCCGCCTTGAATCCGGCGACATGCCGCTGGAGCAGCTGCTGAGCGGCTACCAGCGTGGCGCCGAGCTGCTGAAGTTCTGCCGCGACAAGCTGGAGGCGGTGGAGGCCCAGATCAAGGTGCTGGACGAGGGCGTGCTCAAGACATGGACACCCGAGTGATGACAGGCCCTGCGATCGATCTGGGCGCCTGGAGCGCCGAACGGCTGGCGCGCGTCGAGCAGGCGCTGTCGACCTGGGTGGCGGCCGACGCGCCGGCCGGGCTGGGCGAGGCCATGCGTTACGCGGTGCTCGACGGCGGCAAGCGCCTGCGCCCCTTGCTGGTGCTGGCCGCGGCCGAGGCGGTGGGAGGCAACCTGCAGGCTGCCTTGCGCGCCGCCTGCGCGGTGGAATTGATCCACGCCTATTCCCTGGTGCACGACGACATGCCGTGCATGGACAACGATGTGCTGCGCCGCGGCAAGCCCACGGTGCACGTGAAGTTTGGCGAGGCCGGCGCCCTGCTGGCCGGTGACGCGCTGCAGGCGCTGGCGTTCGAGCTGCTCACGCCTGATGCCGATGGTGTGCCCGAGGTCATGCAGGCGCGCCTGTGTCGGCTGCTGGCGCGCTGCGCCGGGAGCGCCGGCATGGCCGGCGGCCAGGCCATCGACCTGGCCAGTGTCGGCGTGAAACTGAACGAAGCGCAGTTGCGCGAGATGCACCGCCTCAAGACCGGTGCCCTGCTGCAGGGCAGCGTGCTCATGGGCGCCGTTTGCGGCGAGGTGACCCCGGCCGAGCAGCAGGCGCTGTCCGACTACGGCGCCGCCATCGGCCTGGCCTTCCAGGTGGTGGACGACATCCTGGATGTGACGGCCGATTCCGCCACGCTGGGCAAGACCGCTGGCAAGGATGCCGAGCAGGACAAGCCCACCTATGTCTCCATCCTCGGGCTGGAACGGTCACGCGCCTACGCGCAGGAGCTGTTGGCGCAGGCGCTGGCCGCGCTCGACGCCAGTGGTTTGCAGGACGTGCGTGCCTTGCGCGCCCTGGCTGACATGGTGGTCAATCGCGTGAATTGAATGGACACCCCCGTTGCTTGCCCACTTCGTTTGGCCGCCTCCCCCCTCAAGGGGGCAACGCCAGTGGCCCGGCTAAGCCGGTTCCACGGCGTTTCGCGTGACAAGGCACTTGTGACTCTGAGATATAAGCCAGCATGAATACCGCTACTTACCCCTTGTTGGAGACCATCAACGATCCGGCGGATCTGCGCAAGCTCACGCGCCACCAGTTGCGCACGCTGTCGGACGAACTGCGGGCCTTCCTGCTGGACAGCGTGTCCAAGACCGGCGGCCACCTGAGTTCCAACCTCGGCACGGTGGAGCTCACGGTGGCGCTGCACTATGTCTTCAATACGCCGCATGACCGCGTGGTGTGGGACGTGGGCCACCAGACCTACCCGCACAAGATCCTGACCGGGCGGCGCGAGCGTATGGGGACGCTGCGCCAGCTCGGCGGCATCAGCGGTTTTCCGGTGCGCACCGAGAGCGAGTTTGATGCCTTCGGCACCGCGCACAGCAGCACCTCCATTTCCGCCGCGCTGGGCATGGCATTGGCCGCGCGCCAGAAGGGCGAGGACCGCCATGCGGTGGCGGTGATTGGCGACGGTGCCATGACGGCCGGTATGGCTTTCGAGGCGCTCAACCACGGCGGCGTGGAGGACTGCAAGCTGCTGGTCATCCTGAACGACAACGACATGTCGATCAGCCCGCCGGTGGGGGCGTTGAACCGCTACCTGGCACAGCTCATGAGTGGCCAGTTCTATGCCGCCGCCAAGAGCGTGGGCAAGACGGTGCTCAAGGGCGCGCCGCCGCTGTTCGAGCTGGCCAAGCGCATCGAGGAACATGCCAAGGGCATGGTGGTGCCGGCGACGCTGTTCGAGAAGTTCGGCTTCAACTACATCGGCCCGATCGACGGCCACGACCTCGAATCGCTGATCCCGACGCTGGAGAACATCAGGCACCTCAAGGGGCCGCAGTTCCTGCACGTGGTGACGAAAAAAGGCCAGGGTTACAAGCTGGCCGAGGCGGACCCGATTGCCTACCACGGCCCGGGCAAGTTCGACCCGGCCGTGGGCCTGGTCAAGCCCGCTACGCCGCCGAAGCAAACCTTCACCCAGGTGTTCGGCCAGTGGCTGTGCGACATGGCCGAGAAAGACCCGCGCCTGGTCGGCATCACGCCGGCCATGCGTGAAGGCTCGGGCATGGTGGAGTTCCATCAGCGTTTCCCCGAGCGTTACTACGACGTTGGCATTGCCGAGCAGCATGCCGTCACGTTTGCCGCCGGTCTGGCTTGCGAAGGCCTCAAGCCGGTGGTGGCCATCTACTCCACCTTCCTGCAGCGTGGCTACGACCAGCTGATCCACGACGTGGCGCTGCAGAAGCTGCCGGTGGTGTTCGCACTTGACCGCGCCGGTCTGGTGGGCGCCGACGGTGCCACCCACGCGGGCAACTACGACATCGCCTACCTGCGCTGCATCCCGAACGTCAGCGTGGCCTGCCCGGCCGATGAGCGCGAGTGCCGCCAGTTGCTGACGACTGCTTTCGAGCAGAACCATCCGGTGGCGGTGCGCTACCCCCGCGGTGCCGGCGCCGGTGTGGCCACCGCGCCCGACCTGCAGGGCCTGCCCTTCGGCAAGGGTGAGATCCGCCGCCAGGGCAAGGGCGTGGCCATCCTTGCCTTCGGCACGCTGCTGTACCCGGCGCTGCAAGCTGCCGAGCAGCTTGATGCCACTGTGGTCAACATGCGCTGGGCCAAGCCGCTCGACACCGAACTGCTGCTGCAGGTCGCGGCCACGCACGAGGCGCTGGTGACGGTGGAAGAGGGTGCCGTCATGGGCGGCGCCGGCAGCGCGGTGGGTGAGGCGCTGCAGGCCGCGGGCCTCGTCAAGCCGCTGCTGCAGCTGGGGCTGCCCGACGCGTTCATCGAGCATGGCGATCCGGCCAAGCTGCTGGCCTTGCAGGGGCTGGACGCGGCCGGCATCCAGGCGGCGATTGAGCGCCGCTATGGGGCCCTGGTCAGCCCAGCCAAGCCGGCGCTCAAGGTCGTACGCTGAGCGGGAAGTTACCAGCCGGTTACACTAGCCGGCTCATGCCGAGCGACTGTCGGCGTGGGTTATTTTTTCTACAGGAGTCAACAACAATGGATCGTCGTTCCCTCATCAAGCAGGCCGGTATCGCCGGTGTGCTGGCGGCCGGTGCCGCCCCCGCCGTTCACGCCCAGGCTGCCGTGCGCTGGCGTCTGGCGTCGAGCTTCCCCAAGTCGCTCGACACCATCTTCGGCAGCGCCGAGATGTTTGCCAAGACGGTCAAGGCCCTGTCCGGTGGCAAGTTCGAAGTGTCGGTGCACCCGGCCGGTGAACTGATGCCCGCCTTCGGCGTGGTGGATGCGATCCAGAACAACACCATCGAGATGGCGCAGACCGCGCCCTACTACTTCACCGGCAAGAGCCCGATCTTCGCCTTCGGCTGCGCCGTGCCCTTCGGTCTGACCGCACGCCAGATGGATGCCTGGATGGAGCATGGCAACGGCCGCAAGCTGATGGATGCCTTCCTCGACCAGTACAACATCAAGAGCCGCAGCGCCGGCAACACCGGCACCCAGATGGGCGGCTGGTACCGCAAGGAAATCAAGACCGTCAAGGACCTCAAGGGCCTGAAGATGCGTCTGGGCGGTGGCCTGTTCGGCGAGACCATGCAGAAGCTGGGTGTGGTGGCACAGAACATGCCGGCCGGTGAGGTGTACCAGGCGCTCGAAAAGGGCACGCTGGACGCCACCGAGTTCGTCGGCCCCTACGACGACGAGAAGCTGGGCTTCAACAAGGTGGCTCCGTTCTACTACTACCCCGGCTGGTGGGAAGGCGGCGCCGAACTCGAGTTCTTCATCAACAAGAAGGCCTACGCTGCGCTGAGTCCCGAGTTCCAGGCCATCGTCGATGCTGCCACGGCTGTGGCCGCACGTGACATGACCGCCAAGTACGACGCCGTGAACCCGATCGCCCTCAAGCGTCTGGTGGCGGCCAAGACCCAGCTCAAGCCGTTCTCGAAGGAGATCATGGACGCCGGCTTCAAGGCGGCCATGGAGGTGTTTGCCGAGCACGAGGCCAAGTCGCCGGAATTCAAGAAGATCCACCAGGACATGCGCGCCTTCCAGCGCGACCAGGTCCTGTGGGCTCGCTTCTCCGAGTACCGCTACGACACCTTCATGACCGGCGTGAAGCTGTAAGCATCGGGTCAGTTGCACCCCAGTGGTGCACCTCGATGAGAAATGGGCCTTCGGGCCCATTTTTTTTGTCTGCATTCAGTGTACGAATCGTGGGTAACTCCCTAGGGATCACGGTGGGGCCGGTTTCTAGAATCTGGCCACCAAAACTTCTAAGGAGACTCTTTCATGGATCGTCGTTCCGTCATCAAGCGCGCCGGCATCGCCGGTGTCCTGGCCGCTGGCGCTGCACCGGCCGTGCACGCCCAGGCCGCCATCCGCTGGCGCCTGGCCTCCAGCTTCCCCAAGGCGCTGGACACCATCTTCGGCGCGGCCGAGACCTTTGCCAAGAAGGTCAATGAAATGTCCGGTGGCAAGTTCACCATCTCGGTCCACCCGGCCGGTGAGCTGATGCCGGCCTTCGGCGTGGTGGATGGCGTGCAGAACGGTACCGTGGAGTGCTGTCACACGGCGCCGTATTACTTCTTCGGCAAGGACGAGACCTTCGCCCTGGGTTGTGCCATTCCCTTCGGTCTCAACAGCCGCCAGATGACGGCCTGGATCTATGAAGGCAACGGTGGCAAGCTGCTGCGCGAGTTCTACCGCAACTACAACATCGTCAACTTCGCGGCCGGCAACACCGGCGCGCAGATGGGCGGCTGGTACCGCAAG
>Ga0114986_1000492_pt1 | contig 10916 bp, 8 predicted proteins | sample Shrwel1BS1Day17_FD_96988 | JGI IMG/M metagenome (GOLD analysis project Ga0114986, IMG submission 96988) | Subsurface microbial communities from deep shales in Ohio, USA - Utica-3 well 1 S-1-Day17 | ecosystem: Environmental > Aquatic > Deep subsurface > Shale gas/oil reservoir > Produced... | reverse complement strand
CGGCAGGTCCGGGTCATCCTTGAAACCGTAGTGGACGATGATCTGCCAGCAGTCGTGCCCCAGGGACTCGATCTGCAGCCGCTTGTCCACACTGATCCACGGCACCTCGTGGTTGCGCACGGTGACGAACAGGTTCTGCTGGTGCAGCACCTTGTTGTGCTTGAGGTTGTGCAGCAGCGCGTTGGGTACGTTGCCGGGCTCCGCCGTCAGAAACACGGCCGTGCCGTCGACGCGCGCCGGCGGGCTGATGAACACCGCATCCAGAAAGCTGCCGAGATCCAGCGCATCCTGGCGCAAGGCGGCGTTGAGCTGGGCCCGACCCTCCTTCCAGGTGATCATGAGCAGGAAGATGGCGCCGCCGATGAACAGCGGAAACCAGCCGCCATCCAGCAGTTTCATGAGGTTCGAGCTGAAGAAGGCCACGTCCACCACGAAGAAGAAGCCGGTGGCGCCGATGCACAGTGCCAGCGGGTAGCGCCAGCCATAGCGCAGCACGAAAAAGGTCAGCACGGTGGTGATCAGCATGTCCAGCGTGACCGCGATGCCATAGGCCGCCGCCAGATTGCTGGAGGATCTGAACAGCACCACCGCCAGCACGATCGCCACGAACAGGCCCCAGTTGACGAAAGGCATGTAGATCTGGCCGGTGTCCGTCTCACTGGTGTGCTGCACCTGCAGACGTGGCAGGTAGCCGAGCTGGATGACCTGCTTGGTCACGCTGAAGGCACCCGAAATCAGCGCCTGCGAGGCGATCACGGTGGCCATGGTGGCCAGCCCCACCAGAGGCAGCAGCGCCCAGTCGGGCGCCATCATGAAGAAGGGGTTTTTCACCGCCTCGGGATGCTCCAGCAGCAGCGCACCCTGGCCGAAGTAGTTCAAGGTCAGGGCCGGCATGACGATGGAGAACCAGGCCAGACGGATCGGCTTCTTGCCGAAATGGCCCATGTCGGCATACAGCGCCTCGCCGCCGGTCACGCACAGCACCACGGCGCCCAGAATGATGAAGGTGGTGCCCGGGTTCTCCAGCATGAAACCCAGGGCATGGTGCGGGCTCAGTGCCCACAGGATGGTGGGATGGGTGGCGATCTGCGCCACCCCCAGCATGGCAATGCAGGCAAACCAGACCAGTGTGATGGGGCCGAAAAACTTGCCGATGCCGGCAGTACCGCGCTTTTGCACGGCGAACAGACCGAACAGGATCAGCAGCGTCAGCGGAATCACCGCCTTCTTGAAGGCCGGCGAGACCACCTCCAGACCCTCCACCGCCGACAGCACCGAGATGGCCGGCGTGATGACGCCGTCGCCATAGAACAGGCAGGTGCCGAAGATGCCGATTCCCAGCAGCCAGCGTCGCAGTTCCGGTCGGTCCTTGACCGACTGCGAGGCCAGCGCCAGCATGGCCACCAGGCCACCCTCGCCGTTGTTGTCGGCCCGCAGCACCAGGGTGACGTACTTGAGCGAGACGATGACCGTCAGGGTCCAGAACAGGATGGACAGGATGCCGTAGACGTTGTCCGGCGTGAATGGCACGTGGCCGGAGCCGAACACTTCCTTGACGGCATACAGGACGCTGGTGCCGATGTCACCGTAAACGACGCCGATGGCGCCCAGGGTCAGCGCGGCAAGCGAGGATTTGGATGCGGACACAAAACGGCCCCGTCTTCACGAGCGGGGTTCAGAAGCTGCGGAAGGCGTTATTGTGCTCCTCGGCCGCGCCCCATCCAACCGGGAACCCGCTTCCGGACGGCGCCACCGCCCGAATGTTGCATTGCAGCAACTGCCGTTGGGTGCCGCCTCAGGCGTAGACCTCGGCCTCGGGGTCGGTGGCCTCCAGCTCATAGCTGGCGGCCAGCATGGCCAGGCGGCCGATCACGCCGTACATGTAGAAGCGGTTGGGCGCGCTGGCGCCGGGCTTGATGCCTGGCTGCGGCAGGTGCGTGCTCTCGGCAAAGGCCAGCGGCACGAAGGCCGCGCCGGGCGCGTTGAGGTTCTCGTCCACGCCGCGCTCGGCGTGCACACGGTAGAAGCCGCCCACCACATAGCGGTCCATCATGTAGACCACCGGCTCGGCCACGGCGTCGTTCATGCGCTCGTTGGTCAGCACGCCTTCCTGGATGATGACGTCGTTGACCTCCTGGCCGTCCTTGATCACGCTCATCTTGTTGCGCGTGCGGCGGTTCAGCGCCTCCAGCTCCTTGGCGTCGCGCACCATCATGATGCCCATGCCATAGGTGCCGTTGTCCGCCTTGACGACGACGAACGGCTTTTCCTTGATGCCGTATTCCTTGTACTTGCGCCGGATCTTGGCAAGCAGGGCATCGACGTTGCTGGTCAGGCATTCCATGCCGGTGCCTTCGGCAAAGTTGACCTCGCCGCACTTGCCGAACATGGGGTTGATCAGCCAGGGATCGATGCCGAGCAGCTTGCCGAAGCGCTTGGCCACCTCTTCATAACTCTGGAAGTGGTTGCTCTTGCGCCGTGTCGACCAGCCGGCATGCAGCGGTGGCAGCAGGTACTGCTCGTGGATGTCTTCCAGGATGCCGGGGATGCCGGCCGACAGATCGTTGTTGAGCAGGATGGTGCAGGGGTCGAAGTCCTTCAGGCCCAGGCGCCGCTTGTTGCGGATCACCGGCTCCAGGGTCACCGTGTCGCCGTTGGGGAGCTCGATGACGGTGGTCTTCTTGATCTCCGGGTTGATCGAGCCGATGCGCACGTTCAGGCCCGCCATGTGGAAGATGCGCCGCAGCTGCGCCACATTGCTGAGGTAGAAGGTGTTGCGCGTGTGGTTTTCCGGGATCAGCAGCAGGTTGCGCGCCTCGGGGCAGATCTTCTCGATGGCGGCCATGGCCGCCTGCACCGCCAGCGGCAGCATCTCGGGCGTGAGGTTGTTCCAGCCGCCGGGGTAGAGGTTGGTGTCCACCGGCGCCAGCTTGAAGCCGGCGTTGCGCACGTCGACCGAGCTGTAGAAGGGCGGGGTGTGTTCCATCCACTCCAGCCGGAACCAGCGCTCGATGGCCGGCATGGAGTCCAGGATGCGTTGTTCGAGTTCGTTGATCGGGCCGGTCAGCGCGGTGATGAGATGCGGAACCATGCGGTCCTCTTCGTGTGGTTGACGTCAATGACGGAATGTAAGGGCAAAGCGGCCGCCTGCAAGCCCCGGGCCGCCGCGCCTCAGGCGCGGATCTCGCCCTGGCCCAGCACGATGTACTTGAGCGAGGTCAGGCCCTCGATGCCGACCGGGCCGCGGGCATGGAACTTGTCCGTGCTGATACCGATTTCCGCCCCCAGGCCATATTCGAAGCCATCGGCGAAGCGGGTGCTCGCATTCACCATCACGCTGCCGGAGTCCACCTCACGCAGGAAGGCCTGCGCGTGCATGTGGTCGCGCGTGAGGATGGCGTCGGTGTGGTGGCTGCCGTAGCGGTTGATGTGCGCAATGGCTTCGTCCAGCCCGGCCACGACCTTGATGGCGATGATGGGCGCCAGGTACTCCTCGTACCAGTCCTGCTCGGTGGCGTCCTTCAGGTTCGCCCCCGGCACCGCGGCCAGGATCGCCTTGGCCTCGGCGTCACAGCGCATCTCGACGCCCTTGGCGGCGAAGGTGGCACCGATGCGCGGCAGGAAGGCCGCCGCCACGCCGCGCGCCACCAGCAGGCTCTCGCTGGCATTGCAGGGGCTGTACTTGTTGGTCTTGGCGTTGTCAGCCACCGTGACGGCCATGTCCAGGTCGCACGGGTCGTCCACATAGGTGTGGCAGTTGCCGTCCAGGTGCTTGATCACCGGCACCTTGGCGTCGCGGCTGATGCGCTCGATCAGCGACTTGCCGCCGCGCGGGATGATCACGTCCACGTACTGCGGCATGGCGATCAGCTGGCCCACCACCTCGCGCTCGGTGGTCTGCACCAGTTGCACGGCATCGGCCGGCAGGCCGCTCTCCACCAGCGCCTGCTGCACAAGTTTCGCCAACGCCTTGTTGGACTCGATCGCCTCCGAGCCGCCGCGCAGGATGCAGGCATTGCCGCTCTTGATCGACAGGCTGGCGGCCTCGATGGTCACATTGGGGCGGCTTTCGAAGATCATGCCGAAGACGCCGATCGGCACGCGCATCTGGCCGACGCGAATGCCGCTCGGCTGCTGCTTCATGCCGATGACCTCGCCGATGATGTCGGGCATGGCGGCCAGCTGCTCGCAGCCCAGCGCCACGGTCTCGATCACCTTGGGCGTCAGGCGCAGCCGGTCCACCATGGGGGCGGCCAGGCCGGCGGCCTCGGCACGGGCAATGTCCTTGGCGTTGTCTTGTGCCAGCACCCCGGCATTGGCTCGCAGCAGCGCGGCCAGACGCTTAAGCGCTACATTTTTGGTAGCTGTCGACGCTTTGGCCATGAGGGCGGAGGCCGCTTTGGCCTGCATGCCCAGGGCCTGGGAGTATTCGGCGATGTTGAGCGCGTTCATGCGCTCATTTTCGCACGCCCGCCGTTCTGGCGTGCGGGGCCGCCGGCAGCGCGCAGTGCTGGCACAGCTGCAGCGCCAGCCGGTGCAACGCCTGCCAGCCATCGGCCGGCCAGTCCGGCTGCTTCAGGCCCTTGACGATGCCATCCACCTGGTGCGCCGCGTGCAGCAGATTGGCCAGCGCGGTCTCGGACAGGCGCGGCAGCACGCGCTCGAACAGACGCTCCTTCAGGCCCCAGATGCGCTGCTCGCGCAGCACCATGGGCAAGGGGCGGCCTTGGGCCACGGCATCCTTGACACGCTTGAGGGCCCGTATGTCCTCGGCCAGCGCGTAGTGCACCAGCACCTCGGCCTCGCCCTCGGCCTTGAGGCCGTCGAGCATGCGTTGCACGCGCGCCGCCTGCCCGGCCAGCACCGCCTCCGACAGCTTGAAGACGTCGTAGCGCGCCACGTTGAGCACCGCGCTCTCGACCTGCTCGAACGTCAGCTCACCCGCCGGGTACAGCAGGGCCAGCTTCTCGATCTCCTGGTGCGCCGCCAGCAGGTTGCCTTCCACGCGGTCGGCAAAGAATTGCAACGTGCGCTGCCCCTCCTCGCCGGCCACCACGCGCTGATTCGCGCGCGCCAGCCGTTGCGCAATCCATTGCGGCAGGGCGTTGCGCTCCACCGGGTCGAGCTGCACCGTGACGCCAAAACTCTCCAGCGCACCGAACCAGGCGCCGCTCTTCGTTTGCTTGTCGAGACGCGGCAGCATGACCAGCGTGAGCGTGCTGTCGTTGCCCTGCGCGCCTTCCGCCAGCTGCTGCAACGCCACACTACCATCCTTGCCCGGCTTGCCCGACGGGATGCGGATCTCGACGATCTGCTTGTCGGCAAACAGGCTCAGGGAGCCGCCGGCAGCCAGCACCTCGCTCCAGTCAAAGTGCGCCCCGGCCACGGTGTGCGAGGTGCGCTCGGTATAGCCCTGCGCCCGCGCCACCGCCCGGATGGCATCGGCCGCCTCCTGCTGCAGCAGGGGCTCGTCCCCATGCAGCGTGTACAAGCTCTTCAGCCCGCGCTGCAGGTGCACTTCGAGCTGGTTGGCTGCGATCTGCATACGTCAGCTCCCCAGGGTACAAAAACCGGGAAACGCCGTGGAACCGGCTTGGCCGGGCCACTGGCGTTGCCCCCCCTCCGGGGGGAAGGCGCGGCAGCGCCTCAGGAGGGGCTTCATAATTCTTTTACGGCGGCGAGACGGCGCAGCAACTGCTGCACGATGTCGGTCTGCATGCTGCGGTAGAGCAGCCCTTCCTCGGTTTCCTTGGCCAGCACCGCCGATTCGTTGAAACTGATGTCGCGCTGCTGCACCATCTCGGTCTCGGGGATCAGCTCCTTGCCCTGCGGCGTGCGCAGTCGGAAGCGGAAGGTCAGGCGCAGCTGGAACTCGCGCACCTGACCGGCCGCATTCATGCCGACCACGATCTTCTGGCGTTGCTCCTGCAGGATGTCGAGGATCACCTCGGCCTCCTTCAACCGGGTCGCATCGGTGATCAGCTCCACGCTGCCCACGGCCGCCAGATTGCGCTTGAGCTCACTGCCCAGCACCGAGTTCGGCGCCACCGCGGTGTAGATCGACTTGAAGGCGAAGTTGGGCGCCTGCCGCAGCTGGAAGCCGCAGCCGGCGAGGCCCAGCAACGCCAGCCCGGCCATGCCGGCCGCGAAGGCACGTCGTGCGGGGAAGGCGGCAGGCATGTCCATCACAGCACCACATTGACCAGCCGGCCCGGCACCACGATCACGCGCTTGACGGCGGCGCCGGCGGCCTGCTTGACCACCGCCTCGCTGGCCACGGCCAGCGCCTCGATGGCCTCCTTGCTGGCACCGGCCGGCACGCGCACCGCGCCGCGGTGCTTGCCGTTGATCTGCAGCACCAGTTCGATCTCGTCCTGCTGCAAGGCGCTCTCGTCGGCTTTCGGCCAGGGCGCGTCGAGCAGGTCGCCCAAGGCACCCGCATAGCCGAGTTCGCTCCAGAGCTGGTGCGTGATGTGCGGCGTGGCCGGGTAGAGGCAGCGCAGCAGGATGCCGAAGCCTTCATACAGGGCCACGACGGCGCCGGCACAGTCCATGGCCTTGAAGTCCTCCAGCGCGTTAAGCAGCTTCATGGCCCCGGAGACCACGGTGTTGTACTGCATGCGCTGGTAGTCGTAGTCGATCTGCTTGAGCACGGTGTGGACTTCCAGCCGCAGGGCCTTGGCCTCCTTGCCGAATTCCACGTCTTTCAGGCTCTTGGCGCCCGCCACACTGGCATCGGCCGCTACGGAATCAGTAGCAGACAGCTTGACACCGAAATTCCAGACGCGGCGCAGGAAGCGGTAGCTGCCCTCCACCGCAGCGTCGTTCCACTCCAGCGTGGCCTCCGGCGGCGCGGTAAACATGGTGTACAGGCGCGCCGTGTCGGCGCCGTACTTCTCGATCAGCTCCTGCGGATCGACACCGTTGTTCTTGGACTTGGACATGGTGCCCACGCCCTCGTAGTCGATCGCCGTGCCCACGGGCAGGTCACCGACGGCGTTCTTCAGCCTGGCACCGATGATCTTGCCGCCCTCGTCCAGCACATGCTCGACGTCGTGGGGCCAGAAGTACTCCTTGCCACCCTTCTCGGTGCGGCGCGAGTAGATGTGGTTGAGCACCATGCCCTGCGTCAGCAGCTTGGTGAAGGGCTCGTCCACCTTGACCAGGCCCAGATCGCGCATGACCTTGGTCCAGAAGCGCGCGTACAGCAGGTGCAGGATGGCATGTTCGATGCCGCCGATGTACTGGTCCATCGGCATCCAGTACTGCGCGCCCTCGGCCACCATCTGGTCGTCGTTGGTCGGGTCGCAGTAGCGCATGAAGTACCAGGACGAATCGACGAAGGTATCCATGGTGTCGGTCTCGCGCCGTGCCGGCTTGCCGCAGCAGGGGCAATCCACCCTCAGGAAGGCTTCGCACTTGTTGAGCGGATTGCCGGAGCCGTCCGGCACCAGATCCTGCGGCAGCACCACCGGCAGGTCCTTCTCGGGCACCGGCACCGGGCCGCAGGCCTCGCAGTGGATGATCGGGATCGGCGTGCCCCAGTAGCGCTGGCGGCTGATGCCCCAGTCGCGCAGGCGCCAGGTGGTCTTCTTCTCGCCCAGACCCCGCGTGCTCAGCGCGTGGGCCACGGCGTTGACGGCTTCCTGGTAGCCCATGCCACTGAAGCTGTCGGAGTTGATGGTGACGCCGTTCTGCTTGTCGGCATACCACTCCTGCCACTGGTGGTAGTTGTAGTCCTGGCCGTCGACGTCGATCACCTGCCGAATCGGCAGGCCGTACTTGAGCGCGAAGGCAAAGTCGCGCTCGTCGTGCGCCGGCACGCCCATGACGGCGCCGTCGCCATAGCTCATCAGCACGTAGTTGCCGACCCAGACCTCGACCTGCTCGTCGTTCAGCGGGTGCTTGACGAACAGGCCGGTGGGCATGCCTTCCTTTTCCTTCAGCGCCAGCTCGGCCTCGGTGGTGCCGCCCCGCTTGCACTCCTCGATGAAGGCCGCCAGCTTGGGGTTGTTGCGGGCGGCGTGCTGGGCCAGCGGGTGCTCGGGCGCCACGGCGCAGAAGGTCACCCCCATGATGGTGTCAGCCCGCGTGGTGAAGACGTACATCTTGCCATCGCCGATCAGCTGGCCGTCCTCACCCTGGATGGTGTGCGTGAAAGCGAAGCGCACCCCCTCGCTGCGGCCGATCCAGTTCTCCTGCATCAGGCGCACGCGCTCGGGCCAGCCGTTGAGCGTCGCCTGGTCGTTGCCGATCTGCACGTGGTCCAGCAGTTCCTGCGCGTAGTCGGTGATCTTCAGGTAGTAGCCGGGAATCTCGCGCTTTTCCACCAGCGCACCGGTGCGCCAGCCACGGCCGTCGATGACCTGCTCGTTGGCCAGCACGGTCTGGTCCACCGGATCCCAGTTCACCACCTGGGTCTTGCGGTAGGCGATGCCCTTCTCCAGCATCTTGAGGAACAGCCACTGGTTCCACTTGTAGTAGGCCGGGTCACAGGTGGCGACCTCGCGGCTCCAGTCGATGGCCAGGCCCATGGCCTGCATCTGGCCCTTCATGTAGGCGATGTTCTCGTAGGTCCACTTGGCGGGCGGTACGCCGTTCTTTAACGCCGCGTTCTCGGCCGGCAGGCCAAAAGCGTCCCAGCCCATGGGCATCAGGACGTTGTAGCCTTGCATGCGCAGCTGACGCGCGAGCATGTCGTTGATGGTGTAGTTGCGCACATGGCCCATGTGCAGCTTGCCGCTCGGATAGGGCAGCATGGAGCAGGCATAGAACTTCTTCTTGCCGGCGGCCTCGGTCACCCGGTAGGCATCGCGTGCAACCCAATGGCTGCGGGCGGCTTGCTCAACGTCGAGATGGTTGTATTTGTCTTGCATTTGGATTCACTCGGGGCAGCCCGATGGCCGCAACCGCCCCATTTTAAGGATGCCCGGACTCAGGGCTGCCGGGGTTGGGCGACGAAGCCGATGCGGCTCAGGCCGGCCTGGTGGGCCGCATCCAGCACCGCTACCACCTTGCCATAGGGCACGCTCTCATCGGCACGCAGCTGGACTTCGGTCTGGGGATTTAGCTGCGCGGCCAGGGCCAGGCGCTGGCGCAAGGCGTCCAGCGTCAGCGGCTGATCCTGGACATAGAGCTGGCCATCCTTGCCCAGGGCGATCTGCACCACCTGCGGCGCGTCCTGCGGCTTGGCGGCCTGGGCCTGCGGCAGGTCCAGCCGGAGTGAACTGGCCAGCAGGGGCGCAGTGAGGATGAAGATCACCACCAGCACCAGCATGACGTCGATCAGCGGCGTCATGTTGATGTCGCTCATGGGCTCGGGCCCGGTGGTGCGCTCCAGTCGGCCGAACGCCATCGCGGCTCAGCTTTCCCGCTGCCCCAGCAGCAGTTCGCGCAGGTCGAGCGCGAAGCCTTCCAGGTCCGCCTCGATCTGGCCGATGAAGCGACCGAACACGTTGTAGGCCAGCACGGCGGGAATAGCCACCGCCAAGCCGGCGGCGGTCATGATGAGCGCCTCGCCGACCGGGCCGGCGATGCGTTCGATGGTGATCTGCCCGGCACTGGCCATGCCGAGCAGCGCATGGTAGATGCCCCAGACGGTGCCAAACAGGCCGACAAAAGGCGCGGTTGACCCCACGGTCGCCAGCAGCACCTGGCCGAACTGCAAGCGGCGCAGCACGCGATGCAGGGCGTCGCGCAGCACACGCGTGAGCTGCTGCGCCCGCTCGCCGGCGGCGGCCAGTGTGCCGACGGCCTGCACCTGCGTCGCCTCGATCAGCGGCAGCAGCAGGGCCTCGCGGTCGAAGGCGCCCACCTTCAAACGCGCTTCCTCCAGCGAGCCGGACTGCCAGAAGGCTGCCGTGGCCCGCGCCGCGTCGCGGCGCGCGCGCTGCAGCAACCAACCCTTCCAGAAGATCACGACCCAACTGGCCACCGACATGGCCAGCAGCAGCACGGCCACCAGCCGGCTGATGGTGTCGCCCTGCTGGAAGAGCTCGACCAGGTTCATTTCAGGCCCAGCACATCGAACATGTCGTACAGGCCGCTCTTGCGGCCGGCCAGGAAACGCACGGCGCGCAGGCTGCCCTGGGCGTAGGTGACGCGGCTGGATGACTTGTGCGTGATCTCGATGCGCTCGCCGGTGCCGGCGAACAGCACGGTGTGGTCACCGACGATGTCGCCTCCGCGCACGGTGGCGAAGCCGATGGAAGACGGTTCCCGCTCGCCGGTATGGCCATAGCGCTCGTAGACGGCACAGTCCTTGAGATCGCGCCCCAGGGCCGAGGCGATCACCTCACCCATCTTCAGCGCCGTGCCCGAAGGGGCATCGACCTTGTGGCGGTGGTGCGCCTCGATGATCTCGATGTCGTAACCGGTGGACAAGGCCTTGGCCGCCATCTCCAGCAGCTTGAGCGTGACGTTCACGCCCACGCTCATGTTGGGCGAGAGCATGATGGCAATGTCCTTGGACGCGGCCTCGATCTCGGCCTTCTGCGCCTCGGTGAAGCCGGTGGTGCCGATCACCAGATTCACCCCCAGTTCGCGGCACACCTTGAGGTGCGCCATCGTGCCCTCCGGGCGGGTGAAGTCGATCAGCGTACGCGCAGGTTGCAGTCCGGCCTTGAGGTCGGCCGTGATGGTCACGCCGCTGGCATGACCAAGAAAAGCCGTGGCATCGTTGCCGATGGCCGGGCTGGCGGGAACGTCAAGCGCGCCGGCCAGCGCGCAGTCATCGGCCGCCTGCACGGCCTCGATGAGCATGCGACCCATGCGCCCGGAGGCGCCGGCAATCGCAATGGGATGGGAATTGGATGCAGTCATGGCAATGCGGAATACTTAACGGGAGGTCGGCTCCAGCGGCGGGTAGCTCGGCGGCAGCGGCGGCAGGGCCTGAGGCGCTGCCGTCGCGGCCGGCG
>Ga0114986_1000491_pt1 | contig 10919 bp, 16 predicted proteins | sample Shrwel1BS1Day17_FD_96988 | JGI IMG/M metagenome (GOLD analysis project Ga0114986, IMG submission 96988) | Subsurface microbial communities from deep shales in Ohio, USA - Utica-3 well 1 S-1-Day17 | ecosystem: Environmental > Aquatic > Deep subsurface > Shale gas/oil reservoir > Produced... | reverse complement strand
TCACCCCAACAGGAGACCCCCATGCCCGATCCCGACCGCCGCCCCACCCGCGTCGACGAAACCGATGCCAAGGCCGGCAGCAATGAAGGCGTGGTGCGCTGGGTGCTGCTCATCAGCCTTGGTGCAGCGATCATCGCGTTGACCTTCATCTGGGTGACGGGCGCACTGACCCAGGGGCCTGTCGAAAGCCAGATGAACGTGGAGCGCAAGGTCGAAGCGCAGCGCGATGAGGCGCAAGGCGAGGGCGGTCTGGCCGAACAGGCAGATCTCGTCGCGCCGAACACCAGGGAGGAGACGCGCACCCCCAGCCCGCCCGCTGGCGTCGCCCCCAACGCCGACTGACCGGGAACCGAAAGCTCCCTCTTGCTTTGATTGACGTTACGGAACATCTTTCCGTAACGTCAATCAATAACACGGGGAGAGCGACATGGCCGATTCCAACGAGTCCATCCGCATCAATGACGAAGCTGCGCGCGGTGCGGTGAGCAACACCGGCCTGCGTTATGTTCTGGCCTTCAGCCTCGGTTTCGCGGTGATCGCGATGAGTTTGGTCTGGATCATTCCCGCGCTCGCCCGCGCGGCGCACTGATCACTGCGGAGCGGCGGGTGCGCTGATCAGGGTTTCGATCGGCGGCTCGCCCGCGACGCTCGCGGCATAGGCTTCCGCCGCGCGCATGACGCGCAGGATGTTGCGGCTCGCGATCATCTCCAGCTCGGCCTGCGAATAGCCGCGCTTGGCCAGTTCGGCGAAGAGCAGCGGATAGCCGCGCACATCCTCGAAGCCGACCGGGCCGGACGGCATGCCGTCAAAATCCCCGCCGATGCCGATATGCTCCACACCTGCCACCTTGCGGATGTGGTCGATATGGTCGGCCATGTCGGCAATGGTCGCCTTGGGTTCGGAATTGGCCTGATCCCATGCGGCAAGACCCTCGGTCACCTTTGCGGGCTGGCCAAGCCAAAGCGCCTTCAGCCGCGCCTCTTCCGCCGCGCGGCGTGCCCCCCACTGGCGCAGGTCCTCGTTGATGAAGCGCGGGAGCGCGACCACCATGACCACCCCGCCATTGGCGGGCAGGCGCTCGAGCACGCTGTCAGGCACATTGCGCGGATGGCCGGTGACAGCCCGCGCGCCCGAATGGCTGAAGATCACCGGAGCCTTGGCCAAATCCAGCGCGTCCATCATCGTGGCCTCGCTCACATGGCTGAGATCGACCAGCATCCCCAAGCGGTTCATCTCGCGCACAACGTCCATGCCGAACGGGGACAGCCCATCAAACTTGGGATTGTCGGTCGCCGCATCGGCCCAGGGGATGTTGCTGTTGTGGGTAAGCGTCATGTAGCGCGCGCCCAGCGCATGGAGCTGGCGCAGCACAGCAAGGCTCGATCCGATCGAATGGCCGCCCTCCATCCCCAGCAATGATGCGATGCGTCCGTCCGCGATGGCGCGTTCGACCTGATCGGCGGTGGTCACGAAGCGCAGGTCATCGGGATTGCGCGCAATCAGGCGCTTGGTGACATCGATCTGCTCGATCACCTCCTGCACGGCCTCGGCCTCGTCGGGGTTGGACGGGACGTAGACCGACCAGAACTGCGCGCCCACCTTGCCCTGCCGCAGCCGCGCCAGATCGGTCTGCATCACGGCGCCTTGCGGGTGGGCCTCGCCGGTGTGGGTGGTGTCCTCGAAATCGAAGGCGTTGATCTGGTTGGCGACCCGCGCGCGCAGCTGGTTGGGGACGTCATTGTGCCCGTCGAAAACCGGCGCGGCCTCCAGCGCGGCATTGGCCGTAGCGGTGGCGGTGGCTTCGTCGATGGCGGGGACCTTCTGTGCCTTCTGGGCGGCAAGCGGACTGGCAAGAACAAGGGCGGCGGCCAGAGCGAGACGCGAGGGAGTGGACAGTTGCATGAGGAAGGCTCCCGAAGCTAGAGCGCGCGAAGATGCGGGCAAGGAATGGACAATGGATAGCGCAGGCCAGTTGATCGAACAATTGGGCCTTGCCGCCCACCCCGAGGGCGGGTGGTATCGCGAAACGTGGAGAGGCGCGCCCGGCACGGATGGCCGCGCTCAGGGCACAGCCATTATCTTCCTGCTGCGCACCGGCGAAGCTTCGCACTGGCACACGGTCGATGCGGCGGAGCTGTGGATCTGGCAGGCGGGCGATCCGGTGGAGCTGCGGCTGTCGGCCAGCGACGATGGCCCGGCGCGTTCGGTGATCCTCGGCACCGATGTGGCGGCAGGCCAGCAGTTGCAGGGCCTTGTCGCGCCCGGCGAATGGCAGGCGGCGCGGCCTTTCGGCGCGCCGGTGCATGGCTACAGCCTCGTTTCCTGCGTGGTGGTGCCGGGCTTCGACTTTGCGGGCTTCCGGCTTGCCGAACCGGGCTGGGAACCGGGGACTTGATCCGCACCGGTCTTCGCTGGGTGCTGGCGGTGTTCTATTTCACCGCCGGGGTGATCCACCTCGTGCGGCCAGCGCCCTTCCTCACCATTATGCCGGCGTGGGTGCCCGCACCCGAGGCGGTGGTGCTGTGGACGGGGGTGGCGGAGATCCTCGGAAGCGTCGGGCTGGTGCAGCCCTTTTCGAGGCCGATACGACAGGCCGCGGGATGGGGGCTGGCGCTCTATGCGCTGTGCGTGTGGCCGGCCAACATCAACCATTTCGCGCTCGACATGGCGAAGGCGGATGGCGGTCTGGGCCTCGGTTATCATGTGCCGCGCATGTTCGCGCAGCCGGTCATCATCTGGCTGGCCCTGTGGGTGGGCGAGTGCCTGCCCTTGCGACGGCGCAACGCTTGACTCCACAGGAGGCGATCCTGTCGCTGCTCGCGCAACGCCGCGAGGGCGCAACCATCTGCCCGAGCGAGGCCGCGCGTCTGGTGGCAGGCCCGCATGGCGACTGGCGGGCAGAGATGGAAAGGGTCCACGCCGCAACCGATGCGCTGATGGCGGAAGGTGCCATTGCGCTATCGTGGAAGGGCGAGGCAAAACAAAAGCGGCGCGGACCCTACCGGATCGCGCGCCGCTGATGTTGCAGTCCGAAGGCCGCCCGAAAGCGGCCCGCGGGCTCAGCTGAGGTGCTTCGAAACCGCAGCGGTCATCTTGAACATCGAGATCTGGTCCTTGCCGATCACGGCGCCAAGCTTGGCGTCGGGATTGATCTGACGCTTGTCCTTGGTGTCCTGAAGACCGTTGGCCTTGATGTATTCCCACACCTTCGAGGTCACTTCGGCGCGGGTCATCGGGCCCTTGCCGATCACCGCTTCGAGATCGCCCGAAAGCGTCACCGGCTTCTGAAGTGCATTGGTCGATCCAGCCATCATCTACTCCCTTATGTCTGTGGCAGGTTGATCAGAAATCATCGTCTTCCCAGCCCGCATCATCATCATCTCCCCCACCGGTGAAGGTGGCGTGGAGCACTGCGCAGGCCGTGACCGACCCTTGCAATGATGCGAGCAGTTCCGCCCGTCCGGCCCCGGGCATCAGCACCAGCGGCAGTTCGGTCGCGAAAAGTTGAAACAGGTAGTGGCGCGTCTCACCCTCGGGCGGGGCGGGCAGCAGCCATTCGGAATTTCCGACGGCGTTCTTGCCGGTGCGCGGGGGCACTTCGCCTTCGAGCAGCTTGCCGCGCTGCCCGGCGAGGCCCCAGACCAGCCAGTGACACGCCGGATCGCCGCTGGCGGGCGAGGAGGCATCCTCGACCACAAGCACCAGTTCGCCGGAGCCGGGGGGCGGAGCGCTCCATTCCAGCGGCGGGGCGACAGCATCTTCTTCCGCCGCGGTGAAGCTCGCGTCGAGTTCCTCCCCGCCGCGGAACGCCGGACTGGTCAGTGCAAAACCCCCGCGCGCAAACGTCTGCGCCGAGCCCAGCTTCGCCACAGCGAGGCCGGGATGACGCGCGGGTGCGGGCACATGGGGTGCGAGCCAATCGGGAAATTCGGTCATGATTCTGTCGGTTCCAAGCCCTCGTGCTAGTCCGTTCGGATGCGCCTTGCGAGACTTGGCAAGGCGGTTTTCGGCGGTTTCTGAGGAAAACCCTGCAAATGCAGACAAAAAGGTCACGCTTTTCCGCCGAGTGACAGGGAATCTGCAGCCTGAGCCTTGCTCTCGGGGGCGCAGCATTGCATCCCTGCGCCATCGGGCCGTGCAGTCGGCCCGCTTCAGATTCGTCGGAATTGGTCGCCCCCATGAAGCTCGCCCGCACTGCCTTAAGCCTTGTTCTTGCCGCCCAGCTGGCCGCCTGCGGTGGTGGCGGCTCGTCATCCTCCGCCCCGCCCACCGGCGGTGGAGGCGGCGGCGGCGGCGGTGGCGGCACGCCCACTCCCACGGCCTGTTCGCTGACCGCGCAGCAGGACTTCGCCGACCGGGTGCTGAACGAGTGGTATCTCTTCCCCGATCTGCTCGCGACCCCCAACCCTGCGTCCTTTGCCAACCTCGACGACTATCTGGATGCCCGCGTCGCCCCGGCCCGCGCCCAGAATCGCGACCGCTTCTTCACCTTCGCGACCTCGATTTCGGAAGAGAACGCGCTAATCAATTCGGGATCCTCGGCAGGCTTCGGGATCCGCCTCGCCTATGACACCGCCAACCGCCGCCTGTTCGTGACGGAAGCCTATGAAGGCGCGAACGGTCTTGCCGCGGGGCTGGATCGCGGGGCAGAGATCACCGCCATCGGCACCTCCTCCGCCGATCTCCAGAGCGTGTCGAACCTGTTCGCCAGCGGCGGCGCGCAGGCGGTGGCCAATGCGCTCGGCCCCTCGACCGCGGGCCTGACCCGGGTGCTGCGCTTTACCCAGCCGGGCGGAACGGTGGTCGAACGGTCGATCACCAAGACGGAATTCTCGCTCGATCCGGTGTCGGACCGCTACGGCGCGGTGGTGCTGACCGAGGGCGCGCGGCGCATCGGCTACATCAATCTGCGCACCTTCATCATCTCGGATGCGGCCAACCAGCTGCGCGCCGCCTTCGGCCAGTTCGCCGCGCAAGGCGTGACCGAGCTGATCATCGACCTGCGCTACAATGGCGGCGGGCTGGTCAGCGTGGCCGATATCTTCGGCGACCTGATGGGGCAGGGCCGCGTCGGCCAGGTGTGGAGCCGCGAGGTGTTTCGCCCGTCGAAGGCCGCCGAGAACATCACCCGGCTGTTCCGGACCGAACCCAACGCCATCGCCCCCGCCAAAGTCGCGGTGATCACCACCGGCGCTAGCGCATCGGCAAGCGAGCTGGTGACCAACTCGCTGATCCCCTATCTCGGCAACAATCTGGCGCTGGTCGGAGCCAATTCCTTCGGCAAACCGGTGGGGCAGGCGGGCTTCGATCTGGCCGCCTGCGATCTGCGTGTCCGCCCGGTCACTTTCCAGACGGTCAACGCCAACAACCAGGGCGAATATTACACCGGCCTTGCCAGCGTGGTGCCCAACACCTGCCGCGCGGGCGACGACATCACCCGCCCGCTGGGCGATCCGCGCGAAGCGTCGATTGCGGCAGCACTCGATTTCCTCGCCGGGCGCGCCTGCACCTCGATCACGGCGACCGCCAGTGGCAGCATCGCGGGTGGCATCGACCAGAGCCAGTCGGCGCGTCAGGGCCTCGACCTGCCCGAACGCGAACCGCTCCAGCCGCGCCGCCGCTCACCGGCGCAGCACGAGGTGCCGGGGCTGTTCTAGAGACCTTCGGGCACCGTCTCGAAGGCTGGTGTATCGCCGAGATCGACCCAGTCCTGCTTGCTCTTGGCGTAGCAGTGGAAGGCGGGCTTGAGGATGCTGGTATCGTCCAGCGTCCCGGCCTTGATGAACATCATCCCCGGCGGGCTATCGACACGGGTGAAGACCGGCGATCCGCATTCCGGGCAGAACTGCCGCCGCACCGTCGCGCCGCTATCGCCTGTATCGTTGTAGGTCTTCAGAGTGCCCTCGAAGGCCACCGCATCTTCGGGCACGCCGACGATGACTGACAACGCGCTGCCCGCCTGCCGCTGGCAGTTCTTGCAATGACAGGTCACGCACAGAAGTGGCTCGGAGTGGCAGGTATAGCGCACGGCGCCGCACAGGCAGCCTCCGGTAAGGGTCATGACATCTCTCTCCCCCTGTTGACGCGCAGCCTAGGGCGCTGCGGGGCCGGTAAACGGCTGACTGTCAGTATAGCCGCAGCCCTCGAATGTCTCACCGCCCAAAGCGATAGTGGCCACGAAGGGGAAGCGCCGGTCACTCATCCCGTCGCTGCAATCGCCGGGGGTGAGCGTGGCGGTAAGCGCCTTGCCGTCCAGCGTGCCGGAAAAGCCCAGCCCGCCGTTGCCCGCGAACCGGGTCAGCGTCACCGCGGTGCCGGGCTGGTTTTCGGGGGTGGTCCACAGGCCGGAGGAGCCTTCGACCCTGAGGTTCCAGAAGGGTTCATTGCCCAGCAGGGTCACCACCTCTCCCGGCGCGACCGTGTCGAAGGCCTTGCCTTCGGGATCGATGCCATCGGTCTTGGCGGGGGTGCAGGCGGTCGCCGCAAGCAGCGCGGCGAACGGCAGAAGGCGGGGTTGCATGGGCTGTATCCTCACTTGCAAGAATAGGCCGGAACCGCGGGCACGCCAAGGCATTGCCCGCCCATGGACTTCACCCCCACCCGCGCGCGCGGACAGCAGCGCCTCGCCGAATTTCTCCCCTCCGCCGGCCGCCACTATGCCGAGACCCGCAATGGCGATGATGGGCCTGCGGAAGGCGGGCGCGCCAATGTCAGCCAGCTTTCGCCGTGGCTGCACGCCGGGCTGCTGGGCGAGACCGAGGTGCTGGAAGCGGTGCTTTCAGTGCACTCCCCCCGCGCCGCCGAGAAGTTCATCGCCGAGGTGTTCTGGCGGATCTACTTCAAGGGCTACCTCGAACAGCGCCCGGCCATCTGGACGGATTTCGCCAAGGGCCGCGACGGTGCCCTCGCCGCGCTCGATGCCAATGCCGGCTTGCGCAAAGCCTATGCCGAGGCCGTGGAAGGCCGCACCGGCATCGCGGCTTTCGACGTATGGGCAAAGGAGCTGGTGGAGACCGGCTACCTCCACAACCACGCGCGGATGTGGTTTGCGAGCATCTGGATATTCACGCTGAAGCTCGACTGGCGGCTCGGCGCGGATTTCTTCCTGCGGCACCTGATGGACGCAGATGCGGCATCGAACACGCTGTCGTGGCGGTGGGTGGCGGGCCTGCACACCAAGGGCAAGCACTACCTTGCCCGCGCGGACAATATCGCCCGCTACACGGCAGGGCGGCCCGGGGGCGTATTGGACGCTTCAGGCCTCGCGGGCGATGAAGCCCGGCCGCTCACCGAACCGCAGGAATATGCGCGGCAAAAGCTCGATCTGCCCACCCCCGTCTCTGCTGCCGATCTGGCTGCGCCTTTCGCCCTGCTGCTGCATGACGAGGCCGCGCATCACGCGCCGCTTGCCATCCCCGCCGCGCCTGCGCTGGTGATCGGGGCGGACCGCCACGACGCGCGCTCTCCGGGCGAGGTCGGCGCGCATGCGCAAGCCTTCGCCCGGGGCGCGGTTGCCAGCGGCATGGCCGAGGCCGCTGCAACCTTCGCCTGCCCTGCGACCGAGTGGCGCGCGGGCGAACCGCTGGCACCGCTGCTCGCTACGGGGGGGCTGGAGCGGATTGCCCTGCCCTACCTGCCCGCGGGCTGGACGCGCGATGCGCTGTGGCCCGATCTTGCCCCGCTGGTGGCGCAAGGACGGGTGGTCACGCTGCTCCCCGATGTCGATCGCGCAACCTGGCCGCTGGCCAAGGCGGGTTTCTTCGGGGTTGCCAAGGGGATCGAGGGGATCCTTGCCGAATGCGGCATCAGTGGGATTGGCGGGTGATCGCAACGCAGGGTTAACCCGGAGGCGCTACGCCTGTCGGCTCCCTCTCATATCGGGTTGCTCTGCCTGTCATGCTCTACCCCAACCGTATCCAGGCCGCGCTGCTGTTCGACCGGCCGATCGCCGATCTCGAGGCGATCATGCGCGACTTCACGCGGATCGAGGGAATGCGCAGCGGCGCGCAGTTCAACCTGCCCGAGGTCAACCCGGGCCGCTTCTACCGCCTGTTCGAGGGGACGGAGGAGCTGATGGTGACCTTCGAATACCTTGACCGTCCCGCCGATGCCGGGCTGTTCCGCCCCGCGCTGTCATCCGCCTTTACCGGTATCGCCACGCCTGACATCCGCGACCGGATCACGCGCCATGGCAGCCACATCCTGCTCGAAGTCACTCACGGGGTGCTCGGGGGCGTGGAGGAAAACCCCGAAATCGCCTCGTTCTTCGAGACGATCGGCCGGGAGAGATCGGGGGCGACCAAGGCGCAGTTCGAACGGCGGCTGGCCGTGCTGGCGCTGATGGCGCGGATCGCCACCGAGCACGCCATGCCGCTCGCCGTGCACTGGACGCAGTCGGACATGCTGCTGCGCGGCGAAATTTTCGACAGCCTTGCCGCGCCGGACGAATTTCCCGGGCCGCTTCACATCCACCCCTTCCTTTATGGTCCGCGCGCCGCGCCGGGCGATCAGGCGCTGGTCGGCATCCGCACCTTCGGCGTGCGGCACTGGCTGGGGCGCGAGGTGATCATCCAGCCGCATGTCCTGCCGTGGGCCGCCAATCTGGAAACGATCTTCGCGTTCCTCAGGGTCGCGACAATGCCGAATGGCTATGTCATCCCCGACGGCGACACCTTCGGGCCGGAAGACCGCAGCCTCTCCTATCGCGTGCTGCACCATGATGCGGGCGCGGATATCGGCGACGGCGAACCGCTCGATGTGCCGTTCTACGAGCTGCTGCCCCTGAAGCACCTCGCCCACAGCTTCGTTGCGCCCGATCATGTCCCCGAGGGCAATGTCTTCGATGATCGCGCATTCCCGGCATCGATCATGCCGCAGGAGCAGGAGGCCAAGATGGCGCTCGCCAACGAATGGGCGGACAAACGCCGGCTGGCGGAAGGGATCGGAGGGCGGTTCGAGGTGCGCAAGGAGGGGCTTGTCCCGCCCGCTCCTGCGCCGCCCCCCGCGCCCGCCCCGCGCCCGCCGCTGCGCGGTCCGGGTGGACGGGTGTTCGGACGCAAGGGGCTCTAGGATCCCGTTCTAGATCTGCTTGTCCGGGGATGGATCGCGGCGGTGCCGCTCGGCCTTGCCGAGGACCCGTTCGAGCCGCTCGGCCATGGTGCTCGCCGCGATGCGCGCCGCTGCGTCCACATCGGCCGCCTTGCCGGTCACCCCGATCGGACGACCGCCACGCGGGCGCGCCTCGATCATGCAGTGCTTGTCATCGGCACCATGCTTGCGCCCGTTGACGTCCGAGACATGCACCTCGATCCGCGTCAGCCGGTCGGCAAAGCGGTCAAGCCGCTGGCGCACCTGCGTCTCGATCCGCTGGGCGACCTCCTGCGTGCCCATCACCGAACTATCGGTGTTGAACTGGAACTGCATGGTGCTCATGGATTTTCTCCTTTGGCTTCAGTGACCTGTTGCCCAAGAAGAATATGGGGCCGGAGCCTGCGACTTTCCAGTCCTTTACGGCGATCCGTTCAGGACGAAAGGCTCTCCGCCGCCCGCCGCTCGGCCCGCACCAGATCCGCCTTCTCGCGCTCTTCGGCGGTCTTGCGCGCATGTTCGGCGAGGCCGCGCCAGGTTTTCTCGGAACGCAGTTCGCGATCGCGGACATTCTCAAGCGTCGTCTTGGCGGCAAGGATCGCGGCTTCATCGGCGCGCTCGACGTAGAATTCGTAGGTCTGGGCCATCGGGGGTGTCCTGCCATGGGAGGGGGGTAGGCGGGATTCGTATAGGACAAGGGCGGGGCGCGCCGTTGCGCACCCCGCCCTCGCGATCAGGGCCTTACGCGGCCGAGAGGTTGACGGCGCTTTCCTTGCCGTTGCGACCGCGCTCGAGTTCGTAGTTGAGGCGCTGGTCCTTATCGAGCGAGTGCATGCCGGCGGCCTGCACAGCCGTGATGTGGACGAAGCTGTCCGACGAACCATCGTCAGGCTGGATGAAGCCGTAGCCCTTGTCGGTGTTGAAGAACTTCACGGTTCCGGTCTTGGTCATGGTTGTTCCTTTCAAGAACAATAGGTTGCCCGCAGGCAACAGGCCCGCGGGTTATGCGTCGTATCGTCCGATGAAAGGAAGTCGTCGTCTGGTTTACGCCGGGGCCGGTGGGTTGAACCCGTGGCAAGCGGCGGAGCGCAAATTTCGAAGTCCGTCGCAAATTTCGACGTCAGCGGGGACCTTGTAGCACAGCTTCCCCCATTCACCTAATCGGCCCGTCGCAAGGGGCGCGTCACACATTGGCGAGAGGTCGCGTGCTATCGTGACTGCCGGGCGCAACCGCATCGGGAAGGCGGCGTAGGAAAGGTTACAAGAGTGACACCGTGTCACTTTGCCTGCCTCCAGCCATTCTCCTCTAATGTCTGCATAATTTCATCATCCGACCAGCCGGACGGACAGAAGTCTTCGCGCGCGCAATCGCCGGAATGGCCGAATTCGTCGGGGTCTTCGGGGGTCAGCGCCCCGGTCTCGACCGCCGCCCCGCTGGCGATCTTCGCCAGCAGGCTCTCGAAATCGCGCGCATGCCGCTCGGCCATCGGCTTCAGCCGCCCGAACACCGGATTGCCGCCCATCGTGCCCGACCGCAGCAGCGCCAGCGTCAGGCTCTCGTCATAGCGGCGATAGGAGCCGACCTGCTCGCCCTTGTAGAACACCGGCCGCTCGACCCCGTTGAGCGCCCGCTCGAGCGCGGCGTGGGCGAGCACATCGAAGGAATGGTGAAACGCCACCTCCCACGCGAGGTCAAAAGGCTGGCCCTTCAATCGCGAGCGCAAGCGATAGGCCGACTGCCGCGACCGCCCCACCGACTTCGCCGCCTCGGAAACGGAATGCGTCGCCGAGAGCGCGCGCAAGAAGGCGGTCTGCCGCTCGAGATCACAAC
>Ga0114986_1000490_pt1 | contig 10931 bp, 7 predicted proteins | sample Shrwel1BS1Day17_FD_96988 | JGI IMG/M metagenome (GOLD analysis project Ga0114986, IMG submission 96988) | Subsurface microbial communities from deep shales in Ohio, USA - Utica-3 well 1 S-1-Day17 | ecosystem: Environmental > Aquatic > Deep subsurface > Shale gas/oil reservoir > Produced... | reverse complement strand
TGGAGCGGTGGGAGGAGGGCAAGGGGCTCACGGGGGTCGCTGGCCGGGGGTCGATCCGGCACCACCTGGCATTGTCCCAGATGGCGGGCCTGCGGCCAGGGACGCGCGGTGCACGAGGCGGTCGATGCGCTCGGCCAGCCCGCTCAGGTCCAATGGCTTGGTCCAGTAGGCGTCAAACCCGGCCGCCTCGGCCCGGGCCAGTTCCTCCGGCATGGCATCGGCCGACACGGCCACGCAGGGCAGCCCGGCCAGGTGAGGCAGGGCCCGCAGGCCACGCAGCACCTCGTAGCCGTCGATGCCGGGCAGGTTGATGTCCAGCAGCACCAGGTCGGGCCGCTCGTGCGCGAGCCAGGCCAGGGCCTGCTCCCCGTCGGGGGCGATCTCCAGGCGGCACCCGGGGTTCTGCAGGGCCAGCGCCTGCTGCATCACCATCACGTTCACGGAGTTGTCTTCCACGTAGAGCACGCAGCGGGCGGCCGGGGCGGTGGGCGCGGCTGCCGGCAAGGCGCGCGGGCGAGGCGCCGGCTGGCACGGCACGGGGGCTGCGGGCAGGGTGATCGAGAAGCGGCTGCCCACACCGGGTGTGGTGTGAACCTGGATGCGTCCGCCCATGGCCTGCACGAGGTGGCGGGTGATGGCCAGGCCCAGCCCCGTGCCCTCGACGGTCGAGGCCTCGGCGCCGAGGCGGTTGAAGGGCTGGAAGAGCTGCTGCCGGGCCTGCGGGCTCAGGCCGGCCCCGGTGTCGCTGATGTGCAGCGTCACGGTGTCGTCCTGGCGCTCCCACAGCACGATCACGCGCCCGTGCTCGCGGTTGTACTTGATGGCGTTGGACAGCAGGTTCGACACCGCCTGGCGCAGCCGGGTGCGATCGGCCAGCACGCACAGGGGCGTGGGCGGCGGGGCCGGCAGTTCCAGCGTGATGCCGCGCTTGCGCGCATCGGCCTGCACCAGCGCGGCCACCTCGCTGACCAGCTCGGCCAGGGCCACGGGCTCCAGCGACATGCGCAGCGCACCCGCCTCGATGGAGGCCAGGTCGAGCATGTCGTTCACCAGTTGCAGCAGATGGTTGCCGGCGTGCCGCAGGTGCTGCAGCTGCAGGCGCTGCGTCGGGGTCATCGCGCCCGCATCGCCTTCGAGCAGCTGCGCAAAACCGAGCACCCCGTTGAGCGGCGTGCGCAGCTCGTGGCTCACGCGCGAGAGGAACTCGCTCTTGGCCCGGCTCGCGCGCTCGGCGGCTTCCTTTTCCATGTGCGCCTGCGCCGCACGCTTCTGCTCGGTGACATCGAAGTTCGTGCCGATGATCTTGGGACGACCACCGGAGACGACGCGCCGCCCGAGCGAGCGCACATGGCGGACTTCGCCGTCGGCGCGGATGATGCGGAACTCCTGGTCATAGGCCGCCCCGGGGTCGGCCGCCAGTTCGGCCCCGATGCGCTGGGCGAGGGGGCGGTCGTCAGGGTGCACCATCGAATACCACAGCTCGGCGCTCAATGGCACCGAGCGCGGGGCCAGGCCATACATCGCATACATCTGGTCGTTCCAGACGGCCTGGCTCACGTCATCCAGCGGGGCCTCCCACACGCCGATGCCCGCCACCTCGGCGGCCAGGCGCAGGCGCTCGGCCAGCTCGGCGATCTGCTCGCGCGCCTCGTGGCGCTCGGTGATGTCCTGGACGATGCCGGCCACGCGCACCACGCGGCCGTCGGCCATCTGGGAATTGCCCGTCACCCTCACCCAGCGTTCGCGCCCGCTGGCGGTGACCAGCTCCAGCTCGAGGTCGAAGGGCGTGCCGCTCGACAGGGCTCGTTGCACGGCCTCGCTCACACGGTCGCGCGAGGTGGGCTTGTAGAAATCCAGGCCCTGGCGCAGGTCCACCTCCTGGCTGCCAGGGGCGAGATCGTGCAGGGCGTAGGTCTGGTCCGACCAGCGGACCTCCCGCGAGTGCGCGTCGATGTCCCAGGCGCCGACCTGGGCGATCTCCATGGCGTCGTTGAGCAGCCGCTCGCTCAGGGCATGGCGTTCCTGCTCCAGTTTCCAGGTCGTGATGTCCTGCAGCAGGGCGACCCAGCGCGTCAGGCGCCCTGCGTCGTCGCGCAGCGGCAGCAGTTCCAGCTCCACCCAGCAGACGCTGCCATCGCGCCGCGGGCTGGCCAGTTCCACATCGCCCAAGGCCTGTGCCGTGTGCAAGGCGCCCAGCAGGCGCTGCCGCACGGCGGTGTCGGTCCCGGGCCCGAGCAGCAGGTCGCTCAGGCCCAGGCCCGGCAGGTCGGCCCGGGCATGGCCGGTGGCGCGTTCGAAGGCCGCGTTGACCCACAACACCGCACCGCCCGGATCGGCAATCACGACCAGGTGCTGGGTGGCGCGCACCACGGCGGCCAGCGTCGCGTCATCGTCCATGGGAATACTGCCCTTGCCGCTTCATTCTGCGCTTCGGCCCGGCCGCCCTGTCAAGAGATCAAGCCCGCAGCCTCCCCCGAGGCCTGGGGGGCGATGCCTTAGGATCACGCCTCGCCAGCCTGCCCCTGCCCGCCGTGCCCGCCTCGTCCACCCCGCTGTCCATCCTCCAGGAAGTCTTCGGCTATCCCGCCTTCCGCGGGCGCCAGGCCGAGATCGTCGAGCACGTGGCGGGTGGGGGCGACGCGCTGGTGCTCATGCCTACCGGCGGCGGCAAGAGCCTGTGCTACCAGGTGCCGGCCATCGCCCGCCACCGCCGCGGTTGCGGCGTGGCGGTGGTGGTGAGCCCGCTGATCGCGCTGATGCACGACCAGGTGGGTGCGCTGGAAGAAGCCGGCGTGCACGCGGCCTTTCTCAACTCCACCCTGACGCTGGAAGAGGCGCAGCGGGTCGAGCGCGAGATGATGAGCGGGCGCCTCGTGCTCCTGTATGCCGCGCCCGAACGCGTGACCACGCCGCGCTTCCTGGCCCAGCTCGACTCGCTGCACGAACGTGGCCTGCTCAGCCTGTTTGCCATCGACGAAGCCCACTGCGTGAGCCAGTGGGGACATGACTTCCGCGCCGAATACCTGGGCCTGTCGGTGCTGCATGAGCGCTATCCCGGCGTACCGCGCATCGCGCTCACCGCCACGGCCGACGAACACACCCGCGCCGACATCCTCTCGCGCCTGGCGCTGGAAGACGCCGGTGTCTTCATCAGCAGCTTCGACCGGCCCAACATCCGCTACCACATCGTCGAGAAGGACAACCCGCGCACCCAGCTGCTGCGCTTCCTGCGCGCCGAGCACGCCGGCGACGCGGGCATCGTCTACTGCCAGAGCCGCAAGAAGGTGGAAGAAACGGCCGCCTGGCTCAGCGACGAGGGCATCCCGGCCCTGCCCTACCACGCCGGGCTCGATGCGGGCCTGCGCCAGCAGCACCAGGACCGCTTCCTGCGCGAGGAGGGCCTGGTGATGGTGGCCACCATCGCCTTCGGCATGGGCATCGACAAGCCCGACGTGCGCTTCGTGGCCCACCTCGACCTGCCCAAGAACATCGAGAGCTACTACCAGGAGACCGGCCGTGCCGGGCGCGATGGCGAACCCGCCCAGGCCTGGATGACCTATGGTCTGGCCGACGTGGTGAACCAGCGCCGCATGATCGACGACAGCCCGGCCACCGAGGATTTCAAGCGTGTGCAGCGCGCCAAGCTCGACGCCCTGCTGGCCCTGGCCGAGGCGCACGACTGCCGGCGCGTGCGCCTGCTCGACTACTTCGGCGAAGACAGCGAAGCCTGCGGCAATTGCGACAACTGCCTGACGCCACCGGCGACGTGGGACGCCACCGAGGCGGCGCGCAAGGCGCTGTCGTGCATCTACCGCTTCCGGCCCAAGAGCTTCGGCGCAGGCCACCTCATCGACGTGCTGCGGGGCAAGCGCACCGACAAGGTGGCGCAGTACGGGCATGAGACGCTGAGCACCTTCGGCATCGGGGCCGACCTGTCCGAGCAGCAGTGGCGTTCGGTGCTGCGCCAGCTCGTGGCCTTGGGCCATGTGGTGGCCGAAGGCGAGTTCAACACCCTCTCGCTGGCCGACAGCGCGCGCGCGGTGCTGCGTGGCGAGGTGAGCCTGCAGCTGCGTGTGCCGGCCGAGGCTCCGCTGCGCACGCGCGCCGGGGCGGGCGGACGCGGCAAAGCCGGGGCCCGCGCTGCCGCGGCCGACCTCGACGCTGCCGGCCAGGCCCGCCTGCACGCGCTCAAGGCCTGGCGTGCGGAAGTGGCGCGCGAGCACAACCTGCCCGCCTACATCGTCTTCAACGATGCCACGCTGGTGCAGATGGCGCGCGAGCACCCCGACAGCCTCGACGCGCTGGCGGGCATCAGCGGCGTGGGCGCCAAGAAGCTCGAGGCCTACGGGCGTGAACTGCTGCGCGTTCTGGACGCCGTCTGAAGGCCCATGGCCTGCGTGGATGCTTGTCCCACGTGTGACGCGCTGCAGCAAGCCCTTGAATCGCTGTCGGTTTTTCGTTCCACAATGATGTAACAAGGCGCAACATTCGGCGGTGGCGTCATCACCTCTTGTCACACTCCGCGATGGACTTCGCTGTATCTCCGGGTGCGTGAGGGCCGACCACAGACAGATTTGATTCAGGAGAAAACGACCATGCAAGAGACACCGACCTCGCTGCCGCGCCGCCACCTGCTGGTGGGCAGCGCCAGTGCCCTGGCCGGGGTGGGACTGGCCACGTGGACCCAAGGGGCCGTGGCCCAGGCCGCAACAGCCAAGCCGCTGCCGGCCTTCGTGAGCTGGAAGGATGCTTCCGCCCTGATCGTGCACAGCAGCAGCACGCTGGAGACCAAGCGCAGCGCCTTCGGCACCAGCGTGATCACGCCCAGCGAGCAGCTCTTCATCCGCAACAACCTGAACGCGCCGGATGCGTCCATCCTGGACAACCGCGACGCCTGGACGGTGTCCATCGAAGGCGTGAAGTCGCCCCGCGAACTCAGCGTGGCCGAGCTGAAGACCCTGGGCATCGAGACGGTGGCCATGGTGCTGCAATGCTCGGGCAACGGCCGCGGCTTCTTCCCGCACAAGCCCAGCGGCACGCCCTGGACGGTGGGCGCCGCCGGCTGCGTGGTCTGGAGCGGCGTGCCGCTGAAGAACGTGGTGCAGGCCCTGGGCGGTCTGGTCGATGGGGCGCGGTTCATCACCGGCACCGGCGGCGAGAAGATCCCTGACGGGGTGGACCCGAACTCGGTGAAGGTCGAGCGCTCGGTGCCCATTGCCGCGCTGGAAGACGCGCTGCTGGCGTGGGAGCTCAACGGCTCGCCGATCTCGTTGGCCCACGGCGGCCCGCTGCGCTTGATCGTGCCGGGCTACACCGGCGTGAACAACATCAAGTACGTGAAGAACGTGGCCTTCACGCCCAAGGAAACCACCGCGGGCATCATGGCCAATCGCTACCGCGTGAGCCCGGTGGGCACCAAGGCCACGTCCGAGCACGAATCGGTGCTGGGCATGAACGTGAAGTCCTGGATCAACGGACCGCTGCCCGAGGAAGGCAACGTCAAGGCCGGCCGCGTGCAGATCCATGGTGTGGCCTTCGGTGGCATCGAGGCGCTGCGCGGCGTCGAGGTGTCCATCGATGGCGGCAAGACCTGGCAGGCTGCGCGCCTGGTGGGCCCCGACCTCGGCAAGTACGCCTGGCGCCAGTTCGTGTTCTCGGCCGATCTCAAGCCGGGCACCTACACGCTGGCCAGCCGCGCCACCGACGCCAAGGGCACGGCCCAGCCCGAGCAGCGCGCCGAGAACCAGGACGGCTACAACAACAACAGCTGGCGCGACCACTCGGTGCAGGTCACCGTGGCCTGACGCTGCGATGCGGGGCCTGCCGGGCCCTGCGGTTCTTGCACACGCCGCCTTCTCGGCGGCGTGTTGCTTCCTACCCTCGAAGCTTTTCCCACGATGCCAAGCAAGTTTTCACCGACCCTCCGCCACACCCTGGCCGCCGCGGCGATCGGCCTGTCCCTGTCGGCCGCCCATGCGAGCGACGCCGACAAGCTGGCCCTGGGCAAGCAACTCTTCCTCAAGGGCGCCGTGCCCGCCTGTGCCGTGTGCCACGCGTTGAATGACGCGGGCGCCGAGGGCGCCGTCGGGCCGTCCCTGGACGAGCTGCGCCCGGATGCCGAACGTGTGGCCAAGGCCGTGCGCAATGGCATCGGCGTGATGCCGGCCTACGACAAGACGCTCAGTGCCGCGCAGATCGAGGCACTGGCGCTGTACGTGGCCACTGCCACGAAGCGCTGAACCCCCGCCAGCCCGGGACGGACGGCATGAAGTTCGCCGTGATGGGTGCGGGCGCCGTGGGCTGCTACTACGGCGGCATGCTGGCGCGCGCGGGGCACGAGGTGGTGCTGATCGGCCGGGCGGCCCATGTGGACGCGGTTCGGCGGGACGGTCTGCGCCTTCAGGCGCAGGCCTTCGACGAACGTGTGCAAGTGCGTGCCGACACCGAGGTGGCCGCCGCGGCGGGCGCCGACGTGGTGCTGTGCTGCGTGAAGTCTCCCGACACCGAGGGCGCCGCGCGCGCGTTGCAGCCCCATCTGGCGCCCGGCACGCTGGTGCTGAGCCTGCAGAACGGCGTGGACAACGCCGAGCGGTTGCGTGCCGTGCTCGCGCAGGAGGTGCTGCCGGCGGTGGTGTATGTCGCCACCGAGATGGCCGGCCCCGGCCATGTGCGACACCACGGCCGCGGGGAGCTCGTGATCGGCCCCTCGGCGCGCAGCGCAGCGCTGGCCGACGTCTTCGGGGCGGCCGGCGTGCCCGTGCAGGTGTCCGACAACGTGGCTGGCGCCCTGTGGGCCAAGCTCATCCTCAACTGCGCCTACAACGCCCTGTCGGCCATCGCCCGGCAACCCTATGGCCCGCTGGTGCAGGGTGTGGGCGTGGCGGCGGTGATGCGCGACGTGGTGGACGAAGGCCTGGCCGTCGCCCGGGCGGAGGGGGTGACGCTGCCTGGCGACATGCACGAGGCGGTGCGCGGCCTGGCGGGCACGATGCCGGCCCAGTTTTCCTCCACTGCGCAGGACCTGTTGCGCGGCAAGCCCACCGAGATCGACCACCTCAACGGCCTGGTGGTGCGCCGTGGCGAGGCACGCGGCGTGGCCACGCCCGTCAACCGGGCCCTGTGGGCGCTCGTGAAGCTGATCGAAGCCGGCCCGGTCAGGGCGTGAGGGTGACGCTGACGGTGGCGCTGTCGGTGCGGCGGCCCACCACATCGACCGCCCGCGCGAAATAGCCCACCGACCCACTCGCATCCGCGGGCAGCACGGTGCTCCAGGTGTAGGGGCTGCGTCCCACGCTGCCCAGCAGCACGCTGCCGCTGCCACTGCGGCGGTAGAAGATCACCTCGTCGATGCCCTGGTCGTCGCTGGCCGCGGCCGACAGCGTGACCGTGGCGCCTGCCGGGGCGCTGGTGGGGGAGACGACGAGCGACACGTCGGGCGCATGGCGGTCCCAGCCGTCTTCCCAGCCGATCCAGCCGTGTTCCCACTCCAGGTAGATGCCGCCGCCGCAGCCGCCTAGGGCGATCAGCGCCAGGCCGGCCAGCCAGGCGCGGCAGCGGGAGGATGCGGATCGATCAGGACGTGTCATGGCCACATCGTAGCGCCACCGTCTGCCACTCGGCCGTGAGTTCCTGCCAACCCTTGACGGCGTGGCGGACTATGATGTCCGGTTTTCCCAGCCTGCAGCGATCCATGTCCAAGCGACCGCCCGCCGTCCCGAGCCTGCCGGCCGAAACGCCGTCGATCCGCGTGCGCGGCGCCCGCACCCACAACCTCAAGAACATCGACCTGGACCTGCCGCGCCAGCAGCTGGTGGTGATCACCGGGCTGTCGGGCTCGGGCAAGTCCTCACTGGCCTTCGACACGCTCTATGCCGAAGGGCAGCGCCGCTACGTGGAAAGCCTCTCGGCCTATGCGCGGCAGTTCCTGCAGCTCATGGACAAGCCCGACGTGGATGTGATCGAGGGCCTGAGCCCGGCGATCAGCATCGAGCAGAAGGCCACCAGTCACAACCCGCGTTCCACCGTGGGCACGGTCACCGAGATCCACGACTACCTGCGCCTGCTCTATGCCCGCGCAGGCACGCCCTTCTGCCCCGACCACCACCTGCCGCTGGAGGCGCAGAGCGTGAGCCAGATGGTCGATGCCGTGCTGGCGCTGCCCGAGGACACGCGGCTGATGATCCTCGCGCCTGTGGTGCGCGATCGCAAGGGCGAGTTCGTCGAACTCTTCCAGGACATGCAGGCCCAGGGCTTCGTGCGCTTTCGCATCGGCTCGGGCGGCGAGCCGGGCGTGGTCTTCGAGGCAGCCGAGCTGCCCAAGCTGAAGAAGACCGAGAAGCACGACATCGACGTGGTGGTGGATCGCCTCAAGGTGCGGCCCGACATGCAGCAGCGCCTGGCCGAGAGCTTCGAGGCGGCGCTGCGCATCGCCGATGGGCGCGCGATCGCGCTGGAGATGGACTCCGCGGCGGAGCACCTGTTTTCCAGCAAGTTCGCCTGCCCGGTGTGCAGCTATTCGCTGGCCGAGCTGGAGCCGCGCCTGTTTTCCTTCAATTCGCCGGTGGGCGCCTGCCCCAGCTGCGACGGCCTGGGCGAAGTCACCGCCTTCGACCCGGACCGCGTGGTGGCCTTCCCCTCGCTGAGCCTGGCCAGCGGTGCGGTGAAGGGCTGGGACCGCCGCAACGCCTACACCTTCTCGATGCTCGAGAGCGTGGCGCGGCACTACGGCTTCGACATCGACGCCCCCTTCGAGGACCTGCCCGAGACGGCCCGGCAGGTGATCCTGTACGGCTCGGGCGAGGAGGCCATCGAGTTCGTCTACGAGGCCGAGGGTAGCGGCGGGCGCAAGCGCAGCGTGAAGCGCTCGCACCCCTTCGAGGGCATCCTCCCCAACTTCGAGCGCCGCTACCGCGAGACCGATTCCGTGGCCGTGCGCGAGGAACTGGTGCGCTACCAGAGCAACAAGCCCTGTCCCGACTGTCACGGCACGCGCTTGCGCCGCGAGGCCCGCCATGTGCACCTGGTGGATGCCGGCAGCGGCACGCGCACGCCCATCTACGAGATCTCGCACGCCACCCTGGCCGAGGCCCTGCACACCTTCGAGCATCTCGCGCTCAAGGGTGCCAAGGCCGAGATCGCCGACAAGGTGATCCGCGAGATCCGCTCGCGCCTGAGCTTCCTCAACAACGTGGGCCTCGACTACCTCAGCCTGGACCGCAGCGCCGACACCCTGAGCGGTGGCGAGGCCCAGCGCATCCGCCTGGCCAGCCAGATCGGCTCGGGCCTCACCGGGGTGATGTACGTGCTCGACGAGCCCAGCATCGGATTGCACCAGCGCGACAACGACCGGCTGATCGGCACGCTCAAGCACCTGCGCGACCTTGGCAACTCGGTGCTGGTGGTCGAGCACGACGAGGACATGATCCTGGCCGCCGACCACGTGGTGGACATGGGCCCCGGTGCCGGCGTGCATGGCGGGCGGGTCATTGCCCAGGGCACGCCCGCCGAGGTGGCGGCCAGCGAGGAGTCCCTCACCGGCCAGTACCTGGCACGCAAGCTGAAGATCCCCGTGCCGGCGCGCCGGCAGCGCCTCGCCGACGGCGCCGACCCACAGGTGCTGCGCATCGTCAACGCGCGCGGCAACAACCTCCAGGGTGTCACGGCCGAGATCCCGGTGGGCTTGTTCACCTGCGTGACCGGTGTGTCCGGCTCGGGCAAGTCCACGCTGGTCAACGACACGCTCTACGCCGCGGTGGCCCGCAAGCTCTACCAGAGCCACCTGGAGCCGGCGCCGCATGACGAGATCGAGGGCCTGGAGGTCTTCGACAAGGTCATCAACGTCGATCAATCCCCCATCGGGCGCACGCCGCGCTCCAATCCGGCCACCTACACCGGCCTGTTCACACCCATCCGCGAGCTGTTTGCCGAGGTGCCCACGGCGCGCGAGCGCGGCTACGGACCGGGTCGCTTCTCCTTCAACGTGGCGGGCGGGCGCTGCGAGGCCTGCCAGGGCGACGGCGTGATCAAGGTCGAGATGCACTTCCTCCCGGACGTGTACGTGCCCTGCGACGTCTGCCACGGCCGGCGCTACAACCGCGAGACGCTGGAGGTGCTCTACAAGGGCAAGAACATCACCGAGGTGCTCGGCCTCACGGTGGAAGACGCGCACACGTTCTTCAGCGCCGTGCCGTCGATCGCGCGCAAGCTCAAGACCCTGCTCGACGTGGGCCTGGGTTATGTGCGGCTGGGCCAGAGCGCCACCACGCTGTCCGGCGGTGAAGCACAACGCGTGAAGCTGGCGCTGGAGCTGTCCAAGCGCGACACGGGGCGCACGCTCTACATCCTGGACGAACCCACCACCGGGCTGCATTTCCACGACATCGAGCTGCTGCTGCGAGTGCTGCACCAGCTGCGCGACCACGGCAACACCATCGTGGTGATCGAGCACAACCTCGACGTCATCAAGACCGCCGACTGGCTCATCGACATGGGCCCCGAAGGTGGGGCCGGCGGCGGCACCGTGGTGGCCACCGGCACCCCTGAGGAGATCGCCCGCCACCCGGCGAGCCACACCGGCCGCTACCTGCGGCCGCTGCTGGACGCCTGAGCGCGGGCGAGGCCGGTCACTTCACGGCGTCGTACTCGGCCTTGGCACTGGCCTTGGCCTGCGAGAGCATGGCCTTGGCTTCCTTCTTGCACAGGTCCTTGGCGTCGCCGGAGCGGTCGTCGCAGCGTTCCTCGGCCACCTCGTAGTCGGCTTCGGCGAAGGCCACCTGGGCCTGGTAGCGCGCCTTGGGCGTGCCCTCGTAGACCGCCTTGGCCTCGGCGTCGAGCTTCTTGCGCGTGGCCTTGGCCTCTTCCTCGCAGACGTCCTTGGCGTTGCCGGCCAGCGTCTTGCACTGGGTCTTGGCCGTTTCGTACTGCGCCTTGGC
>Ga0114986_1000489_pt1 | contig 10934 bp, 4 predicted proteins | sample Shrwel1BS1Day17_FD_96988 | JGI IMG/M metagenome (GOLD analysis project Ga0114986, IMG submission 96988) | Subsurface microbial communities from deep shales in Ohio, USA - Utica-3 well 1 S-1-Day17 | ecosystem: Environmental > Aquatic > Deep subsurface > Shale gas/oil reservoir > Produced... | reverse complement strand
CGAAGGCCTCTACAAGCGCCTGTGGGAAGGCGGCCCGCCCGAGCGCGAGGTGACCCTGGAGGTCGCACGTGGGCCGATGGTGCGCACGGTCAAGGTCCAGTCCATGGACCGCATGAAGCACCTTCGCGGGGCGCGGGGGATCTGACACCACGGGGCAGCATCGCAGCGAGCGATGCAACTTGTGCACATCTTGGCTGAAATCCCGGAGCGCCCCAGTTCCCACGTCACACCGCCCGCGATAGGCTCCGGGGTCTTCCCCCTGTCAGGAGTCCCGATGACTGTCGCCGGCCTGCCCCGCCTGAGCCTCACAAGGGCATCGAAGTTCGCCTGGACCGTGCTCCTGATGCTGGCATCGGCGGCCCACGCCAGCCCGATGGCCGACTGGCTCAAGAACGCCCCCCTGATGCTGGCGAAGGTGTATCCCATTGTGGATGCCCTGCCGCCCACCCCGCCCACAGACCTGAGTTCTCTCTCCGATGCGGCCGCGGCTTTTGAACAGCACATGCGCGCGTTCCAGAAGGCCAAGGACGAGGCCAGCTTCCCGATCTGGCCCCCCTCGGCCGACCCCTGGCCTCTGGAGTGGACGGTGCGCGAGATGTACTGGCTGAAAGAGGCGCGCGAACAGGTCGCCGCGGCCAGAAAGGCACGCCCTTCGGCGTCGTCGCTCGATCTGTTTGGTGAAGGCGTGCAGTTGATGCTTTCACAGATTCCTCATTACGAGTCGCTGCTGGCACGCCTCGACAAGGAGGGCGAAGCCGCCCGCGACGCGATCGGGCAAGACTGCGTGCGCCACCAGATCGAGTACGACCGCCAAAAGGCCGTCCTCGACAGCACACCCTCCGGCGTCGACCACCTCTACTTCATGTACCTGCGCCGCTTCATGAGCCCCAGCCACGAGGCGGAGCGAGGTCAGATGTGCCTGCGGCTTGCTCCCATCCAGCTGGACGGTCTGCGACAAGCCCAGGCCCTTTCCGGGACCGGCCAGGCCAATGCCAGCCCCAGCCCCTCGACGGCAACCGTCAGCAGCCCGGCCACGGAAAGAAGCCCTGACACCCCAACGGGGGCTCAGGCCGCACAAGCGCCCCAGCCGCCAGCGCCACAGCCCCCACAGGTCGCAAGCGCTCCCCCTCAGCCAGCGCCCAGCACGGTGCCGCCCCAGACGCTGGCAGCGAACGCAGGCAGCACAACGCAGGCGGATCGAAACACGGTGCCCCCGCGCCTGAGAACGCTGCAGACCCTGACCGTCTCGCCTGTCGTCCAGCCACCGCTGCCCGAGGCCGTGCGCCGGGCCGAGGTCCTTTACCGGCGCATCGTCCTGGTGGGCGGCGATCACGAAGCCAAGCTGCAGGTCAGCGTCAATGCCGATGGGACACCCTATGGCGCCATCGGGCGCATGGACCAGGGATACCGAGCCCTGCTGAAGTCGTTCTCGAGCTGCAACGAAGGTGAGCGCAACCCCTACCAGGTGGTGGTGACGCAAGGCCGGCGCAGCGATGGCGTCCTGCGCTATCAGGGGTGGTGGACCGGCTGCGCACCGTCGGATGGCGTCATCACCTTTGCCGATGGCTCCCGCTGGGCCGGGGCGGTGAAAGGCGGCGCGGAGACCGGCGCCCCCCTGCCCCTGCCAGACTTCGAGACGGGCGGCCTGCGCGTCTTCAGCGACGGCACGGCCGTGTACTGGCAAGGCGGTCGTGAACGCCTGTGGCTGTCACCGAAGTACCTCTACGGGGGTGGCGATACGAAGGAGACCGAGTACGCGTTCTGGCGCCACGCCGACCAGAGCGGCGACGCCGAGCTGACCCAGACCCGCACCGGATGGCGCTGGCACGGTGCACACGACGGCGCCTGGCCCACCGGAGAGGGCTACTGGGTGGACCGTGAAGGCTACGTGCGCCTGCACGGTCGCATCGCGGAAGGACAGCGAACCCAGTCGCCCTGGTTCGGCCTTTCCCTGGCAGCCCCCGTTCGCGTGGAGCGCCTCGCGCCGGTGGCCACGACGGAGGTTGCGAGTGGCCTCCTGCCCGCTGGCGAATACCGGTTCGATCGTCCCTTGGGCCCCACGATTTCCGGTCTGCCCCAGGGGCACCCGTCGGCCGCCCTGCTCACCAACGCACGCCGCGATCCGCGTTGCGGGCTGAGTGACGGTGCTCTGGCCGATCTGCCCGCCGGCTGGCAGCCCTGGTGGCCCTCCTGCCGGCTGGTGGCGGGCACGTCGCGGACCTGGGTGGTCGACGCCTACGCGCCGGACCTGCGCTGGCAGATGATCCTGGGCGGCGAGAGGCTGGACGACGGCCGACCGGGTGCACCGACCTGGCGCCTGTTGGCATCGCTGGACGAGGGCGACCAATGGATCGCTCGCGCGTTCACCTCCGACCCGGTGCTGGCCCCGGTGGGCCAGGCGCTGCAGGCGGACGCGCAGGGCCGCACGGTGTACCGCGGGGGGTTTGTGGGGCTCACCCCCGACGGCCCAGGCGAATGTGCCGCCCCGAACGGGGGGTTCGAGTCCTGCCGGTGGGCGCGTGGCGAGCGCGTGGACACCCTGCAGCTGGCCCGGCTGCGGCAAGCAGAGGAGGAGCGCCTGCGCCAGGAGCAGGCGGAAGCCGAGCGCAGGCGCCAGCAGGCGATGGCCTACGACGAGGCCTACGAGCGCGAGGAGCGAGTGCGCCGGGAGGCTGAGCAGGCGCAACGCGCCAACCGGGGCGTGAACTGGGGGCAGGTGCTCAACGACGTCGCCACCTCCATGCGCCAGAACTCGGGCACCAGCCCATCGTTCCCGATACCCAGCGCCCCCACACCTTCGACCCGGCCCTCCTCCCCGACGAGTCCGCCCGCGGCCAAGAGCCACCGAGCGGATCGCTGCACTCAGCTATGGAGCCAGTTCGCCGGCGAGAGCCTGCGGATCGCGGAATGTGTGGGCAGCCCTCAGGCCTATCCCTCCGCACGAGCCATGCGCGACGCGGAGGCCCGGTGCGAAGCGCAGGAGGCGGCTCGCACGCGATCGGCTCGGCAGCAGTACGCCGCAGAGTGCAACACGCACGGCGGTGGCGCCGGGGCACGTTGAACGGAGCCTGTCAGGCGAGCAGCCCCTCACGCACCGTGGGGTAGTGCAGCCGCAGCCGCAGTTCGCGCACCAGCCGGTCGTTCTTCAGCCGGCGCGATTCGCTCATGAAGGACAGCAGCATGGGCGACAACTGCTCGCGCGCCTGCACCCGGCTGATGCGCGGCGGGCGCGGCAGGCCGCACAGGTCGGCGGCCAGGTCGAAGTACTCGCCCATCTTCAGCTCGGTGTCGTCGCTGGCATGCACCACGCGCTGGGGCTTGCCGCGCAGCAGCGCGGCCACGCAGGCCCGCGCGAGGTCGTCGGCATGGATGTGGTTGGTGTAGACGTCGTCCTCGTCGCGCAGCACCGGCGTGCCGCGGGCCAGGCGTTCGCGCGGATGGCCGCCGGGACGGTCGCCCGCATAGATGCCGGGGATGCGCAGGAGGCTCACACGCACGCCGAAGGCGCGGCCGAACCAGCGCACTCGGGCTTCGGCGTCCACACGCCGCCGCGCGCGGTCGGAACGGGGTGCGACCGGGCGGGTTTCGTCGAAGCGCGCACCGCCGGCATCGCCATAAACGCCGGTCGTGCTGGCATACACCAGGCTGCGGATCGCCGGCTTGCGTGACAGCGCACGCAGCAGGGCCGCCGTGCGCGGGTCGGACTCCCCCTGCCCCGGAGGCGGGGCCAGATGCAGCACCGCATCGGCCAGGCCCGCCAGGCGCGCCAGCGTGGCCGGCTCGTCGAGGTTGCCCACGAGCGGCACGATGCCGGCGGCACGCAACTCGGTGGCGCGCGCAGGCTGCGAGGTGAGCGCCAGCACCCGCCAGCGCGGCACCAGCAGGCGGGCCACGCGCAGGCCCACATCACCGCAGCCCACGATGAGCAGGCGGGGACGGCGTTGCAAGCGGGTGGGAGCAGGGGCAGGCTGGTACACGGCGGGCAGCGGGAGGGTTTTGCTCCAGCGGGCAAAATACGAGGTTTCGCAGTTTAAGAGGCCCCGCCATGACCTTCACCGTGACCGTGCAGCCCAGCGGCCACACCTTCACCGTCGAGCGCGACGAAGCTGTGCTGCCCGCCGCCATCCGCCAGGGCGTCGGCCTGCCCTACGGCTGCAAGGACGGGGCCTGTGGCTCGTGCAAGAGCCGCCTGCTCGAAGGCCGCGTCATCCATGGGGCCCACCAGCTCAAGGCCCTGAGCCCCGCCGAGGAAGAAGCCGGCTTTGTGCTCACCTGCTGTGCCGCGCCGCAGACCGACCTCGTGATCGAATCGCGCGAGGTGGTCGGTGCCGGCCAGTTCCCGATCAAGAAGATGCCCTGCCGCGTGAGCAGCATCGACAAGCCCGCGCCCGACGTGGCCGTGCTCAAGCTGCAGCTGCCCGCGAACGACCGCCTGCAGTACCACGCCGGCCAGTACGTGGAGTTCATCCTGCGCGACGGTTCGCGCCGCAGCTACTCGATGGCCAATGCGCCGCACACGCAGGAGGCCCAGCCCGGCATCGAACTGCACATCCGCCACATGCCCGGTGGCAAGTTCACCGACCATGTCTTCGGTGCGATGAAGGAGAAGGAGATCCTGCGCATGGAAGGCCCCTTCGGCAGCTTCTTCCTGCGCGACGACACCGACAAGCCCATCGTGCTGCTGGCCTCGGGCACCGGCTTTGCGCCCATCAAGGCCCTGATCGAACACATGGAGTTCAAGGGCGTGACCCGCCCCGCGGTGCTCTACTGGGGCTGCCGCAGCCGCGCCGACCTCTACCTGCACGACTGGGCCCAGGCGGCCGCCGACCGACTGCCGTGGCTCACCTATGTGCCCGTGCTGTCCGAGCCCAAGGCCGAGGATGCCTGGAGCGGTCGCACCGGCTTCGTGCACCAGGCCGTGATGGCCGACCTCCCCGACCTGTCGGGTCACGAGGTCTATGCCTGCGGCGCGCCGGTCATGGTGGAATCGGCCCAGCGCGACTTCGTCGAACGCTGCGGCCTGCCGGCCGAGGCCTTCTACGCGGACTCGTTCACCTCCGAGGCCGACAAGCACTGACCCCCCGCACGAGCACAAGGAGACACCCATGAAACGCCGCGACTGGCTGCTTGCCCACACCGCCCTGGCCACCACGCTGGCGCTGCCCGCCCTGGCCTCAGCCCAGACGCGCACCGTCCGCCTGGTGGTGCCCTACCCTGCCGGCGGTCCGCTGGACACCATTGCGCGGCTGCTGGCCGAGAAGGCCAAGGAAAGCCTGGGCGCCGTCATCGTCGAGAACCGCGCCGGTGCGGGCGGCAACCTTGGCGCCGACCATGTGGCCAAGGCCGCGGCCGATGGCAACACGATCGTGATGGGTGCGGTGGCCACGCATGCCATCAACCCCTGGCTGTACGCGCGCATCCCCTACGACCCGATCCGCGACTTCGCGCCCATCACGCTGGTGGCACGCGTGCCACCAGCGTGATGGGCGCGAAGTCGCGGATCGGGTCGTAGGGGATGCGCGCGTACAGCCAGGGGTTGATGGCATGCGTGGCCACCGCACCCATCACGATCGTGTTGCCATCGGCCGCGGCCTTGGCCACATGGTCGGCGCCAAGGTTGCCGCCCGCACCGGCGCGGTTCTCGACGATGACGGCGCCCAGGCTTTCCTTGGCCTTCTCGGCCAGCAGCCGCGCAATGGTGTCCAGCGGACCGCCGGCAGGGTAGGGCACCACCAGGCGGACGGTGCGCGTCTGGGCTGAGGCCAGGGCGGGCAGCGCCAGCGTGGTGGCCAGGGCGGTGTGGGCAAGCAGCCAGTCGCGGCGTTTCATGGGTGTCTCCTTGTGCTCGTGCGGGGGGTCAGTGCTTGTCGGCCTCGGAGGTGAACGAGTCCGCGTAGAAGGCCTCGGCCGGCAGGCCGCAGCGTTCGACGAAGTCGCGCTGGGCCGATTCCACCATGACCGGCGCGCCGCAGGCATAGACCTCGTGACCCGACAGGTCGGGGAGGTCGGCCATCACGGCCTGGTGCACGAAGCCGGTGCGACCGCTCCAGGCATCCTCGGCCTTGGGCTCGGACAGCACGGGCACATAGGTGAGCCACGGCAGTCGGTCGGCGGCCGCCTGGGCCCAGTCGTGCAGGTAGAGGTCGGCGCGGCTGCGGCAGCCCCAGTAGAGCACCGCGGGGCGGGTCACGCCCTTGAACTCCATGTGTTCGATCAGGGCCTTGATGGGCGCAAAGCCGGTGCCCGAGGCCAGCAGCACGATGGGCTTGTCGGTGTCGTCGCGCAGGAAGAAGCTGCCGAAGGGGCCTTCCATGCGCAGGATCTCCTTCTCCTTCATCGCACCGAAGACATGGTCGGTGAACTTGCCACCGGGCATGTGGCGGATGTGCAGTTCGATGCCGGGCTGGGCCTCCTGCGTGTGCGGCGCATTGGCCATCGAGTAGCTGCGGCGCGAACCGTCGCGCAGGATGAACTCCACGTACTGGCCGGCGTGGTACTGCAGGCGGTCGTTCGCGGGCAGCTGCAGCTTGAGCACGGCCACGTCGGGCGCGGGCTTGTCGATGCTGCTCACGCGGCAGGGCATCTTCTTGATCGGGAACTGGCCGGCACCGACCACCTCGCGCGATTCGATCACGAGGTCGGTCTGCGGCGCGGCACAGCAGGTGAGCACAAAGCCGGCTTCTTCCTCGGCGGGGCTCAGGGCCTTGAGCTGGTGGGCCCCATGGATGACGCGGCCTTCGAGCAGGCGGCTCTTGCACGAGCCACAGGCCCCGTCCTTGCAGCCGTAGGGCAGGCCGACGCCCTGGCGGATGGCGGCGGGCAGCACAGCTTCGTCGCGCTCGACGGTGAAGGTGTGGCCGCTGGGCTGCACGGTCACGGTGAAGGTCATGGCGGGGCCTCTTAAACTGCGAAACCTCGTATTTTGCCCGCTGGAGCAAAACCCTCCCGCTGCCCGCCGTGTACCAGCCTGCCCCTGCTCCCACCCGCTTGCAACGCCGTCCCCGCCTGCTCATCGTGGGCTGCGGTGATGTGGGCCTGCGCGTGGCCCGCCTGCTGGTGCCGCGCTGGCGGGTGCTGGCGCTCACCTCGCAGCCTGCGCGCGCCACCGAGTTGCGTGCCGCCGGCATCGTGCCGCTCGTGGGCAACCTCGACGAGCCGGCCACGCTGGCGCGCCTGGCGGGCCTGGCCGATGCGGTGCTGCATCTGGCCCCGCCTCCGGGGCAGGGGGAGTCCGACCCGCGCACGGCGGCCCTGCTGCGTGCGCTGTCACGCAAGCCGGCGATCCGCAGCCTGGTGTATGCCAGCACGACCGGCGTTTATGGCGATGCCGGCGGTGCGCGCTTCGACGAAACCCGCCCGGTCGCACCCCGTTCCGACCGCGCGCGGCGGCGTGTGGACGCCGAAGCCCGAGTGCGCTGGTTCGGCCGCGCCTTCGGCGTGCGTGTGAGCCTCCTGCGCATCCCCGGCATCTATGCGGGCGACCGTCCCGGCGGCCATCCGCGCGAACGCCTGGCCCGCGGCACGCCGGTGCTGCGCGACGAGGACGACGTCTACACCAACCACATCCATGCCGACGACCTCGCGCGGGCCTGCGTGGCCGCGCTGCTGCGCGGCAAGCCCCAGCGCGTGGTGCATGCCAGCGACGACACCGAGCTGAAGATGGGCGAGTACTTCGACCTGGCCGCCGACCTGTGCGGCCTGCCGCGCCCGCCGCGCATCAGCCGGGTGCAGGCGCGCGAGCAGTTGTCGCCCATGCTGCTGTCCTTCATGAGCGAATCGCGCCGGCTGAAGAACGACCGGCTGGTGCGCGAACTGCGGCTGCGGCTGCACTACCCCACGGTGCGTGAGGGGCTGCTCGCCTGACAGGCTCCGTTCAACGTGCCCCGGCGCCACCGCCGTGCGTGTTGCACTCTGCGGCGTACTGCTGCCGAGCCGATCGCGTGCGAGCCGCCTCCTGCGCTTCGCACCGGGCCTCCGCGTCGCGCATGGCTCGTGCGGAGGGATAGGCCTGAGGGCTGCCCACACATTCCGCGATCCGCAGGCTCTCGCCGGCGAACTGGCTCCATAGCTGAGTGCAGCGATCCGCTCGGTGGCTCTTGGCCGCGGGCGGACTCGTCGGGGAGGAGGGCCGGGTCGAAGGTGTGGGGGCGCTGGGTATCGGGAACGATGGGCTGGTGCCCGAGTTCTGGCGCATGGAGGTGGCGACGTCGTTGAGCACCTGCCCCCAGTTCACGCCCCGGTTGGCGCGTTGCGCCTGCTCAGCCTCCCGGCGCACTCGCTCCTCGCGCTCGTAGGCCTCGTCGTAGGCCATCGCCTGCTGGCGCCTGCGCTCGGCTTCCGCCTGCTCCTGGCGCAGGCGCTCCTCCTCTGCTTGCCGCAGCCGGGCCAGCTGCAGGGTGTCCACGCGCTCGCCACGCGCCCACCGGCAGGACTCGAACCCCCCGTTCGGGGCGGCACATTCGCCTGGGCCGTCGGGGGTGAGCCCCACAAACCCCCCGCGGTACACCGTGCGGCCCTGCGCGTCCGCCTGCAGCGCCTGGCCCACCGGGGCCAGCACCGGGTCGGAGGTGAACGCGCGAGCGATCCATTGGTCGCCCTCGTCCAGCGATGCCAACAGGCGCCAGGTCGGTGCACCCGGTCGGCCGTCGTCCAGCCTCTCGCCGCCCAGGATCATCTGCCAGCGCAGGTCCGGCGCGTAGGCGTCGACCACCCAGGTCCGCGACGTGCCCGCCACCAGCCGGCAGGAGGGCCACCAGGGCTGCCAGCCGGCGGGCAGATCGGCCAGAGCACCGTCACTCAGCCCGCAACGCGGATCGCGGCGTGCGTTGGTGAGCAGGGCGGCCGACGGGTGCCCCTGGGGCAGACCGGAAATCGTGGGGCCCAAGGGACGATCGAACCGGTATTCGCCAGCGGGCAGGAGGCCACTCGCAACCTCCGTCGTGGCCACCGGCGCGAGGCGCTCCACGCGAACGGGGGCTGCCAGGGAAAGGCCGAACCAGGGCGACTGGGTTCGCTGTCCTTCCGCGATGCGACCGTGCAGGCGCACGTAGCCTTCACGGTCCACCCAGTAGCCCTCTCCGGTGGGCCAGGCGCCGTCGTGTGCACCGTGCCAGCGCCATCCGGTGCGGGTCTGGGTCAGCTCGGCGTCGCCGCTCTGGTCGGCGTGGCGCCAGAACGCGTACTCGGTCTCCTTCGTATCGCCACCCCCGTAGAGGTACTTCGGTGACAGCCACAGGCGTTCACGACCGCCTTGCCAGTACACGGCCGTGCCGTCGCTGAAGACGCGCAGGCCGCCCGTCTCGAAGTCTGGCAGGGGCAGGGGGGCGCCGGTCTCCGCGCCGCCTTTCACCGCCCCGGCCCAGCGGGAGCCATCGGCAAAGGTGATGACGCCATCCGACGGTGCGCAGCCGGTCCACCACCCCTGATAGCGCAGGACGCCATCGCTGCGCCGGCCTTGCGTCACCACCACCTGGTAGGGGTTGCGCTCACCTTCGTTGCAGCTCGAGAACGACTTCAGCAGGGCTCGGTATCCCTGGTCCATGCGCCCGATGGCGCCATAGGGTGTCCCATCGGCATTGACGCTGACCTGCAGCTTGGCTTCGTGATCGCCGCCCACCAGGACGATGCGCCGGTAAAGGACCTCGGCCCGGCGCACGGCCTCGGGCAGCGGTGGCTGGACGACAGGCGAGACGGTCAGGGTCTGCAGCGTTCTCAGGCGCGGGGGCACCGTGTTTCGATCCGCCTGCGTTGTGCTGCCTGCGTTCGCTGCCAGCGTCTGGGGCGGCACCGTGCTGGGCGCTGGCTGAGGGGGAGCGCTTGCGACCTGTGGGGGCTGTGGCGCTGGCGGCTGGGGCGCTTGTGCGGCCTGAGCCCCCGTTGGGGTGTCAGGGCTTCTTTCCGTGGCCGGGCTGCTGACGGTTGCCGTCGAGGGGCTGGGGCTGGCATTGGCCTGGCCGGTCCCGGAAAGGGCCTGGGCTTGTCGCAGACCGTCCAGCTGGATGGGAGCAAGCCGCAGGCACATCTGACCTCGCTCCGCCTCGTGGCTGGGGCTCATGAAGCGGCGCAGGTACATGAAGTAGAGGTGGTCGACGCCGGAGGGTGTGCTGTCGAGGACGGCCTTTTGGCGGTCGTACTCGATCTGGTGGCGCACGCAGTCTTGCCCGATCGCGTCGCGGGCGGCTTCGCCCTCCTTGTCGAGGCGTGCCAGCAGCGACTCGTAATGAGGAATCTGTGAAAGCATCAACTGCACGCCTTCACCAAACAGATCGAGCGACGACGCCGAAGGGCGTGCCTTTCTGGCCGCGGCGACCTGTTCGCGCGCCTCTTTCAGCCAGTACATCTCGCGCACCGTCCACTCCAGAGGCCAGGGGTCGGCCGAGGGGGGCCAGATCGGGAAGCTGGCCTCGTCCTTGGCCTTCTGGAACGCGCGCATGTGCTGTTCAAAAGCCGCGGCCGCATCGGAGAGAGAACTCAGGTCTGTGGGCGGGGTGGGCGGCAGGGCATCCACAATGGGATACACCTTCGCCAGCATCAGGGGGGCGTTCTTGAGCCAGTCGGCCATCGGGCTGGCGTGGGCCGCCGATGCCAGCATCAGGAGCACGGTCCAGGCGAACTTCGATGCCCTTGTGAGGCTCAGGCGGGGCAGGCCGGCGACAGTCATCGGGACTCCTGACAGGGGGAAGACCCCGGAGCCTATCGCGGGCGGTGTGACGTGGGAACTGGGGCGCTCCGGGATTTCAGCCAAGATGTGCACAAGTTGCATCGCTCGCTGCGATGCTGCCCCGTGGTGTCAGATCCCCCGCGCCCCGCGAAGGTGCTTCATGCGGTCCATGGACTGGACCTTGACCGTGCGCACCATCGGCCCACGTGCGACCTCCAGGGTCACCTCGCGCTCGGGCGGGCCGCCTTCCCACAGGCGCTTGTAGAGGCCTTCG
>Ga0114986_1000488_pt1 | contig 10965 bp, 8 predicted proteins | sample Shrwel1BS1Day17_FD_96988 | JGI IMG/M metagenome (GOLD analysis project Ga0114986, IMG submission 96988) | Subsurface microbial communities from deep shales in Ohio, USA - Utica-3 well 1 S-1-Day17 | ecosystem: Environmental > Aquatic > Deep subsurface > Shale gas/oil reservoir > Produced... | reverse complement strand
GGAGCGTGACCCTGCCGGACGGCACCAGTATCGCCATGAACGCGGACTCCGCCTTTGCCGTACGAGGCCTGCAGCCCCTGCAGATCGAACTGCTGCGGGGAGACATCTACCTCGAAGTACCGCCGGCAAGTTCGGGCCAGGTCGAAGTCCGGCTGGGCAGCGTGCGGATACGGGATATCGGCACCCGCTTTGCAGTACAGGCTGCCGCCGCCGGCGGCAACGTCGCCGTGGCGGAAGGGGCCGTGCAGGTCAGCGGTGCCGATGGCCAACAGCAACTCGCGGCCGGCCACAGCCTGGGCTTCAACAATGGCCGGCTGACGGCAGAACGCACCGTGCGCCTGGAGGATGTCGCCCCCTGGCGCCGTGGAGAATGGCTGCTGCAGGAGACCCCTGTCGGCGACATGGTCTGCGAAATCGCCCGGCAGACGGGCATCCGGGTGGACCTGCCCGATCCGGCGGTATCGAGCCTGACGGTCAGCGGCCGCTTCAGCATGGCCCAGGCGGAACAGATGCTGTGGGCCGTCGCCGAGGTCCATGGCCTGCGGCTGCAACGTTTGAATCCCCGGCACTACGCCCTCCTCGCCCCCTGAACGATTGGCGGAAAACCCGTGCGGCAATTTGCCACACGAGGTAAAGCGGGCCCCAACCCCTCTTCCTGAGAGCAACCGCATGCCAAGCGGTCACCAAGAACGATCAGGGAGAACAAGCAATGCATCACCGTCCCATGGGGAGGCGCCGCCCGCTCGCGCTGCGTCTGGCCCTAGTCCTGGCCTTGAATCTGACCACAGCCGGACCATCGCTGGCCCAGGCGGCTTCCAGATACCAGCTGCAGATTCCGGCCCAAAGCCTGGCGGCCGCCCTCGATGCCCTGGCGACGCAAACGGGCGTCCGCCTGCTCTACTCCCCGGAGGCGGTGAAGGGGCACAGCGCCCCCGCCCTGGAGGGCTCGCTGGATCTGGATACGGCCCTGGCCCGGCTGCTGCAGGGCACCGGTCTCACCTGGTCCAGCAACAACGGCAGCATCGCCATCCGGCCGCGGCCGGCCCAGGAAGCCGATAGGCACACGGAAGCACCGGTGCAACTGCAGGAGGTCACGGTCACCGCCACCCGTACCGAACGGCGGGTGGACCAGGTGCCTGCCAACGTCAGCATCATTTCCTCCCGGGACATTGCCCAACGCAATCTCAACAATGTGCAGGAATTCCTGCGCACGGTGGAAAGCGTCGAGGTGGGCCAGTCCTTTTCCGTTGCCCAGTCCAGCAGCATCGACATCCGCGGCGTCGGCGGCTCCTACTCGGCCCCCACCAGCAAGGTTCTGGTGGACGGCATGGGAACGGACGCCATCATCTCCCAGGTGCAAGGCAACGGCGGCCTCAACTTCCTCTCGCCCTGGGATGTGGAACAGGTGGAAGTGGTGCGGGGACCGGCGTCCGCCCTGTACGGCCCGGAGGTCATCGGCGGTGTGGTCAATCTGATTCCCAAACGCTGGCACGGCGACACCGGGGGCGAAGTGCATGCCAGTTATGGCGGCCGCGACACCTCCCGCGTCGGCGTGGCCGTCGGCAGTGCCGGGGAAGCGGGCGATTTCCGGATCTCCACCTACAACGCCGGCAGCGACGGCTTCATCGCCCAGCGCCAACCGGACACCCCGGGCGGCATGATTTCGGTGGATCGCGCCCCCCGGGAGTGGAAGGACCGCAAAAACAGCTTCACCGGCGCCCTGCGCCCCTCGGAGCGTCAGGAAATCACCGCCTCCTACCAGGACTTCGCCACCCGCTCCTTCACCCAGGGCGGCCACCCCAACCAGTATCTCAACCTGGACGGACGCACCTGGGCGGTCGGCTATCGGCAGGAATTCGGTGAAGCCGGCGCCATCAAGGCTGGCTACCGGGAAACCCACCTGGAGCAACGTTTCGGCTTCGACAACGAGTACCTCTGGGGCACCCCGGGCGATCTGGGTCTGGCGGCCAAGGGGGCGAAGTCCAGCAACTCATCGGAATTCAACCTGCAGGCAGACTGGAACATCAGTGCCGACAACACCCTGATTGCAGGCTACAGCCGCAGCAGCGGCGAGTTCGAACTGCACAGCATGTTCGGCAACAACATCTACCGCAACAAATCGACGGTGGATGGCTTCTACCTCCAGGACGAAGCCCGCTTCGGACGCTGGAGCCTGCTGGCGGGAGGACGCCAGGACCGCATCCGCATGCACGACGACACCAAGAACGGCGTTGCCACCAATCCCAGTTCGTCCGTCAGCGTGTTCAACCCCCGTCTCGGCGCCCAATACCAGTGGAGCGACGCCACCGCCTTCTACGCCTCGGCCGGCACCGCCTATGTTCCGGCCACCAACGCCGCCCGCTTCATCGACGGCGACGTCCCCAATGCCGGCCTGAAGCCGGAGAAATCCACCTCCTACGAACTGGGCCTGCGTTCCCGCCAGGCCTACGGCGACATCAAGCTGGCACTCTTCCGCACCCAGTACCGGGACAAGATCAACCGGGTCGAGCTGGCACCCGGGATCGGCCAGAACCAGAACATCGACCGGGTCGAGGTCGTGGGGCTGGAACTGGGATGGAAGGCCCGCTTCCGGGAGGCCTGGCATCCCTTCCTCAACTACAGCTATACCGACTCCAGCATCAAGGCGGACGCCGCCAATCCCCAGAACGTCGGCACCCGCATGCCCCAGACCGCGGTGCACAAGCTGAACCTGGGCCTGCTCTACGCCCCCGGCGGCGACTGGTCCGTCAGCCTGACGGGCACCCTGCGCAGCAGCCAGTACGTGCGGCAATGGTATTGCCCCAGCAACAACACCAATGCCTATGAATGCCACCTCGGCGGCTACTTCACCGCCGACGCGAAACTCACCCGGGCGATCCGGCCATTCGGCGAGAAGGATCGCTGGAATGCCTGGATCGCCGTCAACAACCTGGGCGACAAGCACTATCGCCAGTACTACCCCTTCGAATACTCCGACGGCCGCATCTGGACGGTGGGTATCGATGGGAAGTTCTGATCAGGCCGAACAGTGCCAGTCGCCCCGCCCCTTCCCGGCCACCCCTAAAAACACTCTTTGAAAGGAGTTCACCATGGAACAGAAAACTGAAATGGAAATCGAGGAAGTCGTTTTCGAATCGCTGGAAGGCTGTAACGAAGCGTTTGAGAAGCTGACCATGGCCGCCTGCTGCAGCACCCAGGGCGGTCCCATGTGCGGCTGCGGCCACAAGATGTAAGCCCTTCAACCTCTGAACTGATGTGAATCAAGGGGATGGTCGGGATCCCCATAGGAGACGACAGCCATGATTGAAGCTCGGGATTTTCACGTATTCAGCAAGGACGGACAGCATTACCTGTTCCTTGCCCAACCGGTGGCGATTTTCAAGATCGACGCCTCCACCGCCGATGTCGTGACCAGGATGGAAACCGGTGCAGCACTGCAAGGGGATGAACAGGAGCAGCGCTGGCAGAAGGTGCAGGACTTCATCGCCGGCTATTGCGCCAAGCGCCCTGCCGCGAAGGTCATGCGCCGGCCGGAGGACATTACCGACAAGGTGATGGGGATTTATCTCTTCGTCTCCCAGGAGTGCAACCTGAAGTGCTCCTATTGCTACGGCGACGAGGGGGAATACGGCAAACGGGGCCGCATGGGGGAGCACACCATGGAGCAGGCCATGGAAACGTTCTTCTCCAGGGGCCAGGGCAGCCACTTCCTCATCTTCTTCGGCGGCGAGCCGCTGATGAACTTCCCCCTGATGAAGAAAACCGCGGCCCTGGCGGAAAGCTATCGGGAGGAGGGCAAAGGCGACATCGGCTTCGGTATCGTCACCAACGGCACCTTCTGCAATCCGGAGATCAAGGAATTCTTCGACAACCACATCGTCGATGCCACCTTCAGCCTGGACGGTCCGGGCGACCTCAACGACGGTCAGCGCATCAGCAAGGACAGCCGCAGCGTCTTCCGCACTGCGCAAGAGAATATCCGCGCATTGACCGCCGGCAACCGCTTCAACTGGGCCTTCCGCTCCATCGTCACCGCTGCCGGACATGACCGGGTTGGGGAAATCTACGACACCCTGGAGCAGTTCGGCCCGGGCGGGATCGGCATCGTCAATGTGGACGTGCCCAAGGACAGCCCCCTGCATCTCGACGACGAGCAGTACCAGAAGTTCGTCGCCCAGATTACCGACATCAATCGCAAGGGTCTGCGCAGCTTCATCGAAGGGGAGCAGGCCGTCGCTTTTGAATACCCGTTCTATGTCCTGTACCACTTCGTCTCCCGCAGCCATGCCCTCTACCACTGCAATGCCGGGACCAATCTGCTGGCCGTGACGGCGGAAGGCGACGTCTATCCCTGCCATCGCTTCGTCGGCGAAGAAGCGTTCCGCATGGGCAATGTGGCCGACCCCGAACTGCGCAGCAGCGAGCGCTTCCAAGGCATCCGCCAGCAGTTCGTGGATGCCACGGTAGACAACCGGCCGGATTGCCAGGATTGCTGGGCTCGCTACCTCTGCGGCGGAGCCTGTGCCAAGTACTCCTACGCCGAACACGGCGACATGCGACAACCGGTGGAGCGCCACTGCTACTACATGAAGACGGTGATCGAGAACATTCTGCCCGACATCGTTTCCATCATCAGCGACCCCCAGGCCAGGAGTACCCTGTCGACCCGGTTGCAACGGGCCATCAGCAACCGCCACGGCAGCCATAGCCTCGATGCCGCCCAACCTGCGTGACTGGCACGTCGTCGCGGACGACACGGCCAGCCTCCTGTTCTTCCCCCGCAGCTACCGGTTGTTCCGCATAGCGCCGGAGGAAGGACGGCAGCTGATCGCATGGCATGCAGGGGAAAGCGCCGCCCCGCCGCCCCGCTTTGCCCGGCTGCTCGAAGCGGAGGCTGGACAGCCCATTCCCGCGGATGCAGGAGGCTGGGGCGATACGGACAATCTCTGCCTGTACGTGGCCCACGACTGCAATCTCCGCTGCACCTACTGCTACAACCGGCAGGGTCGGGTCGCAGCCCCGGGCCGGATGATGGATCCGGCGGTCGCGGAGGCGGCTTTCCGCCGCTTCTTCACCATGCCGGGCAAGCGCTACAGCGTGGCCATGTACGGGGGCGAGCCCCTGCTCAACTTCAGCGGCATCCAGTCCATGATCGAAAGGGGCCGGCGCCTGGCTGCGGCACGCCGAACCGGGGTCGCCTTCAGCATCACCACCAACGGCATGCTCCTCAACCGGCGCCGCATTGACTACCTGGCTGCCAATTTTTCCTCCATCAGCGTCAGCGTGGATGGGCCGCCGGCCGACCATGACCGTTTTCGCATCGCCCCCAAGGGCAGCGCCTACGCCCGCATGGTCCGGCATCTTCCAGCCCTCAAGGACGCATGCGGCAATCGCCTGTCCCTGCTCGGCACCCTCACCGGCAGAACAGCCGAACGCTACGCGGAGACCCTGGCCCACCTGCGTCAGCTGGGCGGCGCCCAAGCCGCCCTGTCGCCGGTGGAAGGCAATACCGACAACCCCTCCGGCATGAACGACGCACAGTTCGCCGCCTACTCCTGCCAGCATGCCCGGCGCTGCTGCGATGCCATCGCCGGGGGTCTGGAACATGACGCTCCCCGTGAAGCCGTCAATGTGGTGGTCAACCTGCTGACCCAGCGTCGTCTGCGCCGCTTCTGCGCCGCCGGGGCCAACCCGGCCGTTGCCGCCGACGGCTCCCTCTACGCCTGCCACGGGCTGGTCGGCGACCCCAGGTTCTACATGGGATCGGTGACAACGGAAGCGGATGGCAACTGGCAGCGGGTCCAAGGCCAGTTCGCCGCACTGGAGGTGGACCGCATGGCCGCATGCGCCAGCTGCTGGGCCCGCTATCTCTGCGGCGGCCAGTGCTACGCCCAGGCCTACTTCCACAGCGGCGACGTGGCCCGGCCCGATCCCCGTTACTGCCGGCATATCCGCCGCAGCCTGGAGGCCAGCCTGCTGGCCTTCCACCAGACGGTGAGCGATGCAACAGGTCGCCATCGGCTCTATCTGCGGGCCAGGCAACTCATCGGTGCCGGCGGGGAAGCTCCCCATGTCTGAGCCCCTGGAGTGTCTGTACCTGCTGGTCGCCGGTGACTGCAACCTGCGCTGCTCCTATTGCTACGCCGACGGCGGCGCCTACGGCCGCAGCACCGAGGCGATGAGCCAGGCCACCATGGAGGCGGCCCTTACCCGCCTGATGCCGAGGAATGGCGAGTTGATGCTCTCCTTTTTCGGCGGCGAGCCCATGCTCAACTGCCGCCTGATCCGCCAGGCCATTGCCTTCGCCCAGGACCGGGGCCAACGTCTGGGGACGACGGTGCGCTTCGCCATGACCACCAACGGCACCGTGCTCGACGACGACGGGCTGGATCTGCTGCGGCAGCACTTCTCCCACGTCGCCGTCAGCCTCGACGGCTCCCGGGCCGCCACCAACCACGGACGCCGCTTCCTGCAGGGCGACGGCGATGTCTACGGGCGTATCCGCCACAACCTGGAACGCCTGCGCTGGGCCGGGATTTCCTATTCCCTGCGCGGCACCGTCGCCGAAGAACGGGCCGGCGAAGTGGCATCGTCGGTACGCCATCTGGCAGCGCTTGGCGCCACCTGCTGGCGTATTGAACCGGCGGCCGGCCGGCGCTGGCAGAAGGAGGCCTGGCGACGCTTCGGCGACGGCATGGCGGAACTGGGCAGGGCTTCCCGGGAAGCCCTGCTGCAAGGCAGTCCCATGCTGTTGCCCGGCGACATCTACCGGGCGGCAGCGCACCGCCTGCAGGACCGCCGCCAGCATTTTCCCTGCCCAGCCGGGCAGCGCATGCTGGCTGTCAGCACCAATGGCGACGTTTTCCCCTGCCATCAGTTTGTCGCCCATGCCGAAGCGCGACTGGGCAATGTGCATGACCCGCTGCCGGCAGATTTCACCGCCACCGACTTGGCCCGCAGCCTGGCGGGAAACGCCGTCGAGAACCGGCCCCGCTGCCATACCTGCACCATCCGCCACCTGTGCGGCGGGCAATGCCCCGTGCACTGTCTGAGCCAGAGCGGCGACCTGGCCCGGCCTTCCGCCGATTACTGCGCTTTGCAGCACCGCTTGCTGACACCCACACTACGTTTTGTGGACCAACTGCTGTCCAGCCAGGAAGGGAAGTCCCGGCTGCGGCACCTGCTGGGCGACGGAACATGACGGCAATCGCCATTGAAGGCCTGACCCTGGGCTACCCCAACGGCCGCATTGCCGTCAGGGATTTGAGCCTTTCCATCTCCCACGGCGAAATCTTCGGCCTGCTGGGTCTTAACGGGGCCGGGAAAAGCAGCCTGATCAAGGCCATCGCCACCCTGCTGCAGCCCCACTGCGGCACCATCCGGGTACTGGGCATGGATACCCGGCAACAGGCGCCGGAGATCAAGCGCCGCATCGGTGTCGTGCCCCAGGAAAACAACCTGGATACCCGCCTCGATATCCGCCAGAACCTGCTTTTCCATTGCCGCTACGCCGGCATGCCGGAGCGTCTCGCCGTCACCCGGGTCGAGCACTGGCTGCAGCGCCTGAACCTGCAAGGACATACGGAGGAATCGGTCTTCCGGCTCTCGGGCGGCACCAAGCGCAAGATCATGCTGGCCAAGGCCTTCCTCACCACCCCCGACCTCCTGATCCTGGACGAGCCCAGCGCCGGCCTGGACCCCGGGGTCCGCGACGTGCTCTGGGAACAGATCCGCCAGTTCCGCCGTAGCGGCGGCGCGGTCTTTCTCTCCACCCACTACCTGGAAGAGGCGGAAGCACTCTGTGACCGCATCGGGGTGCTGCACCAGGGCAGCCTGGCCGGCGTCACCCGTCCGGCAGACGGCCTTTGCCTGGACAGCGGCCAGGAGGTGGCCCAGTTCTTCCGCCAAGCCGTGGAACCTGCCCCATGCGTTTCGCCCTGACCCTGCTCCATCGCAACCTCATCATCGCCCGGGCCGATGCCCGCTACACCTTTATCCGCACGGTCCTCCAGCCGGCCATCTACCTGCTCGTCTTCGGCCTGGTCGTCGGCAGGCTGATGCCTGACGAGGCCGGTGGCTACGGCGCCATCGTCGCCCCCGGCATCATTGCCATCTCAGTCGTCTCAGCGCCCCTGATCGCCATCAGCAGCTACCTCCTCACCGGCTACTACTTCCGCACCATGGAAGAGTGGCTGCTGGCGCCGGTAAGCCTGCGCACGGTGTTCCTTGCCATGGTCTTCGCCGGCCTCTGCAGCAGCCTGGTCAATGCGCTCCTGGTCGGCAGCCTGGCCTGGGCCATCCTCGGCCTGGTGCCCCACTCGCCGGTGCTGCTGCTGGCCGTGGTGAGCGGTGGCGGCCTGCTTTTTTCCCTGCTGGTGATGCTGGTGCTGCTGATCCCGGAGCGTCCCGAAAAGGGCCAGGAGCTGTTCGCCCTGCTGATGATGGTGATGACCTTTCTCGGCTGCACCTTCTATTCCCTGGACATGCTGGACGAACCGCTGCGTTCGCTGGCACTTCTGCTGCCCACCACCTATGTCAGCGAGGGGCTGCGGGCGGCCTATCTGCCGTCCGGCCCCCATCTGGCAACCCGCCCCCTGCTCCTCGGCCTCGGCCTCGCCACCCTGGCGCTGTACCCGGCTGCCGAATGGGCCTTCCGGCGGCGCCTCGGCAACTTCACATGGTGAGGCTGCTGCTGGCCTGCCTGCTTGCCCTCGCGGCGGTGGCCCAGGGCAGCGAGGCCGACGGGGGCACCCGCATCACGGCCGCCGACATCGCGGCAGAGCGGCCGGCAACACTGCTCGAACTGCTGCGGCAGAAGGTGGGCCTGGATGTGAACAACAGCAGCATCACCATGCGGGGTGTCCGCGGAGTGGCCATCTTTGTCGATGGCTTTTCCTCCTCGGCCACCGAACTGGAATTGCTGCGCCCGGAGCAGGTGGAGCTGGTGGAAATCTTCCGCGGCGCCGCCTCTTCCCGCTTCGGCGCCGAAGCCATGGGCGGAGCCATCGCCGTCACCACCCGGGGCAGCCACCGCCTGCACGGCAGCCTGTCCCAGGGGGCGGACGCCAGGGGAGGGCGCTTCAGCCGGGCCACGGCGGCGGGCGATGCCGGCGCCCTGCTCTGGTCGCTCCAGGCGGAAGACAGGACCAGCCACGGCTATCGCGCCGTTCCCGATTCGCCCCTGCCCTACCAGATCACGGTCGCTGCGGAACGTGGCAACAGGCGCCTGCTGGATGGCAAGATCGGCTGGCGCGGCACCGACTTCGAGACCAGCCTCAACCTCAAGCAAAGCCAGGGCTGGTCCTACTTCGGCCGCCCCGCCTGGTCCGCCGACTGGCAGATCGACAATGCCCGCCTGCAATGGACCTGGCGCCTCGACTCCACCCTGGCCCTGGAGGGGGGCCTCGGCGAGGAGCGCTACCACAATGCCGGAACCCGGGACCGGGGCACCGATACCGGCAGCTTCGGCCTGAGCCCGAGCAATCGCCTGGTGAGCCGTTACCGCCAGCGGGAAGGCACCCTGGCCCTGGTGCGGCAGAGCAACGCGGCGGAATACCGGGCCGGCATCAATGTGGTGGAGCTGACGGAGCACTACCGCAATGCGGACTACGCCAGCGGGGAGATCCTGCGGCAAGCCGATTCGGATATCCGCAAGGAAGCCCTGTTCGCCTCGGCCAAGCTGCCCTTGGGCCCGGGGCGGCTGGAACTGGGGTTGCGCCGCGACCTGCAACGCTACCTCGGCTCCCGCATCCTGGACGCCGGTCCGCCCGTCGCCGTCAGCAACGGCGGCGGCGGCGTCAAGTCCGCCACCAGCCCGCGCCTGGCCCTGCACTGGCCCCTGGCGGAGCAACTGCAGGGCCAGGCCAGCCTGGGCACCGGCTTCCTGCCGCCCCAGGCCACCCAGCTCTATAACGGCTACCGCAGCTCGGGCAATGTGCAACTGGCCAACCCGGGCCTGCGCCCGGAGCGCTCCCTTACCCTGGACTGGGGCCTGGCCGGCAGCCGTCCCGGCGGCAACTGGGGCCTGACCTTTTTCCTCACCCGTTGGCAGGACAAGATTTCCACCCGCATCCTCAGCGCCGCATCCCCCACCGTCTCCCAGGCCCAGAACGTGGGCGAGGTCAGCGCCCGGGGCCTGGAATGGCAATGGACGGGGCGCCTGGCAACGGGCTGGAGCCTGTCGGCCAACTACACCTTCAACCGCACCCGGGTCCTGCAGGACGAGGCCGTACCCCAACTGGTGGGCAAGGAACTGCCCGACATGCCGCGGCACAAGGCCAATCTGGCCCTGAGCTACGAGGGCGTCCAGGGCCTGCTGCTGCGCGCCCGGCTGCGGGCCGTTTCCGGGGCCTTCACCGACGACGCCAACACGCTCAGCGACAGCCGCGGCTATCGCTGGCGCAAGGCCGGCTACGGCGTGCTGGATCTCTCCGCCACTTGGCGGCAGCCGGCCTGGGAGTTCACCCTGGCCCTGGACAACGTCTTCGACCGGGACTACGTCACCGGCCTCTTCTGGCGCGGCGAACCGCGGCTGCTGCGCAGCGAGCTGAGCTGGCGCTTCTGACACAGGACACCCCATGCCCAAACCGTTCCCCATCCTCCTGCTGGCCCTCTGCCTCCTGCTGCCTTTCGCCGGAACAGCCCATGCCTGCCGCCCCTTCGGCTCCTACGGCTTTGCCGAAGACCGGGAGGGCGGCCTCTGGTTCACCGAAGGGGACAACAATGCCGTTTCCCGCCTGTCCCGGGATGGAACGGTCAGCAGCCACCCCCTGCCCACCCCGGCGGCGGAGCCGTCGTCGGTGGCGGTGGATCGGAAGGGCAACGTCTGGTTTGCCGAAATGGACGGCCGCCGCATCGGCCGGCTGGCACCTGACGGCCGCATCACCGAATACCCGGTGCCCATGGGCCAGCCTTTCCAGGTGGCCGTGGATGGTGACGGCGAGGCGTGGTTCACGGTGCTGGGGG
>Ga0114986_1000487_pt1 | contig 10969 bp, 10 predicted proteins | sample Shrwel1BS1Day17_FD_96988 | JGI IMG/M metagenome (GOLD analysis project Ga0114986, IMG submission 96988) | Subsurface microbial communities from deep shales in Ohio, USA - Utica-3 well 1 S-1-Day17 | ecosystem: Environmental > Aquatic > Deep subsurface > Shale gas/oil reservoir > Produced... | reverse complement strand
GACCTGGATCCTGACCACTTCTTCGCGCTGGCCCTCACCGAGTTCGAGGGTCCCCAGCGCAACCGCGGCCGCTGGGCCCGGCTGTATGCGGCATCGGGTGGGAACGAGTCGGCAGCCCAGGCCGCCTACCTCAAGGAGACCGCACAGGAGCTGCAGGAAGCCCACCAGCGGGAGCTGCAGGCCGCGGCTCGGCTTCGGGAGGAAGAAGAGCGCCTGGCGCGCGAGAAGGCCAAGCTCCTCATGGAGAAGCACGTCGGCCACAACGGCGAGTACCTGCTCAAGCAGTTCGTGGATGGGTCGGCCACCGTGACCGATGCCGCCGGCAAGGTCAGGATCTTCGGCAACGTGGACCAGGCGATGACGTGGGTGCGCGGCCAAGCTTGATTGGGCACGCCCAGATCGTGTTCATGGGTCAGTTTTCTCGGAAAAACAGACCCAAAATGTCCACGATCCTTGACAAACTCGATCTCATAGGTAAAAGTGTCCTATATCATGGACAAAATTACCGATCCCATCGAACTCGGCCGACAGCTGCGCGCCCTGCGCAAGGCGCAAGGCATCCGATCGGTTCAGCTCTCCAGGGACAGCGGGCGCAGCCGTGACGTGCTCAACCGCCTGGAGCGTGGCGATGACGTCTACCTCTCCTCGCTGTTCGATGCACTGAGGGCCCTGGGCTATTCGATCCGCCTGGAGCGCCGGGGGCTGCCGACCCTTGAAGAGATGCAGGCATTCACGGCCAGAGAGCTGGAGGCCGATGATGGGCAGTGAGCAGGGCATGGCCGAGCGCATCAAGGCGCTGGAAATCGACATCGGCAACCGGTACGCAGGGCGCCTGGTGCGCGAGGGCCAGTACACCTTCTCCTACGCCCCCGACCAGACCGGCGGCTACAGCGGCGACTGGCTGGGGCTGCTCTTCAATCCCGCGAAGATGCAGTTCAGCGACGGCGCGATGCTCCCGGTGCTGGACATGAACCTGCCCGAGGGGTTCTTGTATGAGCAGATTCGCGCCCGATTCCCCAAGCAGCAGATCACAGAGATGCACCTGCTGCTGGCCATCGGCACCAACGGCATCGGCCGCAACAGCGCAAGGCTGCCCAATACGCCGGCCAGGCAGGCTGGTGCAGTGATCGACCGAAAGCAGGTTCTTCACAGCACCGACAGCGCCAAGGTGTTCGCCGAGCTGGTGGATGCGTACCTGGTCAGTGGTGCCGGCGTCTCAGGCGTGCAGCCCAAGATCATGCTGCCCGACCGGGCGGCGATCCCAGTGCCCACCCTGATCGTCAAGAGCGGCCCCGACCACTACCCGGGCCTCTCGGCCAATGAGTTCATCGCGCTGAGTGCGGCGCGCCGGGCCAAGATCGAGGTCAGCGACTTCGATCTGAGCGACGACGGTGGACTGCTGGTCATCGATCGCTTTGATATCAAGCCAGATGGCACGAGACTGGGCTTTGAGGACATGCCCTCGCTGCTTGGCCTTCAGGTGCGCGAACGCCTGGATGACCGCAAGTACCAAGGTAGCTACGAGCTTATTGCGGTAGCCTTGAAAAAGATCGGGCTCCCGACCCCGGAGCTGGAGCGATTCTTCGAGCAGGTCGCCTTCTCCATCCTGGTTCGAAACGGCGACGGACACCTGAAGAACTTCGGCGTCCTCTACAGCAGCCCCGAGCACATCCGTCTGGCGCCGATGTTCGATGTCTTGACCACATCGATCTACCGGTACACCCGCTATGGCACCGGCGTCGAGCTGGAGGACAAGACCATGGCGCTGAAACTGCGTCGCAAGGATTCGACCAAGACGTATCCGGTGGCCCAGGAGCTGATCGACTTCGGACGGTATGTCTGCGGCGTCGAACGCCCCCATGTCTTCCTCGAGCGAGCCGCTGACGCCATGAGCGAGACATTGACCCAGATGAAGTCGGACGAGCGGATTTCGGCCGACCTGCTGGCGCGCATCGCGGATGCCTGGCAACCCGGCTTCGCACTGGCCAAGGAGATCGGCAGCATGGCCCGGCCAGCTCGACTGCGCAGGCCATAAGTCGTAGCCACGATGCGTCGGCCGATTCACCGCCGCGGCAGGCCGCTTTCCCTCGAATACTCCCGCAGGTGGTCGGTGTCGATGACCATTGCGCCTGCGCTATGGCGATGCCGCAAACGCCCCTGCGCAGCCAGCTCACGAACTTGCGCCTCCGAGATGTCGAGCATCAAGGCGGCATCGGCCAGGCTGATCTCACTGCGAAACCGTTCCTGGCCTTCGGTGCCTGGCATGTCCGTGCTCATCCGCTAACTCCGTGTGCGCTTGCTGATCTCGGCGGACCATTGAGTGGCCCTGGGGTGGGGCTGCCGGAGGCCCGGTCGAGTGAATCCGGGCGGCCAGGTGGCCTGCACCCCCAGGGCAGATTATCCGGGGCCGACCACCTGGTGGCCTGGCCGGCCGGCCAGGTGCCGTACACGAATTTCCTGAACTGGCCACACCCATTGGCCTGACTGGCCACAGCGAAAAACTGAACTGGCCACAACAGTTGGCTTAACTGGGGCCGGCCGGCACCGGGATTACAAGCATTGGCTGAACTGGTCGGCCGACGGGGGCTGCTGAGGCCGGGCGCCGCCGCGAACCGTTGTAAGCCGCCCCAATCAGGTCAGGTCGCCCATCTCGGTGGATGGGCCCGCGTGGATCAGCTCCAGTGGCGGCGGGCGCAGCAGCGCCTTGGCGTCCTGCAGGGAGCCGTGCAGCCATTGCTCCACATCGGCGAGCTCGATGGCGATCACCGAGCGCTTGTCCTGGGCGTCGGCTGCGAGGGCGGGATCGGGCTTGTGCATCCTGCGCATGAGCGGGTGATCGTCGGCGTTGATGGTGAGCATGGTGTAGCTCTGCAGCACCTCACCGGTGGCGCGATCGGTCCACGTCCCCCACAGGCCGGCCAGGCCCCAAGGAGCCGAGTCCGCGCGCCGGAAGCGCCACCAGACGTTCTTGCCGCTCTCCCAGTTGGGCTCATCGAACCAGGCGGCCGGGATGATGCAGCGCTGGCCGCGCGCCCAGGCGTGCTTGAAGCTGGCCTTGGTGGCCAGCTCCTCGGAGCGGGCGTTGTTGGTGCTGTAGCGGATGTTGGGGGTGTCAGCGAACCAGGGGATGAGGCCCCACCTGCCCACCACCAGCTCCAGGGGGCTGCACGGGCCCGAGCTGGCCTGGCCAGCTGAATCTGGCGTCGAAGGCAGGGTCGGACGGATGAACAGGCCGTCCTTGCGCGGCCCAACTATGCCACCCGGCCAGTCGATCGCAAGTGGGTTCTTCGTCTTCCAGACCTCCTGGGCGGTGCTGGCGGAGCTGCTGCGGTAGAGGTTGCACATGGCGTGAGTTTGATGGATCCACCTTGAATTGAGTTGCGATACCCTTGGCGAGTTGTTCAATCGAGCCCGACTCCATGATCATCAGCATCGTTCTTTCCATCATCACAGCACTCCTGCTTGCCCGAAGTATCCGGGGGGCGCTGATGTTAGCGCTGGCACTTCTAGGCGCCTCAGTGGTGATCGCGGCAACTGTGGTCGTGATCAGGTCTGCTCTGGGAGACCCGCCCGGAGAAATCCTGCTGGATGCCATCTCGAACGCGATTCTTGGACTGCTGGCTGGCGCCATCACAGCGTGGAACGCCAGGCGAAGGGACAGACGCAAGCTTGCGATCGAAAAAGTCCAGCGCCAGGAAGAAAAACTCGATGAACAGGAGGCCGCCCTGGCGATGAGCCTGCTGGCAGCCATACCAGAGGCCGCACAGACAAGTGATGTGGCGCTGTCGTTACAGCCAGAGCGGGCTTACTCGATTCGCCAGATGTCCACCGAGGAACTCGCGCAGCGCATCCGCAACAACCAGTTCGAACATGATGCACTGCCAGTCGTTGCTGGCATTCTCAAGGAAAGAACGGGCTCACGCTGAGAGGTGCAAGCTGGAAGGAGCGAGCTGAGAGAGTAAGTGAGATGGGTCTGCATAAGGGCGCGCAGGGCCTGGTTAGCCTCTGAAAGCCCTGAGGGAATTCTCCACTCTGTCCTTGTTCTGTTCAACAGGCGGCGGCAGCACCAAGCACGTGGCAAATTCCAGCAGATCCTCCACCGCCAGCACCATCTCCGGGCCGGCATAGCGGAACGGCACGGAGCCGCCCCGCGCGGCCGCCTTGACTGCGCGCTCGGTGATGTTCAGGAAAAGGGCAGCATCGGCCACGCTGACCTCATTGGGTCTGCGGTCTGAAGTCATAGACGCAGATGGGGACGCCGACCTGGTCATCACGCCGCGGCGGCTGCGGCCGCTTCGGCCTGCAGGATCTCCGCCTTGGGCATGGCCATGCGCAGGCTCTCGCGGAACTGCTCGGCCGCGGCCTCGTGGGTAACCTCCACCACGGCGTCGTAGTTCTGCCTGATGACAGCCTCGATCTCCTTGATGTCAGCCCGGAAGAACTCCTTGCGGCCGTTGACCTTGTTCAGGCGGCCGGCGGCGAAGCGCTCGTGCAGCTTGGCCTCCAGGGCTGGGGCGTTCTCGGAGAAGACCAGGGCGTGCACGTCGAACCAGAAGGGGACGGAGGCGTCGCCGAGCTCGTCGATGCGCTCCATGGGATCCAGACGGCGGGTCATGCCGATCTTGTAGACGCCCTCGCCGAAGGCACCGATGTTGGAGATCACGTAGACGTAGCCGGCCTTGGCGTTCTGCTCGCGGTAGTCGATGAGCTTCTCTTCGTTGTCCAGGGCGGACTTGCCGGCCTCGACCTCGGCGATCTTGAGCTGCAGGGCGGCGCGGTCCTCCTCGGACGTGGCCTTGTCCAGGCGCTTGTTGAGGTCGGCCAGGGCGGTGGTGAAGTGGCGCCGCTCCTTGGCGATCTTCTCGCGCGCAGCGCGGATCTCCTGCTCGAGCTTTTGCTGCTCGCGCAGCTCCTCGCGCACGCGCTTGGCCTCCTCCTTCTCCTGCTGCTTCTTCACCGCGTACTCATGCGCCAGGTGCAGCTCATCGAGCTTGAGGTTCAGGTAGGCCTCGGAGAGGCTCACCGTCATGACCCGCCCGAGCTTGTTGCAAGCCTCAAACGACTGCCTGATGCGCTTTTCTCCCAGCTCGATGTTGTCGAACTTCACGTTGTCCACGCAGTAGTCCGCCTCGTTGTTGAAGGAGCGAAGCACCAGCTTGATCATGTCACCCACCAGCTTCTTGCCCTGGGCGGCGCTGCCGTTGACGGCCCAGCCCTCACCGCCGGTGGCGGCCCTGCCTTCCTTGATCATGGCCTTCTGCTTCTCCCGCACGCCATCCAGGCGGGTCTTGTACTCATGGGAGTGGGTGAAGCTGAATTTGGGGGTGTAGAGCGCAAAGCTCTCGAGCAGCAGGTGCTCCTCAACCACCAGGACCTGCGCCATCAGACCCTCGAGCTTGGTGGTCAGGTTCAGCAGCTCGCGCTTCTTTCCCACGACCTGCTGGGTGACCATCTCCAGGCGGTTCCGCTCCTCCGTGACCAGCCGCTCTACCTCCTGAGCACCCATGACACCAAACTTCTTGGCCAGGCCCTCCATCTGCTCGTACCGTGCCTGGAGCTGCACCAGGCGCGCCACCAGGTCCTGCGCATGCTTCTTGTGCTTGGGTCCGTCGAGATAGTCGCGCAGCGGCATTCGCCGTCCTCCAGGTGTAAAGCCGCCGATCCTAGTGCGCCTCATCAATCGGGGCGACCCTCGAAAAGGGGACGCGTGGCCAGGCGCGCCCTGCGCCCCCACTCACCTCACCGGCTTCCCATACTGGTAGACGGCGCTTGCGGTGTAGGTGAACTTCACAAGGCCCTTGTGGCCTCTTGCGCGCGCCAGCGAGGCACCAGGCGATGCCAGTTTGAGGACTTCTTGAAGACGTCATGAGGATGCGTTGAGGATTCGTTGATGACGCGTCGACCAGATACTGACTTCACCAAACTGACCTGTTGATAAAGTGCGCGTCTGATATCCTTTCCACACAAAAGCCCCGGATGTTCCGGGTTCGATATCACCCTCAAGGAGAGCCAGATGACCACTCGCACCAACCCCATGAAGTTCTTCACCCGTAACACCGTCGGTGCCGCGCTGGCCCTGGTCGCCGCCACCTCCACCACCGCCTTCGCAGCAGCCCCGGTCAAGCCCGGCGCCACCAAGTGCCCGGCCGGCACCATCGGCGGCATCGTCAAGGAAGTCAAGGTCGCCGGCGGCAAGACCGTCATGTCCTTCCAGGGCACCAAGTTCCAAATCACCATCCCGAACTCGCAGCCGGCGGCCAAGGAGCTCGCCAAGGTCAAGCCCGGCACCCTGCACTGCGAAGTCGAAGACGAAGACATCTGACCGGACGCAGGCATGAGCAGCCCCGACAACACCACCGGCGAAGCCCCATCCGGGGCCGAATGGGAAGGCGCCATGCGGGGTGTCCTCTCCTGCCTGGAGGCCAACCTGAAGACAGCTCACGAGCTCCTGTCCACGCGGACGGGGGCTGCGGCAACGCCAGTGCCCGAGGGTTGGCGTGATCTGTTCAACGAGTTCTACGATCACTTGCCCTGCCAGTTCGTCGAGCGCTTCGAGGTGCTGGCTTCAGCGGGCAAACACTTGTCCATCCCGTTGCAGCAACTGGATGCGCAGCTCACCCAGGTGATCAATCAGCGCGATGAGTGCCAAGTCGTGCTCGATGACGTGCTGGACATCGTGCTCGGCAAAGACCGCCCCGAGTGGAGCAATGCATACGGTTTCCGGCAGGCAGTCGATCAAGTCCGCGAGCAAATGGCAAGCATCTGAACAAGGCGGGAGACCTCCTGGTCTGAAGGCAGGCTCTGCCTCTTGCTACATTTCTGCTACCTCACTGTCGCACGTGCGTTTCCGGGTCTCGGTTGCTAGGCGGCAGGGCATGATTACCCGATATTGAGCTTGGCGCTCGTCACAGCCCGTATCCCTCCAAAGAGAAGTCCAGCAATGAAGAATGATCTCCTCAATCGCATCTCATCCATGAACGAAGAAGAGTTGCGGCGCGAGCTTGCTGAGATCCTCACCCGCCAAAAACTGGGCCTTGTCTGGGAGCACAGCGCCATCGAGCGCGATCGCGCAATCAACGCCAACGTGGTCCTTCCCCGGCTGGATCACGGGCTTTCACACAACCTCGGATCGGAGCCCTGTCAGAACCTGATCATCGAGGGCGACAATTTCGACTCGCTGCGCCTTCTGCGTGCTACCCACACCAACAAGATCCGGGTCATCTACATCGACCCCCCCTACAACACGGGCAACAAGGATTGGGTCTACAACGACCGCTACGTCGGTGAGAAGGACCGCTGGCGCCACAGCCAATGGCTGGAGTTTCTCTATCAGCGAATCACCCTGGCAAAGGACCTGCTGACACCCGATGGAGTGCTCTTGGTGAGCATTGACGACGACAACCGGTCGAAGCTCGAGTTGATGCTTGATCAGGTTTTTCCGGGCGGACGACTGGGCAGCTTCGTCTGGAAAGTCAGATCCGGTGGGAACGATGCCAAGGGTGCGTTGCTGTCGATCAATCACGAGCATGTGCTGGCCTATGGTTCGCCCGAGTTCACCTTCAGGGGCGATCGGCGCGACGAGGGCGCATTCGACAACCCTGACAACGATGACAGAGGTCCATGGGTGAGTGGAGACCTCAACAAGGCCCATAACGCCTATCAGCGTCCCGAAGCCTACTATCACATTCAACACCCGGAAACAGGGGTCTGGTATCTGGGTGATATGGACAGTGTTTGGCGATTCGCCTCTCTTGGGCGACCACAAAAGAAAACACTAAAGGCGGATCCGATCGAAAAGATCATCGAGGAGAAGCGAGTTCTGTGGCCGGCCAACGAGCAAACTGTTGCCTACGAAACACTGGAAGAAATCAAGCGAGCCATCGCCAATGGAACTGCACCCAAGCAGCTCAAGATCTACAAGGAACTGAACAAGATCAAGCAGAGAGCTCAATCGGACGATAAGGCTCGCCGTCTGCTCGAATACATCGAGCCTCTTGAGTCGTGGGTTGGCCGAATCATCGGTTACGGCAAGCCACGGTACAAACGTTTCCGCAGTCAACTCAAGCGAGACGTCACGCCCCTGTCGTCATGGCTGAATCCCTCGGCTGAGGCCCAGGTTGACGACGAAGACGATGACGATGAAATTCATCTCACCGTCGGAGCCACGGGTGAAGGCACAACTCTGTACAAGAAGATCCTCGGGAACAAGGACTTTCCCTATCCCAAACCGCTCTCTTTGCTTTGCGCGCTACTTGATCAGGCCACCAAGCCAGGAGATATGGTCCTGGACTTCTTCGCAGGTTCTGCGACCACAGCCCATGCCGTCATGGCCCTGAATGCGAAAGACCAGGGCGGCCGCAGATTCATTCTTTGCTCCAGCACCGAGGCTACAGCACAGGAGCCTGATCGCAATGTCTGTCGTAACGTGACGGCGGAGAGAGTGCGGCGAGTGATGGCGGGCTATGGTGACGAACAAGGACTGGGCGGGAGCTTTGGCTACTTGACGCTTGACGTATTCGACCCTGCCGACGTCCAGTTGGATGCTGGCTCACATCAGATCGCGCAGCTCCTATCCTTGCGGCTTCAGGGCGCGGTGATCGCCCCGCCCTCCTACATCGATCCCATGATCATTCTGGCCAAGAACGCGGACACTGCCGCGATCTACCTGACCACTGTCAACCAGGAAGCGATCGATGCAGCACGCGCCCTGCCCCATCGACGCCTCCTGGTTTTCTCCTCAAGGCCCGACACGGTTCGCGAGTTGCTGGAAGCCGCCGGCAAGGTCTGCGACAGCCGCCCAGCAGGCAAGGAAATCGCCGCCGGCCAAGCTGGGGCAGAGCAAACTGACCTGCGGGTTCGCTCCGCTTCGGAGGGTGCACTGTGAGCAACGAACCCATCAAGATGGATCTGATCGCCAGCCAGCAAGAGGCGGTCATCCCGGAAGACTTCCAGCTGCGCCTGATCGAGGGCATGGTGACTGAGCTCACCAAGGACATCCCTGCTCCAACCGTTCTTGGCGCTCCGACCGGCTCGGGCAAGACCTTCATGATCGCCAGAGCCATCGAGACCGTGAGCCAGTCGGTTCCCACAGTCTGGTTCTGGTTTGTGCCGTTCATCAACCTGGTGCAGCAGACCGAAAGCGCGCTGGCGGCCGATGCCACACACCTGCACCCCATCCGACTGGATCGAGGCCGGAATCAGAATCCGGAATCAGGGATGGTCATCATCTCAACAGCTGCTGCTGTGGCGCGAGCAAAGTCTCGCAACCAGGGCTACGACGATGGCGTCGATGACTTTGACCGAAGCCTTGCACAGTTCCGTGAGTTGGCCAGAATACGAGGACTGCGCCTTGGCGTGGTGATCGACGAGGCCCACATTGGGGTTGAGAGTCAGACTGAGTTTGGCAAGTTCGTGAACTGGCTCAAGCCGGACTGCCTTCTCATGGCGACGGCAACTCCCAAAGACAAGAAGCTCCAGATGTTTCTGGGCGCGGCAGGTTATGACGGACTGAAGACTTTCTCCGTCTCCCGCGATGCGGTTGTGAATGCGCGCCTGAACAAGCGATACATCGAGGCCATCATCTACAACCTGCGCGAGAGCTTGCAGGAGATCGCTGACCTGCAGGGCACCGTGCTGAAGCAAGCTTGGCGACGCAACGTCCGGCTGGGCCGTCTGTTGTCGGAGGCCGGGGTTGATGTGCGCCCCCTTCTTCTGGTCCAGGTGGGCAATGGTGCCGATGCAATCAAGATCGCCAGGGAGACGCTGCTCAACGTGTGCGGAGTGCACGCGGCTGCCATCGGGGAGCATTCTGCCGATGACCCCGATCCTGTGCTTATGGCGCAAATCGCCAATGACACGACCAAGGATGTCCTGATTTTCAAGCAGTCGGCCGGTACAGGCTTTGACGCGCCGCGGGCCTTCGTCCTGGCGTCGACCAAACCCGTCAACGATCCCGATTTCGCCATGCAATTCGTGGGCAGGGTCATGCGTGTACACCGCAAGATCCGCTCTGCCTTTCCAGCTCCAGGTCCGATCCCGGAGGAGCTGGACTCTGCCTACATCTATCTGGCCAACGCTCAGTCCCAGCCCGGCTTTGAGGCTGCGGTTCGTTCAACCAGCGAACTCAAGAGCAACCTTCAAGGCCAGTCAGAGGCCCTGACCGTCCGTCAGACTGCTTCAGGCGCGGTCCATCTGTCCAACCGTCCAGAACCTGGCGCACGCCTGTTCTACGAGAACAGCATCATCTCCGGCGCCCTGACGCCCAGCCAGGGGCCACAAAGTACACACCCCCCTGAGTCAGACAGCAAGGCAACATCAGGCCCCACTCCCTCGCTCTTCGATGACGCGGAGCTGGATCTGCCCGTTGAGACAGCCACGACTTCCAAGAAAGTGGCTGAGCCGGTCAGCCCGGCCAAATCCATCCAGGAGGTCGTTGCCCGCCTGGCCGAGGTCGGAGTGCGGTCATACGGGTTGCAGCGTGAGCGGTTCGATATCCCTGTTGCCCTCAAGACCGAGGAGCGGCCGGTTCTGAACGACATGTCTGCCGCGACTCGCCAAGCCGCTGCACGACTGGTCATCGATGATGCGTTGAAAACGATGGCCCTGCGGGTGGCCACAGGCAAAGTGACAGAGACTGAGGTGCACAAGGAGCTGCTCTCGGGCCGGGTTACTCGCAAGGAAGTGGCCATCGTCATAGAACGTCGCGCTCTCGCAGCCGCAGCACGTGCGTCCATGCGTGAGCTTCCCCAGTTCGAGGAGGCAGACGAGCAGATCATGGTTGACGTGATCTCCCGCCGCATGAGCGAGGTGGTCGAGCAGTCCTATGCGGGAGTAGATGAGGATGACCGGCCCTCCGGGCTGGAGATGGCACGTATAGCGCGCGACTGCGCTTACTGGGTGATCCTGCGCTCCAAGAACGAGCTGTCGGAAGCTCTGCACGCAGCCATTGCCGAGCAGGCGCGCCTGCTCG
>Ga0114986_1000486_pt1 | contig 10976 bp, 11 predicted proteins | sample Shrwel1BS1Day17_FD_96988 | JGI IMG/M metagenome (GOLD analysis project Ga0114986, IMG submission 96988) | Subsurface microbial communities from deep shales in Ohio, USA - Utica-3 well 1 S-1-Day17 | ecosystem: Environmental > Aquatic > Deep subsurface > Shale gas/oil reservoir > Produced... | reverse complement strand
TGCTAAGGGTGAGCCCTGCCTGGTACGTCAGGCTCAAGACGGCCGCCAGGCACTGCGGCTCAAAGGCGATGCGCAGGCGAACCTGCTCACCCGCATCCTGGCCGACGATCCCCACTTTGGCCCCTACATGGCGATCCCGGGCAAGGACAACGGCTTTGACATCGAAGGTCTGGCGGTGGACGGACAGCGGCTGCTGCTCGGCCTGCGTGGCCCGGTGCTGCGCGGCTGGTCGGCGTTGCTCGAAATCGCAGTCGAGGCGCATCGGGATCAACTCCGCCTGGTACCCCTTGACGAGAGCGGCACGCTGCTGCGCAAACATTTCCTGCAACTTGACGGCCTGGGCGTGCGCGACCTGCATTTCTCCGGTGACGATCTTTACATCCTGGCCGGTCCGACAATGGTGCTCAATGGTGATATCCGTGTCTTCAAATGGCCATTCGCCCGAGCCACAATCAGCGCCAACCGGGAACCGGTGCGTTTCGAAACGGTGCTGACCGAATCGGTTTCGCTACCCCACGGCCATGGTACGAACCGGGCCGAAGCGATCTGTGCCCTGCCGCTAGCGATCGCCGGCCGCACGCCTCACTGGCTGGTACTCTACGACGCGCCCGGCATGGATCGCCAGGATGGCGAGTACACGGTCTTCGGCGATCTGCTGCGGCATGACTGATAGGTGCCAGCCCCGACCGATATCAGCCGGCAGCCCCCAGCGCGATGCGCTGCCGCCCCCGAGCATCGACCCTGAGGCAACGCTACTGTTCGTGATCAACGCTGCCGCTGGGGCTTTCGACCTCGAGGCCAAGCGTACGGTAATCCAGTCGGCACTCGCAGCACATGGACGAAAGGGCGAACTGTTGAGTTGCCAGCCTGCCGATCTGGCACAGGTAGCGGGCGAGGCCGCCAAAATGGCGGTGGCGCGGGATACGGCGGTGATCGCCGTAGGTGGCGATGGCAGCCTCAATACAGTGGCCCAGGCTGCGCACGCCGCCGGCTGCGCCATGGGGGTCATTCCCTACGGCACCTTCAATTACTTTGCCCGGACACACGGCATTGCCACCGAGCCGGCAGCTGCGGCCCGGCAGGTGCTGCAGGCGCGCCCGGTGCCGGTGCAGGTGGGTGCCATCAACGAGCGCATCTTCCTGGTCAATGCCAGCCTGGGGATCTACCCCGAACTATTGCAGGACCGCGAAGCCTACAAAGCCCGCTTTGGCCGCAGCCGCTGGGTGGCGTTCGTCGCGGCCGGGGCGACGCTGCTGCGCGCACAGCGCCGCTTGCGCCTGCACATCGAGACGGGTTCGGCGGTCCGCGATGTACAGACGCTGACGCTGTTCGTCGGCAACAACCGGCTGCAACTGCAACAGTTCGGCGCCGAACCGGAAGACACCATCGCCGGCACCCCCGGCGATGGCAGCATGGCCGCGCTGATGCTACGGCCCATTGGCACGCTGTCGATGCTCAAGCTGATGCTGCACGGAGCGATGGGCCGGCTGGGCGAAGCCGCCGGCGTGGAAAGCTTCGAGTTCAAGCACATGGTGGTCAAACCTACTCTGTGTACCGACCACACTGAACTCGTGGTCGCGTTCGATGGCGAAGTGGCACGCATGCGCGCACCGATCGACATTCGTGTGCTGGAAAAGCCCTTGTACCTGCTGCAAAACCCTGATCAGGCTGCCACGGCGACCGGCTCGGAGTTTCCGGCATGAGTGTCGTGCTGCATATTTCCGATACGCATTTCGGTACTGAACTGCCGCCGGTGGTCGACGCACTTGTCGCGCTGGCTGCGCAGCAGCATCCCGATCTGGTGGTGCTCTCGGGCGACATCACGCAGCGCGCACGGCCCAGCCAGTTCCGTGCTGCAAAGGCTTTCGTCGACCGGTTAGGCGCTCCGCTTCTGGCCGTGCCGGGCAACCACGACATTGCGCTGTTCGATCTGTGGTCACGGCTGACCAGCCCCTATGCGCGCTACACCAAGGCTTTCGGGGGCAATCTCGAACCCGTGCACGCATCGTCCGATCTGCTGGTTATCGGTGTTAACACCACGCGCGCCTGGCGGCACAAGAACGGAGAAGTGTCCTCGGTGCAGATTGAGCGCGTGGCCAAGCTGTTGAATGCGGCCAGCCCGCAGCAGTTGCGTCTGGTGGTGGTGCACCAGCCGGCGGCGGTGGCTCAGGCAGAAGAACGCGTCAATCTGCTGCGCGGCCACGAAGCCGCGCTGCACGCCTGGTCGGCGGCCGGGGCTGACCTCGTCCTGGGTGGGCACATACATCTGCCCTACACGCTGGCGGTGCATGGCCTGTCCCGACGACTTTCAGTGCTTCAGGCTGGTACCGCCATTTCGTCGCGTACTCGCCCCGAAGCGCCCAACTCGGTGAATATCCTGCGCTGGGGCGAGGCAGTCGGTGCACCTGGCGATCTGGCGCAGGCCGGGGCCGAAAAGGGGGTGTTCTGCCTTATCGAGCAGTGGGACTTTGCGCCCCGCGATCAGGTCTTTATCCGCACCTCAGTCACCCCCGTACTGCCAGAACGCGCCTGATCGCACGCAGCCACCACCCGCATCACTACGCAGGTGGTGCAGTCGGGTAGCAGCTTCGAGATGCCGCTGGCCTGGACCCTCATGGCGGTGATCGGCATCGCGATAGTGGCAATCTTCATGCACATCCGCGTTGTGCTTTACAAGAGGCTAAGCCTTGCCGTTGCGGCGTTTGATTGGGTCGCGGGTGGTGCGGCCCTGGCACAGACCCGCAACTGGGTTGCGATCAATCTGGGCCTTGGGGTGCTGGTATTACTCGTAACACTACTGCACTGAACGACCCGCTTCAAACTTCCCAGCCCTGATCACTCGCCTGGTCTTGACGCGCCTTTGTATTTTCAAATCAGCAAGGCCGCGCCGAAAATACCCACCATAGTGAAAGCCAGCACGACTTTGGCGATGAGCCCCACCATGATCCCTACCCATGTGGCAATGCCGACTTTGACAGCGCGTGCATGGTCTTTTCGTGCCAAGTACTCGCCAACGGCGGCGCCGACCAAAGGCATGAAGAGCACGCCCACCAAGCCCATGAAAAGACCGAGTACCGTGCCCACCGCTGCGCCCATCAGGGCCAGTTTGCTGGCGCCGGCTTTTTTGGCTCCCATGAGCCCGGCTACATACTCCAAACCCCAGGCCAATAACGCCAGCACACTGACCACCACCACGGTGGTCATGCCGACACGAGCGAAGTCGTCTATCCAAGCCCCCAGCACAATGCCGCCCCAAACCAACACGGTGCCTGGCAGCACGGGCAGCACGGTGCCCGCCAAACCCAGCAAAATCAAGGCAACACACAATATCCATAAAAAGGTAATTACCAAGATCGGCCCTCGAGGTCAAAATAGAGCGCGTATCGACTTTCATGTGGGTGTGTCTGATTGAACTTCAAGTGTTGGCCTGTATGACGAGATTGGCTGAGTAGCTTACAGCCAGCGATCACTCAGTGCGACTGCTACGCTCAGAAACCTTCCGCCGGATCGCCGATACGATGAATGTCTCTTGTGGGTCGGTTCGGGCTATGGCCTAAACTGACACCCTCCATCAGCAACTGACTGGCCGGTAACCGACGCATAGCCGACCGAGTTGGAGCGCAGACCCACGGTCCGCAGTGCCCGACCAGGATTCCCCGGGCCACGAAACCCGAATGTCCGCTGTCAGTCTGTTGCTGTCTGACTGGCATTCCGGACGAGCTTCTCTTGATGGCCGGATGTACTCAGTTGCGCATGTGCCGCATTGCAGCCATTGAAAGATCTGAGCTTCGGCGAACGTCGGCTTACGGGCAAGGGCGCCTACTCACACTGCCGGCCAGTTGCGGCCGTTCGGCCTAGCGGCATATTAAGTCAGCAATTCATAGATTAGTTGTCGTTCAACTGTGCCCAAAAAAAAATTAGAAGCCATCATTGATGTACGCAGAATCTTGTATCTCTGCCGTCGGGGCTGGCGCAGCCTCGATACCCCAATCGCTCGACAGGTAACATGTCTGCACAGTTGCATCTTGATGTTTCCCAAATCGGCAAGGAACTCAGCCTGATACCATGGACTCATGAGCCGCTACCAAGAACTTGCTGACCAAACAGAAAAGCGGATTCTTGAGGGTGTGCTGCGCCCAGGAGAACGGCTGCCATCCGTTCGAAATGCGTGTCGAATTCACGACATTAGCCCTATTACGGTCACACAGGCCTATTACCTTCTGGAAAGTCGTGGACTTATAGAAGCACGACCAAAATCAGGCTATTTCGTCCGTGCTCGCTTGGGGCAAAATCTGCCAGAACCTGACATGACGCACCCGGTGGGAGGCTCCACTGAACTTCAAGTAAGTGACTTCATTTTCCAGATACTGGACAGCGTTCGTGACCCGTCTGTTGTTCCTCTCGGCTCCAGCTTTCCTAGCCCCTATCTCTTTCCGCTCGACAAGCTTGGACGCTATCTCGCCAACGCAGCTCGCAAGTTTGACCCTTTGGCAACCGTGACTGACCTGCCCCCAGGAAACGAAGAACTACGAAGGCAATTGGCTTTACGTTATCTGGCCCAAGGTGCGAATGTCTCCCCGCAGGAAATCGTCATCACCTCGGGCGCCATGGAGGGTCTCAATTTATGTCTCCAGGCCATTACCAAGCCTGGCGACCTGATAGCCATCGAATCGCCCACTTTCTACGCCGGCTTGCAGGCAAGCGAACGTCTGGGCCTCAAGGTCATCGAAATTCCCAGCCATCCCCGCGAAGGGGTCAGTTTGTCCGCCTTGGAGGATGCCCTTCGGCATCACCCCATCAAGGCCTGCCTGTTCATGCTCAATTTCGCCAACCCGACAGGCAGCAGGGTTTCGGATGAGAACAAAAAGACCTTGCTGGAACTGCTCAGACGCCACGACGTTCCGCTCATTGAAGACGATGTGTACAACGAACTGTATTTTGGCCAGCAGGCACCGCTTTGTAGCAAGGCTGAAGACCGGACCGGCCTGGTCATGCACGTTTCGTCGTTCTCAAAGAGCCTGGCCCCCGGCTACCGTCTCGGTTGGGTTGCAGCTGGACGTTATGCGCGCAATATCCAGCGCCAAAAGCTTTCGTTGAGTCTGGCTACGACCATCCCGGTTCAGATTGCCGTGGCCGATTACCTCAAGCATGGTGGCTACGAGAATCATCTCCGCCATTTAAGAAATACGCTTGCCTTGCAGGAGGTCGCACTCGTTCAAGCCATCGAGCGTTACTTCCCGTCAGGTTCGAAACTGGCCCGGCCGCAAGGTGGCTATTTCCTTTGGCTGGAGTTGCCAGCCAAAGTCGATACTCTTTTGTTGCACCAGCAAGCATTCGGTAAAGGCATCAGTATTGCCCCGGGCCCCATCTTCTCGGCCAAACGAGAGTTCAGCCATCATCTGCGACTCAACTTCGGACATCCGGATTCAGAACGCCTGGACGCTGCAATGGCGACATTAGGCCAACTTATCAACCAACAGCTATAGCGTTGCCCAACGCGCCACCTGATTGCCGAAATAGGCAATGATAAGTAGAACGAGTGGCGTAACCGCAACAAAACCCAGGACCACGCGACGAATAAAGGTGTGAGCTGCCTTAATCTCAATAAACTCCTTGGCAACCAGGATTCCCTTGAGCCAAATGATTGCAGCAACCAGAATTTGCAGCCAAGCCGTACCGTGGAACCAGTTACTCAGATACAGACTGATGAAGGTCAAGGCTACCAGCCCAAGCCATGCCTGAGTGAAAGATGCCAAACCGGCGGGATTTTTTGTTTTGGCAGTATTCATGGTTAAACCAGCACGTAGAAGAACGAGAAAAGAACAAGCCAGATGATGTCAGTGGCGTGCCAATAACTCGCCAATGCTTCAAGACCGCTGTAGTCATCTGAGGTATAGCCGCCGACTAGATGCCTGGCCAACACCCAAAGAATGCCGAGGATGCCCCAGGTGGCATGAACCAGATGGTTCAGGGTCAAGTAGTAATAGACCGTAAAGAAGATTCCCGATTCGCCGGTAATGCCGTTGGCCATGTTCCACTGGAATTCCAGAAACTTGGCTAGTGGATAGCCAAGAGCCATGACCAGTCCGGCAACAAGCCAGGCAATTGACGCCCGACGTTGGCCTGCACGCATCGTAGCGACTGAGCAGGCAATGAAAAAGCTGCTGGTGACCATAAGCAACGTAATCGCTGTCCCCGCCAGGCGTGACAATTTCTCACCACCTTGCTCAAACGCCTCTGGGAAATGTGCCCGGGCAATGAAATACACCGCGAATAGAACGAGGAATTCGACAAATTCGCATGTAATGCCGACCCAAATCCCTTTGTTTCCCGGAATGCGTCCATTGCTTGATTCAGTCTCAAGCCTTTCAAGACCTGTTGCCGCTACAGCCGTCATGCTTGCCTCCCAAGTTACTGAAGCCGCTATTTTGGCCAGTTAAAGGAAGCATCACAGATACAGGTTTTGCAGTAAGTAACAGGAACAGTTTTGGAGCCAACCAGCGCATCTGTTCCTGCTAAAAACATCTGAATCTGAAACTGTTTCCATTGATGGCGAGGTGATTTACTTCGCTCCCATGGTCGGCAGGGAATTTCACCCCTCGCCATCGTGATAGGAGGGAAATAGATATGAGCAAACCCATTAGCAAGGTCAGGGAAGCCAAGCTAGAGCTTTACCGTAAGAAGGGCAATATTCACGCGAAAGCGACGACGGGGAAATTCAATGCCCTGCGCTGGGCCATGGTTTGGTTCACCCAAATCATTTTCTACGGTACCTGCTGGCTGACCTGGGATGCCAATGGCTTCACACGGCAGGCTGTACTGCTGGATATTGCTCACGAGAAGTTTTATCTATTCGGACTGGTCCTGTGGCCCCAGGATGCCTTATTGATGGCCTTCGTCCTTATTTTGGCGGCCACGGCATTGTTCTTCGTCACCGCGCTGGCCGGGCGCCTGTTTTGCGGTTTTGCATGCCCGCAGACGGTATACACATCCATCTTCACCTGGATTGAAGCCAAGGTCGAAGGTGACCATCTGGCGCGGTTGAAACTCGACCAAAGCCCCATGAATCCTCGCAAGCTTGGCCTCAAAGCCATCAAGCATGGCTTGTGGTTCATTTTCGCCGCCTGGACGGCAATTACCTTCGTCGGCTATTTCACCCCCATCCGCGAACTGCTCCCAACCTTGCCAGACTGGAGCGTAGGGCCTTGGGAAGGGTTCTGGCTCATCTTCTACTTTGCGTTTACCTACGTTCAAGCTGGGCTGGCACGCGAGGCTGTCTGCCAGCACATGTGCCCATATTCTCGATTTCAGGGGGTCATGTTCGACCCGACGACAAAGAACGTCGCCTACGATATTCAGCGGGGCGAGCCACGTAACGCCCGTCGTCAAGTAGGTAATTCCGGTGACTGCATTGACTGTGGGATTTGTGTGCAGGTCTGCCCGACCGGCATCGACATTCGGGATGGCTTGCAATATCAATGTATCAATTGCGGCCTATGCATCGATGCCTGCGACCAGGTGATGACCAAAGTCGGCGCACCCACTGGACTTATCCGTTTTATGTCGGAGAAAGAGCTGGCTGGGGAGGCACAACCGAAGGGCGTTATGGGGCGGCCGCGCGTCGCTATCTACGCTAGCTTGCTGGTGGTGTTCACCCTCTTGGGCGCCTGGACACTCTCCGAGCGTTCGCTGTTGCTTGTGGATGTGCTTCGGGACCGCGGTGCGCTACATCGTGAAACGGCCGATGGGACGATTGAGAATGCCTACACGGTCAAACTGATGAATCTCGATGAGACGGCACGCAGTTTCAGGATTGAGGTCACCGGTCTGCCAGACATCGGAATTGTTGGCGAGCGTGAGTTCACGGTAGACGCTGGCAGCATTCGGCCGCTTTCTCTAACCGTTGCCATGCCCAGTGACAGCGCAGCTAGAGGCATTCAGCCCATTCGATTCCGAATTGCAGCTACGCATGACCCTGCTACTTCGGTTATGGAAAAGAGCAGCTTTGTTCTGCCTTGAATACTCTCTCTGGATTTACTGATAACCATGTACATCTATAACGACATAGACCAACAACTGGTCGATGACCGGGTCGCCCAGTTTCGCGGGCAGATGGCGCGCTTTCTGGGCGGACGCCTGAGCGAAGACGACTTCCGTCCGCTCCGTTTGCAGAATGGTCTGTATGTGCAGCGCCATGCGCCCATGCTGCGTGTCGCCATTCCGTATGGCGTGCTATCAAGCAACCAGATGCGCATGCTGGCGCGTATTGCCAAGACATATGACCGCGGCTATGGACATTTCACAACCCGCTGTAATGTCCAATTCAACTGGATTCGGCTTACTGATGCCCCCGATATTTTGGCAGAGCTTGCCAAGGTCCAAATGCATGCCATCCAGACCTCCGGAAACTGCATCCGCAACATTACCTGTGATGCCTTCGCTGGGGTGGCAGAAGATGAAATTTTCGACCCTCGCCCCTATTGCGAAATCGCTCGCCAGTGGTCAACGCTGGCGCCGGAATTCATGTTTCTCCCTCGTAAATTCAAGATTGCTTTCGCCGGAGGTACAGAAGATAGAGCGGCGATTCGTTTCTACGACATTGGTGTGCGCGCCAAAGTATCAGAGGGTGGGGAGCACGGATTTGAAGTTTTCGTGGGTGGCGGCATGGGGCGAACGCCCATGCTTGGACAGCCTGCCAAACACTTTCTGCCGGGAAAAGAGTTGTTGAATTATTTCGAGGCGATTTTGCGCGTCTATAACCGCTACGGCAGACGAGATAACAAATACAAGGCACGCATCAAGATTTTGGTCAAAGACCTGACGTTGGAGGGATTTGCCCGTGAAGTGGATGCTGAATGGGCGCATCTTCGTGGTGGCCCCAACACCATTCCTGACGAGACGATTTCCGCCATGGAGGCGTTCTTTGCGCCACCTGCTTACAATGATTTTGAAACCAGTGAACCCATATTTGACGAAGCAGTTGTTACGAATCGCCAGTTTGCTCGGTGGATGAGTCGTAGTGTCAGCGCTCATCGGCACCCAGGCTACGCAATTGTTACGTTGTCGCTAAAAAAGACGGGAATTCCGCCCGGCGATGCGACGTCAGTCCAAATGGACGTGATTGCTGATTTGGCCGAGCGATTCAGCTTCGGTGAAGTCCGCGTAAAGCACGAGCAAAATCTCGTGCTGCCCCATGTGCCACGTAAGCACCTCTTTGAACTCTGGACCATTGCGGCATCCCAAGGCTTGGCAACCCCCAATATTGGCTTGCTGACCGATGTAGTCTGCTGCCCGGGTGGCGACTTTTGCTCGCTTGCCAACGCCAAATCGATACCCATTGCGGAGGCCATCCAGAAGCGTTTTGATGACCTCGACTATCTGTTTGACCTGGGGCCGCTGGAACTCAATATCTCGGGGTGCGTTAATTCTTGTGGGCATCACCACATTGGCCACATCGGCATCTTGGGCGTCGATAAAAATGATGAGGAGTGGTACCAAATTACCTTGGGTGGCAGAGAAGGTAACAGCTCAAGCATCGGCAAGGTCATCGGCCCCTCGTTTGCCGCCAAGGATGTACCGGATGTCATTGAAAAAATCATCGGGGTCTATATTGCCCACCGGCATGACGAGGAAATCTTTATCGACGCGTTCGCTCGCATTGGTATCGAGCCGTTCAAACTTGGCGTCTACGGAGCAAAGCATGGCACCGCTAATTAACCAACACGGTTTGGTCTTATCTGACCCTTGGCGTTTCATCGAAGCCGATGAAGTTGGCGCAGCGTGCAATGTTGTCACGCAACACGTTATCTTGCCGATGCGACTCTGGCTGGTGCATGGCCAACGTCTTAGAGAGCGCGGCTATTCAGTTGGCGTCTGGCTTGGGCCTGCGGATGAGCCAGAAGAATTGCCCCCTGCACTTGAGACATTGCCTGTCATTGCCGTTCAATTCCCTACGTTCACGGATGGCCGCGGATATTCCCAAGGCCGCATTTTGCGCGAACGTATGGGGTATAACGGTGACTTACGTGCGGTAGGTGACATCCTGCGCGACCAGATGTACTTACTACACAAGTGCGGTTTCAGTTCATTCGTTCTACGTGCAGACCAATCTCCTGAAGAAGCAGTTGCTGCCCTCAAAGATTTCAGTTGGGTGCCACTGGTTGGCCGCCAACGCCTCAACAAGCCTGGAACAATAATATGAGCAAAATCCATTCAACCGAACAAATTTACGGTTCGCCAGAAAAGCCATGGCGGAGAATAGATGGCAGCATCATTGCCTGCACGGAAAAGCTAAAAGTAATGCGAGAAAATTTCGTAGAACTACGCCAGGCTGCCTTAGACGTTTTGGAGGATGCCGTTCTGATGGGTTGCGACGAAAACCAGGTCAAAGAAGCGCTATTTCATCTCATCCAATCGCTGTCCACAGATTACAAAGCGCCGAATCTGTCCGGCAAACCATGATTAATCTGTTGCATTCGATTGCCCAGCGGATTTCCCTGCGAGAGGCGAAGTCCTCTACCGCAGTACCGGTGTGAGAATGGCAAATAGTGTCGGCGGCTTATGGCCTGGAAGCAGACCTAGCGAGCGCAATACCTGAATGACAGCAATGGGTCGGGAGCACGTATTCGCCGGAGTAGAAAGCTGCCGGTCGCCGGAAAATCTCCCCCAACGGCAGCTTACCGCCAGACTGCTGACCGACAGTGAGCCATCAGCCAACGGCGGCAAAGGCCGATATCCCGCCACATGCCAGTAGCAACAGATGGCATCCTCGGCCACTGCCGTCGTTCGTCAATCGTGGCGAATCTGGCAGCAAGGTCTTCCTTCAGCCTGTTGATCGACCTTATCCGTCACGAAGTGTAAGCCCCCGGCGAACCCACCTTGTTTTTCAGAGTGAGGTATTCGGCAGCCAGCAATGTGGCAGCAATTCGCCGATCCGACTGTTGGGCTGAGTCGGTAGGCGGGCCAAGATATCCTTT
>Ga0114986_1000485_pt1 | contig 10988 bp, 8 predicted proteins | sample Shrwel1BS1Day17_FD_96988 | JGI IMG/M metagenome (GOLD analysis project Ga0114986, IMG submission 96988) | Subsurface microbial communities from deep shales in Ohio, USA - Utica-3 well 1 S-1-Day17 | ecosystem: Environmental > Aquatic > Deep subsurface > Shale gas/oil reservoir > Produced... | reverse complement strand
TGCTGGACGTGCGCGAGCCCTGGGAGTTCCAGATGGCGAGCGTCAAACCCGATGACGGCTTCGATCTGGTCCAGATGCCCATGCGCAGTATTCCGGCCCGTTACCTGGAACTGGACCGGGACCGCCCGATTGCCTGCCTGTGCCACCACGGTGCCCGAAGTGCCCAGGTGGTTCACTTCCTGATGCAGCAAGGCTTTGAGCAGGTGGTCAACGTCCACGGCGGCATTCACGCCTGGTCGCAGGAGCGCGACCCGTCGGTCCCCGTTTACTGAGCAGCGTCTGCCTGGTCAGCCCTTATCCGTTCATCGAAGGATTTGCCATGAGTGCCCTGCGCGCCAACCGTCCTCTCTCCCGTCTGTTCCGCGTCCGCATGGCTGCTGTCGCAGCCGTGGCCGCCTGCATGGTTTTGCCCGCACAGGCCCAGAGCCTGGTGGAAATCTACGAGGCCGCACGCGCCTACGACGCCACCTATCTTTCGGCCCGGTCGCAGTACGAAGCCAGCCTCGCCCGTGCGGAGCAGGCCAAGGCCGGGCTGCTGCCCCAGGCGGGCGTGTCGGCGGGCGCCAACTGGAACGACCGCAACAGCTCGGTCAACGCACTGGACGGCTCCTTCAACAGCCAGAACGTCACCTTGTCGGCCAGCCAGCCGCTGTACCGGCCGGCCAACCGGGCGGCCAGCGAGCAAGGTGAACTGGCGGTCGAGGTGGCCAAGGCCCAGCTTCAGGCCGCCGAGCAGGAACTGATCGTGCGCACCACCCAAGCCTACTTCGATGTGCTGGCAGCGCAGGACACCATGACCTTCGTGCAGGCCCAGAAGGCCGCGGTGGCCGAGCAGTTGGCCGCAGCCAAGCGCAACTTCGAGGTGGGCACGTCCACCGTGACCGATTCACGCGAAGCGCAGGCGCGCTTCGATCTGGTGCAAGCGCAGGAAATCGCCGCCGAGAACGACCTGCGCGTCAAGAAACTGGCGCTGGACCAGCTGGTGGGCCGCAGCGGCGTCAGTCCCAAGCCACTCAAGTTGCCAGTGGCCCTGCCCGCCTTGTCCCCCGCCGATCCGGAAGCCTGGGTGCGCGAAGCCGAGCAGCGCCATCCAACCATCCAGCAAGCCAGCAAGGGGCTCGACATCGCCCGACTGGAGACCGCCAAGGCCGAAGCCGGCCACAAGCCCACGCTTGACCTGGTGGGTCAGTACCAGGTCGCACGCGCGCCATCGTCCTCGGCTAACATCCCGGGCTACGTCCGCAACAACACCGGTACCATCGGCCTGCAGTTCAACCTGCCGCTGTTTGCCGGCTACGCGATCCAGAACCGGGTGAAGGAAACCGTGGCCCTGGAAGAGAAGGCGCGCACCGATCTGGAAGCCGCACGCCGTGGCGTCACCCAGGCCACTCGCAGCGCTTACTTCGGCGTCCTGTCCGGCCAAGGGCAGGTCAAGGCGCTGGAGGCGGCCGAAGCCTCCAGCCAGAGCGCCCTGGAAGCGAACCAGTTGGGCTACCAGGTGGGGGTGCGCATCAACATCGATGTGCTCAACGCCCAGAGCCAGCTGTTCCAGACCAAGCGCGATCTGGCGCAAGCCCGCTACAACGTCCTGCTCGGCGGCCTGCGCCTGCGCCAGGCCAGCGGTCAGCTCGCTCCCGATGACCTGCGACCGATCGACGCGATGCTGGCCCGCTGAGCTGAGCTAAACTGCCCGACCGGACACCGGCAGGCCTGATCCGGCCGGTGTCGTCGACAAGAAAGCCAAGAGGTCTCATGCAATCGGTCAATGTGTTGTGCATCAAGTGGGGAAAGAAATACGGCCCCGAGTACGTCAACCGTCTGCACAACATGGTTCGCCGGCACCTGCACCGACCGTTCCGCTTTGTCTGCCTGACCGACGACGCCCAGGGGATCGATCCCGGCATCGAAGTCAAACCCATTCCTCCGATCGGTTTTGACGAGTTCGACCAGCGCAAGCCCTGGACCTTCGGTCATGGCTGGCTCAAGCTCACCAGCTTCGCCAAACCCCTGTACGACCTGGAGGGCCGGACGCTCTTCCTCGATCTGGACATCGTCATCGTCGACAGTCTGGACCCCTTCTTCGATCAACCCGGCGAATTCGTGGTGATCAAGGAATGGGACAAGAAGGACGGCACCGGCAACACCTCGGTGTACCTGTTCACCGTGGGCGCCCATGTCGACGCCCTCGACCACCTCAGGAGCGGCTACCCCAAGGTGGTCGAAGAGGTGCGCAACGAGCAGGAGTTCATCACGGGCTTCCTCGGTCGCCAGGGCAAGGTCAGTTACTGGCCGGAGGAATGGTGCCGCAGCTTCAAGCGGCATTGCATGCGCCGGGGCATCATGGGCTGGTTCGCCCCACCGGTGATTCCGCCTGGCGCCCGCGTGATTGCCTTCCACGGCAAGCCCAACCCGCCGGATGCCATCGCCGGCATCAGCGGCAAGTGGTACCGGCGCGTCTTGCCCACGGCATGGGTCGCGGAACACTGGCGTTGAGCCCAGCGCACCGACTGTACCGGCTCATCGTCCGCCTGCTGGTACCCGCGGTGCTCGGCTGGCTGTGGTGGCGAGGGCGGCGCGAACCTCTGTACGCCAAGCGCCTGCCAGAGCGCCTGGGGATGATCGAATGCCCTCCGGAGGCCGCCGGCGGCATCCTGATACACGCGGCCTCCGCCGGCGAAGTGCAGGCCGCACGTCCGCTCATCGAGGCTTTGCGGCATCAGTGGCGCGATCACAGCCTGACCGTCAGCACGGTCACGCCCACCGGGATGCAGATGCTCAAGGACCACTGGGGCGCGGTGATCCGGCATGTGTACCTTCCGCTGGACACCGCCGGCGCCACCGCCCGATTCCTCGACCGGCTTCAGCCCAGGATGCTCATCCTCATTGAACGGGAGGTCTGGCCAGAACTGCTGTGGCAATGCCGGCGTCGATGCATTCCCGTGGTCATCGTCAATGCGCGTCTGTCCGAGCGATCCGCCCGCAGCTACCGGCGACTCGCCAGCCTGTTCCGCCCGGCATGGTCCCACCTGAGCTGGGTCGCCGCGGCCGAACCGGAGAGCCAGGCCCGGTACATCGCACTGGGTGTGCCCGCCGAGCGGTGCCACAGCACCGGCAATCTCAAGTTCGACATGCCGGCCCACGAGGCCCCCTCTGTACGCCCGCCGGTGTTCAATGGCAGGCTGGTGGTGGTGGCAGGCAGCACGCATCAGGACGAAGAAGACATCCTGCTGTCGTTCTGGCCCGAACTGGTTCGGCAGGATCCCCGGTTGCTGCTCGTGCTGGTGCCCCGACACCCACAGCGTTTCGACGATGTCGCCCGAAATCTGGAGCGCGCCGGGCTGGCCTTCGCGCGTCACAGCCGCCGTGAGCAACCCACCCAGGACGTGCACATCTGGCTGGGCGACACCATGGGCCAGTTGATGCAGTGGTACCAGAGCGCAGACCTCTGCTTCATCGGCGGCAGTCTGGCCCATGTCGGCGGACACAATGCACTCGAAGCCATGGTGTTCGGCAAGCCGGTCCTGTTCGGCCCTCATACCCACAACTTCGAACAGCTCTACCAGCTGATCGAAACCGCGGGTGCCGGGGTGCGCGTACGCTCTGCTGAGGAACTGCGGCAGCAGGTCGAGATGGCCTGCCACGACCTCGGGCCGTTCAGGAGCATGGGCCACCGCGCCGCCTCACTGGTCAGGCAGCACCAGGGAGCCACCGCACGCACACTCGCCATGCTCGCCCCCCTGTGGGCGCATCACGATCCCGCGGCCCTGACCCCGATCCGTACGGCGAGTCACCAGGGGCAGGTCGTCTGGTGGGACCCGGGTTTGTCCGACGAGGTAGCCTCCGCCGACTTTGACCTTGGCCCGCATCAGGGCGATGCCCGGCCCATGGCCACCGGCAGCGGCCGGGGGCAGGTTCACCTGACCGATTGCGGCCGTGTGTCCGTGGTGCTGCGGCACTATCGCAGGGGTGGTCTGATGGCCAGGATCAGCAAGGACCGCTTCATGGGCACTCGGGCGGCGTCCAGCCGGGCCATGCGCGAGTACCAGTTGCTCCGCCTGATGCGTTCCTGGCGCCTACCCGTGCCAGCACCCGTCGCGGCACGATTCGACCCGAAAGGGTTTACCTACCGCGCCGACATCATGGTGGCCATGCTGCCTGGGACCCGCAACCTGGTCCAGCGCCTGGCAGTCAGCACGCTGCCCGACTCGGCCTGGGAGGCTGTCGGCCGGGCCATACGTCGCATGCACGACCATCAGGTCTTCCACTCGGACCTCAACGCACACAACCTCCTGCTGGACGACACCGGTCTGGCGTGGATTGTCGACTTCGACAAATGCGGGGTGCGTCCTGGCGATGACTGGAAATCGGCCAACCTTGAGCGACTGCTCAGATCCTTGCGCAAGGAAGCGCAGCGACAGGCCATCCGACATTGGTCGGAAGAGGCTCACTGGCCCACATTGATCCGGGCCTATCAGCTCCCGCCGGAACTGGGAGAGGGATCCGTGTAACCAGACTTGTCCGGTCGGATCCAGGACGCAGGTGACCAAAGGGACAACGCCAGCCAGAGGGCGGCCCAAGACAGATACACCTGGCGGAAGGCGTTGATGCCCAGGACATTGACGGAGAGCCCGTAACCCAGCACGAACACAGTGATCAGCATGCCGGCCAATGCCAGCTCCCGATGGTCATCGTCCTCTGACAGATACCGGGCGCCGAAGGTGGTCAGCACACCGACGAACAAGCAGACCAGCCCGGCCAAGCCGACAAAACCGGCTGACATCAGGGTTTCGACCAGCAGGTTGTCAAACGTTCCCAGGTTGGCCAGAACATCACTGATGTCGAACTGCCTCAGATGAGCACGCATCGCGCTGATGGCTTCACTCTGCGGCCAACCAAAGACAGGCCGTTCCCAGAACTGAGCCAGGCCAAACCGCCATATCTCCAGACGGATACTGACCGAACCTTCCGTGATACCGCCATTGCTCAGCCAGTGCACGGCGCCATCGAGCCCGCCGATCAGACGGTCCCAGACCAGTTCCCGGGGCGCGAACCAGAGCAAGGCGGGAAACAGGAGAACGATGGCCGTGAGATAGGCCAATCTGACGCGCAAGGGGCGGCGTGCGGTCACGCGCCAGGCCCAAACGAAAAAGATCAGGAAGATGGCGAACCACCCTCCCTTGGAGCCACTGAGGAACGATGCCACAAAGCCGGCCCCCACGCCGGCCAGACACACCGTCTGATAGACCCAGTGATCCTGGCGGCGATGGAAGTACAGATAGCCGCACAACGATGCACCGGACAGCAACAGAGCAATGTGACCGAAGGGGATGGCGTTTCCATGCGCCCCATGCGCACGGGCAATCCCTTCGTGGTAGACCTGAAACCACGCCATGAAACCTGCGAGCAGCGCACCGAACGCAAACCCCAACCAGACAGATCGCTGCGCGGGCAGCCACCGCCTCGCTCCCACCAACATGAATGGCGCCAGGAAGAATGGAATCAGGGGTTCGTAATACTGGATCTTGTATCGATGCACGATCCCCACGAGCACGTAGGCCACCACGTAGCCTGCGATCCCCAGCACCAACCAGCGCACACCAGGCCGGGTCCATGCATCCTTCCAGCTCGGCAGCAAGCCGGCCCTCCAAGACAAACCCGCGACCGACAGCGCCAGCGCCAGGAAGGCGTATCCCCCTGGGAGCACCAGAGTGGCCGCCAGAAGCAGCGCCACCATCAAATTCAACGATCTTTCAGCCATGAGCTGGAACGATTTCCCTGGAGATACTTCTGCCGAGTCGAAGCATCAAACAGATCAAGCTGGGGATGCCACGGCATGTGGAGGCATCCAAAGTCACCGGCGACCCGGACCGCCTCGAAGAACACGCCATCGTAGAGCCGCTTGTCATACACCGCCATGGTGGTGTCGATGGGTGCGGCGTAGACCTCGAGCGACGGGTGGGACAGCCGCTTGTGCCAGAAACGCTGCTCCCACTCGCGCACACTGTACTGGCGCTGAAATGCAAAAGGCTTGCACTTCTTCTTCTGGTAGGTGTTCGAAATCAGCTCCAGATCATCGGGGAGTTCCAGGGCCAGGCCGGCCTTGTAGACCTGGAAATGCTGCGCCACCTGATGCAACTGACTCAGGAAATCCCGGGGCATCCGCTCATTCAGGAGCAAGTCGGGATCCGAACAGGCGAAAACGTCCGGAAGTTGGTCATAGAAAGGCGGCAGGAAGGCCACCTTGTGGCCAAAATTCCTGTCCAGACAGATCACGCTGGCGTCGTTGCCCTTGTCCAGGCGCGACAGGATGCGCCGTGTCTCGTCGTCACCGGACCTGTTGTCCAGAACAATCGGGCTGACACCAAACCCTTTGAGCTGGCGGACCATGTGCTCCACATACACACCGTTGTTGTACGAGATGAGCAGGACCGGCACATCCGACTTGCATTGGTCCAGTGCACGCGCCAGTCTCGTGGGGCCGTCTCCGGCCTGCCATGCAAGCCAGCGAGACCTCATCTCGCACGCCCAGCGGTTGATTGCACCGCTCATGACGAAGCCCCGGATACCGCCAACCTGGAGGGCAACCGCCACTGCAGGAGGCCACACAGGCGCCCCCACATTCGGGCAATCAGGCGCGGAGAAAACGCCAGTACCCTCAAAGGCAAGCCGACGGCGGTCAAAGCGATGAGGCGTCGCCTCAGGCGCTGGGCCTCAGCGCAAGACTGGTGCTTGGACACAAAAATCAACTTCGACTGCGCGTGGTGGAAGCCTCTGGTGTACTCGCTTCTCCAAGGCGCATCGCCTCTGACGGAGCCACGCGAAAAATGCCGGGCGATCGCTCCAGGCACCACAATCATCGGGCGGCGATGCTGAAACAGACGAAGGCAAAGATCGTCATCTTCGTAGTAGAGGAAAAACGTCTCGTCGAAGAAACCCACACCTTCAAAGGCGGACAGGCGAAACAGCATGGCCGCACCACACACGAAACCCACACAGACCGGTCCATCGGCCCCAGGCCCGGTGCTGGGCCAAACCGTCTGGGGCCAGCGGTAATTGATCTCGCGGCGCCCGTTCGGATCTGACAGTTCCGGGGCGACCACAGCCGCGTCGGGAAAATCCCGGGACGCACTGAGCAGTGTTTCCAGTGCACTGGCTGACACCACACAGTCCGGGTTGAGCAGGAAAGCCCAGGGCGTGCCCACCTGATCCAATGCCCGGTTGTTCGCCGCCCCGAACCCAAGGTTCAGGGGATGCCTGAGCACTCGCGCGTGTGGCCAAAGCGTGGCGACCCGATCAGCAGTGCCATCGCCACTGGCGTTGTCGGAGACGATCACATGCTCGCAGCATGAAAGCAGCGGATCGAGACCGTCAAGACAGTGGGCGCTGTCCTTGGTCACCACCACCACGGTCACATCACGGAGCGAAGGCAGAAACACGTTGTCCCTTGGGTGGCGAACCAGCGATCAAGGCTCAGTGAGCGGACGCACCTACCACCGCATCGGGCTTGGCCTGCTTGAGCAATGCCAGCATGGTGTGTTCAATCCGGTGCAGGGCATCCACCGTCTGCCCTTCAAACCTGAGTACCAGCACGGGTGTCGTGTTCGATGCCCGGATCAGGCCAAAGCCGTCCGGCCAGTCCACCCGCACACCGTCAATCGTCGACAGCACGGCGGGCGCCGAGAAGGCCGGGTCCGCCTGGGCCAGATCGACCAGTTTCTGCACCACGGCGTGGGGTTCGCCTTCCGCACAAGCGACGTTCAGCTCGGGGGTGCTGTGGCTGGTTGGCAGGGCATCCAACACGGCGCTGGCATCCGCGCTGCGGCTGAGGATCTCCAGCATGCGCGCACCGGCGTACGAGCCATCGTCAAAGCCGAACCAGCGCTCCTTGAAGAAGATGTGGCCGCTCATCTCCCCGCCAAGCGGGCTGTCGAGCTCCTTCATGCGGGCCTTGATCAGCGAATGCCCGGTCTTGTAGATGTGGGGCACGCCGCCCGCCTCCCGGATGGCTGGCGCCAGGCGCTGGGAGCACTTGACATCAAAGATGATGTTCCCGCCCGGCACGCGAGAGAGCACGTCCCGCGCAAACAGCACCATCTGGCGATCGGGAAAGATGTTGTTGCCACCCCGGGTGACGATGCCCAGGCGGTCACCGTCACCGTCAAACGCCATGCCCAGCTCCGCTCCGGTTTCCTCCAGCGCGCGGATCAGATCCTGCAGGTTCTCGGGCTTGCTGGGATCCGGGTGGTGATTCGGGAAATTGCCGTCCACCTCACTGAACAGTTCGATCACCTCGCAACCCATGGCGCGGTACAGGGCGGGCGCCGAAGCCCCTGCGATGCCGTTGCCACAATCCACCACCACTTTCATCGGGCGGCTCAGGCGCACGTCCGACACGATGCGGTCCTGGTAAGCCTGACCCACGTCGACCGATCGGACCGAGCCGCCCGCCATCAGGGCCCAGCTGTCGGTCTCCATGATCTGGCGCAGCTTCTGGATCTCGTCACCGTAGATGGCGCGTCCACCCAGCACCATCTTGAACCCGTTGTAGTCCTTCGGGTTGTGGCTGCCCGTCACCTGGATGCCGCTGCGGCACAAGGTGCTCGCGGCGAAGTACAGCATCGGGGTGGTGACCATGCCGACGTCGATCACCTCCATGCCCGCAGCGACCAGCCCGCGGATGAGCGCTGCCGACAGCGCGGGACCACTCAGGCGACCATCCCGACCGACCGCCACGACCGTTTCACCCGACGCACGCGCGTGGGTGCCGAAGGCCCTGCCCAGCCCCTCGGCCACTGCTTCGTCAAGGGTGGCAGGCACGATGCCGCGAATGTCATAGGCCTTGAAGATCGACGGTGACAGCTGCATGTTGAGAACGATTCTTGATAGGTAAAAAGCTAACCCGACATTGTAGGATGAGCGCCGTTATCGGCCGAATGTCGATGTCCGGATCCGGCCAGCCACTGCCGCTCCACCGGGCTACCATGGGGCCATGGACACCGACCTTCATCAGAACCCGGCAGCCTGCTACGACGCACTGCGCGCGCGCGACGCCCGTTTTGATGGCCACTTCTTTGTCGGTGTCACCAGCACGGGCATCTACTGTCGGCCAGTTTGCCGGGCTCGCACACCGAAGGCTGACAACTGCCGCTTCTTCCGCCTGGCGGCACAGGCTGAGCATGCCGGTTTCCGGCCTTGCCTGAGATGCCGCCCTGAGCTGGCGCCTGCCCGCCGGCATTGGTCATCGGTGGATGCGGGAGACTGCTTGCTGCAGTCCTCCATGCAGTGGCTTGATCATCCCGGTCACTGGTCCATCGGCGACACCGGTGTCGGCTCCACGCTGCAATCGCTGTGCGCGCATCTGGGAGTCACCGATCGGCATCTTCGCCGTCTGTTTGGCACGCGGCTGGGCATATCGCCCTTGCAGTACCTGCAAACCCGCCGCTTGTTGACTGCCAAGCAATTGCTGACCGACACGGCACTGCCCATGTCGCAGGTTGCGCTGGCCAGTGGCTTCGGCAGCGTGCGGCGGTTCAATGAGGTGTTCCGTTGCGCCTACGGCCTTCAACCCACTGCCCTCAGACGTCACCCCGAGCATGCCGCTCGCTCGTCGATGGCGTACCATCCGCTCCTGCTGCAATGGCGCGCACCCATGCACGTTGCATCCATGTTGACCTTTCTCGCCGACCGGCAACTGGCCGGGAACGAGGCCATGATTCACGGACCCCGGCCAGGCATGCTCAAAGCGGTCCGGCTTGAGACCCGGGCGGGATCCGTGTCCGGCTGGATCCGTATCCGCTTTGTCCCCGAGCGGCAGGGTGTGGCCCTTGAAGTAAGCCCCTTGCTCTGGCCAGAGCTGCCCCAGATCATCTGGCGGACCCGGCACTGGCTGGACCTGGACGTCGACATCACCCAGGTCAACGCGGTTCTGGATGAGGATTTTCCTTGCGGCAGCGGTCTTCGCCTGCCAGGCAGCTTTGACGGTTTCGAGACCGGTGTGCGCGCGATCCTCGGGCAACAGGTCACCCTGGCCGCTGGCAACACCCTCACCGCCCGCCTGGTCGCCCAATGGGGCACACCGGTAGAGACACCCGCATCGTCGGTCTCACTCGCATTCCCTGACCCAGAGACTTTGGCGCATGCCGACCCCTCCCGGATGGGCGCGCTGGGCATCACCAAACAACGGCAGACAGCCATCATTGCGCTGGCTCGAGCCTGCGCCGACGGCAAGCTGCGCCTTGAACCCGGTGGCGACCCGGATGCGACGGTAGCGCAGTTGCTGGCGTTGCCAGGCATCGGCCCCTGGACGGCACAGTACATTGCCATGCGGGCACTGCATTGGTCGGACGCATGGCTGCCGGGCGATACCGCGGTCCGCAATGCCTTGCGCGGCTGTCGGCCACCTTCGTCCCCTGATCACCTCGCCCAGCGCTGGCGACCGTGGCGCAGCTACGCGGTCGTGCGTGCGTGGGCCGTGGGCACCTCCACCAGGAATCGACATGACACTGCATGACCCCATCACTTACACACGCTGGACATCGCCCCTGGGACCCATGCGCCTGGCCGCCAGCGCGCAGGGTCTGCTCGGTGTCTGGTTCGACGGCGACCGTCACGGGCCGGCCACCTGGCTGACGGCCCACTGGCAATATGAGGAGGGGCACCCGCTGCTGGACGAAGCCGCCGTACAGCTGCAAGCCTATTTTAATCAGAGCCTTCGTACCTTCGATCTGCCGCTGGACCTGCGTCTGGGCACAGGATTCCAGCAACGCGCCTGGCAAGCCTTGCTGGACATCGGCTATGGCGCAACGATCACATACGGGATCCTCGCTGCCCGACTGGACAATCCGGCAGCGGCCCGGGCCGCCGGCGCAGCCATCGGCCGAAACCCGCTGAGCATCATCATTCCCTGCCACCGCGTGCTCGGTGCCAACGGGGCACTGACCGGCTACGCCGGTGGCCTGGAGCGCAAGATCGCCCTGCTGCGGCTTGAG
>Ga0114986_1000484_pt1 | contig 10992 bp, 6 predicted proteins | sample Shrwel1BS1Day17_FD_96988 | JGI IMG/M metagenome (GOLD analysis project Ga0114986, IMG submission 96988) | Subsurface microbial communities from deep shales in Ohio, USA - Utica-3 well 1 S-1-Day17 | ecosystem: Environmental > Aquatic > Deep subsurface > Shale gas/oil reservoir > Produced... | reverse complement strand
GCCTCACGGTCCGGGAGTATCCACGCATCGACGAACCCACGGTCACGGTCAGCACGCGATTTGGTGGGGCATCCAGTGAAGTGATTGAGTCGCAGGTGACCAAGCCGCTGGAGGATTCGATCGCAGGGATTGAAGGGGTGGACGTCATCACCTCCATCAGCCGCCAGGAGCAGAGCCAGATCACTGTGCGCTTCAAGCTCGAGCGGGATCCCGACTCGGCCGCGGCCGATGTGCGCGACAAGGTCAGCCGCGTGCGGCAGCGTCTGCCGCAGGGTATCGACGAGCCGGTGATAGCCAAGGTGGAGGCCGATGCGTTTCCGGTGGTCTGGATTGCACTCAGTTCTGACCGGTACAGCCGCTTGCAACTGAGCGACTTTGCCAACCGGCTGGCCAAGCCCGTGCTGCAGACTGCGCCAGGGGCGGCCGATGTTCGCATCTACGGCGAGCGGCGCTACTCCATGCGGGTCTGGATCGACCCGGACCGCCTGGCAGCCTACCGTCTGACCGTACAGGACGTGGAAGACGCGCTGCGGCGCTCCAACCTGGAGGTGCCTGCCGGGCGCATCGAGAGCGCCCAGCGCGAGTTCAACGTCACCGCAGCCACCGACCTGCAGACGCCGGAGCAGTTCAGAGACATCGCGATCCGCAATGTCAACGGCCTGCCGGTGCGCCTGGGCGATGTGGCCCGGGTGGAGCAGGGCCCACAGGATGAGCGCAGTGCGGTCCGGCTCAATGGACGGGATTCGATCTCGCTGGGCGTGATCCGTCAGGCCACGGCCAACCCGCTGGACCTGTCGGCTGGGGTTCGGCAACTGCTGGAGAAGGTCCGCGAGGATTTGCCCGAAGGCGTGAATGTCGACATCGCCAATGACAACTCGGTGTTCATCGACCGGTCGATCAAGGCCGTCTACACGACGATTGCCGAGGCCGTGGTGCTGGTGGCGCTGGTCATCTTCGTGTTTCTGCGCACCTTGCGAGCCTCCATCATTCCGCTGGTGACCATTCCCGTCAGCCTGATCGGCACCTTTGCGCTGATGGCGCTGTTCGGGTTCTCGATCAACACGCTCACCTTGTTGGCACTGGTGCTGGCCATCGGATTGGTGGTGGACGATGCGATCGTGGTGCTGGAGAACATCTACCGCCACATTGAAGAGGGCATGAAGCCCTTTGAAGCCGCGATCAAGGGGGCCCGGGAGATCGGCTTTGCCGTGGTGGCGATGACCCTGACCCTGGCGGCGGTGTATGCGCCGCTGGCATTCACGCCAGGTCGCACGGGTCGGCTGTTTGCCGAATTTGCGCTGGCCCTGGCCGGTGCTGTGGTCGTGTCCGGGTTTGTGGCGTTGACCCTTTCGCCGATGCTCTGTTCCAAGCTGCTTCGCCACAATCCGAATCCGGGCTGGTTCGATCGCGGGATGGAGCGTGCGCTGAATGGCCTGACCACGCTTTACGGGCACGTGCTGGCGAAATCGCTGAAGGTCAAGTGGCTGGTGGTGCTGGTCATGCTGGCGAGCGCGGCCGGAAGCTGGTGGCTGCTCAAGGGCATCAAGCAGGAACTGGCACCCATCGAGGACCGGGGCGTCATCCTGGTCAACATCAACGGACCGGACGGTGCCACCCTCAACTACACCCGCCGTTACGCCGAGGCCATCGAGCGCATCGGACAGGACTATCCCGAGTTCGATCGCATCTTTTCCAACATCGGCAACCCGTCGGTGGCGCAGGGGTCGGTGTTCTACCGGGCCAAGCCCTGGGAGGAGCGTGAACGTACGACCCAGGAAATCGCACGCGAGGTGGCACCCCGCATCGCCAGCTTGCCAGGTGTCAGTGCGTTCCCGATCACCCCGCCGTCGCTTGGGCAGGGCTTTCGGGAGCGTCCGATCAACTTCGTCATCGTGACCTCGGACAGCTACGAGAACCTCTCGCGTGTGGTGAGGCAGTTCCAGGAAGAGATGGCACGCTACCCGGGATTCGTGCAGGTGGATACCGACCTTCGCCTGAACAAGCCCGAGGTCCGCATGGACGTGGACCGGGAGCGCGCAGCCGACATGGGCGTGAGTGTGGATGCGATTGCCCGCACCGTGGAAACCATGCTCGGTGGCCGGGTGGTCACCCGCTTCAAGCAGGATGGCGAACAGTACGACGTGGTGGTCCAGACCGACAGCGTGCAGCGCAGTGCGCCCGATGACATTGACCGGCTTTTTGTGCGTGGGCGCAATGACGCCATGATCCCGCTGGCCTCCCTGGTGCAAGTGCGCGAGGTGGTGGTGCCACGGGAGCTCAACCACTTCGGGCAACGCCGCAGCGCATCGATCACGGCCAACCTGGCGCCGCAACTGGCCTTGGGCGAAGCCTTGCAGATCATGGATCGCATTGCCGGCAAGGTGCTGCCACCTGGCTACACCACCGACCTGAACGGCCAGAGCCGGGAGTTCCGCAGTTCGTCGGGGTCGTTGGCGATCGTATTTGTGTTGGCCCTGGTGTTTATCTACCTGGTGCTGGCCGCGCAGTTTGAGAGCTTTGTTGATCCGTTCATCATCATGCTCAGCGTGCCGCTGTCGATGCTGGGGGCGCTGCTGGCGCTCAAGCTGACGGGAGGAACCCTCAATGTCTTCAGCCAGATTGGTCTGATCACGTTGGTCGGTCTGATCACCAAGCACGGCATCCTGATCGTGGAGTTTGCCAACCAGTTGTGCGAGCAAGGCATGTCCAAGCTCGACGCGGTGCGCGAGGCGGCAGCCCTGCGCCTGCGCCCGATTCTCATGACCACCGGTGCCATGGTGCTGGGGGCTGTGCCGCTGGCACTGGCGTCGGGAGCGGGTGCAGAGAGCCGTCAGCAGATTGGCTGGGTGATCGTGGGTGGCATGTCGCTGGGCACCCTGCTGACCATCTTTGTGGTGCCCACGATGTACATGCTGCTGGCGCGCCGCCACACGCCGGTGACCACGACGCCGTCCCAGGACAAGGCCCAGTCGCCAGACCTTCTGATCGCCAAGTAGTGCTTCCTGTGACGCGGCTTGGCGGTTAACCTGTCAGGCTGGAGTGGGGGAAGCACTTGGCGACGATTTTCGATGCATGGCAGTTTGGCTCCGCCTCCTGGGCAGTGGCGTCGGCCACCCATGCGCGCCCAGAAGCGATTGACGCCTTGCAGCGCCAGCGTCTGGCGGCCCTTCTGGAGGTGGTCAGAGACAGGTCGTCTTTCTACCGAGATCGGTTCAAGGGGCTGCCGGCCGGTCCCGAGGCCTTGCTGGAGCTTCAGCCTGTTCACCGGCGTGAACTCATGGACCGCTTTGACGAGTGGGTCTGTGATCCCGATCTGAAGCTCGACAGGCTGCGTGCCTTCACCGCGGACCACAGGAACATCGGTGAACCGTACCTGGGCAGGTACCTGGTCTGGGAGAGTTCGGGCACCAGCGGATCGCCCGGCATCTTTGTTCAGGACGCGCACTGCATGGCGCTGTATGACGCCCTGGAGGGCCAGCGCCGCAGTGCTGTCCGGCTGGCCCAGCGCCTGTTCGATCCACTGGGCCTGGGCGAGAGGATTGCTTTTGTCGGGGTGACCGATGGTCACTTTGCCAGCTATGTCACCGTGGAGCGGCTGCGCCGCCTGCAGCCGTGGATGGCATCTTCGGTGCGCTCGTTTTCGATCCTGCAGCCCCAAGAAGCGTTGCTGGCCCAGTTGCAGGACTTCTCGCCCACGGTGCTCGCAAGCTACCCCAGTGCGGCCGCGATGCTGGGCCAGGAAGTGGCCGGCCAGCGCTTGTGCCTGCCAGCCCTTCGGGAAATCTGGACGGGGGGCGAGACACTCAGTGCCGTGGCTCGGCATCGCCTGGAACAGCAACTGGATGCCGTGGTTCGCAACAGCTATGGCAGCTCGGAGTTTCTGGCGATGGGGTGGGAATGCCGGGCCGGTCGCATGCACCTGAACAGTGACTGGGTGTTGCTGGAGCCCGTCGACGAGCATCAGCGTCCCTTGCCCCCGGGCGAATCTTCGGCATCGGTGTGGCTGACCCACCTGGGCAATACCGTGCAGCCCTTGATCCGTTACGACCTGGGTGACCATGTCCGATTCGTGCCGGAGGCATGTCCCTGCGGCTGCGCGTTGCCGGTGATCGAAGTGCAGGGACGCAGGGACGACACCTTGCGGGTGGCGGGGGTCAACGGCAGACCTGTGCCCTTGCTGCCGCTGGCCTTGTCCACCGTCCTGGAAGAGCGCGTGGGCCTGTTTGATTTTCAGCTCTGCCAGAAGGACGAGCAGACCCTGATCCTTCGGCTGCCCATGACGGGCGAGGAGGGCAGACGTGCTTTGGCGCAGGCAAGGACTGTCTTGACTGAATATGCCAGAAGCCAGGGGGCACAGCCGATCAGGGTGCTCGGGGAACTTGGTATCCGGGTGCCGCGCGGTCGAAGCGGCAAATCCTGCCGCATCCTTTCCTGAGCGGGTGACTGACGTTCAAATCACGCCGTCGAACATCATGACGTCGACCTCGTCATCCACCGCCACATTGCCCTGCTGGTGGTGCAGCACGATCAAGCCATTGGCTTGCACCATGGAGCTGAGCACGCCCGATCCCTGGTTGCCGGTTGTGCGCACGCGCAACGTCCCGTCTGCCTCACGCGAGACGATGCCGCGCTGATACTCGGTCCGTCCGGGTTTCTTGCGCATCGCTTCCCCGCTGCGTGCCTTCAGAAGAACCGGCCCGGCAGGGTTCGCTCCCATCATCCGTAACAGGGCCGGACGGACGAAGGCCAGAAAGGTGACCATCACCGCCACGGGATTGCCAGGCAGGCCGAACAATATCGCCGATGCCCCGGAGACACCTTCTGCTTTCCCGATCTTTCCGACCGCCATGGGTCGCCCGGGGCGCATCGCAATGCGCCAGAAAGCCACATCCCCCAGCTGCTTCATCATGGCTTTGGTGTGATCCGCTTCGCCCATGCTCACCCCACCGCTGGTGATGATGGCATCGGCGTGTCGGGCGGCGTGCCGGAAGGCCGCCTCAAGTGCCGCAGGTTCATCACGGATCACACCCAGATCCAGCACCTCGATACCCATTCGGGTGAGCATGCCGAAGACCGTGTAGCGGTTGCTGTCGTAGACGGCACCCTCACGCGGGGCATCGCCCAGGCTCAGAATTTCATCGCCGGTGGAGAAGTAGGCGACCTTCAGGCGGCGGTACACCGGCACGCGGGGCAGCCCCAGGCTGGCGAGCAGCCCCAGGGCGGCGGGTCCAAGGGTCTGTCCTCGCGTGAGGGCAGGCAAGCCTGCCATGAGGTCTTCGCCCAGAAGACGCCGGTTGTCACCCGGGCGAACCACATCCGCCGGGATGGTGACGTGCTCGCCGTCGAGCTTCAAAAATTCGATCGGCACCACCGTGTCCGTGCCCTCGGGCATGATGGCGCCCGTCATGATCTTGACGGCGCCGTCTTGTCCCAATTCACCTGACCACGCCTTGCCCGCCAGTGCCGTTCCGACCACCTTGAGCCTCAGCGGCTGACCGGCACGCAGCAGCTCGCCGGCGAACGCAAAGCCATCCATCGCCGAGTTGTCGTGGGGCGGCACATTGATGGGCGAGACCACATCCTGGGCGAGAACCCGTCCCAGGGCGGCGAACAACTCGACGTCCTCGGTCTGTTCCACAGGCTGCACCAGCCGGTCGAGAAACGCGTTCACATGATGGGCACTCAGAGCCTGGGGGTCGTAGCCCTCCAAGGCGGCGGCGATCTGGTCGATCGAGGACATGTTCAGCTGTTTTCCAGGGTCTGGAGTTCGGACAGGGTGTTGGCGTTGAAGAACGCGCGCTGGTCATCGCCAGTTTGGTCGAAATTCACGATCGCTGTCCTGTGCTGGCCCGTCCAGTGATCGATCTTGCGGCCCCCGGCCTGGGTGAAAGCCGTCAGGCTCTCCAGCAGGCTCACACGCAACATACAGAACACCGGCTGTGTGCGAAGCTGGCCGTCCTCTTCCCTGGCGGCCGCCATGGCAATGTCGATGCTGTCGTCATCGAAGGCAGCCGCCAGACGGCTGGCCAGATCGAGCGGAAACAGGGGGGTGTCACACGGCACCGTCAGCAGGAACGGGGTTTCGCAGCGCTCCAGGCCCGTCAGAAATCCTGCCAAAGGTCCCGCGTAGTCGGCCAGCGAGTCCTGCCAGACCGGAACGCCAAAAGACTCGTAAGCCGACAGGTTGCGGTTGGCGTTGATCATCAGGTCGCCGATCAGGCTGCCTTCCTGCATCTGCAGCCGAAGCAGTGCATTCATGGCCAGCGGCATGCCCCTGAACGACTGAAGGCCTTTGTCAATGCCGCCCATTCGGGTGCCACGTCCGCCCGCCAGAACCAGTCCGGTCACCTGTTGTGTATCGATCATGTTCGCTCGGTTCCTGGGGAATGGCTCAGCCGCCGATGTAGCTCATCTCGATCCGTCGCCCGCCTTTCGACGCGTCCGGAGGAAGGCTGGCCCTGAGTTCCGAATAGCGGTCGCTGCGACCTTGCCAGATCGAGGCAATGGCACCCGACAGCGCCTCGTCGCTGACGTCACCGCGCACCAGCGGGCGCAGGTCATGGCCTTTGTCGGCGAAAAGGCAGAGGTACAGCTTGCCTTCGGTGGACAAGCGTGCGCGGTTGCAGTCCCTGCAAAACGCCTGGGTCACGCTGCTGATTACGCCGATCTCGCCACTGCCGTCGGCGTAACCCCAGCGCTCGGCGGTTTCGCCAGGGGCAGCCGGGTCAAGTGGTACCAGAGGGAGCTCCTGACGGATCAGGTCCACGACCTCGGCGCTGGGCATGACCTCGTCCATTCGCCAACCATTGGTGGCGCCGACGTCCATGTACTCGATGAAGCGCAGCACGATCCCGCTGCCTTTGAAGTGTCTGGCCATGGGCAGGATTTCATGGTCGTTCGTGCCCCGCTTGACCACCATGTTGACCTTGATCGGCCCCAACCCCGCCTCGCGGGCTGCGTCGATACCGCGAAGCACATCGGCCACCGGGAAATCGACATCGTTCATGCGGCGGAAGACCGCATCGTCAAGACCGTCCAGGCTGACCGTCACCCGGTGCAGTCCAGCCGCCTTGAGCGACCTGGCTTTGCGTTCCAGCAGGGATCCGTTGGTGGTGAGCGTCAGGTCCAGCGGCTTGCCCTCTGTGGTGCGCAAGGCCGCCAACTGCTCGATCAGCACCTCAATGTTCTTGCGCAGCAAGGGTTCACCGCCGGTCAGGCGGATTTTCTGGACGCCATGTCCGATGAACAACCGGGCGACCCGGGTGATCTCTTCAAAGGTGAGCAACGCACTGTGCGGCAGGTAGGGATAGTCCTTGTCGAAGACTTCCTTGGGCATGCAGTAGCTGCAGCGAAAGTTGCAGCGATCCGTCACACTGATCCGGAGATCGCGCAGCGGGCGACCTAGCGCATCACCCAGGAGACCGGTGGCGGGGATCGGCATGGCCGGGATTTGAACGGGCAAGGCGGCAATGCGCTGGTCGACCAGGGGGATGACGCGTTCAGACATGCCCCGATTATCGTGGACCGAAGGCCGTGGTGACGATTTTTCCTCAGACGGGCTCAGGCCATCGGCTGCCGCGTGTGTCAGCCGGCACCCACACGCTGATACTGGTTGGCGTTGTCTCGGAGCCAGTCTTCGGACGCTGTGCTTTGCTGCTGGGAAGGATGAAAGTCGCGGCGGAAATAGGCACGCCAAGCCACCCAGCTCTCCCTAAACAGGCCCCCACGCGCCATCAGATGGCGCCAGCCGCTGCGCCACGTCGACAGGCGCCACAGCGTTCCGTCGCGCCGCAGGTTGTGGATGGTCTGCCGCAAGGCATCGGTGAGGAAGATCAGGGTCACCCGTCGCATCCACCGGACCCGCCATTCATGACTGCCTCCCAACGCCTGGTACAGGTCGAACGCCGTGCACTTGTGCTCGGCCTCTTCCGCGCTGTGCCAGAGCCACAGGGACTTCAGGCGGGGTTCGGCCCCGTCAAGAACCTGTTGATGGGTCAGCATCCATTCGGCAAACAAGGCAGTGAAGTGCTCATTGGCGGCGGTGATGGCCAGTCCGTGTCGCGCGTCGGCGTTGGCCATGAGTGCCAGCCTTGCCTTGGCCCTGGGTTCCCATGTGTTCTCCAGACCGTGTGCCGCGATTCTCGCGTTGAACAGGCCGTGAATGCGCCGGTGGGTGGCTTCCTGACCAATGAACCCTTGCACCTCGTTAGCAAATCTTTCCTGTCGGTCCGCGGGCAGTGCTTTCAGCCCTTGCCGGACCGAATCGATGAAGAACTGTTCTCCCACCGGAAAGCTCATGGACAGGGCATTGAACCAGGCGGTCAGAAACGGATCGCCACCACACCAATGACGCTGCACCGGGGCATCCAGGTCAACCAAGAGGCGTCGGACGGGCAGGTGGGTCATGGCGTGGGCTTTATCGATAGGTACCAGATAGTACCGAATGGAGTGTAAGCTCGCTGCATGAGATGTCAACACAGATATTCCCTAGCCCCGGGCACTGGACTGTCAGCTCTACTGTCAGCCTCAGCCCGTACCATTTGCCCATGAGTGCCATCGAGTCCACCGTTACCGAACCCGTTGCGGGCGAGCACCGCAACCGCCTTCTCCAGGCCATGGCCGTCATGGCGGCCAGCAAAGGCCTTGCGGCCACCACCATTGCCGATATCGTCCGAGAAGCAGGTGTGTCCAAACGGACGTTCTACGAACATTTTTCCAGTAAGGAAGCGTGCTTCCTCAGCCTCTATCGACAACTGGCTGCCGCAGCGCTTCGCACGCTTCGGGACGCACTCTCGGGCGAAAAACCCTGGCAGAGCCAGATCGAGATGGCGCTGCATGCCTATTTCACCCACTTGTCCAGCGGTCCGGGCCTGATGAAAGCCTTGTTTGTAGAGGTGCACCATCTGGGTCCCGAGGGCATGGCGGTCCGGCGGGAGGTGATGAGGAACTTCGCCAATTTCATGCTGGAAGTGGTGAACGGATCGCATCCGCCGGAAACGGCTGGCAAGGAGCCCCTGGTGTTGACGCCCACCATGGCCATGGCCGCGGTCGGGGGTATCAACGAACTCGTGATCGAGATGATCGAGCAAGGGCGCGCCGAGTCGGTGAATGCCCTGACACCGGCTGCCGCCGAAATGGTCCGGGTGCTGGCGCACGCTGATATCGCTGACCTCTGACACACTGCTGCGGCGACACAAAAAAGCCCGCCGAGGCGGGCTTCCGATGGCCGCTAGCGCATCAAGCCGCCATCGGCAGGAGAGGCACGATCAGCAGTGCCACGATGTTGATGATCTTGATGAGCGGGTTCACGGCCGGGCCCGCTGTGTCCTTGTACGGGTCGCCCACGGTGTCACCGGTGACGGCCGCCTTGTGGGCCTCGCTGCCCTTGCCGCCATGATGGCCGTCTTCAATGTACTTCTTGGCGTTGTCCCAGGCACCGCCGCCGGTGCACATCGAAATCGCCACAAACAAGCCCGTGACGATCGTGCCCATGAGCAGCCCGCCCAGGGCTTTCGGACCCAGGAACACGCCCACCAGGATCGGCACCACCACCGGCAGCAGGCTGGGCACGATCATTTCCTTGATGGCCGCGCCGGTCAGCATGCCCACGGCCTTGCCGTATTCGGGCTTGGCTGTGCCTTCCATGATGCCGGGGATCTCCTTGAACTGGCGGCGCACTTCGACCACCACCGCACCGGCCGCACGACCCACGGCTTCCATGGCCATGGCGCCGAACAGGTAAGGGATCAGACCGCCGATGAACAGGCCGATGATGACCATCGGGTCGCTCAGATCAAAGCTGACCTTCTGGCCATAGGTTTCCAGCTTGTGGGTGTAGTCAGCAAACAGCACCAGTGAGGCGAGGCCGGCCGAGCCGATGGCATAACCCTTGGTGACCGCCTTGGTGGTGTTGCCCACGGCATCCAAAGGGTCGGTGATGTCTCGCACGGCGCTGGGCAACTCCGCCATCTCAGCAATGCCGCCGGCGTTGTCTGTGATGGGGCCATAGGCGTCCAGGGCCACGACGATGCCGGCCATGCTCAGCATGGACATGGCGGCCACGGCGATGCCGTACAGGCCGGCCAGGGTGTAGGCCGCGATGATGGCCACGCAGACGAACAGCACCGGCCAAGCGGTCGAGCGCATGGACACGCCCAGACCCGCGATGATGTTGGTGCCGTGACCGGTGGTGGACGCCTGCGCAATGTGCTTGACCGGGCTGTACTGGGTGCCGGTGTAGAACTCGGTGATCCAGACCAGGGCTGCGGTCAGCACCAGGCCGACCACGGTGGCGCCGAACAGGCGCATCTGGCTGCCGCTGGCGGCGATCGCGTTGTCCGGAATGATCCAGGCGGTCACGAACCAGAAGGCGATCAGTGACAGCACGCCGGCAATGGCCAGGCCCTTGTAGAGCGCCGGCATCACGTTTTTCATGCCCGGACTGGCTTTGACGAAGAAGCAGCCGACGATGGACGCCAGGATGGACACGCCGCCAAGAGCCAACGGGTACATCACCGCGCTCATGGGGGCTGCGGCCACCATCAAGGCGCCCAGCACCATCGTGGCGATCAGCGTCACTGCGTAGGTTTCAAAGAGGTCGGCCGCCATGCCGGCACAGTCGCCGACGTTGTCGCCCACGTTGTCAGCAATCACGGCGGGGTTGCGCGGGTCATCCTCGGGAATGCCGGCTTCGACCTTGCCCACCAGGTCGGCGCCGACGTCGGCCCCCTTGGTGAAGATGCCGCCACCCAGTCGGGCAAAGATGGAAATCAGCGACGAGCCGAAGGCGAAGCCGATCAGCGGATTAAGGAGCCTGGCCAGGTTCTTGTCCGGCGTCAGGTTGCCGTTGCCCACCAGGAACCAGAAGAAACCTGCCACACCGAGGAGCCCGAGGCCCACGACAAGCATGCCGGTGATGGCGCCGCCGCGGAAAGCCACATCCAGCGCCGGGCCGATGCCTTTGGTGGCGGCCTGGGCGGTGCGCACGTTGGC